>Ga0207695_10008049_pt1 | contig 13271 bp, 11 predicted proteins | sample KBSC54metaG_FD_184354 | JGI IMG/M metagenome (GOLD analysis project Ga0207695, IMG submission 184354) | Corn rhizosphere microbial communities from Kellogg Biological Station, Michigan, USA - KBS C5-4 metaG (SPAdes) (version 2) | ecosystem: Host-associated > Plants > Roots > Rhizosphere > Soil...
CCGCCGAAGCGACCGGCCGGCCGTCGTCGGTGAAGCCGAGCGCGCCCTCGCCCGTCAGCTCGCCCATCTCGCTGAGCTCCTGGCCTTCCAGCCCGCGCGTGATCGCGGCCAGGAAGCCGACGGGCACGCGCGCCTCGCGCGCGGCGGCCTCGCGCACCGAGCGCAGCAGCGGCGCGGAGTCGAGCACCGGGTCGGTGTTGGGCATCGCGATCACGCCGCCGAAGCCGCCGGCGGCGGCGGCGCGGGTGCCGGTCTCCAGATCCTCCTTATGCTCCTGGCCGGGGGTGCGCAGGTGAACGTGCGGATCGAAGAAGGCGGGCAGCAGGTGCTTGCCCTCGCCACGCACCACCTCCAGTCCCTGTGCGTCGATCGTGCCGGCGCCGGCGATGGTCGCGATCTGCCCATCGCGGACGAGCACGTCGCACGGGCCGTCGAGATCGCCGCGCGGGTCGAGCGCGTGCGCGCCGGAGATCAACAGATCGGCCGAGGCGAGTGAGCCATGCAGGAGCTTTGAGATCGCCATCAGTGGTCCCTTCCCCTCGCTGCGGGCCAATGGTCGATCTTTAAATGGACCGTCACGTCTCCCCTCCTCTCCGTATGGTCCATTTTTCGAAATGGGACCATTACGCCAACTGAGGCTCGGGAACGGGACGGAATGCACGCGAGCCGGCGAGCAGCTCGTACAGGACGGCCATGCGCACCACGACGCCCGCCTCGACCTGTTCGGCGATCACCGCCTGCGGCGAGTCGACCGCCTCGCCGGAGAGCTCGATGCCGCGGTTGACCGGGCCCGGGTGCATCAACAGTTGGCGCGGCGAGAGCCGGCGCGCGTCGATCTGAAACCAGTTGGCGTACTCGCGCAGCGAGGGCACCCACGCCTCGCTCATGCGCTCGCGCTGCATCCGCAGCGCGTAGACGACATCGGCTTTGGATAGCTCACTCAGCGAGTAGCGCACGTCGCAGCCGAGCGCCTCGATCCCGCGCGGGATCAGTGTCGGCGGTCCGGCGAGTGTGACCTTCGCCCCCATCCGCTGGAAGGCGAGGATGTTCGAGCGCGCCACGCGTGAGTGAACGACGTCGCCGACGATCCAGATCGACACGCCATCCAGCGGCCCGAGCCGGCGCTGCAGCGTGTACACGTCGAGCAGCGCCTGGGTGGGGTGCTCGTGCTTACCGTCGCCGGCGTTGACGATCGCAGCGCTCGTCCACCCCGACACCAGATCGGCGGCGCCGGCCCAGGGCGTACGGATCACGATCGCGTCGGGCTTGTGCGCGGAGAGCGTCAGGATCGTGTCCTTCAGCGACTCGCCCTTCTCGACCGCGGAACCGCTCGATACGAAGTTGACCACGTCGGCCGACAGCCGCTTGGCCGCCAGCTCGAAGGAGGAGCGGGTGCGCGTCGAGGCCTCGTAGAAGAGGTTCAGCACCATCCGCCCACGCAGGGCGGGAACCTTCTTGATCTCGCGATCTCCCACCTCGGCGAAGCGCGTGGCCTGCTCGACGATCCGCTCAATCGCCTCGCGGTCGAGATCTTCGATCGAGAGCAGGTGGTTCATGCGCCGGCCCTGCTCACGCCGCGGGTACGCACATGGGGATGCCGGGACACGGGGATGTATGGGTCATGCCGAGATCTCCGCAGGCACGACCGAAATTCCCACCTCATCGACGCCGTCGATCTCGGCGACGCGCACGTTGACGCGCTCCTCGCGCGCGGTGGGAAGGTTCTTGCCCACATAGTCGGGCCGGATCGGAAGCTCGCGGTGCCCGCGGTCGGCGAGCACCGCCAACTGCACCCGCTGCGGGCGCCCGTAGGCGAACAGCGCCTCGATCGCGGCGCGGACGGTGCGGCCCGTGTAGAGCACGTCGTCGACGATCACGATCGTGCGCCCGTCGATATCGAAGTCCACGTGCGAGCTGTGCACCACCGGCGCCTCGGGTCGAGAGGCGACATCGTCGCGGTAGAAGGCGATGTCCAGGTCGCCAAGCGGCACAGCGGTCCCGAGCAGCCTTTGCAGGATCTCGCGCAGGCGCGCGGCGAGCACGGCGCCGCGACGGTGGATGCCGACGATCGCCACCTTGGCATCGCCCGCGTTGCGCTCGGCGACCTCGTGAGCGATCCGCGTCAGCGCCCGCTGAATGTCGTCCTCTCGCAGGACGATCTTCCCGTCTGTCATCGATTCCTTCCTGGCCTCACCGGACCGGGTTAAAGGGATGCTTTGGCGAGAGTATCAACGTGGCGCGACGGGCTCGGCGTCCGACTGCTCGCTTTCAGTGGAGTTTGCGGGATCACCGTCGCCCTCGTCCTCGCCCGCGGGAGCAACGGGCTCGGCCATCGTCTCGTCGGCACTTCCTGCTGGCGTCGTCCGCTCGCTGGCCGCGCGCCGCGACCAGCGCACGAGCTCTGCCGGCCCTTTCTCGGGGAAGGGAATCTCGATCGAGTCGAAGTCGCGCGGCGCCTCGGTGGCCGCGAACACTTCGCGCGCCTGCTCGCGCAGATCCCCGCCCGGATAGCGCGAGGAGATGTGCGTCAGCGCGAGCAGTCGCACGTTCGCGTCGCGTGCGAGCATGGCTGCCTGCCGCGCGGTGGAGTGCCCGGTTTGCGCGGCGCGCTCGGCCTCATCCTCGGCGAAGGTCGCCTCGTGCACAAGGACATCGGCTTCGTGCGCGGCGATCTTCAGCGCCTCGCACGGTGTCGTGTCACCGGAGATGACGACCTTGCGTCCCTCGCGCGTCGGCCCCATGACCTGCTCGGGCGAGACGCCGTTCACGGTCTCGCCGCGCGTGAGCCGCCCGAAGTCCGGTCCGGGGGTGACGCCGAGCTGCTCGGCAAGCGTGGGGTCGAGGTGCCCGGGCCGTGCCTGCTCGACGATCGCGTACCCGAACGCGCTGGCCCCTTTATGTTGGACTGGGATGCCGGTGACCTCGTAGCCGTCGAAGTGAACGGCCTCGCCGGGGTCGAGCTCCTCGGTCCGCAGCGGGTAGGGCAGGCGGCCGTAGATGAAGCGGGTGTCCTCCATCGCGCGGTTCAGCCCGCGCGGTCCGTAGACGGTGAGCGCCTGCTCGCGTTCGCGCAGGGCGAAGGACTTCAGCATCCCGGGGAGTCCGAGCCAGTGGTCGGCGTGGAAATGGGTGATGAAGATGCAATGGAGGTCTGCCAGCCCGGCTGAGCGCATCAGCTGGCGCTGCGTTCCTTCGCCGCAGTCGAAGAGGAGCCGGTCGCCGCCGCGCCGGACGAGGATCGCGGGCAGCCCACGGCGGGGCGATGGCACCGAGCCGCCGGTGCCGGCGAAGAAGAGGGAGAGGTCCATGGGTGGGACGGTAGCGGGAGAAGAGGCCGCTTAAGCGACGTGGCCCGTCTGGACTGGCCGGGCGTGCAGGCGCTTGATGACAGTTACAGCGCTAACAGCGGTTGGGATCGTTATGCCTGACGACGAGCAAGCATCGGAGCGAACAAACCCACGGCGCCGAGCACCAACAACGCGAGCGGCCAGCCTACGAGCGAGGACGTATGCGCTTTGCCCGACTCAAGTCGGGTGACCTCGGCGGCAACGCTGTAGACGAACAGCAGCGCGCCGAACCCACCGACGTAACCAAGTCCGCGCGAGCGCACCTTTGACCCCACGAGTATCAACGCCAGCGATACGACCAGCAGGTACAGATCCCAGCCAAAGTTCTGCAAGCCGCTCGGGTGCGTGAGTCCAAGCAGGTTCGGCCCGCCGTTGTGCGTATGACTGAAAGCGCTCGAAAGTGGTCCGAGCACACCGGCGAACGTACCCACGAACACGCCGAGCGCCCCGGCTGCAACGGCGGCGACTCCACCGGCCGTCGCCACCTCGCTCGAGCCGATCGCCGGTGCGCGCTCCAGTGCGATTGCCGTCAAAAGCAGCACCGCCGCACCGGCTATCAGCTCTAGACGGAAGGTGCTGGGCGAGGGATGGTGGAGTACCCGTCCCCATACGATCAGCCACGCCACCAGCGACGCCAGTCCGCCAAGCAAGGCGGCATAGCGAACGCGTCCGCGTGAGGCGCCGTAAGCCCCGATTACGGCCGTCGCGGCGAATATCCCCGCGGTCTCGAGTGGCTCGAGTTTTCCCACGCCGAGCACCTGCAGCAGTTGCAGAAGTACGATCGGCGCCAGCAGAACCGCTGTGACCATCAGCACCGAGCGCCAAGGCTCGGCACTGCCGTCCGAGTCGGGCCTTGCGCCGACGATCGCGAAACCGTAGAGCACAAGCGCCGGCATCGCTACCACGAGCAGCAGCGCGAAGTCGCCCCATCCATGTTCGGCCTTACGTGCAAACAGCACGACTGCGCCGGTCGCGAGGAGAACTCCGCCAGCACTTCGCAGAAGATCGGGTGCGCCCCGGCCAGTCGATTGCATGACGTGAGAATGACTGCGCCTGCGGACGGAACGCCGCACACTCACTGCGCGGATGGCGCCCAGGGAGGCTAAGCTCAATGGCAAGGTCGTCGTTCCGCGGCGCCCGTTGCGCCCGTAGCTCAGTGGATAGAGCGTCCGCCTCCGGAGCGGAAGGTCGCGTGTTCGAATCACGCCGGGCGCGTAGGTGAGTTTTGGCTTGGTTGAGCGGTTTGCGAGTGGTCGTCTGACTTGCTTACCCAGCGTCTGACGCCGGCGATCCGGCTCCCCTTGCCTGTTCGTGTGCCTTTTCGCGCCGAATGCCCACGCTCAATGAGAGCCATCCTCACGCGTCTGCAGCTCCCAACGACGGTCCGTCTTTGGGCTTCCGTTGACTCTCTGCGCTGCCTCGGTGACCGTGAGCAAGAGCAGATGCTACGTCTCAAGGCGAATGGCCGGGAGGTCCGTGCCGCTCGTCCCACCAACAGCCTCGGCGAGTCCAAGGCGCTTAGCCAAGAGCCAGATCACCCTCCACACACCTCTCGCGCGTCGGCACCATCCGCTAGCGTGACCGGCATGGACACCGACATCGAGCGTGCCGCCCACACCCTGGCAGAGACTGCCGGCTCACCCGTGCGCGTGATCTTGTTCGGCTCGCACGCGCGCGGGGACGCGCGTGTTGGGAGCGATCTGGACTTCCTGGTGATCGAGCCAGACGTGCCTGACCGACATGCGGAGATGGTGCGTCTGCGCAGCGCGCTTCATAACCTGCGCCGGCCGATCGACGTGCTCGTCTTCAGCGAGGCGCAGGTCGAGGAGTGGGGCGAAGCGCGCGGGACGGTGCTTCATGCCGCCCTCTCCGAGGGTCGGGTGCTTGTCGAAGCGTGACGAACACGACGTTGCCGACGCACTGCTCTCGAAGGCAGTCGGCGACGAGGCGGGACTGCGCGCACTCCTAGACAACCACGACGTGCCCGATCACGTCCCTGGCTTCCTCGCGCAGCAAGCTATCGAGAAGGCGATCAAGGCCGTCCTCATCGCGCACGACGTGCCGTTCGAGCGCAAGCACGACATCGACTATCTGTGCAGCCTGATCGAGGACGCCGGACTCGACCTGACGCTGGAGTTGAGCGCCGCGGTGGCGCTGACGCCGTGGGCTGTCGAATTCCGCTACGCCGATCCCTTTGACGCGCCGCAGCTCGACCGGGTCAAGGCCCTGGATACGGTCGTCGCCGTCCGGGAGTGGGCGACCAGGATGATTGGCGTGGAGCAGGCAGTCGAGCCCGATCCAGACTCGACCTCCGACGTCGAGTCCTCGACGCCTGGCGACTGATTTGCGCGGCGGGACTCTCGCAAAAGGCAGGCCTGCCAAACCAGCCTGAAATGACCGCAAGTTTGCGGCTAACGCCGGACGCGGCCCATCCCACCCATCGTCGAATCCCCAGCAACCATGCGGAACTTAAGCCCAAACCCCTCCTCCCCAAGCTCCTCCGGAGCGGAAGGTCGCGTGTTCGAATCACGCCGGGCGCGTGGTCATCGGCAAGCTCGAGCACCATTAAGCTCGCACCTCGGCCCAAGCCTCTAGGCTCCGAAGCGTGATCGCCGCACCCCCAGGAGCCCTCCTCGCCACCGAGGACATCATCCAGCTGATCCCCACTGCGATCCTCGGCGCGCTCTACGCCAAGCGCGTCCACACGCTCTCCGGCGGCCCCCACAAAACCCCGGCCTGGCGCCAAGCCTGCTTCTACGGCGGCCTGGCGACGATCCTGATCGCGCTGCTCTCCCCCATTGGCTCGCTGAGCGACGAACTGCTGTACATGCACATGGTCGAGCACCTGCTGATGGGCGACATCGCGGCGCTGTTGATCGTCCTCGGCCTGACAGGCCCGCTGCTTGCACCTCTGCTTCGCATCCGCTTCTTCGATCGCCTGCGCGTACTCACGCACCCACTGATCGCCTTCCCGCTGTGGGCGATCGACATGTACGTCTGGCACCTGCCCATCTTCTACCAAGCGGCCCTACGCCACACCTCGATCCACGCGCTCGAGCACATGATGTTCATCGTGCTCGGGATCAACATGTGGATGTGCCTGTTCGGCCCGCTGCCGAAGCCGCGCTGGTTCGGCAATCTCGCCAAGCTCGGCTACATCGTGGCTGTGCGCCTGACGGGTACCGTGCTCGGCAACGTCTTCCTGTGGTCGGGCAAAGCCTTCTACCCCTTCTATCTGACGGGAGACGCCGCCCATCACATCAGTCCGATCGCCGACCAGAACCTGGCCGGGGCGATCATGATGGTCGAGGAGTCTTTCCTCACGCTCGGCCTGTTCTGCTGGCTGTTCCTACGCACCGCCCGTGAGATCGAGGAGCGCCAAGAGCTGCTCGACTTCGCCCAGGCCCAGGGCGTCGCGGTCAGCGACGAGCGGGCAGCGCGAGCCGTGGCGGCCGGACGGGGCGGCGATCTGCGCCGGCGAGTGGAGCGCGAGGCCGAGACGGCCGACTCTGGCTGAAGCGGCGCGCGGAAGCCGGCCTAGCCGCCGGCGACAGCAGGCAGGATCGTCACTTCAGCGCCGTCGGACACGGGCGTGTCCAGCCCGTCGAGGAAGCGGATGTCCTCGCCGCTGACGTACACGTTGACGAACCGCCGCAGCGACCCGTCCTCGTCTGCCAATCGCTCGCCAAGCCCGTCATAGCGGGCATACAGCCCGTCGAGCACCTCACGCACTGTCGCGCCGTCGAGCACCGTCTCGCTCTCGCCTCCCGCGGCCGAGCGCAGTTGGGTGGGGATCTTCACCGTCACGCCCATCGCGCTACACCCCCAGCGCCGCGAGCGCCGTGGCGCCGCTGGCCGTGCCCTGCTCGACCTGCGTCTCGAACTGCTCGACAGTGGGCTCGATCGTATGCGTCTCAAAGGTCCCCTTGACCGCGTCGAGCGTCTTCAGCCCCTCGCCGGTGATCACGAGCACGACACGCTCGTCGGGATCGATGTCGCCGCGGGCGGCCAGCTTGGCGAGCGTCGCAGTGGTGACGCCGCCGGCCGTCTCGGTGAAGATGCCGGTGCTCTGCGCGAGCAGTGCGATGCCGGCGCGGATCTCGTCGTCTGAGACCGAGTCGATCGAGCCGCCGCTGTTCCTTGCCACTTCGATCGCATATGGACCGTCGGCGGGATTGCCGATCGCAAGCGACTTGGCGATCGTGTCGGGCTTGACGGGCTTGCAAACCTCCTGCCCGGCCGCGAACGCATCGGCGATCGGCGAGCAACCGTCGGCCTGGGCGCCGTTCATCTTCGGCAGCTCGCCATCGACTAGCCCAAGATCGCGCCACTCCTCAAACCCCTTGGCGATCTTTGTGAACAGCGACCCGGAGGCTTTTGGAACGACGCAGCGGTCGGGCAGCTCGAAGCCGAGTTGCTCGGCAATCTCGTAGGCAAGCGTCTTTGAGCCCTCGGCGTAGTAGGGCCGCAGGTTGACGTTGACGAACGCCCAGTCGCGCTCGGCGGAGAGCTCCGTGCACAGCCGATTGACGTCGTCGTAGTTGCCCTTGACCGCGACCAGATTGGTCCCGTAGACGCCGGTGGCGAGGATCTTCTGCTCCTCCAGGTCCGCCGGGATGAACACGTAGGACTCGAGCCCGAGCGCCGCGCCGTGTGCCGCGACCGAGTTGGCGAGGTTGCCGGTGGAGGCGCAGGCGATCGTCTTGAAGCCAAGCTCTCGCGCCCGTGCGGTGGCGACCGAGACGACGCGATCCTTGAAGGAGTGGGTCGGGTTGGCGGCGTCGTTCTTGACCCAGACCTCGCGCAGCCCCAACTGCTTTGCCAGGCGATCGGCCTTGATCAGCGGCGTGCAGCCTGCCGGCAGCCCGGTGCGCGAGGCAAGCCGCCCCGACGGCCCGGGAGGCCCGTCGAGCACCGGCAGGAAGTCGGCGTAGCGCCAGAGGTTTTGCGGCCCGGCCTGGATACGGCGACGCAGCTGGTCGGCGTCCTTGACGAGCGCGGAGTGGTCGTAGGCGACCTCCAGCGGCCCGAAGCAACGGTCGCAGACGTACAGCGCCTCGAGCGGATACTCGGCTTTGCACTCTCGGCACCTCAGGTGTGTAACAGCCATATGGGGGACTCCTTGCACTCGACTTCGCCGGTAAACCGTGTGGCGAAGAGCAGGAGTGCCCGCCACACATCTCTCAGGAATTGGCACCTTTCCGCGGTTAGACGGCGGTTGCCGGGGCTTCGTCGGGCCAGTCCCTCCACCCCTCTGGATGTGTCCAGCTATGTGCCGGGCAGTATACGAGGCCGCTGGACGGAACACAAGACCAACCCGGGTAACGCAGGGCGCACGGCGGTGTAGGCCCTATCCATGAGCACCCACCCGGTGGAGGTCGAACAGGCGCCGACGAACTCCCCCGAGGCGTTCGAGCCTCTCGACCCGGCCGCCAAGAAGCGGATGCTGATCATCGTCAACCCGTACGCGACGACTGTCTCTGACCGTCTGCGCCACCTGGTCGTCTACGCACTGCAAGGTCGCTACGAGGTAGACGCGGTTGACACGGAGGCGCGCGGCCACGCGATCGAGCTCTGCCGTGAGGCCGCCCACGAGGGCTATGACGTCGTGGTGGCCTTCGGGGGCGACGGCACGGTCAACGAAGCCGCCAACGGCCTGCGTGGCTCGGCGACTCCGCTGACATGCCTGCCGGGCGGCTCAGCCAACGTGTACGGAAAGATCCTGGGCATCCCCGGCGAGCTGGTCGACGCCACCGAGCACCTGTTGGCGATGGCCGACCGCTGGCAGCCGCGACGTGTGGACCTGGGCGTCGTCAACGGCCGCTGCTTCACGTTCGCGTCCGGGCTCGGTTTGGACGCCAGCGTGGTGGAGCGTGTGGACACAAACCCGCACCTGAAGGCCCGTTTCGGCGCCTACTACTTCACCTGGGCGGCGGTCTCCACATTCTCGCGGCGCTACATCCTCAAACCGCCGCACCTGCTCGTAGAGGCAGACGGCGAGCAGTACGAGGGCGTGACCGCGATCCTCCAGAACGCATCGCCCTTCACCTACTTCAAGGAACGCCCAATCGAAGTGGCCGATGGCCCTGAGCTGGATTCCGGCACGCTGAAGGCTTCCGTGTTGCACCGCGCCCGCCCGCTTGACATGCCCTCGATCGCCTATCGCGCCTTCTCAAAGCGCGCGCGCGTCGCCCGCCACCGCCAGGTCACACCGCTGCCCGAGTCGGCCGAGCTGACGGTCCGCTCCGCCGACGAGCAGCCGCTGCCACTGCAGGTCGACGGCGACTACATCGGCGAGGTCGCCGAGGCGCGCTACTCCGTGCTCCCGCGCGAGCTGAGCGTCGTTTCCTAAGCCGCGCCGGCGCCGCCCGGCGTCACCCGGTAGGCGTCGAACACCGAGTCGGTGTTGCGCAGACGCGAGATCGCGCCCTTCAGGCTCTGGGTGTCGGCCAGCTCGACAACGAAGCGGTTCTTGACCATCGGCGGCATCGACAGGCAACGCGCTTCGAGGATGTTCGCGCCCGACTCCGAGAAGGCGCGCGAGAGGTCCTCGAGCAGACGGTGGCGATCCCACGCGTCGATGTGGATTTCAACGACGAACGATGTCTCCTGGTCGCCCTCCCAGCTGACGTCGGTGAAGCGTTCGGGGTTGCGCGCCAGCAGCCGCGCGTTCGGGCAGTCCTTGCGGTGGATCGTGATCCCGCGACCAAGCGAGATGTAGCCGAGGATTGGATCGCCCGGCACCGGCCGGCAGCACTTGGCCAGGCGCAGCATGACGTCGTCCACCCCCTCGACCTTGATCCCGTACTTGCCCGATGAGGTGGTGGGTCGCCGGCGCGAGCGCCCGACCTTGATCAGGTCGCTGCCGGGCGCCTCGCTGTCGGCGGCCTCGCCGCGCTTGAGGCGCTGCAGCACCTTGTTGACGACGACCTTCGGCGAGATCTTCGCCGCGCCAAGCGCGATGTAGAAATCGTCGGCCTTGCGGTAGCCCATCTCGCGGATCACGTCGGCAAGCAGGGCCGAGCCGGTGATCTTCTGTGCCGGCAGCCCTTGCTTCTTGAGATGTTCCTGCAGCAGGTCGCGCCCGGTGTGCTCGGTCCCCTCGCGCGTCTCGGCCTTGAACCACTGCTTGATCTTGTTGCGCGCACGCGTTGTCTTTACCGTCGCCAGCCAGTCGCGCGACGGTCCGCGCTCGCGCTTGCCGGTGACGATCTCGACAATGTCGCCGGAGTGCAGCTCGTAGTGGAGCGGCACCATCTTGCCGTTCACGCGTGCCCCGATGCAGCGGTGCCCGATCTCGGTGTGCACCTCGTAGGCGAAATCAAGCGGCGTCGCTCCCGCGGCCAGTGACTTGACCTCGCCCTTGGGCGTGAACACGTAGACCTCGTCCTCGAACAGGTCGATCTTCAGGCTCTCCATGAACTCCTGCGGGTCTGACATCTCCTTCTGCCAGTCGAGCATCGAGCGCAGCCACTTCAGCTTCTCTTCCGATTCCAACCCGCCGGCCCCTGCCGAGGAGCCGTTCTTGCCCGACCCTTGACGATGCTTGTACATCCAGTGCGCGGCTACGCCGAACTCGGCCATCTCGTGCATCTGCTGCGTGCGGATCTGGATCTCCAGTGGCCTTCCCTCCGGCCCCACGACCGTCGTATGCAGCGACTGGTACATGTTGAACTTGGGCATCGCGACGAAGTCCTTGAAGCGCCCCGGCAGCGGCTTCCACAGCGAGTGGATGACGCCCATCGCCCCGTAGCAGTCCTTCTCGGAGTCGACGATCACGCGCATGGCCGTGAGGTCGTAGATCTCGTTGAACTCGCGACCCTTCTTGGTCATCTTCGAGTGGATCGAGTAGAAGTGCTTGGCTCGCCCCGCGATCTGCGCGGAGATGCCGAGTTGCTCGAGCTCGTGCCCAAGGTAGGCGCCGGCCTCGGTCACATAGCGCTCGCGATCCTCGCGCTGCTGGGAGACCAGCTCCTTGATCTCCTTGTACTTGCGCGGGTGAAGCGTCGCGAAGGCGAGGTCCTCGAGCTCCCACTTGATCGCGTGGATGCCGAGCCGGTGCGCGATCGGCGCGTAGATCTCGAGCGTCTCACGCGACTTCTCGAGCTGCTTCTGCTTTGGCATCGCATCGATCGTGCGCATGTTGTGCAGCCGGTCGGCGAGCTTGATCAGGATGACCCGCACGTCGCTGGCCATCGCGACCATCATCTTGCGATAGTTCTCGGCCTGCGCCTCGTCGCGTGACTGAAATGTGATTCCAGTCAGCTTGGTGACGCCATCCACGACGACGGCGATCTCTTCGCCGAAGCGCTCGCGCACCTCCTCGATCGAGGCGGATGTGTCCTCGACGGTGTCGTGCAGCAGCGCGGCGCACAGCGTCTCGGTGTCCAGGCGCATCCCCGCGCAGATGCGGGCCACGCCGACCGGATGGGTGATGAAGTCCTCGCCCGAGCGCCGGCGCTGGGCGGCGTGGTGCTCGCAGGCGAACACGAATGCGTCTTCCACACGGTCGCGGTCGATCTCCACGACCGCGTCTGCGGCGTGCTCGGAGACGATCGCGAACAGGTCGTCGAGCAGCCGCTGCTCGGCGTCGCTTAGATCGGCGCGGCGGACGCGTCGAGGAGTTCCGGCAGCGGGAACAGCGTGGACTGGGCTTGGTCGTGTCTCTGCCATGTAGTAAGCGTAGCCTCCCGCGAGGCGGGTTGGGCCTCTCGGAGCACGATTCGCGGCTCGCTTATCCCACGCCATTCGTTGACCTCCAGCGCAAAGGTCGCGTCGACCGGCTCGCCTTCGGATACCGGCAGGCGCCCGTCGCAGCCGAAGGCGACTGCGCGGGCGTGGACGCCGCCGGCCTGTAGCTGGAAGCGAGCGTGCTTGCCCTCCCCCATCGCGCGCACGTCGCTTACGAGCGCGTCGCGCACGAGCAGCGACACGGTCGGGTTCCCGTTCCCAAATGGCGCCAGCGCAGCCAGTTCCTCCGCCAGATCCATGCCGAGCTCGGGTCCGCTCACGACGGCGTCGACGCGCTCGCGGCGGGCACGGTCGCGCCCGCTCAGCGCCACCGCGGCATGGCGCTCGAAGGCGACCGCGAACTCCTCGAGCGACTCACGCGCAAGCTCGACGCCGGCGGCGGCGCTGTGCCCGCCGTAACGCCCAAGATGGGCCGAGCATGCCGTCAGACCCGCCAACAGGTCATAGCCCTCGACGCTCCGTCCCGAACCACGCGCGCGGTCCTGCTCGAGCGATGTCAGCACGACCGGCCGGCCGTGCGTCTCGGCCAGTCGCGATGCGACGATCCCGATCACCCCAGGATGCCACCCCTCGGCGGCCAGCACGTAGGACCACCGCTCGCCGGTGGCCGCGAGCGTGGCGATCTGCGCCTCGGCCTGTCCGCGGATCAGTTGCTCGGCGTGGCGGCGCTCGGAGTTGGCGCGGTCGAGCTCCTCGGCCAGGAGAGCCGCGCGCGCCTTGTCCTCGGTCATGATCAGCTCAAGCGCCGTATCGGCGCGGTACAGACGCCCGGCCGCGTTGATCCGCGGGGCCAGACCAAAGCCGACAGCTCGCTCCGTGACCTTGCCCGGGTCGATGCGCGCCACCGCCATCAGCGCCCGCAGTCCGGGCTTGGCGGTGCCCGCCAGCGCCCGCAACCCGCGGCGGGCAAGCGAGCGGTTCTCGCCGAGCAGCGGCACCACGTCGGCGATCGTAGCCAGCGCCACGAGGTCGAGATCCTCCTCTAGCTGGCGTGGATCGTGGCCTGAACCGGCGATCGCAAAGCAGGCCTGGGCGAGCTTGTGGGCCACGGCTGTGGCGCACAGCTCGGCGCAGGGATAGCCGCAAACGACCGGATGCACGATCGGGGCTTCGGGGAGCACGCCGTCGGCCCGTGGTCGGTGGTGGTCGCTGACGATCGTCTCGATCCCCAGC
>Ga0207695_10008050_pt1 | contig 13271 bp, 8 predicted proteins | sample KBSC54metaG_FD_184354 | JGI IMG/M metagenome (GOLD analysis project Ga0207695, IMG submission 184354) | Corn rhizosphere microbial communities from Kellogg Biological Station, Michigan, USA - KBS C5-4 metaG (SPAdes) (version 2) | ecosystem: Host-associated > Plants > Roots > Rhizosphere > Soil...
CCGGTGGAGGGTTTCCGTTTGAGGTTTGGCGGTAGGACGACGACGCATTTCAGCACGCGATTCTATTCGGAAGCCTATGTTGCGTATGGTTTTAAAGACCAGCGATGGAAGTATTTTCTGAGCGGAACCTATTCGATCAATAACAAGTCGATCTATGGATTCCCGCAGAATTTTGTGCGGGCGTCTTATCAGCAGGACACCAAGATCCCGGGGCAGGAGCTGCAGTTCGTGCAGGAAGACAACTTCTTACTGTCCTTCAAGCGGGGGAATAACGACAAGTGGTTGTACAATAATATTTTCAGGATGGAATATCTGAAGGAGTACAAGAGCCATTTCTCGTACGATTTCAATTTCAAGTGGTGGAAGCAGTCGCCTGCGGGGACCATTGCCTATGTGAAGCCAGGGGGTAACGGACCGGATTCGATCAAGTCGATCACTACGACGGAGGGTTCGGTGGAGTTGCGTTATGCGCCGCATGAGCAGTTCTATATCGGCAAACTTTACCGGGTACCGATATACAACAAGTACCCTATCTTTTCGCTGATGTATACGGCCGGTGTAAAGGGGCCGTTCGGCGGGGAGTACAACTATCATAATTTTCAGTTCCTTTTCTTCAAGCGGTTCTATGAAGGGCCGCTGGGGTATACGGATGTAACGACCGATATGGGATACCTGCTTGGGAAGGTGCCGTTTCCGTTGCTGGATATACACCATGCCAACCAGACCTTTGCGTTGCAGCTGCAGTCGTTCAACCTGATGAACTTTTTGGAGTTCGTGAGCGACCACTATGCGAGCGCGTATATCGACCACTATTTCAATGGATTCTTCTTCAACAAGATACCGCTGCTGAAGGAGCTGAAGTGGAGGGAGGTGATCGAGGCGAAGATCCTTTACGGTGGAGTGAGGGATGAGAACAATCCGCTGAAGTCGCCGGATGTGATGAAGTATCCGCTGACCAATGGGAAAACGGAGACTTTTTCGATCAATAAGGTGCCATATATCGAAGGTGGTTTTGGTATCATGAATATTTTTAAGGTGATACGGGTGGATTATATTCAGCGGTTTACGTATACGGACCACCCGGAGATCTCCAAGTGGGGGATCAGGGCCAGGGCGAAGTTTGATTTTTAGGGGGGATGGATGATCCCGGGGGATGGAGTGTGGACCGTTGCGGCCTGGGGTGTGAACCAGGGATTAAAATGGGATATCAGGGGGACTAATTCAGAATGAACATAGTATCTTTGCGGATTGTCTAAAGGAGGGGAAATCGACCCATGAGTACAAGAAAACAACTACAATTAGGGATTTATAAGGTGATCAATCCGGTGGTCAAATTATTGATCAGGATGGGATTGACGCCGAATATGGTGACCACCATCGGGCTGTTGCTGAATATCGGGGTGGCGATCATTTTCATTTGCGGGGCCGAGGAAGGGCGGCGGGGCGATCTTTCCTATGTGGGCTGGGCTGGGGCGCTGATCCTTTTTGCCGGGCTTTTCGATATGCTGGACGGGCAGGTGGCGAGGCTGGGGAATATGAGTTCGCAGTTCGGGGCGTTGTATGACTCGGTGCTGGACAGGTATAGTGAGCTGGTGTTGTTCCTTGGCATTTGTTATTATCTGGTATCGCACCACTATTTCCTGAGTTCGTTGTTTGCGTTCATAGGGCTCATCGGGAGTATGATGGTGAGTTATACGCGGGCCCGTGCGGAGGGGTTGGGGATCGAGTGTAAGGACGGGTTGATGCAGCGGCCGGAGCGGGTGATCATCATCGGCGTTTCTGCGCTGGGTTGTGGGATCGCTTCTCACTGGATGGGTGGGGATTACAAGATTCCCTGGCCGGGGAGCAGTTTTCCGATATTCGAGACTATTTCGATATTTACGATACCGTTGACGATCATGGCATTTTTGGCTAACTGGACGGCGATCGGGAGGCTGAGGGGTGCGAAGAAGACGCTGGAGGCGAGGGCTGCTGCGCTGGCTGGGAATGGAGCGGACGGAACAGGGAAGGCTGGTGTGTCGGGGGCCGAGGTCCCGGGTAAGGTGGCCAAGGGTGGTTTGACTGGCAGGTCTTCCACGACGCATGTGGTGATCGTGGTGGTGTTGTTTGCGGCGATGTCGGCTTTGCCGGGTGTGGCGCAGTCTTCGGGTGGCCCCGGGGGTTCGGGAAGTACTGCCGGGATTAGGTCTGGCGGGGCTGGCAGCGGCGGGGCCGGGAGTGGAGAGTCTGTGCGCGGCGGGTCCGGGAGTGGCGGGTCAGTTGGTAGGTCTGTGCGTGGGGCGGTGATCGAGCCAAAGGATACGGTGGAGACGTTTCCGGTGCCGCCGAACAATTCGCATTCGTTGTTCTATCTGCAGCGTACGCCTAATTCGAATACCATTATTGTGGAGTTGAATGAGAGAAATGGGGTGATCGACAAGGAAGAGCCGGCGCATGTGCTCTGGGTGCGATATACCGAGCAGGGGCAGCGGCAGGAGCTGAACTGGATACAGCGGCATTTTGCGTATGGGTTGAAGACGGAGGATATGGGTAATGACACGTGGGAGTTGCGGTTCGTGTCGTATAAGAAATTACCGATGTATCTGAAGAGGTCGCCGGTCGACAATAAGCATCATGTATATGTTACGATCTCGGGGAAGCAGGCGTTGCTGAGCCGGGTATATATCCGGATCGATCCGGGTGGGACTTTCTGGTCTCCGAATGTGAAGTGGCTGGAGTTGAAGGGGACGGATCTGCAGACCGGGAAGGAATTGGTTCAACGAATAAAAGTTTAAATGGATACATCTGGGGAAACAGGGGCGGCTGCGGCGCCGGTGAAGGATGAGGGTGCTGCGGGAGCGGGTGTTGGGAATACTGCGAAGAAGGGGACTCCGCTGACCTGGAAGAATGCGCTGATCGCCACTGCTGTTTCGGCGCTATATCTTATACTTTCCGCTATACTTATTGGTTACAGGACTGAGCAGCTGTTCCTTGTGGGGCTGTTCAACGTGTTGTTCTATCTGTCGGGGCCTACCCGGCGGTTTATTCTTGGGTTTAGCGTCTTTATCGTCTTTTGGATCATCTTCGATCTTATGAAGGCGTTCCCGAACTACCGGTATAACACGGTGCATATCGAGAGCATCTACCAGCTGGAGAAGCGGCTTTTTGGGATAAGGGATGTGACGGGGGCGGTGCTGACGCCGAATGAGTGGTGGCTGATACACAAACAGACTTTTCTGGATGTTGTTTGCGGATTCTTCTATCTCTGCTGGATGCCGTTGCCGCTGGGGTTTGCGGGGTATTTGTTCTATAAGAATAAAGAAGCATTCTTCCGGTACGTCCTGAGTTTTCTGGTGGTAAATCTTGTTGGTTTTGTTGTTTATTATGCCTGTCCGGCGGCGCCGCCGTGGTATGTGGAGCTTCATGGATTTGGGTTTGATCCGCATACGCCGGGGAATGTGGCGGGGTTGGGAAGATGGGATGCCTATTTTCATGTGTCGGTGTTCTCGGGGTTGTATGCGAAGAGTTCGAATGTGTTTGCGGCGATGCCGTCGTTGCATGCGGCTTATCCGTTGACGGTGCTTTTTTATGGGATAAAATATAAGTGCCGGTGGGTGAATGGGGTTTTTGCTTTGGTTATGGTGGGGATCTGGTTTACGGCGGTGTATAGTAGTCACCATTATGTGTTGGATGTATTGGCGGGGATCGGGTGTGGGTTGACGGGGATATTTTTGTTCAATTATTTGTTTGAGAGGGTTGGGGTGGTGAATCGGGTAGTGAGAGGGTGGATAAATGGTGTAACCGAGTGAAACGAAGTTCTGAGGGTTAGCGCGGCCGGTGCGTGGGGTTAGGAGCAGCGGCCGATGCCTTCGACCATGATATCGACTATGGAGTCGATCTGGAGGTCGAGTTTGGGGCTGCGGTGCTGGCCGACCATGAGGGGGACGGCGAGGCCGCGGAAGCTGCTGACCATGAGGTAGGCGATGAGTTCGATATTGTCTTCGCTGACCTGTTTGAATTCTCCGTTGTGGACGCCTTCCGCCAGGATGGCTTTTACCAGTTCGACGTGGGTGGTGTCGAACTTGTTTTTCAGATCAGTCATAATGCAGTGTAATTCAGCGATTTCGCTTTTGAGAGCGTCGCTGAGGTTGCAGAGTTCCTTCAGCTTGTTGAGCCGGCAGCGGCAGTAGGCGGTCAGCTTTTCTTTGGAGGAGCGGGCCTGGCCGATGGCCTGGTTGATCTGGTTGAGGAGTTCGCCCATTTCGGCGTAGAGGACGGCTTCGAAGATATCTTCCTTACTGGGATAGTAGTAGTAAAGGGAGCTTTTGGCTTTGCCGAGACCCCGGGCGATGTCGCCCATGGTCGTTTTTTTGAACCCGGACTGGCGAAACAGGGCCCTTGCCGTGTCGAGGATCTCCCGAACAACAATTTCGTCCCTTTGAAGTGTTTCGGCCATAGTCTTTTATACAGTTGTGAATAAGGATCAAATTTACAATTTTCCTCTCCAATTTCGGTTAATCGTTCGTGAATGTTGCAGGTCTGAAGGACCAGACTGGACTCCGTCAAGTCCGTACACGAGGCCTGGGCCGAGTGTACAGTCATAATGGTGTTGAGGTAAAAAATTATTTTTAGGGTTATTTTTTGCCGAAATCAATTTATACATTTGTTAGTTATTCGTAAAAACCCTTAAACGACCTTCCTGGTTAAGCTCAGTAGTTCATGGTTTCATGATATAGTAGTGCTCCGATGATTTTGCAGAGTGCCGATTCTTCCATTCAATTTTGAAAACATGGACCCGAAACTGAACTGTATTCTTCTTATCGACGATGATGAACCGACGAATTTCCTGAACAAAATGACGCTGGAGCAGAGCGGGTGTGCGAGCTATGTTCGGATCGCGCAGGGCGGCCAGGAGGCGTTGGATTATCTGGTGGGTTGCGGGCAGGGCGATTCGCCCAGGCCTGATCTTATTTTTCTGGACATCAATATGCCGGCTATGGATGGCTGGGAGTTTTTGGAGAAATACAAGTTGTTGCCGGATGGGCATAAGGCGGATATTATCCTGATCATGCTGACTACTTCGTTGAATCCGGACGATGAGGTCAGAACGAGGACGATGCCCGAGGTGTCGGGGTTTGAAAATAAGCCGTTGAGCCAGGAGCGGTTGCAGATGCTGCTGGACAGATATTTTAGTGAATAGGGGGGCAAGCCGCGGGGAGTATTGGTTCACGCAGCAGGGTGGTCGGGTGGTTCACGTGGGGGTGGTGGCCGTGGGTGGTGGCGCGGTTAGCGGCCGGAATGCAAATAGTCTTTTAGGTGAGTAATGGTCTCTTCCTGGGTGAGGATAGTTTCCCGCACGACGTCGTTGATCGACACGATCCCGCTGAGTATTCCGCTTTCGAATACGGGGAGATAGCGGATGTTTTTTTCCGACATCAATTGCATACAGAATTCGACGGTATCCTGCGGGGTAACCGTGGGGAAGTCTTTCGACATGATCTCCGATACGGGAGTGTCGGTGGAGGATTTGCCTTTCAGAATGACCTTTCTTGAATAGTCCCGTTCGGTCATGATGCCCTGGTATTCGTTCCCCTCCAGCACGAGTACAGACCCGATGTTCTGGTCGGCCATGATGCGAAGGGCTTCCAGAACTGTGGTTTGGGGCGTTACGGAAGTGATGCGGGCGCCCTTGTGAGAGAGAATGTCGCTTACTTTTTTCATACAGCCTGTATTTTGGTTGGTGAGGAATCGCTTTTCCCAATTTACAATTTTTTTGAATGTTTTGGCAATATTTTCCCGGTCCCGGGAAGGGATTTTTCCATGTATTTGAGGGTTTTTTGGTGGGCTTTTTCAGGGATTTTGAAAGTTGGTTTTTCGGTGAATTTTTATGGTGATCTTTTCAGAGAGTTTGGGAAGACCTGGTGGAGGGAAGCCTGGAGGTTTTTCGGCAGAGGGAAGGATGGATTTTTTTAGAGGAGAAGGTTGGTGCAGGTCTGGCCTACGGTCTGTATGCGGGGAAGATCGCGAGACTATATGTGTTTTTGGGAGGGTATTGATTTTAAGGGTGGTTTGCGCTGTATTGACCAATTTTTGGGTCAGGAGGGGCAGATTTTGGTCAATGGAGAGGATGGGTGGCCAGGGTCAAACCAGTGGCAGCAGCCAGTCGGTGAAATCGTTGAGGCTGTAGAATATTTTATCAGGATTGTTTGCCAGCAGTTGTTCGGGTTCTGCAGTGGGGGCCCAGGCGGCCGCGACTACGGGTATGCCGGCTTTGCGACTGGCGGTGATGTCGCTGGGGGCGTCGCCGACGTAGATGATGGAGTTCTTGTTGAGGTCGGGCCATTGCTGCAGGACGGCGGCGATCCCTTTCTCTTTTACGGGGCCTTTCGGGGAGCCGGTCTCAATGTGTTCGAAGTGACTGCTGAGGCCGAATTTTTTTAGTGTGATAACGGTACTGTGTTCGCCTTTGCCGGTGACCATCGCGATGCGGATACCTTTTGCGCGGAGCTGGTCAAGGAGATCGATAATGCCGGGGAAGGGATCAGGGCAGATGTCGTGGAGGTCCTGATAGAATTGGAGATAGTTGACGATGCCTTCTTCGTAGTGCTCGGGTATGAGGGTCTGGATCGTGCCTTCTTCGGAGGGACCGAAGGTGGCGATGATGTCCTGGTCGGAGAGTTTTTTCATCGCCAGGGGTTCTATAGATTGGCGGAATGCCTGGATACAGAGTGGCAGCGTATTTCCGATGGTCCCGTCGAGGTCGAAGATGAGGGCTTTGATCTTTTCCATAGTGTTGAAATAAAAAGCCCCCGTGTCGGGGGCTTGAGTCATTTAGTATGGTGAGGGGCGGACCCAGATGTTGCGGAAGCTGATGGGCTCGCTCTTGTCGCCGTGTGCCTGGAGCTTGATCGGAGAAGGACCGTGGGACTTGTAGTAGGGTTTGCCGATGTAGCGGGTTTCGCCCTTCAGTATGAAGTTGTCCTGGACCAGTACGCCATTCAGGAAGGCGGTGACGCGGGCGGGTGACTTCACGGAGCCGTCTTCGTTGAAGGTCGGGGCTACCCAGGCGACGTCGTAGGTCTGCCATTCGCCGGGTTTGCGGCAGGGGTTGGCGAGGGGAACGCTTTGTTTGTAGATGCTGCCTACCTGGCCGTTTGTATAGGTTTTGTTGTTATAGTTGTCGAGGATCTGGAGCTCGTAGCCGGCGTCGCCTTTGCCCGTGGAAGCCAGGAAGAGGCCGCTGTTGCCGCGGGCCTGGTCTTCTCCGGTAATATTGGTGGGTATCCGGTATTCGAGGTGCAGCTGGTAGTTGATAAATGATTGTTTGGTCTGGATATTGCCTGACTTTTTGTTAACTGTCAGAATGCCGCCGGAAACGATCCAGTCGGCGGGGGTGCCGTCGGAAACTTTTTCCCATTGGTCAAGGTTCTTGCCGTTGAAGAGGATGACGGCGTCCGAGGGAGCTTCGCCGAATTTTGCGGCCGGAGTCACGACGGGGGGCACGGGCTCGTAGATCTCGGTAGTCCGGTGGTCTTTGATCGTGTCTGTCTCGGTCTGCGCTTGTGTGATGGTGGTGGCTGCGAGGAAGGCGATGGCTGATAGCAATGTGGTCCGATACATCATAGTCATGTGATTGAATGAATGTGAATGAGGGAACAATTTAATGGTTTTTTGTGAAAATGGAGTGAGGTGGGTATCTTTAGTATTAAACCAGGACTGATGCTGCGCTTTGTTAGGAAGATGGGGTTTGCTGCTTTTATGGTATTGGGTGTGTTGTTTGCCCTGGGGCAGGAGCGGCCTGTTCCACCTGTCCGCTATGTAGGCATCGAGGATGGGTTGTCGAACAATGCGGTGACCGGGGTTTACCAGGACTATAAGGGGTTTATGTGGTTTACCACTTATGACGGCCTGAACCGATACGACGGGCGGTCGTTCACTATATTCCGCAACAGAATTGGGGATAGCAGCTCGTTGAAGGGTAATGAAGTCTATTGCATCGCCGATGACCTGTGGCATAATCTCTGGGTCGGGGGCCGCAACGGGCTGAGTGTTTATCATCCGGACAGGAGCGCATTTTCTGTGCCTTCGTATAGTCCGCCGGGTGGCGGCGCTCCGCGGCCGGTAGCGTCCGAAGTGCTGAATGTCGACAGGGACGGGCGTGGGGATATGCTTGTTGCGACGGGGGGAACGGGGCTGCTGGTCTTTGCTAAGGGCGACAGCGTAGGGAGGCAGATCAAGCTGGCGACCGGGCCAGTGAACTACAAGGTATCGGCGATCTGTCCCGATAGCAGCGATGGTACGACCTGGCTGATCGTGGAGAATGTGGGGCTTTGTCATTATTCGTGGAAGGAGCAGGAGATAAGAGTTGTGAACAATAGTTTCAGGCAGGGCAATTGTCTGAGGGCTGATAGAGAGGGGTATTTGTGGTTCGGGAACGACAATGGTCTTTACCGGTATTCGATCGCGGCCGATGCGTACACGGGCAGCTATGTGGACGGGGTATTCCGTGTCAGCGGTCTTTGTATCGACAGGGAGGGTTTGCTATGGATCGCTTCGGACGGCAAGGGTTTACTGGTTAAAGGTCAGGATGACGCGAAGGCGAGGCCTTTTGTCGGCGTGGGGGACAAGGCCGTGGTCAATAGCAGCGCGGTCTACTCTGTGTATGAGGACGAGCAGGGACGCAAGTGGATCGCCACGCTGCGCGGGGGAGTGAATATCATCGAGGCCAGGCCCAATCCGATACGCACGGTCGTCTTCACTCCGGAGAAGAATACCAATCCCAACAACAATTTTATTCTTTCTTTTTGCGAGGACCAGGACCGCCGTGTGTGGATCGGGACAGATGGTGGCGGGCTGCGGTGCTGGAACCGGGAGAAGGACGAGTACAAAGTGTTTACGCATGACCCCGGTGATAAAAAAAGCGTCGGCGGAAATTTTATTACGGGTATTCTCCGCGACGACCAGAATGAGATATGGGTCTCGTCATGGTATGGCGGGATCAGCCGGTACAAGCGCGCAGGCGGAAATTTTGTACACTATGCCTGTGTGAATCCCTATACGGGTCTGGAAGAAAATAAGGTCTGGCTCATCTATGAGGACAGGCAGAAACGGTTGTGGGCGAGTACCAGCAATGACGGCACCTTATATATACTGAACAGGGCGTCGGACCGATGGGAGCTGTTCGATACCACCATCGTCAACATCCAATGCCTTGCCGAAGATGGGGCTGGTAGTCTGTGGGGCGGCAATTATTCGTCCCTGATCCGGATCGACGGCGAGCAGAAGAAGCACCGGAAGTACGAGTTGGGGTATACGGTCCGGTGTATCCACGAGGATAAGTCGGGTAATTTTTGGGTGGGGACCCAGGGCGGCGGGTTGTTGCTGTTTGACCGGAAGACGGGTAGCTATAAGCGGTTCGATGAGCACAGTGGATTGAGAAGTAATACCATATTGCGGATACTCGAGGATGCGGGGGGGAATTTGTGGATGAGCACGTTTAACGGGCTGGTTCGGTTCGATGCCCGGGAGCGGAGTTTCAGGTCGTTCCTGCAGTCGGATGGGTTGCAGAGCGACCAGTTCAGTTTTAACGCGGCGTTGGCGCTGAAGTCGGGTGAGTTTTTGTTTGGGGGCATCAAGGGCTTCAATTTGTTCTATCCGGACAGTATATATGGTCAGGCTTCGCGGCCGGCGATCTATCTCACGTCGATTCGGGTGGAGGACCGGGCGCTTACGCCGGCGAGCAGGTATGTCGTGGACCGGCAGCTGGAGGATATACGGGCGATCGAGGTGCCGTATGAGGCCGCGAATCTGTCCTTCGACTTTGTATCACCGGAATACAGCGCCCCGGATAAGATACAGTATGCTTACTATCTGGAGGGGTGGGATAGCCGGTGGAACTTCAATAATATGGTGCGGACGGCGCATTATAGCCGGCTGCGGGAGGGGAATTATACGTTTATTCTGAGGGCGACGGATGCGCTTGGGCGTTGGGGTAAGGAAAAGAAGGTGTTGTTCGTTCGGGTGCTGCCGCCGTGGTATCGGACCTGGTGGGCGTATTTGGTCTATGGGCTTTGTCTGGCGGGGGGTGTTTTCCTTTATGTCCGGTATACGCGGAAGCAGGAGAGGCTGAGGTATGAGATCAAGCTTGCGCATCTCGAGAACGAGAAGGACAAGGAGCTCAATGAAAAGAAGCTTTCGTTCTTTACGAATATATCGCATGAGTTCAGGACTCCGCTGTCGCTGATCATCAATCCGCTGAAGGAGGCGCGTGAGAAGGATAAGGAGCTGACGACAGCGTATCGCAATGCCCGGCGGCTGCTGAGTCTGGTGGACCAGCTGCTGTTGTTCAGGAAGGCGGATAGCGGGGCGGATGTTCTTAAGATCGGGGCGCTGGATATTTCGGAGATCACGAAGGAGGTGTGGTTGTGTTTTGTCCAGCAGGCGAAGGTGAAGGGGATCGACTATAAGTTGATGGGAGAGGTTGGTGATCCCGTGGTGTATGCGGACAGGGAGAAGATCGAGATCGCGCTGTTCAATCTGCTGTCCAATGCGTTTAAGTTTACGCCGGATGGGGGGAGGATCTGCGTGGTGCTGGGAGAGAACAGCGGTGAGGTGAGCGTGCGGGTGGAGGATAGCGGATGCGGGATCGCCGCTTCCGAGGTGGATGGGATATTTGGGAAGTTCAGGGGGATGGCGCAGAAGGGGTTTGGGATCGGCCTTTACCTGGTAAAGCATTTTGTGGAGAGTCATCGGGGGAGGGTGTATTGTCAGAGTGAGTTGGGGAAGGGCACGCGGTTTACGATCGTTCTGAAAAAGGGGGTGTCGCATCTGCCTGCCGATGCGGTGCCGGTGAGGGATGGGGGCAGTCCGGCGGATCATGGTCTGCTGGGGGAACTGGTCGACGGGGCCGATGCGGGTGCTTCCGATAAAGAGGAGGCGCAGGTGGTTCTGACGGAGGACGGGAAGACGGCAGATGAATTGATCACGGGTAAAAAATCTTTATTGCTGATCGACGACGAGGAGGATATCGGGCGTTATCTGGACCATCTGTTCAGGGATAAATATCATCTTTACCGGGCGAACAACGGAGAGGACGGGTGGAAACTGGCGCAGCAGGTGATGCCGGACCTGGTGATCAGTGATGTCCGGATGCAGGGGATGGATGGAGTGGAGTTGTGTAATAAGATCAAGCGTTCGGAGGCGCTGGGGCATATCCCGGTGATCCTGCTGACGGGGGAGACGGCAACGGAGGCCCGGTTGAGGGGGATCGAAGGCGGGGCGGACGACTATATCACCAAGCCTTTCGACAAGGACCTGCTGCGGGCGAAGGTCGAGACGGTATTGCGGAACCGGGATCAGCTGCGTCGGTTCTTCTTTGACAGCATAACCTTGAAAGAAACGGCTATAAAGGTGCCGGTGGAATACCAGGAATTCCTTCGCCGCTGTATCGAGGTGGTGGAGGGGAATCTGGATACCGAAGAATTTACTACCAGGAAATTTGCCCAGGCGATGGGGATCAGCCGGAGCGGGTTGTATCAGAAGGTGAAGTCTATCTCGGGGCAGTCGCTGAATGCGTTTATCCGGAGTATCCGGTTGAGGAGGGCGGCGGTGCTTATGTTAAAGGACAATATGAACGTCAACCAGGCGGCTTTTCAGGTGGGGATTGGGGACGCGAGGTATTTTCGGGAACAGTTTGTGAAGCTGTTTGGGATGACCCCTTCCGAATATATTAAAAAATATCGCCCTGCCTTTAACGGGGAATTGAATATCATTAAGGGGTAATTCGTGGCTTTTAGGAGCATTCATTGTCAGTTTACCCCCCTTCTTTTAGTGTTTTACCCCCCAATTGTGGTGGTGGACAGGTCTATTTTGCAGGCGGTTTCATTTAATAATTAAACTAGCTTGTCATTATGAGACGAACTCCAAAACGTCACTGCAAAAGACCTTTTCTCCTGGGTCTGCTAATTCTACTCAATTTTTCGCTTTTTGCCCAGCAGGCTGTCACCGGGGTAGTCAAGTCTCCGGACGGGCCGTTGCCTGGTGTTACCGTAAAGGTCAGGGGGAGCCGGGTTGCCGGACAGACCGATAAGGAGGGCCGATTTTCCATCCAGGCGGGTGCGAATGCGGTACTTATTTTTTCACACGTCAGCTATGTCGTAAAAGAGGTGCCGGTGAACGGTCAGGCGGAGGTATCCGTAGACCTGGAGCCGCTGAATGCCGGTATGAGCGACGTCGTCGTGGTGGGGTACAGCACCCAGAAGAAGGCCACGCTGACGGGGTCGGTCGCCGTTGTAAAAGGGGAGGATCTTGTGAAGAGTCCCCAGCCCAATCTGTCCAACTCGATGGCGGGCAGGTTCTCGGGGCTTGTGGCCAACAACCGGACGGGTGAGCCGGGGTATGACGGGTCGACCTTTTTTATCCGCGGGCTTGCAACGACGGGGAGCAATGACGTCCTGGTGGTGGTCGACGGAGTGCCTGGTCAGGTCGGGGGGCTCGAGCGGCTGGACCCGAATGATATCGAGAGCATGACCATCCTGAAGGACGCCAGTGCCGCGGTGTATGGAAGCAGGGCCGCCAATGGCGTTATTCTGATCACGACCAAACGGGGGAAGACGGGTAAACCGTCGATCAACTATTCCTTCAATCAGGGCTTTGCGTCGCCGACGCGGCTGCCGAAGATGGCGGATGCACCGACCTATGCGACGATCCAGAACGAGATCCAGTATTATGACAACCCTACCGGCGGGATGAACCAGATCTATACCGACGCGCAGTTGCAGAAGTTCAAAGACGGGTCGGACCCGCTGAACTATCCGAATACCGACTGGCCGAAGCTGGCGCTGAAGAAGACGGCGCTGCAGAACCAGCACAGTCTTTCTGTGAACGGCGGATCGGAAAATGTCAAATATTATGTGTCGCTGGGGCTGCTGGGTCAGGACGGTCTTTATAAAAACGGCGTTACGCACTATGACCAGTACAATTTCCGGTCGAATATCGACGCGAATGTGACAGACCGGCTGAAGGTGAGCCTCTATCTTTCCGGAAGGGAGGAAGACAGGCGTTATCCTTCGACGAGTGCGCCGAATTTGTTCCGTTCGATCTACCGGGCTTATCCAACTGTTTCCGCGTATTTCCCCAATGGGAAGCCGACCTATGGTATCGAGGGGAATAACCCGGTGCTTCAGGCGACGGATATCGGTGGGACGACGAGGACCCCGACGCAGGTATTTAATGGTATCCTGAAGGCGTCTTACAGCATCCCGGGTGTGAGGGGGCTGTCGCTGGACGGGTTT
>Ga0207695_10008051_pt1 | contig 13270 bp, 12 predicted proteins | sample KBSC54metaG_FD_184354 | JGI IMG/M metagenome (GOLD analysis project Ga0207695, IMG submission 184354) | Corn rhizosphere microbial communities from Kellogg Biological Station, Michigan, USA - KBS C5-4 metaG (SPAdes) (version 2) | ecosystem: Host-associated > Plants > Roots > Rhizosphere > Soil...
CGGTTCGCCGTAGCGGCGGGCTCTACCGTGCTGGTCGGCGACTGCGACTTGCCCGAGCAGGTGGTCGCCGCGTGCGGCGAGCGTCCGGTGGTCGCCCACGACGCCAAGGCGCTGGGAGCGGTGCCTGCGAACCTTGCCCATGACACGATGCTCGGCGCTTACCTGCTGGAGCCGGCCAGGCGTGGTTACCCGTTCGCCGAGCTGTGCGAAGAGCGCGGGCTGGCGGCCAACATGGAGGACAAGCTCGCAGGCGAAGCGCTGCTGCTGGTCGCGCTTGCCAAGTGGCAGCGCGAGCAGATCGCCGAGCGTGGGCTGGAGAGTCTGCTGCGCGAGGTCGAGCTACCGCTGGTGCCGGTACTGCGCGAGATGGAGCTGGTCGGCGTGCGCTTGAATCTCGAACGGCTGTCCGAGATCACCGGACGGGTGCGCTCTGAGATCGCCGAGCTGGAGCGGCGCATCTACGAGTTGGCCGACGAGGAGTTCACGATCGGCTCGCCGCAGCAGCTTGGCGAGATCCTGTTCGTCAAGCTCGGGCTGTCGCGCAAGCGCCGCGGCAAGACAGGCTTCTCCACCGACGCGCGCGTGCTGCAGGCAATCCGCGACGAGCACGAGATCGTGCCGCGGATCGAGCGCTGGCGCGAGCTCTCGACTTTGATCAAGACCTACATCGACGTGTTGCCACAGCTGGTGGACGAGCGCTCGCGCATCCACACCACCTTCCTGCAGGCTGGGGCGCAGACGGGCCGACTCGCGTCCACCAACCCCAACATGCAGAACGTCCCGATCCGCACGCCGCTCGGCCGCGAGATCCGCGGCTGCTTCGAGGCCGAGTCGGGTGGTCGGCTGATCTCCGCCGACTACTCGCAGATCGAGCTGCGCGTGCTCGCACACATCGCTGCCGAGCCGGTGCTCGAGGAGATCTTCGAGCGCGGCGAAGACGTCCACACCGCCACCGCCTCGCAGGTCTTCCAAGTGGCGCCCGACCAGATCGACCCGGGGATGCGCTCGAAGTCGAAGATGATCAACTACGGGATCGTCTACGGCCTCTCGGACTTCGGCCTGGCCGACCGTCTGAACATCGGGCTGGAGGAGGCCAAAGCGTTCATAGACGCCTATCTGGAGCGCTTCCCGCGCGTGGCGGCGTTCATCGCCGAGACGATCGAGGCGGCCAAGGAGGAGGGCTACGTCAAGACGTTGTGGGGCCGGCGTCGCCAGATCCCCGAGCTGCGGGCGCGCAACTACCAGGTGCGCTCGCTGGGCGAGCGCTTGGCGGTCAATACGGTGATCCAGGGCACCGCCGCGGACGTGATCAAGCTGGCGATGGTGCGCTGCCACGACGCGCTGCGCGAGGGCGGCTTCCAAGCCAAGCTGATCCTGACGATCCACGACGAGCTGCTGTTCGAGGCCCCGCCTGCGGAGATCGATGCTGCGCGCGTGCTGATCGAGGAGGAGATGTGCGGCGTGTGGGAGCACTCGCCGCCGATGGGGGTTGAGATCGGGGTGGGCCAGAACTGGCTGGAGGCGAAGTGAGGCGGGCAGGCGGCCGCTCGCCGTGCTGGGGATGTTCAGCTGGGACGTTTCCACGGTGACCCGCACGCTCGCAATCGTGCTGGCAGCGGCGGCCGGGGTACTGGTCGGCCTGCAGGCGCCGGTCAACTCGCGTCTGGGCAAGAGCATCGGCAGCGTGCAGGCGGCGACGTTCTCGTTCGTCGTCGGCATGATCGCCCTGGCGCTTGTAGCCACGCTCTTCTACGGCGGGCTGGGCAGTTTCGGGCAGGCGGGTAAAGCGCCGGCTTGGGCTTGGGTCGGCGGGCTGCTCGGCGCCGTCTATGTGACTGTCGCCATCCTGACCGTGCGCACGCTCGGAGTCAGCGGCTTGACCGCGCTCGTCATCTGCGGCCAGCTGGCGGCGGCGGTCGTGATCGACCGCTTTGGCCTGCTCGGGATCGCCAAGCATTCGGTCGGCGTCCCCCGGATCGTGGGGCTGGTCCTGCTGGTGCTCGGAGCGCTGCTGGTAGTGCGTCGGTAGAACAGCCTGTCCGCCAGGCAATCTAGCTATCTCATCTAGCTAGACACTCTGGTGATTCAGATGTTCTCTCTAAATGGTGGGGGAGCCCCTAAAATCGGGACCCCCCGCGCCAAGCAAAGACTGAAACTTCTAGCTATCTAATCTAGCTAGATTTGCTAGGATCTAGGGTATGTCAATCAGCGTCGGTGTCCACGAGGCCAAGACAAATCTCTCGCGCCTGATGGAGGCCGCCGAATCGGGAGAAGAGGTTGTGATCACGCGTCGCGGCAAGCCGGTGATCACGCTTCAGCCGATCGGCTCGCTGCCCCGCAAGAGCCTGTACGGCGCTCTCGAGGGTCAGATTTGGATGGCCCGCGACTTCGACGAGCTGCCTGATGAGATCCTCAAAGACTTCGAGGACGGTCATCCGGGCGATCCGCTTTGGTCATAGTCGACACCCACGCCGCACTGTGGTTCTTGCAGGGAGACCGTCATCTCTCCCGAGTGGCGCGCGAGACGATTGAAGATGAGCTGATCGAGCGCAGGCTGAGCGCCGTCTCTGTCTGGGAGGTCGCCGTGAAGAGCAGTGTCGGCAAGCTCACCGTGCCGCCGAACTTTCACCGACTGCTCTATGAGCAGGGACTGTCGACTCTGCCAGTCACCGACCGGCATGCCCTGCGCGTCACTGGCCTGCCTCTGCATCATCGCGATCCGTTCGACCGGCTGCTGGTGGCTCAAGCCCAGGCCGAGGGAATGTCGATCCTGAGCAGCGACGTCAAGCTTCACGCCTACGACGTGGACGTGATCTGGTAGACGTCACTCGGCTGCGTATGCCTCGGCCAGCAAGCGCACCCCCCGCTCGATGGCGGGCTCGGCCATGTTCGCGTACCCGAGCAGCACGGCCGGGCGGCTCCCTGGTGTGTAGCAGTGCAGCGACAGGCCCTCGACGCCCACGCCGCGCTCGCCCGCCAAGCGCACGAGCCGCGGCTCGTGCGTGTCCTCGGGCAGACGCACCAGCTCGAACAGGCCGGCATGCGCCTGGCCGGGGATAGCATTCGGCAGCCACCGCGCCAGCGCTCGCAACAGCGCTTCGCGCCGGCGCTCGTAGCGCGAGCGCATGCGGCGGATGTGCCGATCGAGCTCGCCGCGCGTTACGAAGTCGGCGAGCGCCAGCTGGCCGAGGATCTCAGAGCCGGCGTCCTCGATCGTCTTGCCGGCGCTGAGCTCCCAGGTCAGCCACGAGGGCGCCAACATCCAGCCGAGGCGCAGTCCGGGGGCCAGGCGCTTGCTGGCCGAGCCGATGTGGGCGACCTGCTCGGGGGCTAGGCCCTGCAACGCGCCGACGGCTACTCGGTCGTAGCGATACTCGGAGTCGTAGTCATCCTCGACGATCAGCCGCTCCTCCTCGGCCCATTCGATCAGCGCCATCCGCCGGTCCGGCGCCAGCACCGCGCCGGTCGGGAACTGGTGCGCGGGAGTCACCACGACCGCGGTGGCGTCCGTGCGCGCGAGCGCGTCGACCACCAGTCCGTGCTCGTCGACGGGGATGGCCAGGGCCTCCAATCCCGCCTGTTCGACGATCAGGCGATGGCTGTGCCAGCCCGGGTCCTCGAGCGCGATCCGCTCGACGCCGTGGGCTCGCAGAGCGCGGCACAGCAGCGACAGCGCCTGGGTGAAGCCTGTGCAGACGAGGATGTGCTCGGGCTCGGCGTCGACGCCGCGCACACGACCGAGGTAGGCGGCGAGCGCTTCGCGCAGCGCTGGCGCGCCGCGCGGGTCCGGATAGCCGAGCGAGTCAAGCCGCGAGTCGCGAAGCGCGAAGCGCAACGAGCGCAGCCAGGCGTCGCGCGGGAAGCCGGCCAGGTCCGGCAGGCCAGGGCGAAAGTCGTAGGAAAAGCTCTGTGTAAGCGAGCTGGCCGGCGGCCGCGCCGGCGCGGCGCGCACCGCGGTGGCGACGCGGACGGGAGCGCCCTGGCGCATCGTCAGATACCCCTCGGCGGCGAGCTGGCCGTAGGCCTCGGTGACGACTCCGCGAGATATGCCGAGCTCGCCAGCCAGGCCACGGGTAGAGGGCAGAGGCGATCCAGGTGCCAGTCGGCCCGCACGGATCTGCTCGCGCAGCGCGCCCTCGATTTGCTCGTGCAGCGGCAGCTCGCTTCCGCGCTCGAGCGCGACCAGCAACTCGGGGCCGGTAACTGGACCTTTGCCGGTTGTCATTACTGGAACTGTAATCTAGGCCAGTATCGCCGTACCTTGCCGGATAGATCGGAACCGCGACGATCGAACCCGGCCCCCACGAGCGCTTCCCACAGCAGGAGGTACGACATGACCACGGCTAATCGCAACGGCACAACGGACAGCGAGATCACGGTCGTCGGAGCCGGCATCGCAGGCCTGGTCGCCGCGATCACATGCGCGGAGGAAGGGGCGAGCGTGTGTCTGGTCGAGGCGCACGAGCAGATTGGCGGTCGCGCGCGCAGCACCGATGGGCCTTACAAGGCCAACCTCGGTCCGCACGCCCTCTACACAGGGCCGTTCTGGACTTGGATGAAGGAGCACGAGCTGCTTCCGGCCCACGTTTCACCGCGTCTGACAGGGGCGCGCCTGCGCCTTGGCGGCGCAATCCGGCGCACCCCGCCGCTGGGAGCGCTGCCCTCAGTCCTGCGGCTGCGCGGGCGCGAAGCACCCGTCGACGTCGATTTCAGGACCTGGGCCGCCAGCCACACAGACGAGAGCACCGCGGAGATGCTCTCGGCGGCGGCGGGCGTCTACACCTTCTTTCACGACCCCGGGTCGCTCTCAGCGGCGTTCGTGTGGCCGCGCAGCGTGCGGCTGTTCATGACCGCACCGTCGTGCGTGCGCTACCCGGTCGGCGGCTGGAGCGCACTCGTGGCCACGCTCGAGCGCCGCGCGCGTGCGCTGCCGAAGGTGCGGATACAGACCTCGACGCGGATCGATTCGCTGCCCGACACGCCGGTGATCCTGGCAACCGAGCTCGATCAGGCTCGCGAATTGCTGGGCGACGACGGGCTGCGCTGGCAGAGCGGCAACACGGTCTGTCTCGATCTCGGCATGCGCCACCGCCGCGGCGACCCGGCGATCGTCTCCGACATGGACGAAGCCGGCTGGATCGGCCGCTATTCGACCACCAATCCCTCGATCGCGCCGGAAGGCGAGGAGTTGGTGCAGGCGCAGATGCCGATCCGCCCGGATGAGAGCGCCGAGCAGGCCGGGCTGCGTCTGGAGCGGCTGCTCGACCAGGGGCTGGTCGATTGGCGCGAGCGCGAGACCTGGCGGCGTCGGCAGGTGATGGACGCACGCTCCGGGGCACTCGATTCGCCCGGCACGAGCTGGCGCGACCGACCCGCCGTCGATCGCGGCGACGGTGTGTTCGTGGCCGGCGACATGATGGCCGCGCCGGGGCTGCTTGCCGAGGTGTCGTGGGCCAGCGCGATTGAGGCCTCTCGGCTCGCCGTTCAGGCGGTCAAAGCGACGGCACGGCCGCGGCTGCGAGAGGTCGCCTGAGTCCCAAACCGGGCCCGCCCGGCACGCAGGAGTCTGAGATGACGAGCAAGGCCTCGAAGGCGCGCCCCGGCGCGCATCCTGTCCCGGGACGGCGACCTCCCGCGGCGATCTCATTGGCGCGGCTGGCCGCGCGCACAGCCCCCGCGGGCGCGCGAACGATAACCGAAGCGGCGCGCACCGGAACGGTGCAGGAGGTAGCCGCGCACAAGCGCACGTTGCTGACCACCTTCCGCCGCAGCGGCGTCCCCGTCTCGACGCCGGTCTGGGCCGCGGAGGCTGACGGGCGCTTCTACGTCCGCAGCGAGCGCACGGCGGGGAAGATCAAGCGGCTGCGCAACGACTCGCGCGTGCTGATCGCCCCCTGCACCGTGCGCGGCAGGCCGCTCGGGGCGCCGCTGGAGGCGCGAGCGAGCGTTGTGCCCGAGGATCGCGAGCAGGTCGCCGAGCAGGCGCTCGTGCGTCGCTACGGGCTCGGGCGCGTGCTGTTCGAGTGGACGTTCGACCGGCTGCGCATAGACACGTGCTACCTGGAGATCCTCCCGGGCGTGTGGGATAGCTCCAGGTAGTTCGCTGTTAGACGGCGCGATCGAGCCTGGTCAAGCAGCGCTTGTCGCCATCGCGCGCCCCGGCTTGGTGGCCGCATCGCGCGTCGCCTCGCCGCCGACGAATCGTGGCGGCGCGATCTCGAGGTAGTTGTTGAACGCCCACGCGCAGAAGCGCTCGTTGGCCATCGCCTTCGACATCGACGCGATCGCCGGGGTCGGCGTCAGTTGCCCAACCGCGCGCTGGGTGTTCAGCAGCCAGCGAAACTTGCGCTCGTGCGCGTCCGAGAATGCCCCATAGCGCGCCAGTGCCTGTTCAGGAGTCGCCTCGCCCGCCACCGCACTGCGCAGCTCGCGTCCGCACGCCAGGCCGAAATAGAGGGCGGTGCGGATGCCCTCGGCGGTCAGCGGCAGGCAGTGGCCGGCCGAGTCGCCGACGAAGTAGATCCCGTCCTCGACCGCGGGGCGCAGCTGGTGGGGAATCCAGTTGCCCTGATAGCCCTCGGGCGGCAAGCCAAGATCACCCGCCAGGCGCACGGTCGGCTCCTTGACGTGGCGGCTCGGCCAGAACGAGCCGACGCCGACGCGCAGCTCGTCGCGGGCGGGGAAGCTCCATCCGTAGCCGGCGCGGGCGTACTTCGGATCGATCCACAGCTCAAGCTCCTCGCCACGGCCACCCGGGTGCACCTCCAGCCCGCGGGAGAGACGGGCATTCGGCGGTTGGATCGTCGACCGATTGGAGAGCACCCGCCGCCAGCCGAGCGCATCGACGATGTACGGCGCGGTCAACTCGCCGCGGTCGGTGTGCACGACGTGGCCGTCGCGGCCAGTCACCGTCGCCGTCTCAAAGCTCGCCTCCGACCGGTCGGACTGCTCCCAGAGCAGCGCGCACAGCTCGCGGTAGTCGAACGTCGAGAACGTCCATGGCAGTCGCCAGCGGTGCGTGCTCCAGCGCGTGTGCACCACCAGCTCGCCGAAGCTCTGGCGCAGCGAGCCCTGCAGGTCGAGCGCGTGCAGCCAGTCGGTGGGTATCCCACAGGCGGAGGTCTGCCGCTCGCCGATCTCGTAGCGATCGATCACCAGCACGCGTGCGCCGCTGCCTGCCAGCTCGCGCGCGATCGCCAGGCCCGCGAAGGAGGCGCCGCAGACGAGCACGTCGCAGTCGCGCTGCAGCGGAGTGCGCTCCACTCCGCGCTTGGTTGCTCTCACGGGCATACGGCAGCCAATGATATGCCTGCGCTACGCTTCGCCCGGTGGAGACCTTGATCGAGAACGGCGCCGCCCACATCGTGGACGGCTCGAAAGGACTGCTGCTTGAAATCGACGGGCAGATAGTCCCCAACTACGACGCGACGATGCAGCCCTTCGAGGAGGGCGAGGTCGTCACCGGCAACGTCGTTCGCATCGACAAGGACGAGGTCCTGGTGGACATCGGCTACAAGTCCGAGGGCGTCATCCCCGCGGGCGAGCTGTCGATCCGCAAGTCAGTCGACCCGCACGACGAGGTGCAGCTCGGCGAGGAGGTCGACGCGATGGTCCTCACCAAGGAGGACCAGGACGGGCGTCTGATCATGTCCAAGAAGCGTGCGCGCTTCGAGAAGGCGTGGCGTCGCATCGAGGGGGCAGCCGAGTCGGGCGAGCCGGTGATCGGCTCGGTGATAGAGGTCGTCAAGGGAGGGCTGATCATCGACCTCGGGGTGCGCGGCTTCCTGCCCGCCTCGCTGGTTGACATCCGCCGCGTTCCCAACCTCGACGAGTACCTGGGTACGCAGATCGAGACGAAGGTGATCGAGCTCAACCGCTCGCGCAACAACGTCGTGCTCTCGCGTCGCGCCGTGCTCGAGGAGGAGCGCAAGGAGGTGCGCCAGCAGATCCTCGATCGCCTGCAGCCGGGGCTGGTCGTGGAGGGGCAGATCTCCAACATCGTGGACTTCGGCGCGTTCGTGGACCTCGACGGAATCGACGGGTTGATCCACATCTCCGAGCTGTCGTGGTCACACGTCAACCATCCCTCGGAGATCCTGGGCATCGGCGACACCGTGCAGGTCAAGGTGCTCGACATCGACCGCGACCGCCAGCGCATCTCACTGGGGCTCAAGCAGACCCAGGAAGATCCCTGGCAGCGGATCGTCGATACCTACAACGTCAATGACGAGCTGGCCGGCAAGGTGACGAAGGTCGTCACCTTCGGCGCCTTCGTCGAGGTGCTCGACGGGGTGGAGGGGCTAGTGCATATCTCAGAGCTGGCCGGTCACCACGTCGAGAGCCCGCGCGAGATCGTCCATCCGGGCGATGAGATTCGCGTGAAGATCCTCGAGATCGACTCCGAGCGCCGGCGCCTGTCACTGTCGGCCAAGCGGGTCGAGGACCAGATATTGCCGCTAAAGCGTTCGGACGGCGAGCCTGCTGAAGCGCCGGTCGCCGAGGCTTCGGCCTTGTCCAAGCCGGTCGCCGAGGAGCCGCAGGCCACGGCCGAGGTCGAGCAGGAGAGCGCCGAGCAGTCGCAGGCGGTCGAAGAGCCGGCCGAGCAGGCATCGGTCGAGCCCGAGACAGCGCTTGCCGAGGATGCCGCGACTGAGGCGTCCGCCGAGGAGCCTGTAGCGGAGGCGCCCGCGGTGGCGGAGCCCGTGACGGATGAGTCCGTGACGGATGAGCCCGTCGCGGCTGAGCCCGCTGCCGAGGAGGCGCAGGCCGTGGCCGACATCGAGCCGCCGGCCACTGACGCACCCGCCGGCGAGGGCGAGGCCGAGGTCTCCGACGAGACGACCGCGGCCGACGTCGAGCCGGCCGAGCAGCAAGGCTGACAGGTCAGATCGTGACAGCGGTGCCGTTCGTCGGGCTGACCGGCGGGATGGGCGCCGGCAAGTCGACCGCACTGAAAGCGCTCCAGGAACTGGGAGCGCAGGTCCTCTCAACCGATGCCGTGGTGCACGAGCTCTACGGCGACGAGCGTGTGCGCGACGCGGTCGTCGAGCGCTGGGGGGAGGAGGTCGCGCCCGGCGGGGTGGTTGACCGTGCCGCAGTCGCCGCCAAGGCGTTTGCCGGCGGCGAGCAGGAGCGGCGCTGGCTGGAGGGACTGTTGTGGCCGCTCGTGGGCGCACGGATCGCCGGCTGGCTCGAGCATGTACGCGCGCTGCAGCCCGCTCCAAAGGCCGCGGTCGTCGAGGTGCCGCTGCTGTTCGAGGCGGGGATGGAGGGCGGCTTCGACGCGACGATCGCCGTTGTCGCACAGGAGGAGGCGCGGCGTAGGCGCGCAGACGGGCGCGGGCATGCGCTCGCCGACGAGCGCGCGGCCAGGCAGCTCACACAAGAGGAAAAGGCGGAGCGTGCGACCTTTGTCGTTCCCAACGACGGCAGCGTCGAGGACTTGCGGCGCGAGCTGGCCGAGGTTCTTGCCAAGCTGTCGGGATGAGTTGCACCCGCATCGGGTCACGCCTCCTGGCGGAGGCGCGGGTAGATAGGGGGGATTTTGCCCCAATAGGGTCGCGACCCCTGACCGGGGCGTGGGTTTGGTTCAACAAATGAGTCGCTCGCCGGCCGCCACTCGCGGTCATAACACGTACAGGTCCTCAGCGGGCGTCGCTCGTCGCGCGGGACCGCCGCCGGCGCGCTCGATGTTGCGCGCGCTCGCGGCGACAGGCGCGCTCGTCGCGCTCGTCGTGATCGTGGTCGCACGCGTCCAGCATGACCACGCAAGCGGCGGGCTTCCGCTGACAAACGCCGCCGTGATCCGCGAACAGGCCGCGGACAAGCACCTCGATCCCGCGCTGGTCGCAGCGGTGATCTATGCCGAGACCAAGTTCGAACCGCGCACGTCGGCGGCCGGCGCGCTGGGGTTGATGCAGATCGAGCCGGCGACCGCCGAATACATCGCCCACCTCTCCGGCGGAATCCACTTCACGACAGGAGACCTCGCCACCCCCAAGATCAACGTTGCCTACGGCAGTTGGTACCTGCGCTACCTGCTTCAGCACTACGGCGGCGAGGAGATGCTTGCCGTCGCCGCCTATAACGCCGGGCTGGCCAACGTCGACAGCTGGGTGGCAAAAGCGCGAGAAGAAGGGCACAGCCTCTCCGTGTCCGAGATCCCCTTCCCTGAGACCAAGGCCTATGTCGAGCGGGTCCTGCGCGCTCAGCGTGAGTACAGATCGACGTACCCACGCGCGCTCGGGCTAACGTAGAGCGGTGCCGCCCTTCCGCCTGGACTCCGCCTTCACGCCGACGGCCGACCAGCCGCGCGCGATCGAACAGCTCTCCGAAGGAGTGCTCGAGAAACAGCGCTTCCAGACGCTGCTCGGCGCCACGGGGACCGGCAAGACGATGGCGATGGCCGGGGTGATCGAGCAGGTGCAACGACCGACGCTTGTGATTGCGCACAACAAGACGCTGGCCGCCCAGCTCTGCAACGAGTTCCGGACGTTCTTCCCGGACAACGCGGTTGAGTACTTCGTCTCCTACTACGACTACTACCAGCCCGAGGCCTACGTACCCAGCCGCGATCTCTACATCGAGAAGGACTCCGCCATCAACCAGGAGGTCGATCGCCTCAGGCACGCCGCCACCGCCGCCGTGTTCGCGCGCCGCGACGTGATCGTCGTCGCATCCGTCTCCTGCATCTACGGGCTGGGGTCGCCGGAGACCTATGAGATGAACATGCAAATCCTCAGGCGCGGCGAGGAGATCGACCGCGACCAGCTGTTGCGCAAGCTCGTCTCGATCCAATACACGCGCAACGACTCGGTGCTGGCGCGCGGGAGCTTCCGCGTCAGGGGGGAGACGCTCGAGGTGTTTCCCGCCTACGCGGAGACCGCTTTTCGGGCAACCCTGTTCGGCGACGAAGTCGAGCGGCTGCAGCACTTCGATCCGCTCACCGGCGAGCTGATCGAAGACGATCTCGAGCATGTCGCGATCTGGCCCGCCACGCACTACAACGTCAAGGAAGGGTCGATCGACGCGGCGGTCGCCGAGATCGGCCGCGAGCTGAACGAGCGCTGCGCCGAGCTTGAGTCCGACGGCAAGCAGCTTGAGTCCCATCGGCTCAGACAGCGCACGCAGTACGACATGGAGATGTTGCGCGAGATGGGGTTCTGCTCGGGGATCGAGAACTACTCGCGCATTCTCGATGGGCGCAAACCCGGCGATCGGCCCTACTGTCTGATCGACTACTTCCCCAAGGACTTCGTCTGCTTCATCGACGAGTCCCACCAGACAGTTCCGCAGATCGGCGGCATGTTCGAGGGCGATCGCTCCCGCAAGCGCACACTTGTGGATTACGGCTTCCGACTGCCTAGCGCGATGGACAACCGGCCGCAGACCTTCGAAGAGTTCCTGTCGATCACGCCGCAGCTGGTGTTCGTCTCCGCCACGCCCGGCGAATACGAGCGCACCCGCTCGCAGCGGATCGTCGAGCAGATCGTCAGGCCGACCGGGATCGTCGATCCCGAGGTGCACGTCCGCGAGACGCGCAACCAGATCGACGACCTGATGAACGAAATCCGGGGGCGCGTGGACGTGGACGAGCGCGTGCTCGTAACGACTCTGACCAAGAAGATGAGCGAGGACCTGTCCCAGTACCTGGCGGAGATGGGGTTCAAGGTCCGCTACCTGCATTCGGAAATCGACACACTCGAGCGCATCCAGATCATTCGCGACCTGCGGCTGGGGGAGTACGACGTGCTCGTCGGCGTCAACCTGTTGCGCGAGGGACTCGATCTGCCCGAGGTCTCGCTGGTGGCGATTCTCGACGCCGACAAGGAGGGGTTCCTGCGCGGCGAGACCTCGCTGATCCAGACGATCGGGCGGGCGGCGCGGAACGTCTCCGGGACCGTGCTGATGTACGCCGACAGGCAGACCGCGGCGATGCAGGCTGCGATCGAGGAGACCGACCGCCGGCGCGCGATTCAGGTCGCCTACAACGAGGAGCACGGGATCACCGCCGCGACGATCGTGAAGGGGATCTCCGACATCGCCGAGTTCCTGCAGGCCGAGTCGAAGGTGCCGAAGGGGCGGCGCAAGCGCAGCGCTACGCGTGCCAAGGCCAAAGAGATGCCACAGCACGAGCTGGAGCGGATGGTCGTCGAGCTGGAGGAGGAGATGATCGCGGCCGCTGAGGACTTGCGCTTCGAGTACGCGGCGCAGCTGCGCGACGAGATCCGCGAGCTGCGACGCGAGTTGCGCGACGTGCAGGAAGTAGAGTCGGTCGCCGGTGCGCCAGCCGGCGAGATCGTCGCCGAGTAGGCGGTCGCCTGTGCCTGCCGATCCGCGCCCGCCCGCCGCCCCAACGCCTAAGATGGGCGCCGTGGAGATGGACCGTCAGGCGATCGAGCGCCGCGACTTTCCGATCGTGCGCCGGGGCTATGACCCCAGCAGCGTCGATGTGCACTTGCGTACGCTCGCTGCCGAGATCGAGGAGCTGCGCCGCCAGGCCAGTGGCGCCGGGCGCGACTCGCTCGCCTCGGCCGCGGGGGCACAGGTGCAGGGCATCCTCGAGGCCGCCCAGGCCAGCGCCCAGGCGATCGAGAGCGGGGCCGCGGCGGATGCCGCGCGGGCCCGCGAGGAGGCGACAGCGGATGCTCGCCGCACGCGCGAGCAGGCCGTCGCCACCGCGCGGGAGCGCGTGGCGGCGGTGACGCAGGCCACAGAGGCGCTGCTGCAGCGCGTCGGCAGCATGGACGGCGAGACTCGCACCCTGGTCGAGAGCCTGCGCGGCGGCGCCGGGCGGCTCGTGAGCGATCTTGAGGGGCTCAGTGTCGAGATGGCAACGCTGTACGACGCGGCCGCCGGGCGCTCTGGCGAGGCTGCGACTCCTCCCGCGACGCCGGTCTCGCCTGCGGTCGAGGCGCCACCCGCCTCGGTGAGCCCAGCGGCTCCCGCGCAAAACGGGACGAAATCCACCGTAGCGGCGGCGTCCGGCGGCGACGACCTCGACGGCGCGCGGCTGGTCGCCTTGAACATGGCGCTCAACGGAGATTCGCGCGAGGCTGCCGACCGTTACCTGGCCGAGAACTTCGACGTGCCGGACCGCGAGCGGCTGCTGGACGAGGTTTACGCGGCGATCGAAGGGTAGGCGGGGCGCTTGCTCCCCTGCTCGCAGACATGCGACTGATCGATCTTTGCCATCTCGGCCATGAGCGCGTGATCGGCTCCTGGCTGGTTGGCGACGTGCTGATCGATCCGGGGCCGGAGAGTTGTTTGG
>Ga0207695_10008057_pt1 | contig 13264 bp, 14 predicted proteins | sample KBSC54metaG_FD_184354 | JGI IMG/M metagenome (GOLD analysis project Ga0207695, IMG submission 184354) | Corn rhizosphere microbial communities from Kellogg Biological Station, Michigan, USA - KBS C5-4 metaG (SPAdes) (version 2) | ecosystem: Host-associated > Plants > Roots > Rhizosphere > Soil...
CGCATTGCCCTATCCTCCGCTCGGGTATTCCCAGAGTGGATTACATCAACCTCGCTGTGCAATGATTTTTCAGCGGACGGCGATTACCCTCTTAACTTTTTGTCTCAGCCCAAGGGTTCACTTCAGTCCCCTTCCCCGGCACCCCTTCCCCACTGAAAACGAAAAACTCTTGACTGATGTGAATATTCTCAGGCATCATGCAAATACCAGCGTCGCTACGCTCCGACTTTATTCACATCACGTCGGAACGGCCCATTCACATCGTCGGAATCCGCATTCGTGTTCGATCTGCGTACGCGCACGTTCGTGATATGGACGGTAACGCTTCCTGGCACCTTCGTCCGCGAGCTTCCGCAAGTACGACATCATCGTGTGACCTTCCGGAACCATGTAGGAAGGAAACTCGTAACCCAGATTGGACAGGGTGAATTCGAGACGTGAGGAGATTTCGAGGGTGTTGGCGATTGCGTCCGGGAGGTCCGAAAACAGGCGGTTCATTTCCTCCGCTGTCTTGAGGTAGCGTTGAGAGTTCCTCTCCAGTAACCGACCTGCGGCGGCCAGGGTGGTATGGTTCCGAATGCAAGTGAAGACATCTAGCAACTGGCGCTGCTGGGGCGTCGCGTAGGAGACACCGTTCGAGGCGACGACTGAAATCCCAAGCCGACGCGCCTGGTCCACCGTCGCTTGGTTATGTGCCTCCTGATCGCGGTTACGATGGCGCTGGATCTCGGCGAAGACGTTGCGGCGACCGAACACATCTATGAGCTTTTCATCGGGGTGAGAAGTGAGGCAAATGAGGCCTTTGGCGAAGTCGGCAAGTTCCTCCAGTGTGGCCGCGCCTTCACCCTTCTTAGCGCGCAGTTTCATCCGGGTGATTAGGCGACACAGATTCTGGTAGCCTTGCCGGCTTTCCACCAGCAACGGATATGTTCGGCCGTTCGTACACGTCATCTCTGACCCAACGTGCGCCTTGACGCCGACCTTCGCAGCTGCCATGTGAAAGCGAGGTGCGCCGTACACGCCGTTTCGGTCCACCAGGGCCATCGCGGGCATATCAAGCCCCTGGCATGTCTCGGCGAGTTCTTCAGGCACGGAGGAACCTTCGAGAAAACTGAATGCGGAGCGCGCGTGGAGTTCGACGTAGCGGTAAGCCATCGCCGCGCCTACAGGTCGGCCAAATTGGCCAGCGCTCGGCGACTGGCGCACTCCGCGCCCACTTCAAGGACGACGATCCGATCATTGTCCGCGAGAAAGCCGCGCAGAATTTTACTCAGTTCGGCTGCGGAATGCGTACTGCGGAGCGCCCAATGGTGAGCAATTATCTGAGTCGCGCCGAATGCTCGGAGCCTTTCTCGAAGGGATCGGTAATCGCCTGGATCTGTCAATTCTAGAGTGACGGAGTACAACTTTAAAGACATATCCACAATCTACCACCGAGGCGAACACAAGGCGAAGCTCTCCACTTCTCTTTACTGGAGCCGATCAGGTATCACAACGCCCTCGCCGCACTCCCGGCAGATGTGCGCCTGAAGGCTACTCCAACCCGGAAATGTGTTCAGCCCTCCGCAATGCGGGCAGATCGCGCTACAGAGACCCCGAGCCATCGCCATCTCTAGCAAGCGTTTGTTCCACAGCGGCAGTGGGCACGACCCGGACCAACGCGCGCATTCATTGCAGACCAACCCCGCCTGGCTGCCACGCTCGACCACTATCAAGCACCCGCAGCATTCCTTGTCGCCGAACTCGGAGTGCGGAACGATGGGAAGTTCATCGAGGTTCATGTGAGAATCATTCTCAAGCCGGGACACTCCCATTGTATGGACGACCTGCTCCGCCCGACATCACAAATCCTCTCAGAACGACGATCCACAATGGAATGGAGCGGTGCACCGTGCAGAACCTTTCTCTATTCGACGAACCGTCCAACTTCGACCGCGTGAAGCTCGCGACTAGGTTGCGGGCGCTGGCCGAAAAGGGTATTTACGTCGGAGGCAGCTCGTGGAAGTACGAAGGCTGGCTCGGCCAGATTTACACTCAGGAACGATACTATACGCGCGGACGCTTCTCACGGAAGCGCTTTGAAGAGACCTGCCTGGCTGAGTACGCGGAGACGTTTCCAGTTGTCTGCGGCGACTTCTCTTTCTACCAATTTCCAACCGACGTTTTCTGGCGGAAGCTCTTCGCCGCTGCGCCGCCATCCCTACGATTCGGCCTTAAGGTGCCCGAGGACATCACTGTGAAGACATTCCCAACGCACGCGCGTTATGGGCCGCAGGCGGGTCTGGATAATCCGTCGTTCCTCAACGCCGATCTGTTCGAAATGGCGTTCCTTGAGTTACTTCGTCCCCATCGTGACCGTATCGCCGTACTGATATTCGAGTTCGGGACTTTCTCCCACGAGTGCTATCGGGATGCATCGGAGTTCGGCGAAGACCTCGATCGGTTGCTCGCTCGATTACCGAGGGATTTCCATTATTCGGTAGAGGTCCGCAATGCCGATTTTCTTGTTCCGGAATATTTCGCCGTGCTTCGGAAACATGGGATCGCTCACGTCTTCAACGCCTGGGACCCGCATGCCGGCGGTTCCGGCTCAGATGCAGATCGCGGAGGCGTTCACTACCAACTACGTGGTCTTTCGTGCCCTACTCCGCAGTGGCCGCGCGTATGAAGAAGCGGTCAAGGCGTTCGCGCCCTACACTGAAGTCAAGGATGAAAACCCGGAAACGCGCGAAGGACTTCGCACGCTGATCGAGCGGGCGGAACGCAATCACGAACGCGCCTATTTGTTCGTCAACAACCGGCTGGAAGGAAACTCGCCCATCACTATTCAGGAAGTTGTCTTTTCGTAATTCTGTTCCTTGAGTATCAACCTGACCTCGCGCTGTTTGGCTTCTGTCTCGCTTCCGCACGACTTCGTCTCTCCAAGTTGGAATGCCGGCTAACTTCCGGTTTTGCGCGTCCCGGAGCAATCCGAAAAAAGCACGTGTACGACATGCCGACTACACGCTCATGTGGTCTCCCGAAGGTTCGTTCCCAGGAGGAATCCTCACACTGCCCCGGCCTTATCCGGCCATTCGCCGAATAGGGCGTCAAACAGAGCAATCCGAGACAAACGCACATCTACGATCTGGCAACTTTGTGCGAAGTGGAGAGCGTCGGTCTCATTCTTGCGACAAAGGAGAGACTTACTGCCGCCCGGCGGCTCCGCCGTTTACGGTTTGGCCATCAAGCGGAGCCAGCGCCATCATCGCGTATGCAGTGGCCGATGCCGAAATCCACTGCTCGTGATCATAGGGGAACCCGCTCTGGAAATATGGCTGAATCTTCGGCGCCCGGCTTCGTACAAACCATGACCCATCCGGATACTGCGTCCGCAGAAGGTACGCAACTCCTTTGCTATAGGGATCGTCGGACGCCTTGAGCACGCCGGCTTTTCCCAGTGAATACAATGCCAGTGACGTCCCGTAGGCATCCGGTTCGAGCTGCGAATTCTGCGCCCAACCCCCGTCGGCTTGCTGGCGCTTCAGCAGCGCTTGGGCCATTCCACGGAGTTCCTTCTCGGAGGAACCCGTGAGCCACAACGCGATCAACCTGTCACACTCCTCCTGGGTGGTCTGTGGCTCCGCCGCAAGCAGCCACTTTCGCGCGCGCGTCAATCGCTCCTCGAACTCGGCCCGACGCCCTGGCCAGCCATAGGCTTTCAAAGTCCACACCGCCATCATCGTCCGCGTGAACGGCGTGTTTTCCATCGGCGGACGCCCCCCTTGCGCAATGTCCCACGAGCCGGACGGGTTCTGACGCGAGGCGACGAAATGCACAATCGCATCCGTCATCGAACTCGCCGGTTCGCCCAGTTCGGCCATCGCCACTGTCCAAAACAACATCCCATCAATGTCTCCATTACCGGCGATGAGCTGGGGCAACCTTGTGAGCGCCAGCGGACGCTCAGCAATCAAACCGTCCATCAGCACTTGCCGGAGGCGCGGATCCGGTTGCAGCCCGGCTGCACGTAATGCTGCGAACGCCCTGCCCGCCATGGGCTGGTGATGGCAGCCCACGCAGCCACCCCCTTCAGTGAAAAACGTCTGGCTGGATGCTGTCAGCAGAGCGGACGACCTTTGAATAGCTTCAGTCACGTTCGGGTGGTAGTCTGAGGCGCGCGCAGGCGCCGCTGCAATCTCATGCCCTTTGGCGCCGGCTTTCTCCAGCAGCGTAACTGCCGGTCCTGGCCCGAATTTGCGCGCCCAATCCAGGGCCGTGTCGCCGTACACATCCTTAATCGTCAAATCGGCGCCTGCGGCAATCAGCGCCCGAATCGCTTCCAGATTCGGCCTGTCGTTCGCAACTGCGAGCATCAGAGCCGTCATGCGGCGCACGTCGACATCATTCACTTTTGCGCCCCTGGCGAGCAACTCCACAACGCCGCTTGCGTTGGCGCTCGAAGCCGCGCGCATAAGCGGCGTGATCTGCGTCAGCGCGATCGGTCCGTTTTTCACCCTGCCTGCCGAACGGTTGGAAGCATTAACGTCCGATCCCGCGTCCAGCAGCATCTTCACACGTCCGTCCTCATCGCACGAAAACGCTAATGACAGCGCCGTAACTCCCGCACTGTTCGATCGCTTTCCGTCCACGCCTTTGTCCAGCAGCAAACGAACCACCTCCGGCTCACTGAACATGGCGGCGCGCTGCAGAAAATCGGTTGCATTCCGGCTCACGGCTCTTGGATCCGCCCCGTGCTCGATCAGGTGCCGAACCGCCGCTCCGTTACCGTGTGTCGAAGTTGCAACCCATAAGGGCCGGGTGCCGAGATCGTTGGCAGCATTCACGTCCGCGCCTTTTGCCACCAGCAACTTCGTCTTTTCCAGGTTGTAAGCGCCGAATATTAACGGGGTTGATCCAGCTCCATTTGTCACGTTCGGATCCGCCCCACGTTCGAGAAGGATGCGCACGGCCTCTGAGCTCCCGTAGAGCGCGGCATAATGCAACGCCGACATCGAGAGCTTGTCTTTCACATTCGCGCCTCCACCCGACACGAGTTGCCGAAGCGTACTCATGTCGTCCGAGCGGATAGTCTGGAAGACTTCCTCCGCGCTCGCCCGCTTTTGCGCGGCGGATTCCTGGGCCGAGGCGGCGCCAGCGGCCAACGCGAGTAAACAGATGGTTTCCAGGGTATAGCGCCTCATGCACGACCCTCCTTCAAAGGTTTTCACGAGAATAACAGGTTGTCCTCTGTCAAGTTAAAAACGCCACAGGCTGCTCCATTCTCGGGCGGCGCCGAGGGGTCGCGCCGCCCGCAGTGTCCTGGTTCCGGTTGTGCCAGCCTGCAGTGACAGATAGTGTCGGTTCCCGAAAGCACGCGAATCTTTACGGTCCAGGAAGATAAATCGAGGCTGGCAGCTGATCCGTCGTTGAAGCAAGAAAAGCGTCAGGCGGGGCCACTCGGAACATCGCGCCAGACAGCTCAGATGTTCGGCCGCCATCCTGCGGTACCACTTGCTCGGACAGAAATGGACCGAAGGAAATCCTTCCTTAACGGTCGGCATCACGTCAAGTTGACGAGAAACGCCCTAGTCGTTGATGTGCTCCCGCTCCATCCGATTGAACGTCAGCTGTCTGAAGCTGGGCTTGCTATGCGGCGTGGTTGCTCCGGCAGTTGCGAACGAATCATGCGCCGTGGTTGGACGCTGACGATATAAACGCGGAGGCTCCGCACCAAAGCATTGTCTCTTCGGACCTCGGAGCGTCACGTTCGGACGTGTCTCCCCAAGTCATTTACGCTAAATGGCGCGAGGACCATCCAAGGCCGGAGATACGAAAAACTCTGCAACGCGTTGCGCAATAGCTCCGGTCGGCACGCCACGCCCGCTTTCCCATTTTGCCAACGTGCTTGGGTCCACCGCGAGTCGTTCTGCCAACTCCCTTTGCGAAATCCCGAGTATTCTGCGGCCAACCCTAAGGCGCGAACTGATCGTGCCTTCGCTTGCAAGAGGGTTGTACCCCAAGAACTCGATGATCCTTGGCACGTATTCAAAATTGGGCTCGCCGATTCCGCCTTCCCAGTTTTGGATCGTCCCTTTGTGAACCCCTAACCTCGTAGCAAGATCTTTTCGTGGAAGGCCAAGACTGAGCCGCTTCTTCCTGAGAAGATGACCTAGACTTCCAGGCGCGGCTCGACGAACTTCCGCCTTGCCGCCGTGCTTCACGACCAGATAGCCACTGTTCTCCGTTTTGTTGATCTCGCTATCAAATCGGTAGGAGACAGTTATGAGCGCGGTTTTTTCCCCATCTTCGCTTTTCGTGTCTACACAAATACCGGCTATCAAAATTTCTACGACGCGTCTTTTGAAGTCCCAAGCAATCGGTTCGTCCAGACGATTCGCCAGTTCTCTAAGCAGGCTCTCGGCGCTATGAAGGTGAGCCGCACTTCGTTGCGCACTGTTCGCGTCTGTGCAGGCCGCATCCAATCTTTTCTTGAGCGCGTCCTCCTCGGTGGCGATCTCCGCAAGTTGCGATTCGAGACTAGCCTCGTCGATTCTTGCTTTCCGGAAAAGCGAGATCACCCGTTCACGCTCTGTTAACTTACCTCCCAGTTCATCCTCGATGTCCTTCGAACTAAGGTGCGCGCCCCCTGATGTCGGATTCGGCAAAGCCAGTCTCTGGCGCAACCGCTCCAGCACGTCTCCCGGATTCCGAAGGAAATGTTCGATGTCAGACCAGACCAGGGCTTCAAGATACTCGCCTCTGATCTCCTTGGCCGGGCATCGGTGCCCATCCTTGGCGTACGATCCGTTTACGCTCAACTTTCCATTACACCGGTAGTAGGATTCTCTTTTCCGATTCGCGCCTGAGTTCAACGAACCGCTAAAGTTCCGGTTGCAGAGTTGGCACTTAATGAGGCCCCGCAACAAATATTGCTCTCGCGTATTGCGCTTGCAAAAAATAAAGTTACGCGTGAGGGTCTGCTGGGCCTTGTCCCAAGTCTCGGGAGTTACGATCGCAGGCACTGGCCGGGAAATCAGTTTCCTATTTTTGGCACAACTCCGCTTCCCGAACACATGCTCTCCCCGATAGGTCGTGTTCACAATGAGGTTGCGTACCCTGCCCGGCCGCCAGACGCCCGAAGTCCGAACCTTGCGTTTCCCGCGCAACATCAGTCGCTCGTCTCTTACGTACGCGCACGGCGCGCCGGTGTCATTGAGCCATCGGGCGATCTTCTGGCACGACTTGCCCTGCTCGGCAGCCATCCGATAGATTGTCCGAACCACGTCTGCCTCCGAAAGGTCCACCCCGGCGATCTTCTCCTCCGATATGACCAACCTCGATTGTGACCGCTGACCCTCTTTGCGATATCCGTACGGAACGATCCCACCCAGCCAAGCTCCCGCTTCGACGACACGATTAGTACCAGCGACCGACCGTTCCCGAATCACATCCCGTTCGTGCGCCGCAAACCCTGAAAGCAACGTCAGCATTAACCGCCCGGTTGCTGTAGCGGCGTCGAACTCTTCGCTGAGGCTTTTGACCCTGATTCCACATTTTTCGAACTCATCCACCGAGTTGAGAATTTGCCGTGTATCCCTGCCGAGCCGATCCAGCCGGTAGACGAGTATTTGCTCGAACTGCTTCAACTTGGCTTCCTTCAGCATGCGCAGACCTTCTGGTCGGCGGTCGAGCGGAACCGTTCCGGAGATGCCATCGTCGGCGTAGACCGCGTGGACGTCGATCTCGTGGAGAGCGCAGTAACGCGCAGCGAAGTCTCGCTGTGTAGCAATGGACTGGCGTTCGCGCTGCTCTTCGGTGCTGACTCTTAAGTAGATTGCGACTTTCATGCAGTTGTATGCCGTGCTCACACATTCGTCACTCAGCGTGGGAAGAAAAGCAATTTTGGGCTGAGGAGATTCGGTCTGCCGATCCTCCGAGGGGCCGTCCAGCAACAGCTCGTAGAGCACCTCGACCAGTTGATCCAGTGCAGCAGCGTGGGGCTCAAACTTGCGGTGAATTGTCATGGTGATTGTCGGAAACAGCGACAGATTTGTCTTGCTTGTGAAAGGTTTAGCCCGGATTTCTCACAGACCCTCTAGCAAAAAAGCCGTCCTTCATGGCATAACTGAGTTTCCACACAGCAGTTAGAGCCAAAGAGAGGACGGCCTTCGCTATGACAGAGTGTAACGAATCCAGCTTCGGATTTGAAGCCTGCGGGTCACGGGAGATCGTCGCCCGTTTTGACGGGGGCACGATCAGTTCCGATGGAGGGGCGTTTTTGTTGCGCCAGACAGACCAGCGGCTGAATCTATTGCCGCGGCTGGCCCAGTGTTTTCTCGACGGCAGGAATCAAGCCCTGGTCGAGCACTCCGTTCTGGAGATGCTCTCGCAGAGGGTCTATGGCTTGGCACTGGGCTATGAAGACATCAACGATGACGAGCAACTGCGGTTCGATCCAGTCTTCGGCATTCTGGCCGGCCGGGATGATCTGGAGAAACCGCTGGCGGGCAAGAGCACGCTGAACCGGATGGAGTTGGGCACCGGCACCAAGGACCGATACAAGAAGATCATTTTTTGGAAAGACTGGTTGGATGAACTGCTGGTGCAGGTGTTCCTGGAATCGCACCAGAAGCCTCCGGTGGAGATCATTCTGGACGTGGATACGACCGACTTGCCGCTACACGGTAAACAGGAGGGACGGTTCTTCCACGGCTACTACGACAACTATTGTTATCTGCCGCTGTACATCTTCTGCGGAGAACAGATTCTGTGCGCACGGTTGCGGGAAGCCAACCACGAGGCGGCGTTCGGCAGCGTGGAGGAAATAGAAAGAATCGTGGTGCAAATTCGGGCGGCTTGGCCGGAAGTGAACATCCTCCTGCGCGGGGACTCCGGCTTTTGCCGTAACCAACTGATGAGTTGGTGCAAGAACAATGGCGTGCACTTCGTGTTCGGTCTGGCGCGCAATCAGAGACTGCGAAAGATTATTGGAGCTCAGATGCAGCAAGCCACCCGGCAGTGGAACCAGACGGGCAAACCAGCACGGGTCTTCAGCGAGTTCCCCTACAGGACAAAGAAGAAGGCGAACAAGGGCGGCTGGGACTGCGAGCGTCGCGTAGTGGCCAAAGCGGAACATATCGACGGGAAAGAGAATCCACGCTTCGTAGTGACTTCTTTGACGAGCGGGAAATGGGCAGCCCAGGCTTTGTACGAACAACTCTATTGCGCACGCGGCGACATGGAGAACCGCATCAAAGAGCAGTTCAGTTTGTTCGCCGACCGAGTGAGCGCCGAAACGATGCGGGCCAATCAGATGCGGCTGTACTTGTCCACCATGGCTTATGTTTTGGTGAGCGGGTTACGGCGCCTGGGACTGAAAGAGACGGAACTGGCAGAAGCGCAGGTATCGACCATTCGCACGAAGCTGCTGAGAATCGGCGCGCAGATTCGGGTGACGGTGCGTAAGGTTTGGATATCGATGGCTTCCAGTTATCCCTGGCAGGATCTTTATCAGCAGGTGTGGACGAACCTGCGCTGCTAAAGCCGAACAGCTCCACCTCAAGTCACACTTGAAGGCCCAGTCCACACCAGAGGCTGTGCGGAGCCGTGCTTGCCATCGGCTTTGGGACGGACGAAAAGATCTTTCCGGCCGTTTTATGCCCATTGTGAAGCCGGCTCAGCTCGGCAATCCCATTCCAGAAACGAGGGCTGATCATGGCCTCTTGGAAAAACCGAGTCTTGTCTGGCGTTTTCACCTCACCACGGAAGGTGTGTGAGATATGCGGGCTAGCAGGCTGCTGAAAAACTGGCGGACCGAGCGACTCCTTCTCTCTCTCGGTCTTTGAAAAATGTGTTTTGCTGACTTGCCCCTCTCGATTTGTGTCCGAATGCCCTGTTTTCCGGCATTCGGACACACTTCTCCCCGGACTTATACTTCTTGAATCGCCGGGGACAACAGATTCCGCATACGCACCAGGTTGTAAGCGGCCGCAGCAAATGTGAAGACCCATCCAACTTTGAATAATCCGCGGAGTCGCATTTTTCGCAACGCTCCCACTGTCTTTAGCCAGCCAAATACTTCCTCAATCCGTTTCCGTTTTTGTTGACTGACTTTGTATCCTGGGTGCCGCGTCGTGCGGCCATCAATCGCGCTGCCACCCGGACGCCGCTCATTCTGCGACACATGCGGAGTCACGTTCATGTGCCGCATTTCTTTCACGAAATCCTTCGTGTCGTATCCCTTGTCGGCGGCCAGCGTCACTCGCTCATCGCCTTCGATCCGTTCCGCCATCAACATCGCCGCATCCCGCTCGGCCGTTCCGCTGCACTGCAGCAATTCCGTGTCCACCACCAGCCCGTTGCGATTCTCAATCAGCACATTGCCGCAATAGGCCAGCTTCGCTTCGTGCCCGCCGCTCTTGCGTGCCAGCCGCGCATCAGCGTCCGTCGTCGACTCATGCGTTTCATTGCTCCGCTTTTCGCCGTGAAAGTTCACCGTCGGGTTGCCTGGATCGTCGCACGGCGGCAAGTCTCCACCGTCTTTTCTCTGGAAACTCTTCTGACTGGCCCAGGCTTCGATCAATGTTCCATCCACGCTGAAGTGCTCGTCCGATAGCAGATCCGCTTCCCGCGCTTGCTTTAGCACGCCGGCGAAAAATCTGTCCGCAATATCCGCTTCCAGCAGGCGGTCCCGATTCTTACTGAACACCGTCGGCACCCACACCGGCTCATCCATGTTGAGTCCGACGAACCACCGGAACAACAGGTTGTACTCCAACTGCTCCATCAGCAGCCGCTCGCTACGCACCGTGTACAACACCTGCAATAACAGGGCCCGCAATAACTTCTCCGGCGCTATCGATGGCCGTCCCGTCGCCGCATACATCGCCGTGAACTTCCTCGAAAGCTCCTTCAACACTCGATCCGTCATCTTCCGGATGGAGCGCAGCGGATGGTTCACCGGCACTCGTTCTTCTGGCGACAAGTAACTGTACATCGCACTCTGTTGATAATCGTGTCCGCGCATCGTTGGAAACATATAGACGTTTCCCTGTTGTATGGCGTAACTCTCAAATCCAGTTTTTCATCATCCTGCTAGGCTGCTATCTTGGATCCAAAGCAGGACTCAGAAAAGCTGATGAACGCAATACTGCCCTTGGCGGAAAAGATGCTGCGACAGTACGGCGAATTCTATCCTTTCGGCGGCTACATGAAATTAGACGGAACAATCGTTAACGTGGGTGCCGCCGACCCTGACACAGATCGCCCAAAGTCGAAGGACTTGATTTACATATTGCGGAATTCATTTCAAGAAATGGCACGCACCAATCAGTGCAAGGCTATCGCCATAGTCTTCGATGTGGCTGTGACCTTGCCAAAGTCCAATCTTAAGAGTGACGCCATTCAGGTCTGTGTTGAACATGCAGATGGCTATTCGGTGGAAGTCTTCTTCCCTTATCGGATCATCGACAATGAGCTGGCCTATGGCGAGACGTTTGCCCAACAGGGCAAACATGAGATTTTTGGACAGATCGGGTCGAAGGGGACAGCCTAAGGGCTTCTTCGCCCAGGCCGGCCTTCCTGCCCAAATGGCTATGACGCGCTCGGGCGGCCAACTTCCAGTTCGCAGACGACCGCTGGCCAAACTTATACCTTCCCCGTCTACAAATTCAATCTGGCGGATGAGCTGACCTCCATTATCTATCCGTCCGGGCGCTTGATCGCTACCAACTATGATCTGGCCGCCCGGCCCAATTTGCTCCACGCCTTTTACAACTTCGCCTCATCGATCTCCTACGCCTCGCACGGCGCCGTGCAGCAGATGACGCTGGGCAATTCTCTCACCGAACAGACTTGCTTCAACAATCGTCTCCAGCCTTTGGCTATTCGTCTTGGCGCAGCCTCGTCCGCTAACTGCGCCAATACCAACTCCAGCCCCGATACCGCCACCAATGAAGTTGACACAGCTCGTTACTCCCTGGGACCCCGGATGCTCCGTTTGCTGGTCAACACCCTGAAGACCCACAGAGTTGGAATATGTATGCCTACGTTCGGAACAATCCCCTCCGATACACTGATCCAGACGGCCACGCAGAAAAACCACGGCGTGCGGCGCGACGGAAACGCGACCATGCAGAGTCCTCCCCTTTGGGGATGGATCGCGGCGTTGGAGGTTAGTTAGCACCTTGCTGCGTGCGCGGGTGAAGAAGAAGCTATTAGGCTGCCGCCAGATAGGTCTTCCGAAATGTGGCGGCCATGGCAATGTAGAAGTTCACCCAGTCCTTGTCGCTCCGGTCGCTGGATTCCCCGAACTCCGCAGCTACATCGCCGGCGTAGGCCTGTCCAAGATCCGTCCAAAGGATGGCTCTTTGATTCTTACTAAGTTCGTTGCCCTGAACCCAGCCTGCGTACAGTCCGGCATTGTAGGCGTTTTGAGCGACCGCTCCCGCGGCCTCGTCGGATGGGTTTGGGATCGCGTCCCATTGATAGAAGGAATCCTTCGTTTGCGTGAACGAGTCTTGGTCGCCTCCCATAACGGCGCCTCGCGAGAATCCGGAAGCTAGATTCTCCTCCGCGATCGCCTTTCGCTCTTCGGTATACGACAGACCGAGGGCGACGAACACGGCCGCTGCTCCCGCAACTGGTCCCCCGACTTCTACCAGGAACCCCAAAGCACCCTCGCCCAGTAGGGCGCCGACTGCCGTGCCGTCCGCAAGGGCCGCTATGACATGCACGGCCTCCCAAATTTCCAGGACGTCGTGCGTGGCTTCTATGCTGCCATCCTCCACATCCGGGATGATCAATTTAAGACGATCCACAGCGATGCCTCCTTGCGGATAACGCCGGTCCCAACCCCCCGACCTCGGCAGGATCTATTCTGCTCGCGAATGTAATGAATTGCAAGGGGTTTCGCAACCTCGTCCGGTTTCGAGCAGCGGAATTTCGCGAGTCAAGAAATCCCAGAGGTTAGTCGTGCAGGACCACATTCAGGAGGGAACTGTGAACTTCAAGAGTGCCGTTGTATCTAATGAAGCCAAGGCGGCGGAATTTATTTATAAAAAAGCTGACTCTCGAACGGGTGGTGCCGATCATGTCTGCCAGCGTTTCTTGGCTAATCGTCGGAATTACCGTCTCGGGCTTGCCTTCCTTCCCGAAGTTAGCCAGCAGCAGGAGCGCTCGAGCGAGTCTTTTCTCGCTGGAATTGAAGAGCTGGTCTACCAGATCCTCCTCGATCCGAATGGTGCGCGATAACGTGTATGCAAGCAGCAGTTCCGAGAATGCA
>Ga0207695_10008059_pt1 | contig 13262 bp, 14 predicted proteins | sample KBSC54metaG_FD_184354 | JGI IMG/M metagenome (GOLD analysis project Ga0207695, IMG submission 184354) | Corn rhizosphere microbial communities from Kellogg Biological Station, Michigan, USA - KBS C5-4 metaG (SPAdes) (version 2) | ecosystem: Host-associated > Plants > Roots > Rhizosphere > Soil...
GCCCGCAGGCGTGCCGCGCAGAAGAGGGTGCGAGCATGAGCTCGAGGGATCGTTTGCGCATAGCAATGCAGAAATCGGGCCGGCTGACCGAGCCGGCGCTGGATCTGCTCAATCGTTGCGGGCTGAGCTTTCGGCAGAGTCGCGACAAGCTGTTTTGTTTTGGCGAGGGCGAGCCGGTCGACCTGCTGCTGGTGCGCGACGACGATATTCCCGGATTGATCGCCCAAGGGGTCTGCGACCTGGGCATCGTGGGGCGCAACGTGCTCAGCGAATACTCCCAGACCACGGGCCGCGACACGGCCCTGGCGGAATGGCGGCAGCTCGGCTTCGGTCGTTGCCGGTTGTCGATCGCCGTGCCGCAGGAGATGGCCTACGAGCGGCCAGAGCAACTGGCCGGCTTGCGCATCGCCACGTCTTACCCGGGGCTGCTTGGCGAATGGTTGCGGGCGCAGGGTATCGACGCCGGGGTGGTGACCTTGGCCGGTTCGGTCGAGATCGCGCCACGCCTGGGTACCGCCGATGCCATCTGCGATCTGGTGCAAAGCGGTGGCACCCTGGTGGCCAACCAATTGCGCGAAACGGAGGTGATCCTGCAAAGCGAAGCGGTGCTTGCCGGGCCGCGTACGCTGCCTGTCGATGAGCGTGGCGACATGATCGACCTGTTGTTCAAGCGGCTCGATGGCGTAATCCAGGTGCGCGAGTCGCGCCTCCTGCTGCTGCAGACCTCGCGCGGCTCACTCGACGCGGTAACCCGCCTGTTGCCGGGTGGCCCGCAGCCGACCTTGTTGCCGGTGGCGGGGCAGCCTGACCAATTGATGTTGCAGGCACTTTGCGCGGGCGAAGTGAGCTGGCGACAGCTGGAAGAAATCAAGAAAGCCGGGGCACGCGAAATGTTCGTGCTGCCGGTCGAGAAGATGCTGGCATGAAACGATTGAATTGGTCCGATCTGGACGAAGACGCGCGGCGCGATGCGTTGGCTCGGCCCGCACAATCGCGCGCGGGGACGTTGCGCGATGGCGTCGCACGAATTATTGGCGAAGTGCGTGAGCGTGGTGACGCTGCCTTGTTTGAACTCACGGCGCGCTATGACGGCTGCTCGCTCGATGCACTGGCCGTACAGCCTGAAGAGTTCATTGCCGCCGAAGCCGCGCTCGATGCCGAGCTGAAAGCGGCGATTCGCGAGGCCGCCCAGCGCATCGAGATGTTTCATCGTGCGGCCGCACCGCAACCGATCAGTATCGAAACCGCACCTGGCGTGCGTGTCGAGCGCATGTTGCGGCCGATTCGCCGTGTCGGTTTGTATGTACCCGCAGGGACTGCGCCGCTGCCATCTACCGCCTTGATGCTGGGCGTGCCTGCAGCTATCGCCGGTTGTGCGGAAATCACGCTGTGCTCGCCGGCACGCGCGGATGGCCGTTGCGACGAAGCGGTGTTGTACGCGGCCCGGGTGACCGGCGTGCACAAGGTATTCAAGCTTGGTGGTGCACAGGCTGTCGCTGCCATGGCTTATGGCACGGAAACCGTTCCTGCGAGTGACAAGTTGTTCGGCCCGGGTAATGCCTGGGTTACCGAGGCAAAGTTGCAGGTGTCGGGCGATCCCGATGGTGCGGCGATCGACATGCCTGCCGGCCCTTCCGAAGTGCTGGTGATCGCCGATGCGCACGCCTACGCGCCTTTCGTCGCCTCCGATCTCCTTTCGCAGGCCGAACACGGTCCTGATTCGCAAGTGGTCCTGCTGTCCGATTCTCGCGCTCTGCTCGATGCGGTGGCATTGGAGGTCGATCGCCAATGTGCCTTGTTGCCGCGCGCAACCACGGCGAATCAGGCCTTGGCGCAAAGCCGGTTGATCGAAGTGGCATCGCTGGCGCAAGCGGTTGAAGTGAGCAACCGCTACGCGCCAGAGCATCTGATTCTCCAGGTAACCGACCCGCGCGCCTTGCTCGACGGCATCGAAAGCGCCGGTTCCATTTTCCTGGGCGCGTGGACGCCTGAATCTGTCGGCGATTACTGCAGCGGGAGCAACCACGTGCTGCCGACCTACGGCTATGCACGCAGCTACAGCGGCGTCTCGGTGGCCAGTTTCCAGAAGCAGATCACCGTGCAGGAACTGAGCGAAGACGGCTTGCGCGCGATCGGCCCCTGTACCACGACGCTGGCGCAGGCCGAGCAGCTTGAAGCCCATCGGCGCGCGGTGACGCTACGCCTTGAGCGCTTGCAGGCGCGGGAGTCGGCGGCATGAGCGTGCTCGATCTGGCTCGGCCGGAATTGTTGAAGATGAAGGCTTATTCGTCCGCGCGAACCGAAGCGAGCGGTGGCGAAGTGTTTCTCAACGCCAACGAATCGGCATGGCCCTCGTACGGCGAGAAAGGTCCGTTTCATCGCTACCCCGATCCACAACCGGCGGCATTGCTCGAACAGTTGGCAGCGCTCTATGGCGTGGCGCGCGATCGCATCCTGGTCGGTCGAGGCAGCGATGAAGCGATCGATCTGCTGATACGCGCGTTTTGTCGTGCCGGCCAGGATGCGATCCTGATTCAACCGCCCACTTTCGGCATGTACGCGATTTGCGCGCAGGTGCAGAACGCGGGCATCGTTGAGGTGCTCCTGGACGAGCAGTTCGGCGTCGACCCGGATGCAGTACTGGCCGGCATGACCGATGCCGTAAAGCTGGTCTTCGTCTGCAGCCCCAACAACCCCAGCGGGCAGCGTGTGTCGCGGGAGACCATCATTGCACTGGCCGAGTCGCTCATCGGGCGTGCTGTGCTGGTTGTCGACGAGGCATACGCCGAATTTGCCGACGAAGACGATGCCAGCGTGATCGATCTGCTGGATCGTTATGAACACATGGTTGTGTTGCGCACCTTGTCCAAGGCCTGGGCATTGGCCGGTGCGCGCGTGGGTAGCGTGCTTGCGGCACCCGTGGTGATCGAGCTGCTGCGCAAGATATTGCCGCCATATCCGGTGCCGACGCCTTGCCTGGATGCCGCATTGCAGGCGTTGTCACCGCATGGTCGAAAGGCTGTGGCGGAACAGATTCGCGTGGTTCGTGAGCAGCGCAGCAGCATGGCGACGGCCTTGCGCAGCATTCCTGGCGTACGCGATGTACTGCCATCGGCCGCCAATTTTCTTACCGTCCGACTGGATGACGCAGCTACCGTTTATCGGCGCTTGTTCGATGCCGGCATCGTCGTGCGCGACGTGCGCCGCTATCCCCGCCTGGGCGACGCCTTGCGCATCACCGTGGGTACGCCGGAAGAAAACCGTCGCGTACTGGCTGTCCTGCAAGGAGTGACGGCATGAGCCGCAAGCTGCTTTTTGTCGATCGCGACGGTTGCCTGATCGAGGAGCCGGCGGACGAGCAGATCGACAGCTACGAAAAGCTCAACTTGCTGCCGGGCGTGGTCGCTGCGTTGCAACGTTTTATTGCGTCCGGCTACGAGCTGGTGATGGTGACCAACCAGGATGGCCTGGGTACCGAGCGCTTTCCCGAGCCCAGCTTTACCGGCCCGCATGAGCTGCTGCTGCGTATCTTCCAAACCCAGGGCGTGCACTTTCGAGAAGTCCTGATCGACCGGAGTTTTCCCGCCGACGGCCTGGATACGCGCAAGCCGGGCGTCGGCCTGGTGCGTCATTATCTGGCCGACGACGACTGGAGCCGATCTGCTTCGCTGATGGTGGGCGATCGCGAAACCGACTTGCAGTTCGCCGCCAACCTCGGCGTGCGCGGATGGCGTGTGGGGCCGTTGGGTATCGGTTGGGCCGAACTGGCGCATCAGGTGCTCGATGCGCCGCGTGTTGCGCAGGTCACGCGGCGCACCAAGGAAACGCGTATTACGGTGGGCGTGAATCTCGATCAGGTCGCCGAGCCCAAGGTGCATACAGGGCTGGGCTTTTTCGATCATATGGTCGAGCAACTGGGCAAGCATGGCGGCTTTGCGCTGACGCTCAATTGCGAGGGCGATATCCATATCGATGAGCACCACACGATCGAAGACTGCGCCCTGGCGTTGGGTGCGGCGCTGAAGCAGGCGTTGGGCGACAAGCGCGGTATCGGCCGTTACGGTTTCACCCTGCCGATGGACGAGACCCAGGCCAGTGCTGCGCTGGATCTTTCCGGGCGCCCTTACTTTGTCTTCGAAGGCAAGCTGCCACGCGATCAGGTGGGCCAGATGCCGACCGAGCTGCTGCCGCATTTCTTCCGGTCGCTGTGTGAAACGCTGGGTGCGAACCTGCACCTGAGCGTGCGCGGCGAGAATGCGCACCACATGATCGAAGCCTGCTTCAAGGCGGTGGCGCGTTGCCTGCGCCAGGCCATCCGGCGCGAGGGGAGTGATCTGCCCAGCACCAAGGGAGCCTTGTAATGGCGGTGGTCCTGGTCGATGCCGGTGGTACCAATATCGGCTCGGTGCGCTATGCGTTGCAGCGTCTTGGCGTGGATGCCGCCCTGACGTCGGATGCGGCAAGCATCCGCACGGCGGACAAGGTGATCCTGCCGGGTGTGGGGGCTGCCGGCCCGGGCATGGCGCGATTGCGGCAATTGGATCTGGTCGACACGATCCGTTCGCTGACGCAGCCCGTCCTTGGCGTCTGTCTTGGCATGCAGCTGCTGTGCATGCACTCGGAAGAAGCGGATGTCGACTGCCTGGGCGTGGTTCCTGCGCAAGTTCGGCGCTTTCATGCGACCGGCGGCATGCGCGTCCCGCACATGGGCTGGAATCGGCTCCAGGCACATGGCGAGCATCCGCTGCTGGCTGGCCTGGGTCGCGACGACTACGCCTATTTCGTTCACAGCTATGCCGTCCCCGTGGGCGACTACAGCCTTGCGACCACGAGTTACGGTGGCGATTTCTCCGCGGTCATTGCCAACGGCAATTTCCATGGCATGCAATTTCATCCAGAGCGTTCGGCACGTATCGGGGCTCGCTTGCTACAGAATTTCCTTTCCCTATGACGTTTACGGTAATACCCGCGATCGACCTGCGTAGTGGTCGCGTCGTGCGCCTCAAGCAGGGCGACTATGCGCAGGAGACCCGCTACGACCATGCCCCGGCTGAGCTTGCAGCACGCTACCTGCAAACCGGCGCGCAATGGCTGCATATGGTCGACCTGGATGGTGCGCGTTCGGGCGACCTGGAAAACCTGACAGCGATCGAGAGCATCGCTGCATCGGGGTTGCAGATCCAGGCCGGCGGTGGTGTGCGTAGCGAAGCCGACGTGCGCCGTTTGTTCGATGCCGGTGTGGCGCGTGTCGTCGTTGGCAGCGTGGCCATGCGCGAGCCCGAACTCGTCGGTCAGTGGGTCCTCGCATTTGGCGCAGATCGTCTCACCATCGCGCTCGATACTCGCTGGCATGAGGGTCGCTGGGCTCTGCCGAGTGCCGGTTGGACGGCGATGGAGGCCGGCCAGCTCGATGAGCTGGCGCCCTGGTACGAAAGGCATGGTGTGCGACATCTGCTATGCACCGATATCGAACGTGACGGCATGCTCAGTGGTTTCAACCTCGAGCTGTACAGGCATCTGCATGCGCTCGCCCCGACCTTGGCTATCCAGGCATCCGGCGGTGTGCGTTCCATCGCCGATATCGTCGCGGCTCGCCAGGCCGGCGCCGAGGCGGTGATCCTCGGCCGCGCACTGCTGGAAGGGCGTTTTGCGCTTGAGGAGGCATTGACGTGTTGAGTCGTCGCATCATTCCCTGTCTTGACGTCCGCGATGGCAAGGTCGTCAAGGGTGTGCGTTTTCGCGATCATGTCGTGATGGGCGACATCGTCGATCTTGCGCTGCGTTATCGCGACGAAGGTGCCGACGAACTGGTGTTCTATGACATCACCGCCAGCCCCGAGGCACGCGGTGTCGACCGCGCCTGGGTAGAACGCGTGGCTCGAGTGATCGATATTCCGTTCTGCGTGGCGGGCGGGATTCGCCATGTCGAGCAGGCGCGCGAAGTGCTTTATGCCGGTGCCGACAAGATCTCGGTCAATTCACCTGCGCTGGAGCGCCCCAAACTGATCGACGAACTGGCGGCCGCATTCGGCGTGCAATGCGTGGTGGTCGGTATCGACAGCCTGCGCGATGCGGACGGCGAGTGGCGGGTGCGCCAGTACACCGGCGATCCTGACAAGACGCGGGCTCTCCCGCGCCGAACGCTGGACTGGATGGATGAAGTGCAGCAGCGCGGCGCGGGCGAGATCGTGCTCAATTGCATGGGCAGCGACGGTGTGCGCGAAGGCTATGACCTGGAACAGTTGGCCGCCGCACGTAACCTTTGCCAGGTACCGCTGATTGCTTCCGGCGGTGCAGGTGAGCCGGGTCACTTTCTCGAAGTATTTCAAAACGCCGATGTGGATGGTGCGCTGGCCGCCAGCGTGTTTCATTCCGGCAGTATCTCGATTCCAGCGCTCAAGCAGTTTCTGCACGAGCGCTCCGTGGACGTCCGTTTATGAAGACATCGATCGACCCGGCAGCACTGGACTGGGCCAAAGGCGACGGCTTGCTGCCGGCGGTAGTGCAACACCACTTGAGCGGTGAAGTACTCATGCTTGGCTATATGAATCGCGACGCCCTGGAGCAGACGCTTCGCGACGACAAGGTCACATTCTATAGCCGCAGCAAGGCGCGGCTATGGACAAAGGGCGAGAGCTCGGGTCACGTGCTGCGGTTGAAGTCGGTACGCATCGATTGCGACGCCGACACGTTGTTGATCGGCGCCGAGCCGAACGGTCCCACTTGCCATCGGGGGACGTCGAGTTGCTTTGGCGAAAGTGAAGACGTACGTCCGCCACTAGGCTTTCTTGCAGAGCTCGATACTTTGGTAGCGCAGCGCCATGCCGAGCGTCCCGCTGCGAGCTACACCACGCAATTGTTTGATGATGGGATTCGCCGTATCGCGCAGAAGGTGGGCGAGGAGGGTGTGGAGACGGCGCTGGCTGCAGTGGTGCAAGGCGACGAGGAGTTGCTTGGCGAGGCAGCGGATCTGCTGTTTCACCTTGCGGTATTGTTGCGCGCCCGAGGGTTGGGATTGGTTGATGCTGTTGGTGTGTTGGCTGGGCGGCACGGGGCGCGGAAATAGGCTCTCGGAGAACTTTTGCATCGCTAGCCCAAAGACTTTGTCGTCTCTGCAATCTCCCTACATCGTCATCCCGGCGAACGCCGGAGGCGCATTACAACAGCAAAGCAGGTCATTCAGCGCCTTGCGCTTCGTCGTACGGTAGAAGCTGGATTCGTGGCGGCCTCGTACTTGCCTATGAGGACTTAAAGCGTTCCCCCTCACCCTAACCCCCTCCCCCGGTGAAACCAAGAGAGAGGGGGACTGATTGGGGCGGGTTTCAACGTTACGTGCTTTGGGCTCTCTCTCGAAAGGATAGTTGATGCGCGGAGGGGAGTAAGACTCGAGCAAGACGGCTCTCACTCACTCCTCACTCCTCTTCACTCACTCCTCGCTCCATCCTTCTCCACCACCGGCGCCGCCGCAAAAGGCACCGCTGCTCCATCGCTAGCCCCATGGCGCCACTTCGCCAGTTGATCGGCGATGCCGTCACCGATATCGATCTGCGGTTCGGAAGGGGTCAGCTTGCCTTGTTGTTCCCACTGCGCGATCTCGCCGCTTGCCTGTTTGAATGCTTCGATGAAATCAGGCGTGTGGTTCAGCGCATTTGCCAGCCAGGCTTTACCGAAATACGTGATGTCCGAGTCGCTGCCGCAACCGAACGAGCTGCGATCTTTACGTGCTGCGGTCAGTACCAGGGTGCCTGGTCCGCGGATATCGGGCACGAAACCGCCCGAATAGCACGAATTGACCACGACGACTTTCCACTTGAACGGATGCTTCTTGAAAATATCGGCCAGGTCCGGTGGGCCGATCTGGTCGAGAGGGACCGGGTCCATATCGACCAGCAAGGTGCTGTCGTGGTCGCCATGGGTGGTGAGGTAAAGCAGGAGGATGTCTTCGTCAGGCTTCATGACGCCCGAAAGTGACGTCAGGGCGCCTTCCAGATTGCTCCAGTTGGCCAAGGGGCGGTCGCTCAACGATGCGGGATTGTTTTCTAGGATCAGCGTGTGCGCACTTGGCCCGAACCGGCCGAACAACTTGCTGCTGTATTCCACTTCGTTGCGAAACACGTCTTCGCCACCATCACCGGCAAACGCAATGACATAGAGGTTAGGTTTGCCAGGAATCCGTGGTGTCAGCTGCGATAACGCGTTGTGCAATAACTGAGGTTGGGCGTACATCACCTGTTCGGGTGTCAGTCCGTTGCTTGGCCAGTTCGACGTGCCGCTGTCATCATCGCTGCTGTCGTCGTTATCGGCGACCGAGCCCGCTTCGGCCGGCTCCATCTCCATGCTTGTGGCATGGGCAGGAGCGCTGACTTTCGGGGTCGATCCATTCAATGTGGGCGCGCGGTAGTGTCCGATGGTCAACATCACCAGGACACCGGCGGCAAACGCGAGCAGGGCAGTCAGTGCGGTACGCATGCGTCAGGCTCGCGTGTGATGGAGATCAGGGTGTAATGGCGTCGAAGTCGCGATAGACCGGGTGGCGCGGTTGCTCCGGCAGCGCCTGTGGCGGGCGGACGAGCCAGCCGGTCTGGAAGCCGGCGGCTGCAGCTGCATCCAGCTCCTCGACGATGTCGGACAGGAACAGGATATGTCCGGGCTGTTCGTCGATCGCAGCGGCAATGCGCTCATACGACGCGCGCTCACGTTTGGGGCCGGTTTCGGTATCGAAGTAGCCGGCGAACATCGGAGTCAGGTCGCCTGCTTCGCTGTAACCAAAGAACAGCTGCTGCGACGGTACCGAGCCCGATGAATAGACGTACAGGTGCAGGCCCTCGCCGCGCCAGGCATGCAGGCGTGCAGACACTTCGGGGTAGACGTGGGCACGATAGTCGCCATCTTCGTAGCCATCTTTCCAGATCATGCCCTGCAAGGCCTTCAGCGCCGTGGATTTACGGTCCTCGTCGATCCAGCGCAACAGCAGCTCGATGATGTCCTGGCGACTGGCTTCGACGATGCCGGCCTCCTTCGCCGCCTCATGCAGCCAGTGCTGCACTTCGGGTTTGTCGCCGTGCGTTTCGATGTAGGCCGGCAGGCGTTTGCGGGCGTATGGAAACAACACGTCCTTGACGAAGCTGATCGAGCTGGTGGTGCCCTCGATATCGGTGACGATGGCGCGAGTCGTGGTCATAGGAGCCAGGGTAAATGGAGAGGAGTGAGGAGCTAAGAGTGAAGCATGGGAGGTGAGGGATTTGCTTATTTCCCCACGCTCTTTTACTCACTCCCTGGATTTACTGTTGCAATGCGGCGGCGGTTACGTGAGGTGTCATGCGCGGAAACTTCTCGGCGATATCTTCGCCGGTAAATTGCGCGACCCAGCCCTCCTTGTTGGTAAATAGCCGGATTGCCACGAAGTAGGGCGACTCGCTCATGTCGAACCAGTGCGGTGTGCCATCGGGCACGCCGATCAGGTCGCCCTGCTCGCAAAGCACTTCGTAGACCTTGCCGTCGATATGCAAGGTGAACTGGCCGGCGCCGGCGACGAAGAAGCGCACCTCGTCTTCGCTATGGGTGTGCTCGTTCAAGAACTTCTGCCGCATCGCGGCCCGCTCGGGGTGATCGGGTTTCAGGCTGATCACATCGACTGCCTGGTAGCCTTCTTGGCTCATGAGACGGTCGATATCGGCGCGATAGGCCGCGATCACTTCATCCTGGCTGGCGCCCGGTGCGATCGGCTGGGCAGCTTCCCATTGCTCGAAACGCACGCCGGCCTTGCCAAGCTCGCGCGAAATCTCGGCGTGGCTGGTATGCACCGACAGGGCAGTATCGGGGTGGGAGTCCTGGTAGATACGCAAACGGCTCATGGGGAGGCTCCAATGCGGAAGAGGGGCGAAAGGCCGCGCGGGTTGGCGCAGGCAGGTGGGGAAGACAGGTTCGGCAGGTTCATGTCGACAAGGTCAGGCGCCCAGCCGCTTGAGGTCGAGCTCGCAGCCGAGCAGGAATTCCAGCGCTTCGAGATGGCGGCGCGTCTCGGCCATGTCGCGGCCCCAGGTATAGATACCGTGGCCATTGATAAGGTAGGCGTACAGCGGCTTGCCCGAGTCGAGCCACGCATCGACCTGCGAGACCAGTTCGGGCATCTGCTGGGTGTTGGGAAACACCGGAACATCGAGCCTGGCGTCATGGGTCGTCTGGCCCGCGATCGCTTTCTGGAGTTCCCAGCCCTCCAGTTTCACGACACCATCTTTGGCAAATAGCCGTGAAGCCACGCTTTGCGTGCGCGAATGCGTATGCAGCACCACGTTCATATCTGGGTAGCGCCGGTAGATCTGTGTGTGCAGTTCGGTCTCCGCGCTGGGGCGTGCACTAGTACCGACCGCCTTGCCATCCATGTCGACGATCATGATGTCGTCGCGCCCGAGCTTGCCCTTGTCGCGCCCGGAGATGGTGATGGCGGCGAGGTCGTCATTCAGCCGCATGGAGAAGTTGCTGCTGGTGGCGGGGGTCCAGCCATGTGCGGCCAGCTCGCCAGCGGCCGTGGCGATGGCGTCGGCGCGTTCGGCGAAAAGCGTCGGGGAAATCGTGGCTGGCAGGACCTGGCTCATGATAAATGGACGTCTAAATGGTGGTGAAATATAACACGGCGGTCGAAACCGCCCCGATGGTGGAATGCGAGCCATTCTCGCAGGCTTTGTCCAAGGCAACGTACCATCGTGGCCGGATTCGTCGCGGTGTGCGGCGAACGCTTCAAGACGGAGGTTTTACCAATGTCGCATGACAAAGATATCGAATCGCGCCGGCGCTTTCTCAAGGCCGCCGCCGGCACGGCTGCCGTAGCGGTGGTCGCCGGTGGGATGCTCCCGCGGTTTGCCCGTGCAGCCGACCTGCCGCACGTATCCGAATCCGATCCGACGGCCAAGGCGTTGGGCTATGTCGAAAATGCCAGCAAGACTACCGACAGCAAGCACAAGGCTGGCGACGACTGTGCTAACTGCCAGTTTTACTCCGGTGGTGCGACCGGTTATGGCCCGTGTCAGTTGTTCCCCGGCAAATCCGTGAATGCAAAGGGCTGGTGCGTGTCTCACACGCCGAAGAAAGCATAAGAAGCGATCACTTCGACGGTGTGAACGAGGCCGGCATATGCCGGCCTCCGCTTTTTTATCATCGCGATCACGCCATCGCGACAACACGAAGATCCGCAGAGAGAAGATTTGGAGAGGAATGTCGGAGCTGCGCTCGACGACATGAGTGAGGAAAGGTGCAGCCCAGGCGCGTCAGACGAGGAGCTGCTTGCCTGACGCGCCGGGCGGCGATCCGGGGCCCACTGCCAAGTGATCAACCCTCGGACTACCGATCATACTCGGTTGAATTGGCTGCAACCACGACGAACCATGAATTTTAAAAATAAGTTCTCGTTAAGTCATTTATATTCAATGACTTATAGCGAATTTCGAGATTTCATGAGATGTTTTGCGTGCGTACTGCGTGAAATCGGTATACAGCAAAGTAAGTCCATTTCGCCGATTTTCGTCGAAAATCGGCGAAGTTTTGTTATTCGTTAACAGCCTTCAAAGCTGAACCACGACGCAGGCGGCTGTGCCGCATGCCGTAGCCGAAATAGATCGCCAGCCCGATCACGGTCCAGCCGATCATCAACAACCAGTTGAACCACTCCATCGTGTAAAGCAGCGCGCAGCAGCTCAGCACGCCTGCAGAACACACGAACCATGCGCCGGGTACGCGGAAGCTGCGCGGCAGATCAGGTGCGGTGTAACGCAGGATCAGCACGCCCGCGCACACCGCGACAAAGGCAATCAGCGTGCCCATCGACGTGAGGTTGGCGAGCAGGTCGAGCGGAAACACTGCGGCGAGGATCGCAATACCGACACCGGTGATGATGGTGTTCAAGTGCGGCGTGCGATAGCGCGGATGGACGCGGTTGAACACCTTCGGCAGCAGGCCGTCGCGCGACATGATCATGAAGATGCGTGGCTGCGCAATGATCATCACCAGGATCACGGACGACAGGCCGATCAGCGCGCCGATCTCCACTACCAGGCGTAGCCAGCCAAGTTCGGGATGGGCGCGGATCGCGGTGACGACCGGCTCATCGGTGCCAAGCTGGGTATAGGAGATCAGGCCGGTCAGTACCGCGGCCATGGCCAGGTAGAGCACGGTGCAGATCACCAGCGAAACCAGCGTGCCGAAGGGCAGGTCGCGTTGCGGGTTCTTGCATTCCTGCGCCGCGGTCGAGGTGGCTTCGAAGCCGATGTAGGCAAAGAACACCATGGCTGCGCCGCGCATGATGCCCATCCAGCCGTATTTATCTGTGCCTTCGGACTTGGGAATGAAGGGATGCCAATTAGCCGTATCGATATAGCGATAGCCGGCGACCACGACGATGATGATCAGGCCGACCTTGAGGACCACCATACCCAGGTTGATGCCTGCCGATTCGCGAATGCCGACGTAGCACACCCAGGTCAGCGCAAGCACGATCGCCACCGCCGGAAGATTGAACAGGTGCCCGGTCGTCACGAGATGCCCATTGGTATAGGCCAGCGGTGCTTCGGTCAGCGCCTGCGGAAGATGGATCCCGACGTGGTCGAGCAGGCTGACGAAATATCCGGTCCAACTCGCTGCGACGGCCGACGCGGAGATGCCGTACTCCAGCACCATGTTCCAGCCGATGAACCAGGCGACCAATTCGCCCAGCGTGGCGTATGCGTAGGAGTAGGAGCTGCCCGAGATCGGGATCAGCGTGGCGAACTCGGCATAGCACAACGCGGTGAAGCCGCTGCAGATGGCCGCAAGAATGAAGGAGATCAACACGGCCGGGCCGGCGTGATCTGCCGCGGCCTGGCCGGTCACTACGAAGATGCCGGTACCGATGACTGCGCCGATACCCAGCGCGGTAATGCCCCAGGGCCCCAGCGTACGACGCAGCGTCGGGCCGTGCGACTCGTCGTTGGCGTCGCTGAAATCGGTCTTGCGGGCAAGTAACTGCTTTAGCATGCGTTGAGCCTGATGAAGCCTGATGTTGTGGGGCAAGATGCCGGGCGAATGCGCACCGGGCTAAAGAGAAAGGGCCGGCGCGAGGCCGGCCCTGAATGCAAGATACTTCAGGCGTTGTGTTTACGCAGTTTGCTGTGCGAGTAGCCGTAGCCGAAGTAGATGATCTGGCCGATCACGATCCAGGCCACCATCCAGCGCCAATGCTCCACGAACGACTGCAGGAACAGCGCCAGGCAGGCGAGCGCACCCAGCGGGCA
>Ga0207695_10008063_pt1 | contig 13254 bp, 16 predicted proteins | sample KBSC54metaG_FD_184354 | JGI IMG/M metagenome (GOLD analysis project Ga0207695, IMG submission 184354) | Corn rhizosphere microbial communities from Kellogg Biological Station, Michigan, USA - KBS C5-4 metaG (SPAdes) (version 2) | ecosystem: Host-associated > Plants > Roots > Rhizosphere > Soil...
AGCGTGAAGCGCCCCTGTTCATTGTCGAAGCGGCGGATCTCCTTGAGCCCGAGCAGCTCGAAAAAGCGAATGGTGGCGTCCGGATCGGAGACGCGGATCATCGTGTGGAGATATTTCATGGGCGCACTATAGCGCTCTCAACGAGCCGGTGCAGCCTCGGTTTCAAGTTTTGCGATCGCCATGCGCGCTGCCTGTCCCGCTTCGTCGCCATGCTTGTCGAGATCGACAGCGCGCTGCCAGGCGCCGCGCGCCATCTCCGGCTGATTCTGGTCGTAAGCGATGTTTCCCTGCTCATAGGCTACCGCGCTCGCATCCGGCGCAAGGCGCAGCGCTTCGCGAATATCGGTGGCAGCTCTCGGCAGATCCTTCTGCCGGCGTGCAAGCGTCGCGGAGAGCAGCCACACCATGGGATCTTGGGGGACCAGCTTCAATGCCGCATCGAGATCGGCACGTGCCGCGAAGGGATCGTCCGCCGCCACTTCGGCGCGCGCCCGGTCGGTCAGCGCTTCGCCGCGCATGGGATCGCTCAGCACCGGCAGCGCCAGCGCGCGATCGAAGGCGGCACGCGCCTTGATCGCATCGTCGCCCGCCAGCGAAGCGTTGCCCGATTGCACCCACAGGTTTGCAGCGCGGCCGTCGCGCTGGATCTCGGCATCCCGCGCGGCTTGCTCGAAAGCGATCGCGGCGGACGGCCATTTTTCCTGCGCGGCATAAGCAAGGCCGAGGCATTGGCGGGCGAGAATGCCGCCGCCATTCGTGCGCCAGGCCTCGGCCTCCGCGATTGCCTTGGCGGGATCCTGCTTCACCAGCGCGGCGCAGGTTTCGTAATGTTGTTCCGCACTCAGCGGGGTCACGGCCGCGGCCAGGAGAATCACGAACAGCATGATGGCGCTGTGATGCCATGGAGCTGCACCCTTCGTGAATGGGGATTGGATTGATCGGTGGCCCTTGCCGAGCCTAAAGACTTGGAATGACCAGCTTCACCGTCAACGGACAGCCCGTCCACTATAAGATGGACCCGCAGACGCCCCTGCTTTGGGCGCTGCGCGATGCCTCCAACCTGACCGGCACCAAATATGGTTGCGGCGCGGGGCTGTGCGGAGCCTGCACGGTCCATGTCGATGGCAAGGCAGTGCGCTCCTGCCAGATCACGATTGCCCAGGCGGAGGGCACCTTCGTCACGACCATCGAAGGCCTTTCGCGCGATCGCAGCCATCCGGTGCAGCAGGCGTGGGTTTCGGAGAATCTCCCTCAGTGCGGCTATTGCCAGCCGGGCATGATCATGGCGGCGGCCGCGCTGCTTGCTGAAAAGCCGAACCCATCTGATGAGGATGTCAGCAAGGCGATTACCAACATCTGCCGCTGCGGCACTTATCCTCGCATTCGCAGCGCGGTCCAGCTCGCGGCGCGCGTACAGGCGGGCCGCGAGAAGATCGCCGCCGCACCGCCGGGCGGGATTGCGCCCGAGGATGCTGCGCAGGCGGTTCCGGCGCTTGTCGCGCCCAAACGCTGAATGCTTTCTGATCGCTGACAGATAAGTTCAGGGCTCGCTCAGCAGCCTTGTGCGATGTAGGGTGCAAGGATGGCCCTCCGGCCGTCCAGCGACTGGAGAGTTCTTCGAGATGCGCAAGACAATGATAATGATATTGCTCGCCTCCGCGGCGGCATTGCCTGCCATCGCACAGGCCGACCCCGGCGACGGCCGCGGCAGTCCGCGCGGCGGATGGCAGCGCCCCCTGGATCGTGGCGGCGATGGCCGTGGCCAGCAGAGCCAGCAAAACCGTGCGGAGGTTCGCAACGACCGGGCCGAGGTCCGTCAGGATCGCCGCGAAATTTCGCGCGACCGGCAGGAGGTGCAGCAGGATCGTTCGCAAATGCGGCAGGATTGGCGTGCCGGCAATCCGGCAACAGCCCGCCAGGATTGGCGCGAGACGCAGCGCGACCGTCTCGACGCGGGCGCTGACCGCCGCGACCTGCGGCAGGATCAGCGCGAAACCTGGCGTGATCGGCGTGCGATCGCCAATGGAGTTGCCAACAGCCCGGCCGAGCAGCGCCGCGATTGGCGTGCCAACGGTCGCGACGATCGCAGGGATTGGCGTGACAATCAGCGCAACTGGCAGGACAACCGGCGCGACTGGCGCAACGACAATGACCGCCGGGACAATGATCACCGCTGGGTAGACAATCGCGATTGGGGCCGCCGGGATAATGACTGGAACCGCGATTGGCGCCGGGACCGCCGCTATGACTGGCAGGGCTGGCGGTATCAGAATCGCTCTCGCTTTCACCTGCGTCAATATTATGCGCCACGCGGCTACAGCTATAATCGCTGGTACGTAGGCTACCGGCTCGATCCCTGGTTCTATGCCAGCGACTATTGGATATCCGATCCATTTTATTATCGGCTGCCGGCCGCTTACGGACCGTACCGTTGGGTCCGCTACTTCGATGATGTGATGCTGATCGATATCCGCGATGGCCGGATCGTGGACATTATCTACGACTTCTTCTGGTAGAGTCGAAATATGCAAAGAGGCGCGGGGGGCAACCTCCGTGCCTTTTCGTTTCTAAAAATCGTAAAGCTTTCAATTGGATGACCGACGCATTCCACCGACGTTCAGTCCAACCGTGCGAAACGATTCCCAGCATGGAACTTCACCAAATCGCCATGTGCCAATATTGAGGAGCAAGTTATGCGTAAGGCTGTAATTTTGGGATTGCTGGCCGCCACCCTCTCTCCGGTCGCGGCTTCGGCGCAGACCGCAGAACTGCGGCATGATCGCCAGGATGTGCGTGAGGAGCGCCGCGACCTGCGTCAGGCCGTTCGCGAGGGCGACCGCCACGACGTTCGCGATGCGCGGCATGATCTTCGCGAAGCGCGCAAGGAATATCGCGAGGATTGGCGCGATTATCGTCGCGATCATCGCGACGCTTACCGCCAGCCCGCCTATGTCGGCCCGCGCGGCTTTCGCTATCGCCCGGTCGTGGTCGGCCATCGCTTCGATCCCGTCTACTATGGCGGGCGCTATATAGTCGCCGATCCGGGCCGCTATCGCCTCCCCGTGGCGGTCGGCCCTCGCCGCTGGGTGCGCTACGGCAATGATGTGGTGTTGGTGAACATCCGCACGGGGCGTGTCGTTGAGGTGCACCGCGACTTCTTCTGGTGAACCAAATCGGCAAGTAAAGCATAGCGAGAGCGGTTCAGGCTCCATGCCTGGACCGCTCTTGTTACATCAGTGTCAGTAGCATAGAGCGATTCGATGTTTCCGGCTGGAGTTTGTTCATGGCTATCAGGACGCTGTTGTTGATGGGTGCGGCTTACGTGATAGGTGCTGGCATGCCGCTCCATGCACAAAGCTCGTCATCGTCCCCGGCAATCCAGCCGGCGTCGTCCCCGGCCGATGCCCAGCTTCTCCAGCTCTTCCAAGACAGTGACGAAGCTTCGCTCCGGCGCAATCCGATCAACGCGCTGTATCGCGGCGACCTGCGCTATGCCGATCGGCTCGGCGATTATATGAGCGACGCCTATTTCGCGGCGGAGCGCGCCGCCGGCGAAAGCGATCTCAAGCGGCTTGCCGCGATCGACAAGAGGAAGCTCAGCCCGGTCAACATAATCGCCTACGATGTCTTCAAATGGCAGACCGAGATCAACCTCAAAGGCCTTCAGCCGGATATGCTGGCGTTGACGGCCGTGCGGCCCATCGATCATTTCGAAGGCTGGCAGGTCTTCTATCCCGATCTCGCCTCGGGCCAAGGCGCTGCGCCGTTCAAGACGGTCGCCGATTATGACAACAACCTCAAGCGTAACGATGATTATGTAAGGCTGCTCGATGCGGCCATCGCGCGCTTCCGCGAGGGCATGAAAAGCGGCGTCGTCCAGCCCAAGCTGGTCGTCAACAATATGATCGAGCAGTTCACTCTTCAGATCGGCCAGGGCGTCGAAGGCTCGGTGTTCTATGGTCCGATCAAGCTGCTGCCCGCCTCGATCGCCGCCCCCGACCAGGCCCGGCTGAAAGCGGCTTATGCCGCGCAGATCCGCGACAGGATCATTCCCGCCGACATCCGCATGCGCGATTTCCTCAAGAACGAATATCTGCCGTTCGCGCGCGACAGCGTTGGCCTCGGCGGCATGAAGGGCGGGGACAAGCTCTATGCCTATCTGATCGAGGAAAATACGACGCTGCCGCTCTCGGCGGAGGATGTGCACAAACTGGGCCTCAGCGAGGTCGCCCGCATCAAGGGCGAGATGGAGAAGATCAAGGCGCAAGTCGGATTCAAGGGCACGCTACGCCAGTTCTTCGATTTTGTTCGGGATGCCAAGCAGTTCAAATATGCGTCCAAGGAAGATATGCGCGATACGTTCATTGCGATCGGCAAGCGCGTCGATGCCCGCGTGCGCGAACAATTCTCCTTGATTCCGAAGACGCCGCTCGAAATCCGGCCGGTGCCGGAATATCGCGAGAAGACCGATGCGGGCGGCTCCTATTATCCCGGCACGCCGGATGGATCGCGGCCCGGCATCTTTTATTACAATGCCTATGATCTTCCCTCGCGGTCCAAGGTTGGCGACGAGACGCTCTATCTGCACGAGGCAATTCCCGGCCACCATTTCCAGATCAGCCTGGCGCAGGAGGATGCTTCACTTCCCAATTTCATGCGGTTCGGCGGCAACACCGCCTTCGCCGAGGGTTGGGCGCTCTATGCGGAAACGCTGTGGAAGCCGCTGGGCATGGAAACCGATCCCTATCAGCGTTTCGGTGGGTTGAATGACGAGATGCTGCGCGCGATGCGGCTGGTGGTGGATACCGGCATTCACGCCAAGGGTTGGACCCGCGAGCAGGCGATCCAATATTTTCTCGACAATTCCAGCCAAAGCGCAACCGATGCCCGCGCCGAGGTCGAACGCTATATCGCGATCCCCGGCCAGGCGCTGGCCTATAAGATCGGCGCGCTCACCATCCTGAGGCTCAAGGCCAAGGCGCAGGCCGAGCTTGGGCCCAAGTTCGATGTCCGCGCCTTCCACGCGCAGGTGCTCAACACCGGCGCCCTGCCGATGACCGTGCTGGAAAAGAAAATCGACGACTGGATCGCCAGCCAGAAGCAATAGCTGTCGCTCGCGTCGATATTCTTTCAGAAGTTGCGGGGATCGTTGTTGTCGTCCGCTCTGGCAAGGCTGGCGGGTGACGGCGGCCGCCCGTCGGGGGTCTGCCCATAATCGATCACGCAGACATAGTCGACGCGCACATGCGGGCTGCAACCTACCCCTGCGTAACGCAGGAAGCCCATGAAGATCACCGCGCGGTGGACGCGGGGGCGCACGCCATCGTCGACGATCAGGCTACGCACGATGCCGGCCGGGTCCGACCGGCCATAAGCGATCGTCTCCGATACATAGATGCCGCCGCCATGCGCTGCCACCCGCCGCGCTGGCGTTGCGCCATTTGGCGAAACATGCCCCATGCTGCCCCGCCGCCCCTGGTCGAGCGCATAGTCGGCGGCGGTGCGGGCGAGGACGCCCCCGCGCTCGAGCGGATCGAGCGGCTCCTGCGCATCGAGAAAGGCGATCGCCTCGTCTACCGCGCGCACGCCTTCATAGGTCATGTGCTCGCCGGTTTCATCGATGACCGTGCGGCCGTCGAAGCTGTCGCGATAGCGCCGCAGCTCGTTCGCATAGTCCTGGGGGTGGGTGCGGACGTAATTGATCTCGTCCAGCACATCCTGCTCAAGCCCGCGGGCGGAGACAGGCGCGGCTGAAAGCGCCACGGCAAAACCCAGCAGCAAGAAGCAGAAATGGCGCATTTCGATGTCCCCCCGCAACGAAGCTGCCGCGCGCTTGTCCGCCTGCCAACCGCAAGACCCTGATTTTGCGTTGAAACATCCCGACCGTGCGCCAGAACGAGGCCGTTGCCGGCAAAATGCTTCGATGATCAGGACCGGTCGTGGCCGTGCCGCCCGTGCTTGTGCTGATCGCGGCCGGCCTTTTGGACCGACAGCTTGGGGAATTCGTCGAGCGTGAGCACGCCGTCCTTGTTGGCGTCGAGCAGTTCGAAGCGTTGCCCGGCGGCAGTCTCGAACTCCTTCCAGGTCACGCGGCCGTCGAAGTCGGTATCGGCCGAGGTCACCGGTTCGGGGATGTCGAGGATGCCGAAGCGCGAAGCGCCCTCGAGCGGCTGTCGCGAGGGCCGGGGCGCGCTTTGGGCCGTCTCACCGTCATCGCCACCACCCTGATCGCCATAGTCGCCTTGAAAATTCTCATGGCCGCGTCGCCCGCCGGCCCGGTTGGGCCGGCCGCCGCCTTCGCCCCGGCCGCTGCCGAAGCCGCGCTCATCCATGCTCGCGCCGCTCGTTTCGGGTACGATGTCGAATTCATAATGCTGGATCTCGTCGCCGGAGATCTCGCCATCATGATTGAGATCGAGCGTCTTGAAGAAACGCGCGGCATCCGCGTTGAACTCAGCGAGATTGAGTTGGCCGTTATGATCGAGATCGGCCCCGCGAAACCAGACGGCCACCTCGTCCTGCGTGCCATCGCCACGGAACGGCTCCCCCATCGGGCTGATGAAGAGCCGCCGATATTGCGGCGCTGGATTGGCCGCCGGGGCTGGTTCAGCGGCGGATGCGACTCCCGCCGACACTACAAGGCATGAAAACAGCAGAACGCGGACCCGGTTCATGGCGTCGCTCCATCGGCACGTCTCGCCGCTAAGGCTGCCAAGCTGAATGGCAGGTGAGCGCCTTGCAACGATGTGACATTGGATCGCGGCGTCGCTCTGAAGGCGGTTAGCGTGCGCTGCCCTTATGTCAAAGCAAGCGCCTCCGCGATCAACTTGCGCGTGTTATCGATGCCGTAAAGGGCGATGAAACTGCCCATGCGCGGCCCCTGCGAGGAGCCCAGCAGGGTTTCATAAAGCGCCTTGAACCAGTCGCGCAGATTTTCGAAGCCGGCGGCCTTCCCCACTTCATAGACCTCGGTCTGGATCGCTTCCGCCTCCGCGTCGGCGGGCAGCGCGGCGAGCTTGGCGTCGAGCGTGCGCAGCGCCGCCGCTTCCTGCTCGGTCGGCTTGCGGCGTTGCAGCGTCGGCGCGATGAAATCATGGTGATAGGCGATTGCGTGGCCGATCAGTCCATCGAGCGCCGGAAAACGCCCGACACTGGCATCGGGCACATAGTTGCGCAGATAGCCCCAGATGATTTCGCGATCGGCGCTCCCCAGCACACCAACCAGATTGAGCAGCAGCCCGAAGCTGATCGGCAGCGGTTCGGCAGGCGGCGGCCCATTGTGAATATGATGCACCGGGTTGCCGAGCTGCTGCTCGAGCGGCTGCGTGGGATAATTGGCGCGAAACTGCCAATATTCGTCGATGGCGCGGGGGATCACGCCCATGTGAAGCTGCTTGGCCTTCTTGGGCTCGCGATAGGCGAAGAAGGCGAGGCTTTCCTCAGGACCGTAGGTCAGCCATTGCTCGAGGCTGAGGCCATTGCCCTTGGACTTGGAGATCTTCTCGCCGTTTTCGTCGAGGAACATCTCATAGGTGAAGCCCTCGGGCGGCCGCGTGCCGAGGATGCGGGCGATCTTGCCGGAGGCGGCGACCGAATCGATCAGATCTTTCCCCGACATCTCATAGTCGACGCCGAGCGCGACCCAGCGCATCGCCCAATCGACCTTCCATTGCAGCTTGGCTTTCCCGCCGAACACGCTCTGCTCGATCGTCTCGCCATCTTCGTCGGTGAAGCGGATGAGGCCGGCTTCGGGGTCGATCACGGTGACCGGGCATTGCAGCACCTTGCCCGATTTCGGGCTGATCGGCATCACCGGCGAATAGGTCGCCTGCCGCTCCTGCCGCAGCGTCGGCAGCATGACGCCGAGGATGGCGTCGAAATGTTCGAGGATCCTGGTGAGTGTCTGGTCGAAGCGGCCCGATCGATACTGCTCCGTCGCCGACATGAATTCATATTGGAAGCCGAAGCGATCGAGAAATTCGCGCAGCATCGCATTGTTGTGATGCGCGAAGCTTTCATATTTGTCGAAGGGATCGGGCACGCTGGTGAGCGGCATGCCGATATAGCGCTGCAGCATCTCCTGCTGCGGCACATTGTCCGGCACCTTGCGCAGGCCATCCATATCGTCGCTGAACGCGATCAGCCGCGTCGGCACATCCGAGATCGCCTCATAGGCACGGCGCACCATTGTCGTGCGCAGCACTTCGTTGAAGGTTCCGATGTGGGGCAGGCCGCTGGGGCCGTAGCCGGTCTCGAACAGCACATAGTCCTTTTCGGGGGGGCGCTGCTCGTAGCGCTTCAGCAGCTTGCGCGCTTCCTCATAAGGCCATGCCTTGCTGGCGAGCGCGGCGGCGCGAAGGTCTTCTTTTGTGGCGATCCCGGTCATGAAGGCGCTCTCTCACGGCAAGGTTCCCGATGGCAAGGCCATTGGCAGGTGCTTGCGGCGTTCAGGCATTAATTGCCATTTACCTCCTTATCCTTTTCCGAATTTTAACCGTCCTGTGGTTGGATGCGTAACGAAAGGGGCGGGCCATGGACGAGAATCGCAGGCAAGCGCGTATTGCAGTCGATCTAAAGGTGACGCTGGTTTCGGTGCTGGATACGCGCGAAGGCCGGATCATCGACCTTTCCGAAGGCGGCGCGCAGATCGTAGGCGCCAGCTTCCCCGCCGGCACCCGCTTCCAGATCGATCATCGCGATCAGACCATCTATGCCCGCGTGATGTGGGACGAGGTCGATCGCATGGGCGTCCGCTTCGAATATCCGCTCACAAACGGTCCGTTGTTCGATGCGATGCAGGCCGCCCAGATTGCGGCGCAACCGGCGCGGCCGTTCATTGGCGCCGGCGCCCGCGCATTCGGCCAAGCCGGGTTTGGCCGCCGCGTCGCCTGACCGATGAATGCCAAGCGGTCCTAAGGGCCCAATTAGTCAATATTATTGACAGTCAAAATATTTTACTACATGCTCGTCTTATGGACCATGGGACCGATCGCACAGCGGAAATTGCGACACCTGCATTGTTGCGAGCCGCGCGAACAACCTATGGCACGGCAATGCGCGATGCGTTGGGCAACGCAGGCTATGATGACGTCCCGCGCAATGGCCTTTATGTGATCGGTGCATTGGCGCATTCCAATGCGCCGCTGGCACAGATCATCCGCGAGCTGAGAGTGTCGAAACAAGCCGCCGGGCAGTTGATCGACACGCTCGTGTTGCGCGGTTATCTTGAGCGATCCGTCGACCCTGGCGATCGCCGCCGTCTGATCGTGATGCTGACCGAACGGGGCCGCGCTGCCGCCGATGTTCAGCGGAGCGCGATGCACGCGATCGACGCTGAATTGCTCCGACATGCCGGCGCGCAGTGCGTCGCGCACATGCGTCAAGCGCTCTTGATGCTTGCTCATTTGGGGACGGGTTCGCAAGGAGAATAGCGCCATGCGGCCGGGTGGGATCATCATCGCTCTTTGGATTGGCTTCGCCTTGTCCTGGGCGGTTGCGGCATGGTGGTCGAGCCCGCCGGCGAGCGTCCTGGGCATGCGAAGGGAAGCGCCATCGCGCATTCTTCTCCTGCTGGGCGGTATCCTCTTTTTCATCCCCGCGCATGGTTATGATGGCCCTTTGCGGCTTTGGTTCCCGTCGTGGTGGCTGGCGTGGCTCTCGCTGGTGCTGATCATCTCAGGTTTTGCCTTCAGCTGGTGGGCGCGTATCGAGTTGGGCTCGCTGTGGTCGGCGAACATCACCCGCAAGCCTGGTCACGAGGTCATTGATAGGGGCGCGTTCGCCATTGTTCGCCACCCGATCTACACCGGCATTTTGCTCGCCGTGTTCGGCACGCTGCTGGTCAAGGGCACGATTCTGGGAATCATCGGCGCCTTGCTGATCGCGATCGGCCTATGGTTGAAGGCGCGGCTGGAAGAAAGCTGGTTGAGCCAGGAACTCGATGCCTCTGCCTACGAAGCTTATCGCAAGCATGTTCCAATGCTGATCCCGTTCGGTCCAAAGGGCTGACGCTGCGTTGCCCGGGTGAGAGGATAGCTCCGAATTACAGGAAATTGTTCGGCCAGATGATCGTGCGCCACATGTGTGCCGTGGGTGATCCGTCGAAACCCAATCCTTGTTCCGGTTCACGGAAATGGCGGCCGATGATGTCGGTGAAGGTTTCGGGATCGACCTCCGGCGCGTTCTCGAAGAAATAGATATCGTTCAGCGTCACGAGCCGCGCGCTCATATACCAGCGATGCGCGCGCGCCTCCTCGGCGTCGCGCCGGATATATTCGGGCGGGACATAGTCCGCGCCGAAGAAGCGCAAATAGCTTTCCGGATAGGCGTAGCCCGCGCTTTCGTCGGCGAAATAGCGCAGCGCTTGATGATATTTGACCGCCCAGGCGATCTCCTCATCGACATAGGGCGCGATCATCTGGGCCGCCCAATAGCCATGATCGGTACGCATCAGGCAGGCGTTGGAGATGTCGTGCAGCAGGCAGGCGAGGACGATCTTTTCCTCAAGCCCCTCGTCGAGTGCGCGCTTGGCGCTGGTCAGCAAGTGGCGGAAGGTGATGCCGGAGATACGAAATTTGAAGAAATCGAGCAGCTTCGGCCGCTCGGGCATGCGTGGCAGGGCGGGATTGTCGCCCATCATGAACACCGTATTTTCGTCCAAGCGCCTCAGCAGCGCAAGTTCGTCGATCTCGATGCCAGTGCCGAGACCGGCCACTGGCGGAAGCACGACCATGCGCTCGCGCCCCGCCTGCGGCCACTCGTCATGATCCCCTGCCTGCATGGGCCGTCTATAGCGCTGGAAACATCTGCATACAAAAAGAGCCGGGATCGCTCCCGGCTCTTGTTTGAACGAATATGTCAGCGAGGCTTAGCTCGCACTCACCTCGGCCACGTCAATCTTGATGCCCGCGCCCATCGTCGAGCTGACGGCGACCTTTTTGAGATACTTGCCTTTGGCGCCCGAAGGCTTGGCTTTCACCACGGCGTCCACGAACGCATCGAAATTGGCACGCAGGTCCGATTCGGAGAAGCTGGCCTTGCCGATGCCGCTGTGGATGATGCCGGCCTTCTCGACGCGATATTCGACCTGGCCGCCCTTGGCAGCCTTCACGGCCTCGCCGACGTTCATGGTGACCGTGCCGAGCTTCGGATTCGGCATCAGGCCCTTGGGGCCCAGCACCTTGCCGAGGCGGCCGACCAGGCCCATCATGTCGGGCGTGGCGATGCAGCGATCGAATTCGATCTTGCCGCCCTGAACGATCTCGAGCAGATCCTCCGCGCCGACGACGTCAGCGCCTGCCGCAGTGGCTTCCTCGGCCTTGGCGCCGCGTGCGAACACGCCGACGCGCACGGTCTTGCCGGTTCCCTTGGGCAGGGTCACGACGCCGCGGACCATCTGGTCGGCATGGCGCGGATCGACGCCCAGATTGAGCGCGACCTCGATCGTCTCGTCGAACTTGGCGGTCGCATTGGCCTTGGCGATCTTGATCGCTTCGTCCACGCCGTAAAGCTTCTCGCGGTCGACGGCCTTGGCGAGCGTCTGCTGTTTCTTGGTGAGTTTCTTGGGTTTCAGCATCGGATCAGCCCTCCACCACTTCGAGGCCCATTGCGCGGGCCGAGCCTTCGATGATCTTCGTCGCCGCTTCGATATCGTTGGCGTTCAGATCCTTCATCTTCGTCTCGGCGATCTGCGCAAGCTGCGAGCGCTTGATCTTGCCCGCAGAAACCTTGCCAGGCTCCTTTGAGCCGGACTTCAGGTTCGCTGCCTTCTTGATCAGGAAGCTCGCCGGTGGCGTCTTGGTTTCGAACGAGAAGCTGCGATCCGCATAGACCGTGATGACGGTCGGGATCGGCATGCCCTTTTCGAGCTCCTGCGTCTGCGCGTTGAACGCCTTGCAGAATTCCATGATGTTGACGCCACGCTGACCGAGCGCGGGGCCGATCGGTGGGGAGGGGTTGGCGGCGCCGGCTGGCACCTGCAGCTTGATATAGCCGGTAATCTTCTTTGCCATATGTCACTCTCTTTCAAGTTTAGCGGTGCTGACGATCCGAAGATCTCCCGCATCTTGTCCCACCTCGTCCTGCCGAAGCTGTTCGGCATCCGCTCTCATTCGCCTTGCGGCGCGTGGGCAGAGCGGCCCCAGGCCGGGCCCGGGCGACGAATTCCTATTTCATCCGCTCGACCTGCTCGAAATCGAGCTCGACCGGGGTTGCGCGGCCGAAGATCGAAACCGAAACCTTGACCTTGCCCTTGTCGAAATCGAGCTCTTCGACGAGGCCGTTGAAGCTTGCGAACGGCCCTTCGAGCACCTTGACCTGATCGCCGATTTCGAAATCGACCTTGATCTTCGTCTTGGGCGCGGCAGCGGCCACCTCATCCTTGGTGTTGAGGATACGCGCGGCCTCGGCATCGCTGATCGGCTGCGGCTTGCCCGAGGAGCCGAGGAAGCCGGTCACCTTCGGCGTGTTCTTGACGAGGTGATAGACGTCGTCGTTCATCTCGAGCTTGGCGAGCACATAACCCGGAAAGAATTTCCGGTCCGACGTCACTTTCTTGCCGCGGCGAACCTCGGTCACCTTCTCGGTCGGCACCTCGACGGCGTCTACCAGCCGCTCGAGCCCCATGCGGGTTGCTTCCGCCATGATGGCGTCGCGCACCTTGTTCTCAAAGCCCGAATAAGCGTGGATGATGTACCAGCGCGACATGGATCGACGACCTTACCTTCTTAAACCAAAGACAGCAGCAAGCGGACGATGCGGCTGAAGATCGCATCCACGCCGAAGAAGAAAATCCCAAGCAGCAGCGTCATCAGCACCACCATGACGGCGGTCATCACCGTCTCGCGGCGGCTCGGCCAGACGACCTTCTTGGTTTCGGCCTGGACTTGCCGGATGAACTCAACAGGTGATGTCTTCGCCACCAGATCGCCCTTCAAACACCAATAAGAGGCCGTCGGCCGCCTACCGCTCTTGGCTCGGCGCGACCTTCGACCTCGCTCTTGCTTCCCGGGTCCCTGCCGGCCATCGCGGGATGGCAGGAGTGGAGGGACTCGAACCCCCGGCCCTCGGTTTTGGAGACCGATGCTCTACCAGCTGAGCTACACTCCTCCGGCCCCGAGAACGCGGGCTATTAGCCGCGTGCGGCGCGGAGTGCAAGGGCAGCGTCATGATCCTGCTCGCGCGCGGCGCCGAACAGCGAGCTGACCTGCCGGGATTGCTGATCGCCTTCCAGGATCAACTTGCCGATTTCGCTGG
>Ga0207695_10008066_pt1 | contig 13249 bp, 11 predicted proteins | sample KBSC54metaG_FD_184354 | JGI IMG/M metagenome (GOLD analysis project Ga0207695, IMG submission 184354) | Corn rhizosphere microbial communities from Kellogg Biological Station, Michigan, USA - KBS C5-4 metaG (SPAdes) (version 2) | ecosystem: Host-associated > Plants > Roots > Rhizosphere > Soil...
GCGGCTCGAAGCTGAGTTCCTGCCGGTGTTTTCGAGTCCAGCATGATCTTCAACACAGTCGTCACGGCAGCGCCGGCAAAGTCTTGCAGTCGCGCGATGGCCTGGGAAAGGAATGACTGCGGGCTTGCAGAAAGGTCTAGAGCGAATCTCAGAGGCAGATTAGCCAGAAACCGGATTCATGAGCCACCCGAGCTCGGCGGAAACATTCGACCGCTCGAAATGCCGACGGATCGAATAATGGCACGGAAACAGCGTGAAGCCACCGACCTGATTAGCAGGATTGTGAGATTGCGACCCGCACGCTCTATCTTTATGCCCACCTGCCAATTCGAAAAGGCGCCGAGCGTTTTCACGTTAAGAGAAGCCCGCCTCCGGGGGGGTTGGTGTTACCGGAAGTTGCCATGCTATTCACTTGTGGAGCCATACTAGCAGATCACCTGAAGCGTTTCCTCGGCCAGAAGCGGAAGAAATTTATCGGTCTGGGTGCCGAAAGCCCGCCAGCCCTTGCGTTCCTGCCGCGAAATCAGTTCGACCTTGCTGGCTGGGCACAGACTGGTCTACAAGTGCATAACACTCGCGCACATTGCGCCCTGGCGCGGCAAGGCGGCTGACCATACCAGCGCGCGGCGCCGGATTTCGGCTGGCGCGTTGCGCGTCACAGCGCGACGCCCGTAACTCTATGAAGAATTGGTAGCGCTAACGGGAATCGAACCCGCTGGGCGCCAGTTTAGTTCGGTTCACTTGGGTCTAAGTAGTTGTGTTTTCGGTTTAGTTCAATACGCCACCAGGGCGTTTAGGGCCGTACGGATGCCTGACGTGCTGCCCCGGTGCTGCCCCGCGGCCGGGATTCGGTTGCTCGCGGCGCAATCGGAGACAGTCATTATCACGAGCTTCTTCGCTGAGGTCCAAAGTTCCGATAATGATGCTATGAAAGCGCTGCAGCGGGGCTTCGCGTAGACTGCGAGCGAAACCCCGAGCACAAGGAGGTGCTGCAGCAGTATGGAACATTTTATCGGATGTGACGCACACAAGAAGTTTTCCGTGTTTGTAGCGGTGAATGAGAAAGGTCAGACCGGCGAGGCGTTGCGTGTGGCTCACGATCGCCAGCTCTATTGCGAGTTTCTAGCGCGGCTTCCTGCGCATTCGACGATCGCGGTGGAAGCCAGCGGTAGCTACAGTTGGCTGGTAGATGAGATGGAGCGGTCGGGCCATCAGCCCAGGCTATGCAACCCGCACGAAGCCAAGCGGCGTATGGGGTTGACCAACAAGACCGACACTTTGGATGCAAAAGGCCTGGCAATCCTGCTGCGCAACGGAACTCTGCCTGAAGTATGGATTCCGCCGAGAGAGTTGCGCGATCAGCGCGAACTGCTTCGGCTGCGCATCTTCCTGGTGAGGCTGCGCACGCGCGTGAAGAATCGCATTCACGGAACGTTATCTCGTCATAACGTCCAAGTGCCGGGAGCGGACTTGTTTGGCGTTGCAGCACGTCTGGAACTCGGCACGCGGCTGCCTGAGTTGCCAGAGCACAGCCGTGAAGCTGTCGAGCAGGAGCTAACGACGCTCGATTTTCTGAATACCCAGATCAAATCGGCAGAGCAGAGGCTCGAAGCAATCATGAAAGTGAGCGTCGAGGCGGATCTGCTGAAGACATTACCCTGTGTAGGGAAGATCCTCAGCATGGTTCTGATGCTGGAGATCGGCAGAGTTGATCGGTTTCCCACCGCTGCACATCTGGCCAGCTATGCCGGACTAGTTCCGCGCGTACATTCCAGCGGCGGTCACACGCGTATGGGCCAGGTCTGCGGAAACGTGAACCGGAATCTGAAGTGGGCTTTTGTGGAGATCGGCAACCTGATCGTGATCAACCAGCGCCGCCTCGGGGGAGTCCATGTGGTGCGGCTGTACCAACGAATCAAACGCGCCAAGAATCATCAGAAGGCCGTGATCGCCGTTGCGCGACACTTGGCCGAAGCCGCTTGGTGGGTGCTCACCAAGCAGGAAGTTTATCGCGAGCCGCAACACTCGCGACTGGCTCTTTCGTCGACGCACGGGTAAGCGCGGCTGTCAGCCTAGCCCAAGAGGCTGAATAATGATTGCGACACCCTGTCAGCGGAATAGGCTCATGCAGAAGTTGAAGGCGGAGACATGGATCCGACGAAAGAACGGAATCTACGCGAGAGCGGAACGGACGAAATGAGTTGAGGGTAAAAGGAGGAACGTTTGTCTGGGGACTCCGTCCCCAAAACCCCTGGGATTTATCGCATTGATGCCAATCCCAGTGCATCAAGTTTGACGCTGGGGCTCAGCTCGACGCCAGCCCCAGCCTGGCCTTGGCCCCGGAGTCGGCGCTCAGCTTGCTTCCCAGCAGAGGCTTATCCTCCGCTCCGGCCGTTTGTAGTGTATCCACAGAAAGGGACTTGAGCAACCATGCATCGAAAAAACATCTTGATTATCGCGGCGCTTTCAGACATGGCTGACAACGGACAACGAAAGCCCCCACTTGGACGGTTTGCCGACTTCTCGGCCAAGTGGATAACTTCCGGATTCCCGACAACTCAGGAGTTATCCGCAATCTCGAACGCGAGCTGCCTCCATATGTTACAAGCCATGCGTTTATCGAAAAGCCTGTAGTAGCGATTAAGCTCCCGACGAGAACAGGTCGCGGCGCATCTACGATCCAGGATCATATCTGTTACACTTGGCCCGCTATGTGTAGTGCGGTTGTACGTCTTGTGATGGTCACTTTTCTAGCCGGAATGCTTCACGCAGCTCCGGCACCGATGAGCCTCAAGTGGAATGAGCTGAGCGGAGAGATTCTCAACAAGAATGTAGTCGTAGACCTGAAAGATGGCTCCAGCGTGAAGGCAGTCGTCGCGTCCGTCCAGCCCACAGGATTGGCCGTAAACGTCTCGTCGAACTCACATTCAACATATAAAAAGGGTGAAGGCGCCATCCCGCGCGAGCAAATTTCAAGGCTGCGCTTAACGAAGCAGCGGAAACGGGGCCGTATCATCGGCACCACCACAGGGGTGGTGTTAGGGCTGCTTGTGGGTAGCATGGTTGGCATCGCTGGTAGTGGTGCCGGGGCTGTCGGGGTGATGGCGAGTGCTCCGGTAGCCGGATACTTCATTGGCCTAAGCACGGACAGACAGGAAAGGGTCATCACGATCCTGCCGGACTAAAGTAGGCCCAAGCCCGCGATCGCCATCCCTCAGCTATGTGCATCAATCCCCTGGTTTGTTGTTTCCGTCTGCAACACAATGCAGCAATCATGGGTAGCAGACCAGTCCTTCGGTTACTTCGACGAGACCATCAGCCCAGCGGATCACGTTGGTTGAGGGCTTCGGGAAGGACCGCCACGGCATGCCCGGTCGGTGCGACCTCGTAATTCACTAGCGAGACGCCACGCAACGAACTGCATAGTTCCTGAATCGTAGTGGAAGTGTAGCCAGCGATACGTCCGCAATACGGCCATCCACTGGCGCATCCGGAAGTAATTCCACTTTGCCGTGTAACGGGCAAACCGGACATGTGCGGGTCAGGCGAAGCGCGGAAGCTATCGTTAATGATGATTAACGGGCTCTTCAGTGACTGAACGCTATTCCGGGTCATTTCTCTGAATAGCGCGTCCGGCAACTGTGACCCTATACATGGCCTGATAACGTGCCGCCCTACCCGTTATTTCGAATCTTGTCTTTTGAGGGTGGCGAAGCATGCCTGGTAGTCAACGTCAACAACGTTTGCCGCGTTTTGCGCCTTTCTTCCGGATTCTGCGCGGAGTACAATGACACCCGCGTAACGGAGGTTAACTAACAATGGCGAGGGAATATCTCCCCTTTACGGTCCGGGGCGACGGTCTGAACGACCGCGAAGGTCTTCATTACGAATACTCTGTGCTGGGTATGCTGCACAGCTTCGATGCAATTCAGACTTCTCGCGCCCTGATGAATGGGTTTCGCGCCAGCAGGCGCGATGTATTGGTAGTTCCGTATGATTTCACCCGCGGCGATTGCAACGCCTCGGCCCGGTCGGAATGGGGCCTGTTCCCTAACAAAGTTTATTACTCGCCAGGCATTTACTATCCTGGCGGCGATTGCATTGATCCCGGCGATGCTGGCAACTCGGCGCACGAAGTCCTGTGTCACGAGTTGGTGCATGCGTTTAGGAGAAGTGCAGGGACGATACATAAGCGCACTAAGAAGGGCGAGGAGGAGACCCTCGCGATCATGATCACGAACATCTTCGCGTCGGAGACAAATAAGCCAGCTCTGCGAAAAAACCATCATGGCAACGATCCTCAAAGAGATCCGGCATTGAACACTTCGGACGGCTACCTTTCGGCCCATCGCAACCTGGTGGACCTGTTTGTGAGGGAGCACATCGCAGTGGCTACCGCTTTATCGTGCGTCGATACTCACTTCAATCCGATTCGCGCGTATTTCCATGGCCGTTGCGCGCCCGCGTGGACTGCAGCGGCCTTCCAGCCCGGTAAGAATGTGTTTCGATAAAGCGCGGAGCGTACCAATGGGAAGCTTCAGCCCACGTCAACTATCGGATGCGCTTCCTCGCCGACAAAAATCCGGCCCTAGGGGATTTATCTCGTGCCGGCTACAGCGACGGGCAGACGATGACGAGAGTGACGCCCAGGGCAGGAACTGATCATGTGAGCGATCAATCCTGTGGCCGCGGGCTCAATTCTGCTCTCGGCCTCGTCGGGTTGGCGCGTCGGGACGGATCTCAACCGGGAGCACCGCCAAGCCGTTCTTCCCCGTATTTTCGACGATAATTAAAGCAATCGAAAGGTATTCTCGAACCCGCCATGACGACAATCCTTACCATTCGAACCGGCTCTGGCATTGACAGTTTTCTAGCCATGGAGGGTGCGCTGGCACAAGCCGTTAACCTAAATACCTTGCTCATAAGTTCCGAAGTGTTGAGAATGAGTCCGTTTCAACGGACGCTCGTTATTCTTCATGAACTGGCGCACACTGAGCAATTGGCGAGGCCAGGGAACGATCCAGTCCGTGCACTTGAGGAAGAGGCGTGGGAGGCGGCCCACGCGTGGATGGAAGGCCAGTGCTTTCGGATTCGTGGCAAGGCCCGTGCGCCCCTTAATGCGATCGCCATCGTCCAGGGAGGGCCCAAGGGACATCCGCACGCTCCCATCTGGTACAAAGCCAGCCCCCGCGAGCCGATCAATGCCAAGGCTAGTGTTTCGGTGTCAGACGCTACGCTTGTAGAGAAGCTGACACTGGAGTCTATCCTCGATGTGATCCTCGCATCTAAAGGGACGACCGACGTGGTAGTTGTGTGTCACGGCGACGGGAGTGGGCTGGCGCTCCCCCTCCAGACTGGAGCGTCGGCCGGGGCGGAGGTCCGGGTAATTTTTCCCCTTGGTGCAGACCACCCCGGTCAGCAAACGAGTGACGACGGCACGAAAATGGCCACGCCGATCATATCGGACGGGGCCGTAGCAGATTTGACCAGACTGTCGGAGCCGCAGATAAAGGGCTTGCGAAAGAAGATGAATCAGGTCCGCAGTATGAAGCTGAACCACGTTGCCTTTCGTGCCTGCAGCATGGGGATCAAGCCCGACACGATGAAGGCCTTCCGGGTCTTTTTTGGGGCAGCGAGTGTAAGTGCGCCTAAGGAGTTCGATACTTACGGGAGGTTCAGTCCAGTGATCATCGACAGGAAAGGCGCGCTGGAGGCATGGGTCAAGTCAAAGGATAAGGCTGGATTTCACATTTTCGTAGATGGCGAAGTCGCTTTCGGAACCAAACGCACGGACAACTCCCTGGTGTACAACATTGTGGCGGGGGCAGTGAGCAAGCCTGCCTTTACGAAGTGGGTGGCGAAACACATTGCCGACGGAGCATGGAAATCTGACGGGGTTATCTTCCATGGAATAAAAGCCTTGCACCCCTTGGCGTCTAAGCCAAGCGTTTACTTCGTCCGCGACGCGGAGTTTGTCTCCGACATTGTTTACGTGACACCTTGATGGCTTAATCCAATCACAGCAAGGATTTCATCCAGTACGCTCTGATAGTCGGTTTCGAGGCTGTAGCCGCAGGCGCACCGCTATGGACCTCGGAAGTTTGATTGCGAATCCGATATACCCGTGTATGAATCACGGGAGTTGCGGGGCGGTGGGAAGAGGGACCGGGGAGCCAGCGAGAAGATTCCGATAATGGTGGTAATGGGATATCGATTCTTCACTCCGTACAAGAAGAAATCGCCGGATTGCTGGCAAGATCGGCGCTAAGCGCGCGGCTGGACAAGTGCAAAATCTCGTACTCATGCCACCAACTGAATCAGACCTTTTCCCGGTTTACGATTCGCAGGACCTGAGCGCATTTGCCGTGCTGATGGTCCACCGCGCTGCATCGCACTTAGGACTAACCCATTCTGATTCGAACTTTGAAGACGACATGCGGAATAGTCTGAAAAAAGCTAGGCCCGAGGTGCTGGCGCTGATCGATCAAGTTATGGACGCCTACCGCGACTGGATCGAAGCAATTAGCCCTAATGCAAGTGCCACCGTGCGCGGAGCACTCCAGGCTAGAATTGAAAAACTACGTGCAGAACTCTCAGCCGCGGTTTCAAGCTGAACGCGTACATCGTATGCAACGCCTTGCCTCCGATCGCGACAATCCTCAGTTATCCGTGGTAGACAGCTGTGCCCATTTTTGTGCCCACCCCCTGCACATAAGCATTGCGCACCGTTGGTAGCGCCTCGCCGCAGCTATCGCCGAAGTCTTTGATAACTAGCAACAACGCGCAATTGTGAACAGCCGTTGTGCCCAGTGCTAAGTTTATGAAAGTACGTTGGTTCCTAGCTCCGAACCAGAAGGTCGCACGTTCCGAGTCGTGCCTGGCGCACCATAAAAATTCAAATTATTTAGCTACTCCCGGCTAGACTTGAGAATGGTGCCTGCGTATTCAAAATGGGATTGGGCCCCAAATGGTGTCGCGGCGGTCTCGCGACGGGAGCATCCACCGGCCCGGGAAGTGCAGCATTTTCCCCAGAGGAACCGCGAATGCGCCGTAAGAGCGATTTACCTCTTTTGAGCAAGTCCCTCTGCACAGCCTGAATGGCCGCAGTTGCAGGACAGTTCCACGGTGCTGCTCGCATCGCTGCAGTATTGGCTGCAATACTTACTGTCCTTCAAAGCCTCACATTTGCATGCAGGGTGAGCACATTTCTTAGTTTCCGCCATAGGTTCCTTCCTTTTTGTTAATAAACATACACTGGACGCCGATCGCCCTTCGTTGACCAGCGGTTCGACCTCCACTTCACGAAAAGGCCTATACCGAGCAAGCTCGACCAAGACCCAGGGAGTCAAACGACTGCGCTAATGACGGCTCGACCTTGTACTTTGCCGTTTTGATCAGCTACTTACCGAGGATGCGGTCGGCCTTGGTGTCGATTTTCTTCTTGTCCGTTGCGCTCAATTTACCCTGGTGTTCCATCTGGGACGCGCGCGCCTTCGCGTTCTTAGCGTGACTGGCATCGGGCATCGGGTATTTGCGCTCCTTTGGAAGGCCGAATTCCTTTTTAGGTTCAGCGTTCTTTTTTTCGGTAGTAAGTTTCGCCATGTTTTACCTCTCTAGAATCCGCGAGCAAGTAAGGGCCCAACCTTTATAACGCTTCCACCGTGTTGTGATCTTGGCCGGAATCTCAATGTCCAGCAGCATTCTAATCGTCGAATTCGCGCATCACCTAAATGCCGAAGGGAGAAGCGTTGGGGAAGCCGTAGTTGGATCTTGCCGGGTGCGTCTCCGTCCTATCCTGATGACCTCGCTCGCAACGATCATAGGACTGATGCCGATGGCAATGAAGCTCGGCGAAGGAGTGAATCATATGCGCCGTTGGCTCGCACGCTAATCGGCGGTTTGCTTGCTTCGGTGCTTCTCACCGTTTTCCTGGTCCCGGCCGGCTTCTTTCTTGCATACCGCAATCGGCAAAATCTTTGGTGCGCGGATCTCACACCTAACCAGTTTCAAGAGAATCGGAACTACCCACTGATCGGCTGGCGGCCTGTCGAGAAGGGACTGGGAAAAACGGCCGCGAATTGGCCCGGCCACGCCGCAATTTGAGCACCGTCAAAAAAAGTGGGAAAAAACTGGAGGTGCAAGGCGTTTCCTTATTCCATACCGCGAAAAGACTTCTGCTACATGGAAAACAATGTGAAGCTGTACGCCGGCTTTGGCGGCAACTTAACGGAGATATGGAGGCGATGATCACAGCCCTCGAACCCGGCTTTGGCGGCAATCGACTAAGATCCTCGCGACGTCGCGCAGCAGGAAGGGATCACGCGGTTTGATTGGTGTCTCAGAAGCGAAATCGTGTAGACTTGGCTGCCAGGGGGGTGTTCATGAGACGTTTGCTGACCGGAATTGGACTAACCATTCTGGCGTTCGTGCCGGCGGTTGCCGAAGCCCAGATTCTTGTTGCGGGAGAAGGTCCTGTAGTGTATGGCCACACCCATCTGAATACGACGAACATGGACGCACAGAAAAAGTTCTATGTCGACACGCTCGGCGGCACCCTGGCCAAGATCGGGTCCGCTGACCGTCAGCAGGAGATCATCAAGTTCCCAAATATGCTGATCTTTTTCCATCCAATGCAGGCGCCGACCGGCGGCTCGATTGGCTCGACGGTTAACCACTTCGGCTTTTCCGTTCCCGACCTCAGCGTCCTCGTGCCGAAGATAAAGGCGAACGGCTTCAAAATGATCACCTCCGAACAGGTTGCCGCGAACGTGAAGGTCACCGATGATATCGCCACCGCTAATGCGACGACGAGGGTCGCGTTTGCGCTCGGTCCCGAGGATGTCAAAATCGAGCTTGTCGAAGTCAAATCGCAGTCGGTGCCGGCTCAGCTGAATCACATCCACTTCTTCGGGCAGATGAACCGGGACATGCAGGCGTGGTACGCAAAGACGTTCGGCGCAACGATGATGCCCCCGAATCCGGCATCCAGATTCGTGCAGGATCGGCTGCCCGGAGTGGCCCTGAACTTCACGCCGTCGCCGACGCCGACCGTCGGCACGACCGGCCGGGCGATCGATCATATCGGCTTCGAGATCAAGGACCTCGAGGCATTCACGAAGAAGCTCGAAGCGCAGGGCATCAAACTGGATCGTCCCTACACCAAGGTGCCGCAACTCGGCATCGCGATCGCGTTCATCAAAGATCCCTGGGGCACGAATATCGAAATGACGGAAGGCCTCGCGGACATCAAGTAGCGTTGGCCATATAAGAACAACTAGTCTCGCCTGGCGCGGACGGTGGTCGTCATGCGTGGCGCCGCCGAGTCTTGGCAAGCTCGGAGTTATCCGCACTTGGGATCTTGGTTGGGAATCATGTCGCTCCAAGCGAAAGTGACGCCCACGATCGCTACCGATATTGTCCGAGAAGCGCGTTCACGCGGCAAGATGCCGACGTCCAGATTGGTTTTCACTTCGCGACTTCGCATTACCGAAATCGTTCCAGCGCCGGAATTGTCATAGACTGAGGCATATGAGCGCCCGCAGCGCACTCTTGGCCTTGGTCGTTGTCATGGGAACGGCGACCGCTCAGAACTCCCCCGATCTCGCGGCTAAGACTGACGCTTACATCAAGGCCGCTGGCATCCAAGGCTCGTTCCTACTTGCGAAAAATGGCAAGGTGATCCTGGCGAAGGGTTACGGACTTGCCAACATCGAACTCGACGTGCCCAATACGCCATCAACCATATTTCGGCTGGGTTCGATTACGAAACAGTTCACCGCCGCCGCAATTCTTCAGCTTCAGGAGAAGGGGAGACTCAAGGTCAGCGACCTTATTTCAAAGTACATCCCGGGTACCCCAACGTCATGGAATCGCGTCACAATCCACCATCTGCTCACACACACGAGCGGGATCCCCAGCTACACAGATGATGCTGGCTACCAAGCCCATATGCGCGAGCAGTCCGGTGCGCCGCTCGACTTCATCAACCGCTTCCGGGATCGCCCTCTCGAATTTACTCCGGGCGAAAAGTTCCACTACTCTAACTCTGGATATTTCCTTCTCGGCGTAATCATTGAGAAGGTCTCCGGCTCGAAGTACGAAGACTTCCTCCGCAAACACATTTTCGAGCCGCTGCAAATGACGGACACGGGGTACGACTGGCCTGCCACGATCTTGAAAAATCGCGCTTCGGGATACTCGAAAGATGAGGCAGGCAAGGTAATCAACGCAGATTTTATCGACATGGGGCAGCCCTATGCAGCGGGTTCGCTCCATTCAACTGTCTTAGATCTGTACAAGTGGGACCGCGCCCTCTACACGACGAAGGTCTTGAGCGCGCAATCCCTTGAAGCCGCATTCACACCCGGCAAGTTCGATTGGGCTGAAGGGATCAAATACGGTTATGGATGGGGGATCGCGCAAGTACACGGCCATAAAACCGTGGGGCACGGAGGGGGAATCAACGGTTTCAGTACGGTGATTTGGAGAGCCATTGAGGAAGACGCAGTCGCAATCGTTCTCTCAAATAGTGACGCTGGGAGCAGTGTCGGAAAGGCTGGCAAGGACCTCCTCGAACTTGTTCTAGACACCAATTAGGCGGGTCTCACGCCTCTGGAAGCTTCCATTCCTCGTCGAAATAGCCGGTCATCAAAACCTCGCTTTCGACTGGCGTGTCGACCGGCTGTCGCAGATGCAGTACCGCGTAATCGCCGAATCGCGGAAACAGCGTAGCATTGGTCGCCGCTAGTTCGTTCGCGTGGAAGGAGTGGCCGCTATTCAACACCACATAGCGACGCTGCTCTAGCGGATTGGGGTAGACCATCACCAACGTGTGCCGCTCCGCATCGAACGTTTTGCGGCCCACAGAAAGCTGATGAGCGTCCCAGCGAACCGGCAATTTACCGGTCATGCGATTGAGGATTTGATTGCTTTGCGGATCTCCGAAAAGGATCAGATGGCTTTGCGCCATATCCGCGGGCGTCACTTCCGTATCGTCTTTGATTCGGATCTGGCCGCGGAAATATTTCGCAAAATCGTTGGCGAAGCGATCCAGAGCTTCCTGCGCATAGCGGCCCACAAGATCGTTGCCGGTGCGGTTGGTGGGACGAACACACAGGAAAGAGTCCATGAATGCGTCGTCAATCGGGCCCTGCAAGCCGTGACGCTTGCGAAGGCCGCTGTTGTTTCCGGTGTTGTCGCCGCCTTCCTTCCATACTCCGCCGCGCCGGGTCAGGCGCAGGTCGTTTGCTCCGGAAGATGCGATCGCCTGCCCGTCGATCTCGATTTTCTTGATGCCGGATGCATTCAGCACCAGCACGTTTACGTTCTTCGTGCGTACTTGCATGGTTCCGGCCGTCCGCGAGCGCGTGGCGTCCACCTCGGCGCGCTCGTAATGCTGTTCGAGGCCGTCCACGGTCACCCAGAAACAGCGGTGGAAGCGCGTGGTATAGGTCACGAAACGGATGTGATCCGGCTCGATGCGGCCTTTTTTCGCGGCCGCATCCATGAATGCGTTACAGCGCTTTCGGCTCTCCGGTTCCCACGCGTGCGGAGTCTTCGGACCCACGATCATCATCATAGGCACGTCTTTCGTGACCCAATCGAGCCCCGCGGGTTGGAACGTGATGCCCGATTTCGCCAGCTCCTCGCGAATGTTGGCGAGATTGGGAAGCTGTCCATCGATTTCGCCGGTATAGGCGGCCGTCGGAAGTTGAAAGCAGTTCAGCGCGTAGTCTTTCGAGTCATAAATATGCAGGGCCTTCAATTCCTGCGGCGGCAGGTTGGGCATGTGGCCGTAATGCTGCGTGTCGTTGAAGCCGGCGCCCGGTTCTATCGCCGCCCAGTGATCGGGGTGCTGTAAGCCGAGATGCCACGTCCCGGAGCCGCCCATTGAAAAGCCTCGTAAGGTGATGCGATTTTCGTCCACCGCATAATTTTTGCGGGCGGCTTCGACGCATTCGAACGCATCGGTTTCACCGGCCCATCGGTAGGCAACATTGGTGCGCCCGAAAACTTCGATCTGAAGAAAGTCGGGCGCGGGTACGGGCTGCGGCTCGTCGTTCGTGATGTGGGTTGCCGAGAGAAATTGCACCTCCACCATTCGGCGATTGGTGCCGTGAAGAAGAACGTCCATGCGTCCCGGCTGGCTTCGGTTGTACGAGGCTGGAATGGTCGCGATGTAAGGCTGGGCGCTGCCATCCACTCGCGAACGGAAGGCGCGAATGACCCGTCCGGTCGCGGTGGTCCACGACGATGTGCCCGCAGCGAGCTCCGCCGCACGGGCGAGGCCGAGGTCCAGCACGGCCAGCGTCTGATCGGCCGACTCTTTGCGGAAGTACTCGTTGAAACGCTCGATCCACACCGCTGCTTTATGAAAAATCTCGGCTTCAACCAACAATTCGTCCGCGATATTTTTCTTGCGAAGGTCCTGGAGGCTGGTTTCGAGAAGCGCGGTTTTTCGCCGGATCTCGGCGAGCTGTCCGGGCGACGGAGGAAACCGCTCGCTCGGCAGCGGTTGAGGCGGAAGCACGTACTGGCCGTACCCGAGACGGCTTACCGCGGCCGCCCCCGTGAAGAGAAGAAAAGTTCGTCGATTTGGATTCATATTGGGTCCTGGCGCTATGTCGCATCGAGTATTGTGACATAACTCCGGCGTCTGCGGAGAATAGATCAGATATACGATTGCCGCGTGCTCAAATGTTCGCATTATATGTCGGAAGCTTTAACGCAAGAACACTTCACGAGTAGCGCGGTATAGATCAAAGTAGCTATTTCGCTAACGCCGGCAGCGTAGTGTATGTATGTGCCGCGCCGGTGGGGATACGTATCCCCAATGCGCCGATTTGCCCCCCAGCCGGGGTATCGAACTCGACGGTACCGCGAATGTTTGCCGTTCCCGGATACCTATCGGTCCCCAGTGTGAAGGCATAGTGGCCGTTCGCGTTCAAGGTGATCGTATCGGTCGCGATTTGGGCGCCGGTCTCGTCGCGTACCACCACCGGAACGCTCACTCGCTGCGCCGATACCGCGTTCAGCGCCACGCCGGTCGCCGTCCCCTTGGTATTGTCGAAAGCGATAATGTAGCCGGCGGCGTTGCGGCTCTCCAGCGGCACCACGGCTTCCTGGTCGTTGTGGCGAAAGATTACAAATCCGGTGACGTGGCCATTCGTACTGAGTTGTGCCGAGCCAGTGAGAAGCTGTAGGGATCCGCTGCTTGCGACCATAAGAGTCGCTCCCGCTGCCAGCGTTT
>Ga0207695_10008070_pt1 | contig 13247 bp, 3 predicted proteins | sample KBSC54metaG_FD_184354 | JGI IMG/M metagenome (GOLD analysis project Ga0207695, IMG submission 184354) | Corn rhizosphere microbial communities from Kellogg Biological Station, Michigan, USA - KBS C5-4 metaG (SPAdes) (version 2) | ecosystem: Host-associated > Plants > Roots > Rhizosphere > Soil...
CACCACCGGCGCTGGGGGACAGCCCGCTGGTGGAACGCCGTTCGCGATCCTCGCACCCGTGACCGGCCCCGTGGCGGTCACCACCGACGGCGCCGCTGTCGTCTGGGTCGAACCTACGGCGATTCGTACCTGCCCCGCCTCGGGCTGTGGAGCAACCACTCCCGCCCCCCTGAACGCGACCCCCTTCAGCGATCCCGTCGTCGACGCGGTGGGGATAGATCAGACGTCCGTCTACTGGTTGTCGAGCTCGACCGTCCAGCGCTGCGGCCGCACCGGCTGCGCGGACAACGAGACCTTCGCGTCGCTGCCACCGAGCGCGATCGGCACCTGGCGCGAGCTGGCCGTGCACGCCGGCGTGGTCTACGCCGAGACGAGGACGGCCGTCTACCAGTGCCCGGTGGGCGGGTGCGATCAGACGCCCGCCACCGTGTTCGGACGGCCCGATGACTTCGGCGGTACCCCGTTCGCGGTCGACGAGACGGGGATCTTCATCAGCGTGACCGGCGAAGCGTACGGCACGTACTACTGCCCGTTCGGCGGCTGCCCGCCCACCATCGGCGAACCGCTGTCCACGCCGGGCGGTGCTCGTCTGGCGGCAGCCGGCGGGACGGTCTACATGTGGGAACAGCAGGGCAATATCACAAGCTGCCCCACCACCGGCTGCCCTGGCGGAGCGACCATGCTGGCGCCCGGGGAGACCAAGCTGACCTCGATGGCGGCGGACGGCTCGGGTGTCTACTGGACGACCAGCGACGGCACGACGGGCGCCGTCTTCAAGTGCGCCTTGCCATCCTGCGCCGGCGGACCGACCACGCTGGCCGCCGACCAGGCGAACCCGGTCAGCCTCAGCGTCAGCGACCACCTGATCGTGTGGGCGAATGCCGGCACCGCGACGGTGGCCGGTTCGATCATGGGCCTCGCGAAGTAAAGGCGCGCCGCGGGGCGAAGGGGACCCGAGTTCTGCGGGCGCCCGCTCGGTGGCCGCCGCTGCAACGGCGGCTTCAGGAGGGCGTCTCGGCGCGGGCGAAGAAGCGGAGCGCGTTCTCGCCCAGCAGCTTCGTGAGGCGCGGCTCGCGCCAGCCTCGACGCCACAGCACCTCGGTCAGACGCGGCAGATCGGCAGCGTCCCGCATCCCGCGTGACAGCGGCACGAAGCCGTCGAAGTCGGAGCCCAGCGCCACCGCGTCCTCGCCTGCCACCTCGGCGACGCGCTCGACGTGGTCCGCCAGGCGCTCGATCGTCGAGAACGGCCCCCCCAGGTAGGAGGCCACGAAGATCACCCCCACCACCCCGCCCGCCTGCCCTATGGCACGCAGCTGCTCGTCGTCCAGGTTGCGGGGGTGGGCGTGCACGCCCTCGGCGCCGGAGTGCGACGAGAACACCGGCGTCGTCGACGCCGCGCAAAGATCCCAGAAGGTGCGCTTCCCGGCGTGCGCCACGTCGATGAGGACGCCGCGGGCGTTGCAGGCGGCGACCAACCGCCGCCCCACCTCGGTGAGGCCCCTGTCCTCGCGCGAGCGGCACGAGCCGCCGGCGGCGCTGTCCCGCTCCCACAGCGGTCCGATGAACCTGACCCCGGCGGTGGCCAGGCGGTCGACGCCCACCTCGACGTCGTCGTCGATGGCGTAGCTGCCCTCGACGCCCAGCACGAACGCCACGCGCCCGCTGTCGCGCGCCGCCGTCACCTGGTCCATGGTGCGCGCCAGCACCAGCGCGTCGGCGTGCGCGCGCGCCAGCTCGCGCGCGCAGTCGAGCTGCCGCCAGAAGCGGCGCCGGCCCGAGTCGAAGCGGAACCCCGAGAAGAGCATGCAGCCGAGCGCGTCCAGGCCCCCCTGGCGGATGCGTGGCAGGTCGAGGTCCAGCCGCAGCGGGTTCCAGAACGCCGCGGTGCCGTTGCGCTTCCCGATGTCGTGCGGGAAATGCGTCAGCTTCGTCAGCAGATCGTTGTGAAGATCGAACACGAACGCCTGGCGATGAAAGGCCTCCACCTCGGGGCTGACGTCGATGGAGAAGCCTCGCATGGGCGGCTACTGGGCAAACGGGTTTTTCAGCTCGTCGGGCGTGCGAATGCCCGGCTTGGCCGCCGGGGCGGCCCGCTCGGCCGGCTCGGGGACGTGCAGCGCGTCCACGGCCTCGCGCGACGACCGCCGCTTGCGGGCCGACTTCCTCTCCGCTCGGTGGTCGCCTGGCGGTGGCTCGACGGGCAGGGGCGCCGGCGCGACCGCCGGCGGGGCGGGCGACGCAGGCGGGGGTGACGTCACGGCCGCGGGCGGGGGCGCGGGCACGGCGGCCGGAACGACCGCGGCGGCGGGCGCCGTTCCGGTCGCCCGCCCGCGCAACACCACGAACCCCGCGGCCAGGGCGACCACGGCGCCGGCGGCCAGCGCCAGCAGGCCGGCGTTGCCCGCCCGCGAACGCGGCGGTGGCCCATCCGCGAACGGGCCGTCGGCCCGCGAAAAGGTCTCGGTCTTCGAGCGGCGGACCTCCGGGTTCGCGGCGGCGAGCGGGATGCTGGCGCGCCCCTCCAGCTCGTGCGTCGCGTACGGCAGCGGCGCGGTCCTCTCCGCGGTCGTGGCCGGAACAGGTACGACGGAGGCCGCGGCGGTCCGCGCCGCCGTCGACCCTGACGCCGCCGAGATCGCGCCGCTCAGATCGCCGGCCGCCGCCGGCAGCAGCGCCTGCAGCAACTCGCGCATGCTCTGGAACCGCTTGGCCGGATCCTTCTGCATCGCCCGCAGGATGACGGCCTCGATCGCCGGGTCGATAGCCGGGTTCAACGCGCGCGGGGACTCGGGCGCCTCCATCATGTGCTTCGACAGGATGCCCATGAACGAGTCGGCCTTGAACGGCACCCGTCCCGTCAGGATGTGGAACATGATGCAGCCGACCGCGTAGATGTCGACGCGGTGATCGACCGGCTGCCCCTGCGCCTGCTCGGGCGACATGTACTCGGGGGTTCCGAAGATCATGCCGGTGCGGGTCAGGCGCGGCACGTCCTCGTCCAGCCCCATCACCTTCGCGATGCCGAAGTCCAGCACCTTGACGAACTCCCGGCCGTCGTCGCGCGGGGTCACGAAGATGTTCTCCGGCTTCATGTCGCGGTGGATGATCCCGCGCTCGTGCGCCGCCCGCAGCGCCTTCACGATCTGCACGACGATGGGCTGGGCCCGCTCCCACGACAGCGAGCCCGCGGCCTTCAGCACCTGCCCCAGATCCTGCCCCGACAGGTACTCCATCGCGATGAACACGTAGCCCTCGGGCGACTGGCCGAAGTCGGTGATGTCGATGACGTTCTCGTGGCCGATGCGCGACGCGCTCTTCGCCTCCTGCATGAAGCGCTGGACCAGATCGGCCCGCCGGGTCAGGTCGGGAAACAGGACCTTCAGCGCCAGCTTCTTCTCGATGACGACGTGTTCGGCCAGGTAGACGACCCCCATGCCGCCCTCGCCCAGCTTCCGCAGGATGCGGTACCGCTCGGACAGGACGCGGCCGAGGAGCGGGTCCTCCGTGCCTGGCGCAGCGGGTCCTCCCACGCTCATCAGGCCGGAAAATTTAACACGGCTGGTCCCCTGGACGGTGAACGCCTGCAAACGTTCCAGGGAAACTAGCGCGCGTCACCGAGGAGCTGCAGCAGATCGTCGTGCTCGTCCGACAGCGCGAACTCGACCAGCGCGCGCGCCTCCGCGAAGTCGCGGAGCGCCTCGGCCGACGGGCTCTGGCCCGCGGCGGCGAAGATCACCTCCAGCGATGCCCCCAGGCTGCCCGAGGCGAGCAGTCCCACGCGATCGGCGCCCTCCCGGATGCCGGCGGCCAGCGCGGTCACGTCCAGCTCGCCGCTCGACTCGAGCGCGAACGGCAACAGCTCGGGGCGCGCCTTCTTCGAGATCTGCCGCGCCATGCGCGCGGTGGCGGCCGCCGCCTGCTCCGGCGCGACGTCCGCCCGCTGGTAGGTGGGCACGAACTGCCGGATGACACCGGTCAACCACGCGGCCAGCTCGGCGTCACAGCCGGCCAGGGCGATGTCCAGCGACGACGACGTCAGCCTGAGCGTTCGTCCGGCCACGAAGCGAACGGCGGCCGGCCCCCCCTGCAGCAGCGCCGCGCCCACGACGATGGCGGCCGGCTTGCCCGGCAGCGCGACCAGTGGCGGGGGGACCCGCGACGGGGTGACGTACAGATCGTACGGGCCCGCCCCCAGCTCCGCGGCCACCCGATCGAACACGTCGCGCGGCGGCCGAGAGTCGCCCACGCGATGGGCGCGCTCGGCCCCCCAGCGTCCCGGTTCGGGCCGGTACGCCGGGCGCTCGACCGGCGCGAGCATGCGGAACAGGTGCCGCACCGACGGGGGAACCGTGGCGGGGAACAGACGATCGTCCAGCGCGGGGCTGGCCAGCGCCGTCAGGCGCCGCACAGCCGGGGTCGTCCTCGCGGCGCCAGCTTGCTGGGAACCCTCGCTGGCCGACAGGAAGACGCCCAGGTCCAGCGCCGCATCGGCGGCGGCAGGTCGACCGCGCAGTCGCTGCACGGTCGCGTATGCCTCACGGTCGGGCGCGAAGCCCGGCCGCGCCAGCACGGCGGTGCGCAGCTGCCCCGCGGCGCCGTCCAGCATATGCCGCCGCGAGGCCAGGTCGTGCACCTTCTCCAGGTAGCGCGCCAGCTCGACGATGGCGCGGATGTCGCGCGGCGCCTCGTCGACCGCCCGCCGGAAATGTTCCAGCGCCGCCAGCTGATCGCCGGCCCGCTCCGCCAGCTGTCCCAGGCGCAGGTGGTACACCACCCGGCGCGCCGCGGACTCCTCGACCCCCAGCAGGCGCTCGGTCATCGCGTTCGCGTTCTTGGTGTCACCTTGCTCGATGTACAGCAGCGACAGCGCGTCGAGCGCCTCCTGGTTCCTGGCGTCGAGCTGCAGCACGCGCGCGAACGCCGCGATGGCGCGCTTGACGTCGGGCAGCCGCTGCACATGGATGCGCCCCAGGCGCAGGAACAGCTCGCGCAGCCTCTCCGGCGAGCGCTCGCCGGCCGAGCGCTGGACCAGCAGGTCGGCGGTGGCCGCGTAGTTGCCTTCGCTCTCCTCCAGATCCGCCAGGCGCCCCAGCGCGCGAGCGTGGTTCGGCTCCCGGGCCAGGATCACGGACAGCTCGGCCCGGGCGCGCGCCGGTTCGCCGAGCGGTCCCGCGAACAGCTCGGCCCGCGCCAGGTGCAGCGCCGTCGTCTCGAACGGATTCGAGGTGACGGCCAGCCGCCCCAGCAACAGCTCCGCCAGCGCTGTGTGCTCGCCCGTCTCCTCGTGGAGATCGCGCAGCCGCCCGAAGATCTCCTTGTCCTCGGGCGCCAGCGCGAGCGCGCGGCGCAGGAACAGCACCGCCGCCGCCAGCTTGGCGCCACGGTCCTGGCCAGCCGCGGCGGCGGACGCCTGCGCCTCGGCCTGGATCAGCGCGGCCGCTCTCACCAGCGCCGCCACGCGCAGGGGCACGTCGACCAGCGCGTCGGCCTCGGCTCCGCTGGCTTCCGCGGCCTCGCGCAGGCGGCCTTCGCGCACCAGGAAGCGGCGGCGCGCGCTGGCCGCCGGCACGGACATCGGATCTCGCGTCACGGCCGCGCGCAGCAGCCGATCCGCGCTCTGCGGATCGGCCTGCGCCGCCTCGACCAGGAACAGCGCCGCGGACCGGCCATCCGAGAGGCGCGTGGCCAGCGCCGCGGCCGCCTCCAGCATGCGGGCCGCACCAGGCTCCGTCCCCGTGGCGCGCGCGAAGGCGTGGAAGCCCAGCGCCGGCGACGGCGCCTGTTCGCGGGAGTCGACCGCACCGCTCAGTGATTCGGCGAAGCGTGCCAGCACGGCCGGGGCGCGCGGCGACGGGCCGGGATGCGCCGCCTCGAGATCGAGGGCGAGGCTGGACGTGTCGGGATCGGCGTCCGCGCCACTGGGGGAGGCGTCGAGCAATCGGTCGACCACGACGGACCATTGACCCGCCCGCGCCGCCTCCTCGAGCGCCGCCAGGCGATCACTCTCGCGCGTCGTCTCGCGCGTGGTCGCCGCGAGAATGTCGGAGGAGCCGGAGGCGCTGGCCCAGGCCGGGATCGCCTCAACCGGGCGCCCGATCCTCTGCAGGACGGCGGCCCGGGCCCCGGGATCTTCCTCGGCCCACACCAGGCGGCGGACGGCGCCACGCAAGGCCTCCGCGACGGGGTCGGCCGCCTGTGAAACGGCGGGGCTGGACGCCGCATCGGGCAGTCGCGACAGCAACAGGTCCAGCGCGCGCCGCGGCTCGCCGCTGGCCGACAACAGCAGCGCGGCTTCCAGGGCCGTGCGCGGCGAGGCCGAGGCGTGCGCCGCCTCCACCCAGCGGTCGGCCAGGCTGGCCACCGTCGTCCCGCGGGCCAGCGCCAGACCGAGCGCCACCGGATGAAGCGGCACCAGCTCGAAGGCCTCGTCGAGCGGCGCGTCGGCTTCAGCGCCGCCGTTCGCGTCCCAGAAACATCCTTCCAGCAGCAGCGACGCGCGGCGGGCGGCCGATTCCCCATCCACGGCCAGCCCACGAACATGGCCGACCCAGCGGGCGCGATCGCGCAGCCCCCTCAAGGCGCGGCCCAACGTCAGACGCAGGGACGGCTCGGTCTCGCTCGCGGCCAGCTGGGTCAGCCGATCGCAGGCGGCCGCGAGATCGACCCGCGCCAGGCGCTCCGCCGCCAGTTCGCGCAACGCCGCGCCCAGCCTGCTGTGCGCCCATGCCTGCGCGCCGCCGTCCAGCAACGCGCTGGCGTCGGCGAAGCGCCCTTCCCGCGCGGCCCGCGCCGCCCGCCTCAGGAACAGGGGGGCGCCAGGATCGCGGGCCAGGATCTCGCCCTCCGCCGACGCGGGCGCGCCGGCTCCCCCGCTGAGCTCATCGCCCTCGCCGGCTGCTGCCAGCGCGTACGAGGCGGGGAACCAGCGCGCCGGATCGCTGGCGCGCCACAGCTGCAACGCGCGCCAGCGCAGGTCCGGCGCGGAGGCCCGGCTCGCCAGCTCCTCGAGGGCGGGCGCGATGGCCGCCACGTCGAGCCCCGCCTCGCGCAGGGCCTCGATCCGCTCCAGCGCATCGGCGCGCGCCTGGTCGTCGGCGGCCCAGGCGCAGGCGAAGCCCGCGGCCACCACGCGCGCCGGACCATGATCGAACCGCTCGAGCAGCGCGTCCAGCAGCCCCCGCGCTTCGTCGCGCGCGAGGGGCGCCGCCGTGGTCAGTCGCAGGGACAACCGCTCCCGCACCAGGGCGGCCGTGACGGGCCCCAGCGAGGCCGGCTCGGCCAGCAGCGCCCAGGCTTCGTCGGGTTGACCCGCGCGCGCTGCCAGCCGCGCCGCCCACAGCGCCAGCGCCACCTTCAACGGCGAGGGCGCGAGCAGCGGCAGCAGCTCGCGCACCGTCGACCAGGCCACCCCGGCCGGATGGCGGGCCAGGTCGCGCAACGTGCCCGCGCGCGAGAACAGCCGTCGCGGCTCGAGCGTCGCCGCGGCCGCGCGCTGATCGGCCGCCGCCGCGAAGTCGCGCCGGACGTCGTGGAGGGCCGCCGCGAGCACCTGCATCCCCGCGCCCATCAGATCGCCGCGCGCTTGCCCCGCGTGGGCCAGGATGGCCGCCGCGGCCGCCGGGTCGCGCCACGCCAGCTCGGCCTCGGCCAGGGTGCGGGGCAAGCCCTCGGGCAAGCCCGCGACCAGCGCGGCGGCCGAACCGTCCACGCCGCCGCGGCCGACCCGGACCAGCGTCCACTCGGTCTGCAGCGCGCGATAGGCCGCCTGATCGGGGTGCGGCAGCAGCGCCAGGCGCGCCAGCGATTCGATCGCGCCCGCGTCGTCGTGGATCGTTCCCGATCGCTCGGCCAGGCACAGGCGGGCCCGGTGGGCGGCCGTCCAGCCGCCCGCCGCGACCCCCATCAGCCGATCGTTCGCCAGCGCGCGCTCGACGTAGCCGCGCGCGCCCGACGGATCACCCAGCAGCTCGGCCAGCCGTGCCGCGGCCAGCGCCAGGTCGGCGCGGCGCTCGGGCGTGTCGGCCTTGGCCAGCTCGTCCTCGATCGTCTGTCCCAGCGCACGCCAGGTCTCCACGTCGGGCGCCGACGCGGCCACCGCCTCACCGATGGTCAGCGTGACCGACGCTTCGCCTTCCCACAGCGCGGCCCCCATCTCGGGCAGCGTCTCGCTGGGATAGGAGACGGGGGGCTCCTCGGGCGGCGGCAGATCGAAGATGGTGGTGACGCGCGAGACGGGGACGTCGGCCACGATCGCCGCGTATGACCCCGATTGCGAGGCGCCCTCGTCGAACGTCCCCGTCGGGATCGCCATGTTCAGGCTGGGATGGACCTCGGTCACCAGGGCCGCGTACGAACCGGACGTCGGCGTCAGCTCGGACTCGAACCGTCCGCTGACCACCCCCGACGGCGGTCCCAGCAGCTCTGCCTCCTCGTCGTTCTCGGTACGGGGCGTGTCGTGAAATGGTTCTGGCTCCAGGGCGATCGGCTCGGTGGTGTCGCTGGTGCCGGCGATCGGCAGCGCCCGATCCCACGCGTCCAGATCCGTCTCCCATTCGTGGACATCCGCCGCGAACGGCTCCACCACCGGTTCGAGCGCGGGCGGCATCACGGGCGAGCCCACCGCTGGCTGCACCGGCGCCTCGAGGGGGACCGTCGCCGGCGGTCCGGCGGGCGGCGAGCCCGCGGCCCGTCGCTTGTCGTCGCGCCTGGGCATCAGCGCGCCCCCGCTTCGGCGTCACGCCGTAACGCCAGATACTCCTCGGACAGCGCGAAGCGCAGCAGCGCGGCGGCGCGCGGGTTCGCCGCGATCTCGGCCGCCGTGGGCGCCGGGGAGCCACAGATCACCCGCACGGCGGGCTCGATGCTGCCCGCCAGCACCAGCCCCAGGCGATCGGCGGTGGCCAGCACCGCCGCCTGAAAAGCGGCGCCGTCCAGCGTCTCGAAGCCGAACCGCGACACCTCCAGCTCCAGCGCTTTCCGTTCCTTGCGGCCCATCAGCCGCTGCATGTTCTTGGCGTAGCCGGCCACCTGCGGCGACGGCCGCGGGCCGTCGGCGGGGGTGGCGCCTGCCACCAGGGCGGCCGCCGCGAACAGCGACGACATCTCCTCGGCGGTACGCGCCTCCAGCAGTGACGCCCGGTCCAGCAGCAGCGAGAGCGCGCGCCCCACGCGAAAACGTACGGGACCGCCGCCCAGCAGCGCGGCGCGCCCCACCAGCAGCGCCGGCTGAGGCCCCTCGATGGCCTGGACCGCGTCGTCGGCGGCGTCGGCGCGCTTCGACAGCACCAGCTCCAGCGTCGGCAACCCCGCCGTCGCCGCGGCGGCCTCGATCCAGGCCAGGCGCGGCTCGCTGCCCGAGGTCACGCGCTCGCGCACGGGCGTCCTGGTGGGGGTGCCGTCGAACATCTCGGCGGCGGTCGGCGCGATCTTCGCCCAGACCTCCGCCGCGAAGCCGCCCGCGCCCGGCGCGCGCAGCCGCGCGGCGAAGCCAGGACCGATGACGCCCGAGGCGGTCAGGCTGGGCGGCGCGATGCCACGCAACGGCGCCAGCCGGCCCGACAGGGCCGCCTCGGAGATGCCCAGCAGCGAGAGGATCTGGCCGACGGTGGCGATCCCCTGCGCCGACACGTCCGACACGTCGGTGCCGTTCGCGCGCGCCGTGTAGAGGTCCCGCAGCCGGCGCAGCCGTGGCACGTCGAAGGGCTCTGCGCTCAGGCGCTGCCCAACCTCGGCGATGGCGGCGTCCAGAACCGACCGCTGCGCCACCGGATCCCCGAACCGCGCGTGCAACTCGGCCAGCCGCAGCACCCCCTCTCCCATCGGATTCAGGGCCGCCGCCCGGGTGAACGCCGCCTCGGCGCCCCGCCGGTCCCGCCCGCGATCGCGCAGCAACCCGCCGATGCGCACCCAGATCGCGGCGCGCTTGGCGGCGTCCGCGGCGTCCGACAGGCCGGCTTGCCAGGTCTCCAGCGCGGCCCGGGCGCCCGACCAATCTCCCGAGCGCAGCAGCAGCTCGACCATCGCCTCGCGGGGCACGTCGTCGGCCGGGTGCGCGGCGATCGCCTCCTTGACCAGGGCCAGGGCGCGGGGGCCCTGGCGCGTCTCCTCGTAGGCGCGCGCCAGCTCCAGCATCAGATCGCGCCGGACCGGGCCGTCGCTCTCCAGGCGCAGCAGCGGCGTCAGATAGTCGATCGCCTGCAGCAGATATCCCCGCTGCGTGGCCAGGGTCGCCAGGGCCCGCAGGGCGGCCGGATGTTCCGGCGCGACCCGCGTGATCCGCTTGAAATCGTGAATCGCGCCGTCGGCAGAATCCAGGTGCGCCAGGCGATTGTTCGCGCGTTCGAGCCACAAGGGAACGCGCGCCCGACCGTCGGTGACCACGGTCAGCTTCAGGCTCAGCAGGCGCTCGATTCCGGGCCAGTCGGCGTCCTCGACCAGGACGCCGTTCAGGAACTCGAACACGTCGTCCGAGCCGGGCTCGCGCGCCAGCGCCTGCCAGGCGGCCACCTTCGCCTCGGCGCGAAACCCTTCCTCTTGCCAGATCGCGGCCGCGCGCCGGAACTCGACGGCTGCCCGGCGCGGATTCCTCAGCACGGCCCCCAGCCGCATCCCCGCGCGCGCCGCCGCCAGCCGGTTGCCCGTGGCCAGCGCCACGCGACGGATCCCCTCCAGCGCCTCCAGCCCCGTCGTGTCACGCTCGGCGGCGCGCAGATAGGCCGCCAGCGCCACCGCCAGATCACCGCGCGTCTCGGCGTCGACCGCGCGCTCGACGTCCAGCGCGTAGCCCAGTCGCCCTCCGGCGACGGCCGCCCTCGTGGCGCGCGCCGACGCCCGCTCCGCTCGGCCGGCCACGGGAAGATCGGACAGGCCCACCTCGATCGGCGCGGCGCCGTTCGACAGCGCGAAGACCTGATCGTGCACGGCGCCGGCCAGGCCAGCGCCGCCGGCGCGCGCGCGGGCGGCCGCGCGGCCCAGGACCGCGTTGCGCTCGAGCACCGCGCCCGGGTCCCGCATCACGCGCGCCACGGCCAGCAGCGCCCCCGCCGACGACACGACATCCGCATTCTGGGTCGCCACGGCCCAGGACTGCAGCGCGGTCGCCTCGTCCTCGCCCCCCACCACGGCCGCCGTCGACGCGGACGCTGACGCGGGCTGCGCCAGCGCGCGCAGCAACTCGGCGTCACGCGCCAGCTGCTGCCCGGTCTCCTCGTCCGCGAACGGGGCCAGGGCCACGCCGGCCTCGCTGGCCAGGGCGGGATCGCCCAGCGCCGCGCCGGTCCGCAGCAGGCCCAGCGCGGCCTCGGCCGACGGCTCGCCGCGCAGCACCTCGCGAAAGGCCGCGCTCGCGTCCGAAAGCTCGCCCGCCGCTTCCAGCGCGTCGGCGCGATCCGTGGGGACCCGCAGGTCGGCCGCCGCGCCCGGCGCCTCCAGCACGGCGCGCGCCAGCCGCGGATCGCCCGACTGGCGCGCGATCTCCCAGGCCAGCGCCGCCGCGGCGCCGGCCGTCGAACGCAGCGGTGCCAGCACCTCGATCGCTTCTGGGGCGCGCCCGGACGCCGCCAGGTGGTAGGCGGCGCGAAAACGCAGCGCCGCCGTCCGGGCGCTGCCGGGATCCTCTGCTTGCGCGTGCGCCAGCTCGGCGCGCACGACGTCCGCCTGGGCGCCGGCGTCCCCGGCCAGCAGGTGTTCCAGCCCCGAGCCCGCGCGTCCGGTCGGATCGCCGGCCAGCGCTCCCCGCAGCAGCTCCTCCGCTTCCTGGCGCGCGCCCGCGGCCGCGCTCGCCAGCCCTGCCTCGACATGCAGCGCGGTCTTGATGTCCGCGGCGCCCGCGTGGTCGCCCAGCGCGCGCCAGCGCGCGGAGGCGCCCGCCGGCGGCGAGGTCCCGTCCGCCTCTCCGAGCGCGAGTTCCAGCGCGCGCAGGTGGGCCCGCGCGCCGTCCTCCAGCTCGACCAGACGCGCCTGGTACGGCCGCGCGCCCGCCGGATCGGCGAGCTGGTCCCGGGTGACCGCCACCAGCTCCTCGAGCAGGCGCTGCCGCAACGACGGGTCCGCTCCGCCCTCTGACGACGAGGCGAGCCGCGCCTGCCAGCAGACCGCCAGGGCGCCCCAGTCACCGCTCTCTCGCAGGAGCCGCTCCAGCGCCTCGGCCGCCACCTCGTCTTCGGGGGCGCGCGCGACAGCCTCCCGATACGACGCCAGCGCCTCGGCGTTCGCGCCGGCGCGCGCGCGCAAGGTCCCCGCGACGAGCAGAGGCCAGGCCGACCCCGGCGCATCCGGTGGCGCGGCCTGACCCGCGCTCGACTCGGTCGCCTGCGCATCGAAGCCGGCGATCAGGCCCTGCCGATCGCCGGTCAGGGCCTGCAGGATCAGCCGGATCGTGCGGATCTCGGGTGAACCGGGCTCCAGCTCCGGGTGCCGCGCCAGGAAAGCCGCGCCCTCCTTGGCCCGTCCCTCACGCGCCAGCGCCAGCAGGTAGCGAAGCGCCATCTCGCGCCGCAGCCCCGTGTCGACCGGCCCCGAGTGGTCCGCGCCGGGCTCGGACGGCGCGATGGCCGCCAGCAGCTCGGCGAGGCGCTCGGCCACCCGCGCTCCGCCCTCGCCCACCTCGGCCCCCAGGTCCTCGATCAAGTCGGCCAGCTCCGTCGCCACGCTGGCCCGCCCGGGCGCCGCGCCGAGCGCCTGCCACAGCGCCGCGACGGCGCCCCGCTTGTCTCCCAGCTGCTCGCGCAGCAGCCGCGCCTGCTCGCGCAGCAGCCCCACGACGACCTCCGGTGGCTCGGCGGGGACCCGGGCGATCAGCTCGCGCAGGATCTCGACGCGCGCCAGGGGGTCGGTCGTCCCGCGCGCCAGCACCCACAGCTCCGCGACCAGCGGGGCCCAGTGCTGGGCGTCGACGGCTCCCAGCGCGCCCCGCAGCGTCTCGAGAGCGCGCGTGGCCGCCAGCACATCCACTGGCGCCGCGGCACCGGACGGCGGCGCGCCCCGATCGATGCGGGCCACCGCCGCCGTGATCGACGCGCGTGCGGCCCCCGGCAAGGGCAGGCGAAGCAGGCCGGTCAAGGACTCGGCGGTCATGCCCACGTCCGCGCGACGCCAGCCGAGCAGCAGCAGCGCGAACAGCAGGCCCGTGTGCCCGGGCGCCTCGATCAGCCCGGTCCGGTAGCTGCGGGCGGCGTCGTCCGCGCGACCGAGCCGATCCTCCAGCGTTCGACCGTGCGCCAGCCAGGCCGCGGCTCGCCGATCGG
>Ga0207695_10008072_pt1 | contig 13242 bp, 11 predicted proteins | sample KBSC54metaG_FD_184354 | JGI IMG/M metagenome (GOLD analysis project Ga0207695, IMG submission 184354) | Corn rhizosphere microbial communities from Kellogg Biological Station, Michigan, USA - KBS C5-4 metaG (SPAdes) (version 2) | ecosystem: Host-associated > Plants > Roots > Rhizosphere > Soil...
CACCAGGAACATTATTTGCGCATCACTTGCAGTATCTTTTTTAGGGTTTAGTTCCTGCAGTTCGTTCATTGCTTTTAGCCCCAGTGGCGTAGCTGCATTGTCCAGCCCCAGCATGGTTGCCGACAGGTTCATCATCACGCTGCCGTATGCAGGACTATCTTTCGGCACACCGCGCAGCAGCGTGCGAAACAAGGGCGATACAGCTTTTGCAAATACTCTTATCACTCCTGCCCGTTCCCCTATCTTCATTATACCCAGCCACATGGTCATAACACCGGTAAGTCCCAGCGATATTTCAAAGCCTGATTTTGCGCTGTCAAACAATCCTGTCATCATATCAGACAGTAGTTGCGTTTGCCCGGTAAAGATGGCTTTACATATGGCAACCGTAAACCCGACAAGAAAAAAGGCAATCCAGATATAGTTCAGCGTCATATCAGGTTTAAAGATAAAAAAGAAAGGCCACCAAATTGGTAGCCTTCTGTAAGAATATCTTTTTATCTGTATCTACTTCGCTACAGGGCTATCTGCGGCTGGGGCAGCAGTCGCTGGTGGCATTGTTGTATCTACAGCACCGTTATCAGCGCCAGGTTGCACGTCGCCACCGTTTTCATCGCCGGCCATTTGGTCTTGCTTGGTCCATTGCACCAGCCATTTACCATTTTGCTTTACCAGGTGTATTGTTTGCTCTTTAGGATTGTCAGATGTTACATAGGTAACAGTAGATTTATCTCCTTCAGTCTTTACATTCTTTATTTCAACTTTTATTCTTTTCAACTGCTGCTTATCAGAGTCAGAGCTGTTTACGCTCAACTGCTGAAACATAGCTATCACTTTCTTTGTTTCGTCTGTTGATATTGTTTTTGCAGTTTCATAATCCATGTGGTAGAAGCTGGTCAGCCATTTCTTGGCTACAGGTTCAGGTGAATTCTGGCTGCAGCTGCTAAAAAATACTGCTATGCCTAAAACCGCTAATAAAGAAAAAAGTACTCTATTCATATATAAATTTTAAATCCGTTGCAAAGGTATTACTTAAATTTTACCCTGCAAATCATATTGGCATGGGGGTTCAGAAATAGGTTATCCACCCCCACATACGAATGCCCTACAAAAGATATCGCCTTTATATAAGCAGTATCTTTTGTTGCCATATTTAATGCCTTGTAAACAAACTCTGCACAGTATAGCTTATCATCTGTCTTCAGGTCAAAGTCCAGGTCAAACTTTCTTTTCTCTTTATAAAAACGATACACAACATTTTGCATGCTGTCTCGCTGCGCAGCATTCATATCATAGCGTGCTATACCAAAACCAAAATTATTCCTGGGGGAAAAAAAGAAAGAAGCGGAATCTCTTCGCAGGCATGCATCAGGGTTATCCTCCCCACCTATACTATGATACACGAATGGGTAACCATGTTCTACTATCACAAGCCCGCAATGCGAATAGGTCTTATCGCTCAGGTTCATGCGCGACAGCACATAGCTGCTTGCATCTATGCCGGTGCGCAGCACCAGGTCGCCCGTATGCAGTATATGTATGCAGGAGTCTATTACTCTTCTGTTCCACGCATTATCATTTCTTGCCTGCATACCGCTGATAGTTGCCGCATTTACAGATTTACTGCCACAGCTTGCCAGTCCTGCATATAATGTCAATATCATTATAGCCACGCCGCATTGCAGCAAACCTTTTAATATATATCCCCGGCATTTACTCATTGCGCTGCAAAACTACATATTCATCTCCTGAAACATTTTAAAAGAAATGTTGTTTTTAATAGTCCTTAACTTTGCAACCTATGGTACATAAATCGCTTCGCATCTGGATCGAGACGTTAGAGAAGGCAGGAGAATTGGTGAGAATAAAAACATTTGTTGACCCCGTATTAGAAATCTCTGAAATAACCGACAGGGTATCTAAAACTCCCGATAGAAATAAAGCACTATTATTCGAGAATACAGGTACCGATTTCCCGGTACTTATCAACTCTATGGGTTCCGAACGCCGCATGTGTCTCGCATTAGGTGTAGATAAGCTGGACGATGTAATTCATGATATAGAAAGCGTATTCAAAACATTATCTGCTCCTAAAAGCGGCATACTGGAAAAACTGGCTATGTTGCCGCAGTTGGGCAAGTTTGCCTCATGGATGCCTAAGGTTGTAAGTGGTCGCGGTGCCTGCCAGGAAGTAGTAATGAGCAAACCCAATCTTGACCTTTTACCTATTCTCAAGTGTTGGCCTAAGGATGGTGGGCGTTTTGTTACGCTCCCTGCCATACACACTAAAGACCCTAATACAGGTCAGCGCAATATAGGCATGTATCGCATGCAGGTTTTCTCGCCTGATATGACAGCAATGCACTGGCACAAGCACAAAGTCTCAGCAAGGCATTATAATGAATACAAAAAGCTGAACAAGCGCATGCCTGTAGCAGTAGCCTTAGGCGGCGACCCTATTTATACGTATGCTGCTACTGCCCCATTACCTGAGAATGTAGATGAATATATGTTAGCTGGCTTCCTGCGTAAAAAGCGCGTGGACCTGGTAAAGTGCATTACTCAACCAGACATAGAAGTACCTGCTGATGCAGACTTCATAATAGAAGGTTATGTTGAGCCCGGTGAAGAAATGATATGGGAAGGGCCTTTTGGCGACCATACAGGCTATTATTCTTTGCCGGACTGGTACCCACGTTTTCATGTCACTGCTATCACACACAGGAAGGACGCTGTTTATCCCGCTACCATAGTAGGTATACCTCCGCAGGAAGATGCATGGCTGGGCAAGGCGACAGAGCGTATATTCCTTACACCTATCAAGATGACAATGGTGCCGGAAATAAAAGATATGAACATGCCTATAGAAGGTGTATTTCATAACCTTGTTATCACCACTATCAATAAAGAATACGCTGGCCAGGGACAAAAAGTAATGAATGCCATGTGGGGCGCAGGGCAAATGATGTTCAACAAAATTCTTGTTCTTGCAGATGGTAACATCGACATTAATAATTACAAAGAGCTGGCACAATACGTGTTCAATAATGTAAACCCTGCTACCGATATTTACTTCAGCCAGGGTCCTATGGATGTTTTAGACCATAGCTGTTCCAAGCTTGGCTTCGGCGGAAAAATGTGCATAGACGGCACCCGCAAATGGGAAGAAGAAATGTCTGAACTCTTACAGCCTTTCTCTCTTTCAAAAGATTTTTCTGCTGCTGCTTTGCTTTCTCAATTCCCTGAATTTAAAGGAGTCAACGATAACCTTGCACGCCACTGGAATATTCCTGTTCTTTTTATTAGCATTAAAAAGGAGCGGGCAAATCATGTACACGACGTACATGAGCAGCTATGCGCGTTACCTGGCTTACAGGGAATAAAGATGATACTCTACGTAGAGCATACAGTTGACGTATCTGATATCGCTGATGCCCTTTGGCGTTTCTGCAATAACCTCGACCCTAAGCGCGACCATTTTTATAATGCTGGCAAGGCTAAAATTCTGGGACTTGATGGCACCCGTAAAACAAAAGCCCTCGATGGTTTCGACCGCCCTTGGCCCAATATCATTGTGGCAGATGAGGCCACAATAGCATCTGTTGATAAAAAATGGCCGGATTTGAATCTCGGCCCGCTCATTACGTCACCATCGCTCAAGCATCAAAACCAGATGTATGGCGAAGAAGCTGAGGTGAGCGAACAGTTTTAGAAATATTTATTTTAGAAAAAATATAAAATAAATGCTATTCCTATTAAATTCACCCACATTTAAAAAGGGAAATAGCGGTTTTATAGTATTTTCACCCTCGGAAAAACATTTTAGTTTGTGAAAGCCATTATACCGGTAGCAGGAGCGGGCACTAAATTACGCCCATTAACATATACCCAGCCTAAGGCACTAATACCTATAGCTGGGAAAACCATCTTAAGTGTTATCGTTGACCAGTTGTTAGATGCAGGCGTTAAAGAATTTGTCTTTGTCATTGGCTACCTGGGCGAAAAAATACAGCGTTACATAGCAAAAACTTACCCTAATCTATCTTACACCCTGGTTACTCAAAACGACCGTCGTGGTACAGGTCATGCTATATGGCTCACCCGCGATGCGGTGCAGGACGATGAGGTAATGATTGTGCTCGGCGATACTGTTTGCGACTATAATGTGCACGAAATCCTTAACAGCAATGTATCTGAAATAGGGGTAAGAAAAGTTGATGACCCCCGGAGCTTTGGCGTAGCAGAAATAGACGAGCACGATAGAGTGCTAAAAGTGGTTGAGAAGCCACTTATACCAAAGTCAAATATGGCGATGGTGGGCATCTACTATATCAAGGAAACAAAGGCATTGTTCAATGCGCTTGACAAGCATCTGCATAATCGTGCAGACGACGACGGCGAATACCACCTTACCAACGCTCTGCAGCACATGATTGAAAATGGTATTCCTTTCCAGGCTTTTCGTGTAAATAATTGGTTCGATTGTGGCAAGAAGGAAACGCTGCTTTCTACCAATGCCACTTTACTGAAACAAATGAATGAAACGGATACAGAGCCACAGCCTTATCCGCAGGATACCAATGTTATCATACCGCCTGTAAGCATAGCTGAAGGTTGCAAGATCCAGCATTCCATTATTGGCCCCAATGTTACTATTGGCGAATTCACTACTATAGATTCTTCTATTATTAAGGACTCTATCATTGGCTCTTACGCCGAGCTGGAAGAGGTAGTACTGAAATCATCCATTATTGGCAATGATGCCTACGTACGTGGCCTCAGTCAAAGCCTTAACATTGGTGATAATACAGAAATAGATTTGGGATAATCCGCTTAGTTAAGCTGTATTTTTTCCGCTTCGCGCTTCAGGTATAGCTCCCAGCGCCAGGCAGTATCCATCATTTGGTCAAGGTTGTATTTGATTCCCCAACCCAGCTTTGTTGCAGCTTTATTGTTATTGGCATACACAGCCACCACATCGCCCGGTCGCCTTGCGCCTATTTTATAATTCAATTTCTGACCCGATACTTTTTCAAATGCAGCAATCAGTTCCAGCACAGTTACGCCCGCTCCTGTACCCAGGTTAAATACCTCGCAGCGATCTGTGTTTTTACCTTCCAGCATGTATTGCAGTGCTTTGGTATGCGCATTGGCTATATCCATTACATGTATATAGTCACGCACGCAGGAGCCATCTTTGGTCGGGTAGTCATTGCCGTACACTTGCATGTCTTTTCTTTTGCCTATAGCCGTTTGTGTTATTACCGGCACTAGGTTTTCAGGTACATCCTGCAGCTCACCTATAGTAGCAGACATATGCGCGCCTACAGGATTAAAATAGCGCAGCAGCACTACATTGAATTTCTTATTAGGCACACAAAAATCTGCACATACAGACTCTCCTATTTGCTTCGTGCGTGCATATGGCGATTCGGGTTCTTTCAGAGGGGCTTCTTCACTTACCGGCAACTCATCCGCATTCCCGTACACCGAGCATGATGAAGAGAATACAAAATTATGCACTCCATATTCCTTAGCACATTGCAGTACATTCACCAAGGAGTTTATGTTATTCCTGAAATATTTTAGTGGCTCTCTCACAGATTCCGGTACAGATTTATAAGCGGCAAAATGTACAACGCCCACTATATCCGGGTTTTCAATAAATATGGCTTCGGTATCTTCCAGGTCACAAAGGTTCACTTTATAGTTCTTCACGGTCTTACCCACTATTTTTTCTACACCATGCAGCATGCGCAATGACCCTTTTGATAAGTCGTCAACACATATTACATCAAACCCATTTTCGATAAGGTCTACTATTGTGTGGCCGCCTATATAGCCACATCCACCGGTAACAAGAATTTTCTTCTTTGCCATAATCTATTGCAAATATACCGCATCTATTTCACCTGCTGCATTTCTACAAGGCGTTTATATAATCCGTCATGATTTATTAACTCTGTATGAGTACCACGCTCCATTATACGTCCTTTATCCAGCACTATTATTTCGTCAGCGTTCTGCACGGTAGAGAGGCGGTGGGCAATAACCACACAGGTACGGTTCTTCATCAGTCCGTTTATCGCTTCCTGTACTATGCGCTCACTTTTAGTATCCAGCGAGGAGGTAGCTTCATCCAGTATCAGTATCGGCGGATTTTTCAGCATAGCTCTCGCTATAGTCACGCGCTGGCGCTCACCACCGCTTAGCCTGCTGCCCCTGTCGCCCACTTCTGTTTCATATCCCTCAGGCTTCTGCATTATAAAGTCATGCGCATGTGCTATACGTGCTGCTTCTTCCACCCTTTCTTGTGTAGCACCACCCGTACCCAATGTTATATTATTGTAGATAGTATCGTTGAATAATATTGGTTCCTGTCCCACCACACCCATTAGTCTGCGCAGGTCATCTACTTTACAGTCCTTCACATTCAGTCCGTCTATCAGTATTTCTCCTTCAGTCACATCATGAAATCTCGGTATCAAATCAACCAAGGTAGATTTACCGGCACCTGATGCTCCCACTAATGCTATCATTTTACCCTTAGGTATCACCAGGTTTACATTGTCCAGTATTTTCTTTTCTCCGTAGTAGAAGCTTACATTTTTCAGTTCTATCCCTTTCTCAAAACTCTTTATTGATTTCGCATCAGGCGCTTCTTTTATTGCATTCTCTACACTTAGCAGTTGTTCTATACGGTCCAGTGCGGCAGTGCCATTCTGCACATTAGAGAATGCAGAAGAAAGATTTTTAAACGGATTTATTATCTGCGTAAACAGCGCGATATAAGTAAGGAACCATTCGCTACCCAGGTGGTTAGAGTTAGATAGCACCAGGCTACCCCCATACCACAGTATCACACTTACCACTATTACCCCCATCGTTTCCGACAGCGGCGATGCCAGTTCTTTACGTGCAGCTATCTTGTTACGTGTACGAAACAGCAGGTTGTTGATGCTCATAAAACGCAGGTGCTGGTGCTTCTCTGCATTAAATGCTTTCACCACGCGCATACCCACCAGTGTTTCATCTATCAGCCCCAGCATATTGCCCAGTTGCTCCTGCGCTATGTTAGATGACTTCCTTAATGACTTGCTGATGCGTCCTATTATGAGCCCCGCCACAGGTAAAAATATAAACAGGAACAAAGTCAGTTGCGGGCTTATCTTAATCATGGCTCCCATAAAGAAGATAATGGTCAATGGCTCACGGATAAACACTTCCAGCACACTCATTATCGACCACTCCACCTGTGTTATATCATTCGTCATGCGCGATATCAGGTCACCTTTACGCTCTTCAGTAAAGAAGCCTATAGGCAGCGACAACGTTTTGGTGAACATATCATCGCGCATTCTTCTCAGCACCGCATTGCGCAGCGGGTTCAGTATATATACCGATAAGTAAAGGAATAAATTCTTCAGTATGGTAAACACCACCACTATCACACATATATAAGCCAGTGCAGTAATCTTTCCTTGTTGTTGTATTATATTCTGTACCGCAATATTTATTTGCGATAGTAATCCGTCAGCTTTATTATACTGTTGGTCTCCCTGGCTAAACAGCACCTTCAGAACAGGCGCCAGCATACCCAGCGAGCATAGCGAAAATAGTATTGCCAGCAAATTGCTGAGAAAGTAAAATGCTATTTGTCCTTTATAGTCTTTCAGATACCGCAGTATCCTTGTCATCTTCTTCATTCGTATCTATTCTATTGTGTACGACATGCTGCCGTCCTTTTCATCTTTTAGCAGCACGCCTGCTTCCGCCAGTTTATTTCTTATCTGGTCAGATGTTGCAAAGTCTTTTCTCGTGCGTGCATCTTTCCTTATCTCTATCAGCAAGCTCATTACCTGGTCCAGCTTATTGTTTTGTGCCGGCTGTAATCCCTGCAACCCTAATATATCCACCAGGTAAGTTGTAAACGTTTCCTGCAGCAGCTTAAAGGTTTCTGCCGACAAAGCATCTGCTTTTATCTGGCCGCCCTTTATACTGTTTATTACAGGCGCAAGTTCAAACAAATTAGCAATCACCTTCGCGGTATTAAAGTCATCGCTCATAAACTCACCACATTCATTGCACCACTTCTTTACCTGCTCATCCAGTTCAGCATCATTTGCTGTACTGTTGCCTGCATGCTGTATTTTTTGCAGCACTTCGTATGCCTCCCATAGTCGGCGCAATGCTTTTTCTGAAGCCTGCAATGCCTCGTTAGAGAAATCAAGTGTACTGCGATAATGTGTTTGCAGTATATAAAAGCGCACCACCATCGGGTGGTAAGGCTGCTCTAATATCGGGTGATTACCGCTGAATAGTTCAGTCAGTTTTATCACGTTATTATAGCTCTTACCCATCTTCTTACCGTTGATGGTTATCATATTATTGTGCATCCAGTAGCGCACAGGTGCATGGTCGTGCGCTATCGTAGATTGTGCTATCTCGCTTTCATGGTGTGGGAACTGCAGATCCATGCCGCCACCATGTATATCAAAGGTCTCACCCAGGTATTTGCTGCTCATCGCAGAGCATTCTATATGCCAGCCGGGGAAGCCCTCACCCCATGGACTGCTCCAGCGCATTATATGTTGCGGTGGTGCTTTTTTCCATAGCGCGAAATCCACTTTGTTTCTTTTCTCTTCCTGTCCTTCCAGGTCGCGTGTAGTTTCCAGCAGGTCATCCAGCACACGGCCTGAGAGTTTCCCATACGGGTAATGCTCTGCATATTTTTTTACATCAAAATATACCGAACCGTTTATCTCATATGCATAGCCTTTATCCATAATCGTTTTGATCATGTTTATCTGCTCTATTATATGCCCGGTTGCTGTCGGTTCTATACTTGGCGATTCGCAATTAAATAGTCGCATCCCCCAGTGAAACAGGTCAGTATATTTATGCACCAGCTCCATTGGTTCCAGCTTTTCCAGCTGTGCTTTTTCACCCACCTTATCTACAGCTTCGCGGCCTTCTTCTTCAAAGTGTCCTGCGTCAGTTATATTGCGCACATAGCGTACCTTATAACCCAGGTGTTTCAGGTAGCGGTTTACTACGTCAAAAGTTATATAAGGTCGCGCATGTCCCAGGTGCGATTCGCCGGATACTGTTGGTCCGCACACATACAGGCCCACATGGCCGGGAACTAATGCTTCAAATTTCTCCTTCTGTCGGGTATATGAATTATATAAATACAGGTCTGCCATAGCTGAAATATTCGCAAAAATAAGGCATACAAACGGGGAAACGCTTTAAATCATTAATTTCTCTATTCATAAGTGTTTTTCAGTCCTTTTTATACGTTAATTTCAACCCCTCAATGGCAGAAACACAAGCAAATAATCCCCTGCACGGCAAAACGCTGGAGATGATACTAAATCAATTGGTAGACCACTACGGTTGGGAAAGGCTGAGCGAATACATTAATATCAATTGTTTCAAGAACGATCCCAGCATTAAATCCAGTCTTAAATTTCTTCGCAAAACCGACTGGGCACGCAAAAAAGTAGAGGCGCTTTATTTAGATACTATCGCTCAATAATATCATTGCACCTCAAAGCAGCCTATTATTGGTCTGTGGTCTGATAGTTGGCTGGGGATATCTTTAAATCCCATTACGTTAAATGCCTTGCCGTCAAATAGCATCTGGTCTATCCGTATAGTAGGCGATAGCTCATTATAAGTGCGCCCTATTCCTTTCCCTTTTATCAGGAATGCATCCTTAAGATTTCCCCTTATCGTAGTATAGGTATAAGAACCCGGCAGATCATTAAAATCACCACATACTATTATGGGGTACTGACTATGACTCAATATTTGCGCTGCTGTATCTGCTTCTGTGGCACGTTGCCTGTATGCGTAGTTAAATTTTGTTACAAAGCTTTTCCACCTGTTGCCCACCTCCAGGTTTTGCTTCATGGTTTCTATATTGCTTTTGTCCGCGTCACTCAGGTCAAATGAGTGCATATGCACGCAGAAAAGCCGCATCATTTTATCACCCGGCACTCTTATGTCACACTGCACTATATTTATCCACTCTGTTCCCAAATGGTAGATATGATATCCTTCAATAGGGAATTTTGAAAAAATAGCCGTTCCCAGGTATATATCGTGCCCCAGCGTATTATCAAAGCAGAACTTATATTCCATAAAGCCGTTCTGTTTTATTATCGTTGGCGCATATGGCTTCATCGAGTCATTCTTACGTGTATAGAATTCAGGCAGGCACACTATATCCGCATCCTGTGCCTGTATCAGGTTCATTATCTTCCTTGCAGTTTCTTTACCGCCATTCTTTTCAAATATGCCCATGCCATGCACATTCCAGCTCATTATCTTTATCGTGTGTTCATGATGGCTGGTATCATTGCTGCCAAAGAAATTTAATCCGAACACCATCAGGAAAACTTTGCTGCACAGCACTAAAGTAATTGCCGAAAGCAATGAACGCCATTTCTTTCCTGAAAAGAAAAGCCAGAAAAGCACAAAAAGAATATTGACAATAATAGCAAAGGGAGTCGTAAGGCTAAACAATGCTATATTATCCGTTTTAGCGGGGCTCATATAGGCAGCCGCATAACACAGCCCCGACCATACTACCACAAGTACGTTTATGATAAGTAAGGTATAGCTCAATAAGCGTCTGAATGCACTTCGATTTTCTTTCAGAGTTATAGTATTTAGCTATTAAGATATCTGCTTCTGAAAAAGTTGAATTACTTATCTTCTTTACCCGCACGAAAGAGGGTTTCTTTTTCGTCCTTCGTCAGGGAGTTATATCCGCGCTGGTTTATTTTGTCCAGTATATCATCTATATTTTTTTGAGAAATCCCTTGTTTGGGCTCATACATTTTGCGCAGCACATCTGCACGTTTCTTACTGTTTTTCATCCATGCAGCATGGGCATTGGGTGTCACGGACCGCTCTACAGTATTTATCAGGCTATACATCCATCCACCCGGTCTATAGCCCTTTTGCAATAATTTTATATAACCAAAGCCGGTAAGCCCACCGCCTGCTAATAACAGTATTAAGGACATATGCATTTGCGTATTCAGCAGCATCAGCAATGCAAAAATACCAGCCACCACTGCTATCGGTATACTGAACCTGTCTCCCAGGTAAAAACGATAGCTTGGTGCTATAGTTATGGCAGCCGCGGCCATGCCTACAATTCCTGCCTGGCAGCCATACACATAATAAATACCTGCAAACGTGCTGCCCGGTATTAGTTGGCTTAGCTCATAAAATATTCCCCCTGTCAATATACAATACAGGAATATGGGCCATACTTGCTTATAGCCCACCATAGTCTGCACAAGATTGCCAAATGCGTATAGCCATACCATGTTTGTAACAAGCTTAAAGAAGCCTACATCCACCAGCCCATAGGTAATTAATGTCCACACTTTACCTTTCAGCAGTGGCAGGGATGGCATGGCTACATACGCCATTATATCACTCACAAACCGCTCTTCCGGGAAACCCAGCATTAGCATTATTGCCTCTATAAAATGAAAGGTAACGTACGCAGTTCCGAATACTATTATTATCTGTAAAATAGCATTCTTATGGTAGCCTGGTATATAAGAAAGAAATGAACGTTTCTGCGTTGTCATACTACTCGTAGTTATTCTAATAAAATTGGTTCCGCTGCTTTCTGCCCCATATCTTCAGTATGATGAAGGCAAACAGCATACCGCCCAGGTGTGCAAAGTGCGCTATATTATCTCCCGCAGAGTTCTGAATGCCTGAGTACAATTCAAACAGCGCATATGCTGCCACTATCCATTTTGCTTTTATTGGCACCAGGAAGTACAGGTACAGTAGCGTATTAGGGAATAAATAGCCAAATGCAAACAGCACACCAAACACTGCTCCTGATGCACCTACTGTTGCTTCATCAAAAATCCCTTTCACATTCGGCTGAATGCCGTACAGGTATTGGTTAATCATCAGCTTGGATTCATTCGGTCCATTGCTGGCCTCCGGCAATTGCAACCATTTCTGGTCAAATTCCCACAGCCTTACAGCCAGCGGATTGCTCGTAGGTATCGGCACATGCTGCTTTAAGAACAGGTCAAAATTAGCCACAGTTGGATTATCCTGGTACGTCTGGAAAGCTCGCTCAATACCGCTGTATTCAAAATGCAATACGCCTAGGTGGCACAAAGCTGCACCCACCCCACATATCAAATAAAATGTCAGGAAGCGCTTCGGCCCCCACACGTTTTCCAGCACACTGCCGAACATCCACAACGCAAACATGTTTGAGAATATATGCCAGAAGGTCTGGTTTATATCGTCATACGACCCGTGCATAAACAGGTGCGTTATTAATTGCCATGAATGGAAGTAATGTGATTTAAAATAGTGCAGTCCAAGATAGTCTGCCAAATCTATACCTTGCTTTCCCAGTACAAATTGCAGCAACACCATCAGTACATTTATTATAATGATGTTCTTCACTACAGTAGGTAATACCTGGAAACGGCTCGGCCTGAATTCTGTCATATCTGTTATTTTCTATTGTCCTGTCAATCTGCTTTTTCTACACTGCCACCAGCCAAAATTAATGGGAATTAATTAGTTACCCCTGCAATTTTGTTGTTAAATAATAAATATACACTATCTCTTATACAATCTTATTTACCTATTCCTTCGCCACCTTGCTTGCGCAGCAGGTCCAGCACACCTTCTTTTTGTAGTATCCTGTACCCTATCCTGTCGTCCGAAATACCTTCACGCAGCTCATAGGTGAAATGGTAGCTGACGTCCTGCTGCATTTTAGTTACAAAATAGGCAAACTGTATTTCCTTCCGCTCTTTAAAATGCTGTGCTACTTCATACAGATGGGTAGATAGTATCATCAAATGATTAGGTCTGTGTAATAATCCCTCCACAACAGCTCTTGTACACTCGTATGCATCATGCACATTTGTGCCTTTAAAGAGTTCATCCATTAGCACCAGGTGCGCTTCGGGTTTTAGTAGTTGCTGTGCCGTAAGCTTCATACGCTGTACCTCTGCAAAAAAGTAGCTCTCACCCCGCATCAGGTCATCTTCCACCTGCATGCTTGTAATGATGCCTTGCAAAAAGCTTATCGACAAAGATTTTGTCGGTACGCCCATTCCCAGGTGCGCCAGCAGCGCGCTCACGCCTATTGCCCGCATAAAGGTAGTCTTACCCGACATGTTAGCGCCCGTCAGCAACAGGAAGTTCTGTGCTTCGCTAAAATCTATA
>Ga0207695_10008080_pt1 | contig 13238 bp, 7 predicted proteins | sample KBSC54metaG_FD_184354 | JGI IMG/M metagenome (GOLD analysis project Ga0207695, IMG submission 184354) | Corn rhizosphere microbial communities from Kellogg Biological Station, Michigan, USA - KBS C5-4 metaG (SPAdes) (version 2) | ecosystem: Host-associated > Plants > Roots > Rhizosphere > Soil...
CGCAGGTTGCGAGATCGTCTGCGTGCCCTACGGCTACAACGAAGGCCGCTCCATAGCCGCGCTGGATTGCGACATCGTGGAAAATTTCGCCTTCCTGCCCGGCTGGATCGCGACGCACGAGAGCCGCTCGCTCGCGCTGTGCCGCGAAGACACGCATTGAATTCCACACATGAGGTAGCCCGATGGCCTTTGTCAGTCTGCGTCAACTGCTCGACCACGCCGCCGAACACGGCTATGGCGTGCCCGCGTTCAACGTCAACAACCTCGAACAGATCCACGCGATCATGCAGGCCGCACAGGAAGTCGATGCGCCGGTGATCCTGCAGGCTTCGGCTGGCGCGCGCAAATACGCGGGCGAGCCCTACCTGCGGCATATGGTGCTCGCTGCGGTCGAAGCGCATCCAGACATCCCGCTCGTGCTGCACCAGGATCACGGCGCCTCGCCGGGCGTCTGCCAAGCGTCGCTGGTCTCCGGCTTCACCTCGGTGATGATGGACGGCTCACTGCTCGAGGATCAGAAAACGCCGGCCAGCTATGACTACAACGTCGACACGACCCGCTTCGTTACGCGCATGGCGCATCCGGTCGGCGTCTCGGTCGAGGGCGAACTCGGCTGCCTCGGCTCGCTCGAAACCGGTATGGCCGGCGAAGAGGACGGCGTCGGCGCCGAAGGCAAGCTCGATCACTCGATGTTGCTGACCGATCCCGACCAGGCCAAGGATTTCGTCGAAAGAACCAAGGTTGACGCACTCGCGATCGCGATCGGCACCTCGCATGGCGCCTACAAGTTCACGCGCAAGCCGACCGGCGACATCCTCGCGATCGACCGCATCCGCGCGATCCACGAGAAGATCCCGAACACGCACCTGGTCATGCACGGCTCCAGCTCGGTGCCGCAGGAGTGGCTCGCAATCATTCGCGAATACGGCGGCGACATCAAGGAGACCTACGGCGTGCCAGTCGAGGAGATTCAGCGCGGCATCAAGAACGGCGTGCGCAAGATCAACATCGACACCGACATCCGCCTGGCGATGACCGGCGCGATGCGCCGCGCCTTGGCCAAGGACGCCAGCGAGTTCGATCCACGCAAGGCACTCAAGGCGGCGACCGCCGCGGCCAAGGACATCTGCAAGGCGCGCTTCGTCGAGTTCGGCTGCGCGGGTCAGGCATCGAAGATCAAGCCGGTGTCGCTCGAGAAAATGGCCAAGCGCTACCACTGATGAATGCGTTCGCAAGCATCGCGAGCGAACGCGGCTTGCGCGCGCTGATCTTCGATGTCGACGGAACTCTGGCCGACACCGAACGCGACGGCCACCGCGTCGCGTTCAATCGCGCCTTCGCCGACGCGGGCCGGGATTGGCACTGGGATGTTGCCCGCTACGGCGAACTGCTCGCCGTGGCGGGCGGTCGCGAACGCATCCTGCACTTCATTGACAGCGACGCTGCGGATATTCCGCTTGCGCAACGCGACGCGCTCGCGCGCGAGCTGCACGCGCGCAAGACCGCACACTACGTGCAACTCGTCGACATGGGCGAAGTGCGTCTGCGCCCCGGCGCGGCGCGCCTGATCGACGACGCGCATGCGGCGGGACTGCGCCTCGCAATCGCGACCACGACATCGCGTGCGAACGTCGATGCGCTGCTCGCGCACTCGCTGCCCGCGGCGGCGGATTGGTTCGAGGTGATCGCGACGGCGGATGATGCGCCGAACAAGAAACCCGATCCGCAGGTGTACCGCTACGTCCTCAATCGGCTCGGCCTGCATGCTGAGGAATGTCTGGCCGTCGAGGATTCAGCGCTGGGGCTGCGTGCCGCGCGTGCCGCAGGCATACCGACGATCGCGACCGTCAACGACTACACACGCGATCAGGATTTCAGCGGCGCGCTCGTCGTGCTCGACGACCTGGGCGCGATCAGCCTGACGCAACTTCGCGCCTGGCACGCATCGATCACGCAAAGCATTTTCTAAGACGACTGCACAAACCCTTCGTGCTGATGCACGGCATGTGGAACAAGCAGGCGCACCACGGTAGCTTTCTCGTGGGAATCTATGCAGAGCTCCGCGCCAAGGCGCGCAGCTCGTGCTTGCATGCTGTGCATCCCGACGCCGAATTCCCCCTCGCTTGCCGCGCTCATACCGATGCCATCATCGGCAATTTCCACCAGCAACCCTTCGCTATCACTGGACAACTTTACGTGGACGCGCTTTGCGCGACTGTGCTTGAGTACGTTTGTGAGGCCTTCTTGCAAGATGCGCAGCAGATCGAGATTCTGAGGCGGGGTCAAGGCGACGTTGTCGAGATTGCCGATCGACCAATCAGCTTCCATGTCGTGCGCTTCGAACAACTTGGTCATTCTGTGGTGCAGAGGCGCAAGCAATTTGGTCAGGGAACTTTCACCATGATTGCGGGCGGAAGATGAGTCCAAGATCAAGCGCAGGTCCTCGCGCAGACTCCGCAGCATGCTGAGTGCTTCGCGCGACGGCACGTAGTCAGGAGCTTGTTCGAGCGTGGCAATATTGCCGACGAGCATGCCTCCTATTCCATCATGGAGCTCATGCATAAGGTTTATCCGCTCATTGAGCCGAGCATGGGTGAGCTGCAGTTGATGCTCGCGGGCAAGCGACGTTCCAAGCTCCTGGCGAGCCTCATCGACCGACTGCTGCAGCTCGGTATTGAAACTTTCCACGCGGCGCAGATTTCGGGCGAAATTCCAGGCCAGAACCGCGGCGGCACCCGCGGCTACCGCGACCGCGCTGTATTGCGAGTAGTAGATGTTGCTGTCCAGGATCCCGGTAAAGACGAGTGTGTCGTGGACGAGTGCGGCCATATTGATGAACCCAGCCGCGGAAAGGACGTAGAGATCCAGGCGCGCACTTCGGATTCCGAAGTACATGAGCATCATGTTCGGCACGATGGAGTAAATCGTCATCGTGGAGGTGAATAGGCCACGAACCTGACCCACGAGATCGTGAGGCGTGAGGAACAACACTATCGAACCGACGGCCAGGAGAAGCCACATCAGAGCCTCACGTCGAGGCCAGCGTTGGCCGCAAACGCGAAGCACGAACATGGTGTAGCAGCCGCAGAAAAGCAGAAAGGACGCCGTATTCGCGACTTCGAACATGTCGGTCGTAGCGAACGGCCAAGTGCTCGTGGCAATCAAGTTCCAGTTGCCGTTGAGCCACGCGAATTGTTGAGCGGAATACCAGCCATAGGCGATTTCTTTGCGGCGAATCAACCATAGCATCAGGAAGAACAGGCTCAGCGAGGCGATAATCGCCATCGTGGATATCTGCCAGTCGCGGCGCACGGACAATTCCTTCTCGAACGCGGCGCGCACGTCGTCCGGAGCACCGATGTGCACAGGGCCGAGTCCCGGTCCATAGGAGGCCAACCCGGAAACGCGAATCAGAAGCACGTTCTTCCCATCCCGCAACAATTGCGCTGGAATTGAAAAGTATCGAGGCGTGTTCCACATGCGCGACAGCGGTTCGACCAAGGATTTGTCGCGCGCAAGCTCAGCATCGTTCATCTGGATCGTGCCTGCCATATTCAGATATTCCATGAACAGACCAGCGCTCGATTGCGGCTTCGCCATGTCCCAGGTGATCCGATACCAAACCACGCCGTCGAAGCGCGGCCAGCGCGTCGTCCAGTCATCCGGAAGACTGACATCGACCCAGCCCGAGTCCGGGGGAGACACGGAGTCCCATGTTGAACGCACAGCTTCGACGCGCTCATTTGACAGCACGCCCGCGGCATGTGCCGGCGCGCTGGCGGCAATGAACAACGCAATCAGCCAAACAAGCCGTGCAAATGCGCGGCGCGCACAGCCTGCGTGCGCGAGTTGACCGACAGCTTGCTGTAGATATGTCTGAGGTGAGTATCTATGGTCCATCGTGACAGGCCCAATGCATCTGCGATATTGCGATTGCTCATGCCTTGAGCGACGTGCAGCAGTATGGTCTGTTCGCGTTTGGAGAGCGGAATACCCTTTGCGGGTTTCGGCTCTCCCTCCCCAACACTGCTGCTGTATCTTGTCGCTTCGTTGAACAGCCCCAGGATTTTCCTGGCCACGAATGGATCGATGGGAACGCCGCCCTTGGACAGTGTCCTCAGCGACATTGCAATTTCCAAATCGTCCCGCTCCTTGAGCAAATAGCCGCTCGCACCGGCGCGCAGCGCATCGACTATCCTTTCTTCAACGGTCCAGGCAGAAACAACGAGGATGGGCAGAGACGGGTTGTTGGAATGCAACCAGCCGATCAGATCGATGCCACTGCCGTCGGGTAACCCAAGGTCGATCAATGCCGTTGCGAGGGCATGTCCGTCTGCCAAGGTCCTCGCCTGGGCGATGCTCGCGGCGCAAAGAACGGAATGCTCAGCGCAACCAACGGTCCCCAGAATTCGAAGCAGGCGCGCCTGCATGGGCAACTCGTCTTCAACAACAAGGACTTTCTGCGACACGGATCACCCTTCGAGTCTCAAGCTGTCACGACGACGTCCGAGCTAGGATCGCCAATTTACGGGATGATGCTTGGCAGAGTATGACACCGCTCGTTGCTTGTGGCAGCGGACGAAGGTCGACAGGTTGTTGATTTGCGCGAATGCCGTGCTTGGTCAGCATCCCACCGAGGCGGACACGAGGACCGTATGCAAGCTCCGGCACCTAGCACTCGCTGCAATCGAATCTTCTCGAAAGCGACGTAGGCTGCATCAATGAATCAAACCTTGTAAGCGTGCTGCTTGCACGGCCTGAGTTCGCGAATTGACTGAAAGCTTGCTGTAGATGTGTCTTACGTGGGTATCGACTGTCCACGGAGATACGTTCAACGTCTCTGCGATTTGCCGATTGCTCATGCCGTGCACGACGTGCGTCAGTACAGCCATCTCCCGTTTTGAAAGCGTGCCGACCGGAATGTTGCCGCCCACTTCCTGCTTCGAAGCCGCGTTGCCATTGTCGGAGTCATTGACCAAATCGAGAATCCGCCTTGCCACGAAAGGATCAATGGGCGTACCCCCCATTGATACGTTTCTGAGCGACATTGCGATCTCCAGATCATCTCGCTCTTTCAACAAGTAACCGCTTGCGCCGGCCTTTAGTACGTCGAGCACGATCGTCTCGACGTTCCAGGCGGAAATCACGAGTATCGGCAACGATCGGCTTTTCGAGCGCAACCAGCCAATCAATTCGACGCCATCGCCATCAGGCAAGGCGTGATTGATTAGCACCATCCCAAGGCTGTGCCTGTTGCCGACAGTTTTGGCTTGCGCCACGTCTGCAGCGCAGAAAATGGAGCTATCAACGTAGCCCAACATTCTCAAGATCCGAAGCAGACGTTCCTGCATAGGCCGCTGGTCTTCAACTACAAGCACAACTTCGGACATGGCTTACCCGCGAGGTGCGTTATGGGACGAGATACGTTGACGAAGCATTGGCTTCCGGAAGAACCGGATGCGATCGCCTGCTACTCCAAGTTCGAATCGCTCCAGAACCGGCGCCGCGACGTAGCTGTGGACGTGGCTCCGGCGTCGCGAATGTCGACCACCTCTGTGGTAACCGTTGGCTGGAGCAAGCGCGGCGGCGGCCGAATCACCAGCGGCTTTCTGCATTGGCGTCATTCGCGCAATCAACAAAGAGGGTGGCGGTAGCGATAGCCGGTTGTTTCGCAAACGAATGCCTGCGACCTGCTTTGTCGAGCAATTTCCTGTTGGAAAATCGCCAAGCGCGTCACGTGATTGTGACTCCGGGGCGTTTATCGCTCCCCGCATATCCCGATGCTCAAAGACTCCGACTCGTCCTGATTCCAGCGACAAGCTTTCGCCGACGCCATCGGCAAACGAGTCGCTTCCGGGACTCGGCCCTCGGCGCAGAACTTCTTCCGGATTGCTTGGCTGTTCAGCTTGGGGTATTCGTGGACTGTGCCCCCACGGCAGTCCACGCGATGTGCTCGTGATCATGCGATCCAGCTCAAACCATCTTGGCCCGTACGCTAAGAAGGCCGGCCAGCAGAGTCATCTCGAAATATCTCTCATATTTCTTCTATGTCTCCTGATAGTTCTTCGATATCGCTCTGATAGCGGGGATCAAGCCAGTCCGAGCCCGAATCCGACGCCGATGCGGCATACCGGCCTCAGCCGTGATTCGGCTTCACGGCTCAGGTGTCACTAGGGGGCTGTCATCAACCGATGGGATCGATCGGCGGACTGCCAACAGCATCCGTTTGATCACCCCTTCAGGGAGGGGTGGATCGCCGTCACGATCCGTTGATGGCTGCAGACCAGGGTCGATGTGCCGGTCTATCGATATTGCGCAGGCTGCGTTACAGTCTCAGTCCGTTCGCCCGTGTTAAAAAAAGGCTAATCCTCTGAGGCGGCTGGCCGATCCAAGCATTCGGCCTTCCCCTCAAGGAAGGTGTGATTGAGACCAGGCTGCCAGTCGTAGCGCTTGCTCAATCGGACGAGCCCGGGGCGAGAGCGCCCATATTCCGGCCTGACCATCGTATGCTGCTCCGCATTAGAACGCTCTGGTGGCGTTGAGAAAATGCAGTGACAGAAGAGCGCATACAACAAGCTTGGCCCGATCCCGCACAGAAACTGCTCCTCGGCGATGTAGAGATTGACCTGCGCTATCGCGTTGTGCGGCGTGAAGGTGTTCCCCACGAATTGAATGCACGGACATTCGAACTGCTCCTGTTGTTTCTACGAGAGCCGCGAATACTGCATACGAGAGACGCCATCTTCGACCGACTATGGCCTGGCGGCGTTGTCGAAGACGCCACTCTATCGACCTGCATATGGATGCTGCGCCGCGCATTGGGAAATGAGGCCAAGCTCTGGATCCGTACGGTCCCAAAGAAGGGCTACGTCTTCGATCCACCGGCATCCGTTCGACTGACGGTCTGCCAGCTGGACGAGCCTACAGTCGATGCGTCGCCGACTTCGGCCTCGGAGTCTGTCGCTTCACCGAGAAGCTCCGTTTCCGATTCCAAAATCGCCAGCGTTTCCTCCTCGCCGAGGGCCAGGAAATGGCCGATGTTGGCGGCGGCTGGGGTTGTCCTGGCGATCTTGCTCTCCGGCCTTGCTCTTCTTACCAAGGGCTCTCAGATCGAACCCAATCGAGTCGCGCTGATCGTCTCACCAAATCACGAGGTAGCCGGGGAAGCCAGATGGCAATCTTCGCTCCTCCAAGCATGGCTGAGCTGGCAGCTGAGCGGCCTTCCCAATACGGTGCAGGTCGATGCGAGCAATATGTGCAGCGGATGTCGAGAAACCGTGGTGCTGGTTGGCGCTGAAATGCCTGCGCACAGCAATGGTGACTGGACCGTGTTCGCTCGATTTCGTGGCGACCAGCAGCATGCGGATATCGTGCGCCATTGCGCCGAAGAGCACTTGATCGAAATGATCGATCAGGTCAGCAAAGATGTCCTGCATGTGCTGGAGCCTTCCACGGACTTGAAAGCATTCCCGCTCCTAGAGATCGGCTCGAACCTCGCGCACCGACTCGTTGACGGTGTAGAGGAGGAACGGCGACATCATTGGGGTAAGGCTGCGCAAATCTACACCGAGGTCTCGGAGAAGGAATCCGGGTTTGGCTTTATCTTGTTGCGCCTCGCAGAGACCCTCGCCAAGTTGGGGCAGCGCGAAGGCGCGAATCGTGCGTACAACCAAGCCGAACGGTGGTTGGCTGCTCTTCCACCAGAATTGCAGCAGCCCGTCCGTGCTCATGAGGCATTCATCCGCCAGGACTATGAAGCCGCAGCAATGGCATATGCCGCATTGCGAAACTCTGGCGATGGCAAACAGATGATTTATCGCGTTGCCGAGGCAGAAAGCCTGCGTCGGGCTGGGCGTACACGCGATGCTGCTGAGCGTCTGGGGAACGACGTGCCGACTACCGATGCCGATTCAGCCGTGAACTGGCTTATCGAGCGCGGGTTCATCTATCTACTCAATCAGAATCTTGATGAAGCGGCGACCTCAGCCAAAGACGCCATGGAACGAACACACCTTCTGGGCTGGGATCACGAGCACGCCGAAGCGGCAGCATTGCTCACCATAGTCCAGTCCAGTCGGGGTGAGCCCGCCTCGGACGAGACGATCGAGCAGATTGCGCGAGAATTCGAAAATACAGGCGATCACCCCAGGGCATTGCTGCTCCGGTTTTACTCGGAACTCGATACAGCTACTCCCGGTTCAGAGTTGCATACTCTCGATAAACTGCTATCGGAATCGCGCCTAGCCGGAAACTACGAGGTAGAAGTCAAGGCGCTGCGTAATGCCGCGATTTTCTATGAAGGCAGCGGGAACCTCGACCGGGCGCGCGATCTGTACTCACAAGCACTCACTGTGGTCGAAACGTCAAGAAACGGATTTGAAGCGTTGATGTTGCATAGCAATCTGCTATCAGCCGACATCCTTCGTCTCAACTTCCCTGCCTTAGATGAGCGGCTCGCCTTACTTCGAACCAAGAAGCTGCAAGGATTGCCGGAATACGACGCTGAACGCACGGCGGGTGAATTGGCGGCTTTGCGAGGTGATTATGATGCAGCTATCCACGCCTTGGCACGCGCCGAGGACGCATTGCGCAAGGCAAATCCCCAAAACGCCTCGCGGCTCTCTTCGAGTCTCTACTGCGGTCGTGGCGACATTCACCTGGCTCAAGGGCGGCTCGCTGATGCAGGCGAAGATGTGCGCGACTGTCGCGCCGGGAAGACCGCAGCTTCCGATCAATTCGCCGACATCTTCGACGCAAAACTTGCGATCTACACCGGCGACCCGGCGAAAGCACGCCCTTTACTTCAACCCCTTCTGAAGGAGCTTCCGAAACAGCCTTTTGTTTTGAACCGGTGGATATTTACTATCAACGTCACGGCCCTGGAGGCTCGAGTCGGTGATTTGGATGGCGCGCGGCGCACATTGGACGAAATCATGCCGGCCTTAAAGCAATCGGGCGCTCGCCAGATCGAGGTTGGCGCGCATGCAACGCTGGCCGAGATTGCTCTGGCCCAAGGACGAGTCGACGACGCAGCATCCGAGGTCGAGCAGGGTCTGATGCTGAGTCCTGCTGACTATTGGACCGACATACCACGCTTGCGCATCGTGCAAGTGCTTATTGCACGTGCACGGGGTCATACGGAAGAAGCCAGCAGTACGCTGCTTTCACTGCATGACGATGCCAAAAAGCGAGGCGATGTCGTGGTGGAGCTGCTCACACACAGCTTAGGTACTATTAAAACCTGCCCGGATAGTCGCCGAGATGAACTGATCTCGCAAAGCGGTCTTCGTGGCGTGACCGCCCGTTGGATGATTTCTCAATTTCACGGAACGCCTCATTGAGCGGCAAAGCTGCTCCAACATGGGCACGTGCGAGATCGCTCGCAGCAGCTCATGAACGTTCGCGAGACTGGACGCACACGATTGCGGCGACACCGCTATATCTGCATCCCAGCCGCAACCGCAAGAAAGTCGAACTTTTGTTCACCCGCCTCAAGCAGATGCCGCAGTTGGACTGACTGCGGCTCAAGGAGTGCGCGCCGCGGAGAGATCATCCTCGCGGCGACGACGTAGAACGAAGAATCCGGCGGATGTCGAAAGATCATCCGCCGGTAGGACTACTGTCCGCTGGGCAGCCAGCCCTGTACGTCGACGAGGATGTCGGTGGAAGTGGTGCTGCCGTTGTAGATCGATACCTTGCCATTGCTGCCGACCTTGGCAATGACCAGATTCGGAATCGTGGTGCCCGGATTGAGATTGAGGTTCGACGCCAACGGCTGCGGGGAACCCGTCGGCCAGACCGTGACGTAACCCGCCGTGGCCGGTAGCACCGCCGTGATGTTGAGCACGACGGTGCCCGCTTGGCTGCCGGCCGGTACGCCACCGCGGCCGGTCACTTGCAGATCCAGCTTACCGTCCGTGGTCAATGCCCCGCCCCCTGCGTACTGCCCGTCGATCGTCTGCTGGCCACCGCGAGTGTCGAGCAAGCGCGCCGGCGCCAGCGCCGCGTAGCCCGAATTGCTCGGGAACCAGCCTTGCACATCGGCGATAAGATCGGTGGCGTTGCCGCTGCCGTTGAACAGCGAGACGTTGCCCGAGCCCAGTCCCGAGATCACCAGGTTCGGAATGGTGAGTCCCGTGTTGAGATTCAGGTTGGAGGCATTGGGTTGTGCGACGCCGCTGGGCCACGCCGTAATGAAGCCGGGGCCGTTCGGCAGCACGGCGGTCAGGTTGTATATCACCGCGCCGACTCCCGAGGCCGGAATGGACGGACCGCGTCCGGCGATGCTGAGGTCGAGGCGCCCACTCTTGGCCAAGGCACCGCCGCCCTGGTACTGCCCGTCGATCGTCTGCTGGCCGCTGCGCGTGTCGAGATAGCGCTGCGGCGTCATCGGCACATACGCGCTGCCGGCGGGAAAGTAGCCTTGCACATCGACCACGACATCCTGCGCGGCGCTGCTGCCGTTGAAGATGGCCACGTTGCCATTGCCATCGACCGGTGAGATGACGAGGTTCGGAATCGTATAACCCGGGTTGAGGTTGAGGTTGGAGGCGTTCGGCGCCGCGCCGACGCCGGACCACAGAGTGAAGTATCCGGTGCTGGTCGGATTGACCGGCGTGACGTTGAGCGCCACAGCCACCACTCCCGCGGGGATGCCGGCGCGGCCGGTCACGGGCAGTCTATAGGTGCCCACAGAAGCAATCGGCCCCGTGCCCTGGGCGGTGCCATCGATCGTCTTGAAGCTCGGGCCGATGCGGGTATCCAACAGGCGTGCCGGGCTCAGCGCAACATACAACGAAGACTGCGCCCCCACTTGTGTCGTCAGCGTGACATTGCATTGAGAAGCCGCAGGACAAGAGGCATCGCCGCCGCCACTAACCTGCGTGGTATCGGTGATGCTGGACGGCGCATCGGACGCTACCACGACATTGGCCGTCACGGTCGAGCTGGCATTTACAGCCAGGCTCGGCAGGGTGCAGGAAAGGTTTGCGTTGTTGTTGCCGAGCGTGCAGGACCATCCTGTTCCACTCGCGCCGGAGAACGTGGCGCCGGCCGGCAGCGTGCTGGTCAAGGTGATCGATTTCCCGGACGCCGTTGCCGCGTTGCCCGAATTGGCGACGATGAAGGCATAGCTTGCGCTACCGCCCGGAGTAAAGGTATTCGGGTTGGCGCTTGCCGAAATGGACAGCACAGGCGCAGTGACTGTGGAGTTCACCACTGGTGTGGATACCGTCACACTACAGGCCGAGGCCGGACAGGAGGGATCGCCGCCGCCGCTGATCGAAACGGCGTTGGCCAGCCGGCCCGCCGCGCTGCTTGCTATCGAAACGTTGGCAGTAAGCGTGGTGCTCGCGTTTGCACCCAAGCTGGCTAGCGAACAGGACAGCTTGGAGCCGCTGTTCGTACACGTCCATCCCGCCCCGCTCGCGCTGACGTAGGTGACGCCGGCCGGCAGATTGTCAGTCAGGGTGATCGCTGCGCTGGTTGCCGTTCCGCTCGAGTTGGTAACGTTGAATGCGTAGGCTCCCGGCTGACCTGCGGCGAAGGATGAAGGGCTCGCCTGCGCCGTAAGGCCGAGGGCGGGTACCGCGCTCACTGCCGTGGTCGCCGTCGCCACGCATGCGTTGTTGTTGTTGCAGTTCGGATCATCGGCGCTTTTCGCGGTTGCCGTGTTGCTGAGGCTCGACGCCGCATTGCCGGCAATCGTCACGTTCACGGTCAGAGCGGCTTGCTCGTAATAGGCGAGCGAGCCCTGGTAAGTGCAGGACAAGGTCTGTGTCCCGGAGCAGGACCAGTTTGAACCGCTCGCGCTGACATACGTCACGCCGGCAGGCAGGGTGTCGCTCACCACGATGGGGTGAGTGGTGGTCTGGCCACCTTTGTTTTCCAGCTGGATCGAATAGCTCGCAGCATGACCGGCCAGGAACGGTGACGGGTTGGCACTGAGCGACAGCGAGATACTGGAAACCGCTGCAGCCGTTGGCAAAGTCACGACGCTCTTGCACGGCGTGGAATTGACGCAGGTGAGATCGCCGCCGCCGGAATAAAACACATCGTGCTCGATCGAGCTGCTTGCGTTTGCAGCCACGTTGACACTCAGGAATACCGTCGTGCTCGCTCCCGCTGCGAGTGACCCGCTGTATGCGCATGAGAGCGCAGAACCCGTGCACGTCCAATTGCTGCCGCTGGCTCCAACGAAAGTCGCATCGCCAGGTTTGACGAATGCATCAGTCAGCTTGATGGGCGCCGTGCTCGCGCTGCCTCCAACATTGGTTATCGTGATTGCATAAGTCGTCGGCTCCCCTAGAGTCAAAGGGAGTGAAGTCGGTAACTGCGTGACTTGCAGAGCAGGACTCGGGGTATGGTAGACAAACGGAGTGGTTTGATGACTGGCATAGCCGTTCGCAGCATCAGCATAGACCTGCGCACGGAATTCCAGGGATTCGGTTGAAGTGCCCGGAGGCGGGGTCCACTTGGCGCTGTAGGTGTTGCTGCCGGCCGACCACGGAATCTCCTTGACCCAGCCGTAACGCTCCGCCCAGAAACGCACCGTTTGCGGGCCGGAAAAAATGGCCGTCTTCGCGGATACCTTGGTCGCGTCGACCTGCGCCAGCGTCATGGTGAATTCGCCGGTGCTCTCGTTGCGCGAAACCGACAGATTCGCCCAGTCCGAGGGCTGGGTCGAAGGCGGTTGTACCCAGTTGTCGGGCACGGCGACAAGGGAGAATGCACCACTGCCTTTGCTTACCTCGAACTTCAACGCCTCGGTGGGAGTCATGCGCGTGATATTGCAGACCCCGGGAGTAAAGCTCGGACCGCCGGTACCCCACGACGGGTGCCAGATCTCGGTGCCGCCGCTGAAGCCGCCCTGCTGCGGCGAACAGGCGTAAAGGATAATGTTCTGATTCAGGATGCCATCGAAGACAAAGACCTGGGATTGACCGGCAATACCGTGCGAACTGATCGTTGCGGGATACGTCGCGTGCTGCGGGCTCCAGTATCCCGCTCCTGTGAATCCCGTCCCATTGGAATCGGAAACATTGTTTGCCGTTGGCGTCGCCGGTGGCTGTACGGGCGGAAACTCCGCAGATATGCCGTAGAGAATGGACGACTTTCCACCCGGGCCGTTGCTGCAGTCCGGATTGGTTAGCACCGTTCCGATATTGGTATCCACCCAAGTCCGCACGGCCGTCGATATCGGCCAATTCAGCTCATCAAAAACACAGTTCACATTGCGA
>Ga0207695_10008081_pt1 | contig 13238 bp, 9 predicted proteins | sample KBSC54metaG_FD_184354 | JGI IMG/M metagenome (GOLD analysis project Ga0207695, IMG submission 184354) | Corn rhizosphere microbial communities from Kellogg Biological Station, Michigan, USA - KBS C5-4 metaG (SPAdes) (version 2) | ecosystem: Host-associated > Plants > Roots > Rhizosphere > Soil...
CAAGCGCCGCGCGTTCCAACGTCATGGTGTTCCGGAATACTGGGTCATCGACAGCAGCGCGGAAGCCTTCGAAGTGTGGCGGCCGGGCGAGGAGCGTGCGACACTCGTCGACGACGTGCTGACATGGCGTCCGGCGGGAAGTCAGGAGCCGTTTAGGCTCGATGTGCGCGCGTTCTTTGCGGACCTTGCCGACAATGCGCCGCTTGCCTGAAGGCGTAGAAATCGGACTACGCGGGATGAATTGATGTCCGCGTGAGTGCAGTAGTTTCTATGCTGGCGCATGCCGAGTTGCGCCACAAGACTTTGGCCGAGCAGATTATGGTCATGCCTGCAACGCGCCCGAACCACTGGTCTCGCGAGGACGTCGCGCACCTGGTGGAACAGCGCGAGGGATACTCCCCGCGGTACGAGCTGGTGGATGGTGAACTGCTCGTGACGCCCGCTCCAAGCGGTCGCCATCAACGCATCACCTTCAGGCTCGCGGTCCTCCTCGACGAGTACGTGCGACGCCAGCACCTTGGCGAGGTGCGGTTAGGCCCGGGCGAGATCGCCCTCGAAAGTGAAAATCGTTTCGAGCCCGACATCTTTGTTGCGCCGATGGTCGATGGCGTGCGCGCGCCCGCGAACGACCCGGTGACGAACCCGTTGCTCATTTGCGAGATAGTGTCTCCGGGATCCGTCCGTCATGATCGTATCACCAAACGTCGCGCGTTCCAACGCCGCGGCGTTCCGGAGTACTGGGTTGTGGACGGAAATTCGGAAGCGATAGAAGTGTGGCGCCCGAGTGACGAGGGCGCGATGCTCATTGACGACGTGCTAACGTGGCGCCCCACTGGATGCCGAGAGCCGTTCACGCTCGGCGTCAAAGCGTTCTTCGCGGACCAGGCTGACGCCGCACCTCCGCCTAACAAGCCGAGAAGCTAGGCCACGTTGGGCGCCTGATGCGCTACGCCGTGCGGTGAGGCGTTCCGGTCGTGTCCGGCTTCGTCCGCCGTTGTCCGCTCACAGAAATGCCCGCCGAAACGCGTCCACCGCCGGCGGCCCCGATCCCGCGCCTTCGTCATGCTTGAAATACACGTACGCCTCGCCCCACGGCAGCGCACCGAGCCTCGCCGCCCAAGCGCCTAACGCAGGCTCGTCGTAGTCCAGCCGGTGCAGCCGCGCATACCCCCACGCCGCCGTCGCCACCACCGGCGACGCAAACTCCGGCTGCTCCGTGATGCACAGGGCGATGTTCCGCCCGCGCAACACGTCGTACACGTCCTCCTCGAACCACGTCGGATGCCGGAACTCGATCGTGAACCGCCGATCGTTCGGCAACGTATCGACGAACGCCTGCAACCGCGGCAGGTCCTTCTTCAGATTCGGCGGGAGCTGAAACAGCACCGGGCCTAACCGACCGCCCAACACCGACGTGTTCGCGAGCAGAAACTCCACCGCGCTCGCGCACTCCGGCTTGAGCCGCGCATGGTGCGTGATCCGCTGGCTCGCCTTGATCGCGAACGTGAACGCGTCCGGCACCTGCGCCGCCCATTCCCGCAGCACGTGCTCCTTGGGCAGCCGGTAGAACGTGTTGTTGATCTCGACGCTCGGAAACTTCCCCGCGTAGAAGCCGAGCATCCCGTCGTCCTTCAGATCCTCGGGGTAGAACGAGCCCTTCCACTCCTTGAACGCGTACCCGCTCGTCCCCGCGATCAACTTCACGACGCCTTTCTCCCCTTCTTCTGCGGCTTCTCCGTCGCCGCGGCCGGCGCCGCCGACAGACTCGCCTTGAGCGCTTCCATGAGGTCGATGATCTTGCCGCCAGTCTCCGGCGCCGCCTCCGCCGTGATCTCCTGACCCGCCACCTTGCGCTCGATGGTCTCGAGCACACGCTCGCGCACCGTGTCCTTGTACTTGGTCGGCTCGAACGTATCGGTCGACGTCTGCTCGATGAGCTGCTTCGCCAACGCCAACTCCGCCGGCTTGACGTCGCCTTCGGGCACCGTCACTTCGGTTGTCGGCCTAACTTCGTCGGCGTAGTGCAGCTGCTCCATCACCAGCACCCCGTTCAGCGGACGCAGGAGCACCAGGTACTGCTGCCCGCGCGCCGCGTACTGGCCAAGCGCCGCGCGGCCCGTGTCCTGGAGCGCGGCCACAAGCAGCCGGTACGCCCGGTCGCCGCCCTTGTCCGGACCCAGATAGTACACCTTCTCGAGATACTCGCGGTCCACCTTGGACAGCGGGACAAATTCAGCGACATCGATGGTGGCCGTCGCCTTTTCCTCGAGCGCCTTGAGCTCTTCCGGCGACAGAATCACGTACTGATCCTTCGCGAATTCGTAGCCCTTCACCGTTTCGTCGCGCGGGACGATGTCGCCGTCCTTCGAGCAGACGTACTGCTGCTTGAGGCGCGAGCCGCACTTCTTGTGCAGCATATTGAACGAGACGCTGGCCTTGGATTCCGACGACGAATACAAATTTACCGGGACAGAGACCAAGCCGAACGAGATCGTGGCAGCCGCGATTGGACGAGCAGGCATAAGCGCGAGAGAATAGGGGAGTGAGGTGACCGTGCCGAAAGTTCCGTCGCCCGGGGTGCACATGGCAAGTGCCGACGACGTACCGCCGCAAGGTGACAATCTCAGCACCTACCGAGCCAAGCGCTCCACCGACAGCACGCCGGAGCCGTTCGGGACGGTGTCGGCCGTACCCGGACATCTGTTCGTGGTGCACAAGCACGCGGCGCGGCAGCTGCACTTCGACCTGCGTCTCGAGATGGACGGCGTGCTCCGCTCATGGGCCGTCCCCAAAGGGCCATCGTACGACACCAACGACAAGCGGCTGGCGGTCAAGGTCGAGGACCACCCGCTCGAATACGGGGACTTCGAGGGGATCATTCCCGCGGGGAACTACGGTGCGGGCGGCGTGATCGTGTGGGACCGCGGCGAATGGGTGCCGCTCGAGGATTGGCGGCAGGGCCTCGAAAAGGGCAAGCTCCTGTTCGAGCTCAAAGGCTACAAGCTGCACGGCAAGTGGACGCTGGTGAAAATCAAGAAGAGCGAACGCGATTGGCTGTTGATCAAGGAGCGCGACGCCTACGTCAAGACGCCCGGCGACGAGTTCCCCGAACAGTCGGTGTTGTCCGGCCTAACGGTAGAAGAAGTCAAGGCCGGCGGCCTCAAGACCAAGACCGAGTCGGTGCGCGTCGAGCTCGACGACAGCGAGGCCAGGCGCGTTCGCGTGGACCCGCGCAGCGTCGAGGTGATGCTGGCCGAGCCGTCCGACACCATCTTCACGCGCGACGGGTGGCTGTTCGAGCTCAAGCTCGATGGGTACCGCCTGATCGCGAGCAAGCAGCACGGCGAAGCGCTGCTGCTCACGCGCAACGGCAACGACTACACGGCGGTGTTTCCCGAGATCGCCCGGGCCATCGAAGCGCTTCCGTTAGACAGTTGCATCGTCGACGGCGAGGTGGTGGTGCTCGACCCGCAGGGGAAGCCGAGCTTCGCGCGGCTGCAGCAGCGCGGCCGGTTGACGTCGACGCTCGACATCAAGCGCGCGGCCGTCGAGCTCCCGGCCACCTTCTACGTGTTCGATTTTCTCGCGTTCGACGACTTCGACGTGCGTCCCCTGCCGCTCGTCAAACGCAAGGCGCTGCTCGCCGAGTCGCTGCCCAAGTTAGGCGCGGTGCGCGTGCTCGACCACATCGACCGCGAGGGCGAACGCTTTCTGGAGCAGGTGGCAGCCCTCGGCCTGGAAGGCGTGATCGCCAAGCGCGCCGATTCGACGTATCGCGGCGGCCGCACCGACTCCTGGCTCAAGATCAAAGCCGAGAAGACGGGCGACTTCGTGATCGTCGGGTTCACCGCGCCCAAGGGCGGCCGCGGGCATTTCGGCGCACTCCAGCTGGCCGACCTGGTGGACGGCACGCTGACCTACGCCGGCCGCGCCGGCACGGGATTCAACGACGCGTTGTTAGGCGAAATCGGCCGCATGCTCGCGGCGATCGTGCGGCCCGATCCGCCGTGCGCGGGGCCCGCGTTCGAACCGGGCGCCGAGCCGCGACCGTCCACGGACATTCCCGAGACCAAGACCACGACGTGGGTCGAGCCCAGGTACGTCTGCGAGGTGCGCTTTCGCGAGTGGACGCCGGACGGCGTGCTGCGCCATCCGGCGTTCCTGCATCTGCGCGCCGACAAGAACCCGGAAGATTGCGACCGTCAGGGCTGGAACGCGGCGCCGGGCGCCGCCCCGACGCGCGATACGCCCTCGCCCGATGCGTCGGGCAAGGACTCGGCGCCGCCGGCAGTCGCGCCGCAGCCGGAGGAGAAAACGGTCGCGTTCTCCAACTTGAAGAAGGTGTACTGGCCGGCCGAGCGGTACACCAAGGGCGATCTCATCGAGTACTATCGGGCGGTGTCGCCCTGGCTGCTGCCGTACCTGCGCAACCGGCCGGTGGTGTTGACGCGCTATCCCGACGGCATCGACGGCAAGATGTTCTACCAGAAGGACGCGCCCGAGTTCGCACCGCGCTGGATCCGGACGATTCCCATCTGGAGCGAAGACACGCAGCGCGAGATTCGCTACTTCGTGTGCGACGACGAAGAGACGCTGCTCTACATCGCGAACATGGGTTCGATCCCGCTGCACATCTGGGCGAGCCGGGTGAGCTCGCTGGAGCAGCCCGACTGGTGTGTGATCGACCTCGACCCGAAAGAAGCGCCGTTCTCGGACGTCGTGCGCACGGCCATCGTGCTCCGCCGGCTCTGCGAGTCGATCGAGCTGCCGAGCTACGTCAAGACGACGGGGAAAACCGGATTGCACATCCTGGTGCCGTTGGGCCGGCAGATGACGTACGCGCAGTCGCGCACGTTAGGCGAGCTCCTCGCGCGGGTGGTGCTCCGCGAGAGCCACGGCTACGCGACGATTATCCGCCACGTGACCAAGCGCGGCGACAAGGTCTATCTCGACTATCTGCAGAACCGGCACGGACAGACCATCGTGGCGCCGTTCAGCGTGCGGCCGCTCCCCGGCGCGACCGTGTCGATGCCGCTCGTCTGGGACGAGGTGAACGACGCGCTCGACCCGAAGGCGTTCACGATCCGGAACGCGCTCGAGCGGATGGAGCGGTTAGGCAGCGACCCGTGTGCGGCCGTCCTGGAGCAGCAGCCGGATCTGGGCGCCGTGCTCCAGCGGTTGTCGGCGGTGCTCGCGCAGGGCCAGGATCCGGTCGACGAGGCGTGAGCCGCGGCGGCGACGCGGCGGCGTGCGCCTAACGCACGCCGGCCGCCGCGCCGCTCACGCCCCCGACCCGACCGTTGCGCCGCGCTTCGGCAGCACCCAGCCCGGCCGGACGAAGTGACAGGTGTAGCCGTTCGGGATCCGCTCGAGATAGTCCTGATGCTCGGGCTCCGCTTCCCAGAAGGGGCCCGCCGGCACGACGTCCGTCACAACCTTGCCCGGCCACAACCCGGACGCGTCGACATCGGCGATGGTGTCGCGGGCGACGCGCTCCTGCTCCGGCGTGGTGTAGAAGATCGCCGAGCGATAGCTCATCCCGATGTCGTTGCCCTGGCGGTTGCGCGTGCTGGGATCGTGAATCTGGAAGAAGAATTCAAGCAGCTTGCGGAAGCTGGTGACCGACGGATCGAAGATGATCTCGATCGCTTCGGCGTGGGTGCCGTGGTTGCGGTAGGTTGCGTTAGGCACGTCGCCGCCGGTGTAGCCGACGCGGGTGGAGATGACGCCGGGCTGGCGGCGGACGAGTTGCTGGACACCCCAGAAGCATCCGCCGGCGAGCACCGCGCGTTCGGTCCGTGCTCCGTCGATCGAGTTCGTCATGTTGCTCACCCTCCTCTGCTCACCGTAACCCGGACGCGCGGACTGTTCAAGGGTCAGTCGGCGCGGAGCGCGATGTTGGGATCGACGCGCGCCGCGCGCGCGGCCGGCATCGCGCAAGCGAGGCAGGTCACGCCCGCCAGCACGCCGACGACGGCGGCAATGACGACCGGGTCGTGCGCGGATTCGTCGAAGAGCAGCGGCGCGAGCCACCGGCCGGCGACGAGCGCGATGGCGATGCCGAAGGCCAGCCCCACGCCGCCCAAGCGCAGGCCGTCGCGCAGCACCAGGCGCGCGACGTTGGCGAGGCGCGCGCCAAGCGCGATGCGGATGCCGATCTCGTGCGTGCGCTGCGCCACGTTATACGCAATGACGCTGTAGATGCCGATCGCCGCGAGCACCAGCGCCAGCAAGCCCAACGCGGAGAACATCGTCGCCCCGATCTGCCACGACTGCTCGGCGGCCCCGACGATGCGGCTGAACGGTATCACCACGACGTAGCTGACGCCCGGCATCACCGATTGCAGGCGCCGGCGCACGAGCGCCAGCTCGTCCGCGCTGCGGCCCCGCACGCGCACGTACAGTCCGTACGCGGCGCGATTGGCCTGTGCCGCGGGAATGTAGTAGCTCGCGTCCGCCTGGTGCGAGATCTGCCGAAGCACGACGTTCTCCGAAACGCCGACGACCGTCGAGCACGTCGGCCCATCGACCTTGACGCACTTGCCTAACGGATTTTGCCCCGGCCACAGCCGCCGTGCCATCTCGGCGCTGACGACGATCGCGAGGGGCGCGCCGGGGCGGTCCGTCGAGTCGATCGCCCGGCCGGCCAGGATCCGCGTGCCCACGGTGCGAAAATAGCCCGGCGAGACGAGCTGGAGATTGAACGGACCCAGATGTTCGGCCGAATCGACGCCCGGCACGCTGATGCCCGTCCCCTCGAAGCTGTAGAACGGCGTGCTCACCATCTGCGTGGCGCCCTGGACGCCCGGCAGCGCCGACGCCTCGTCGGTGAGGCGCTGCATCAACCGCTTCTGCGCATCGGTCGAGAGCGTCATGCCCCGCAGGTTCACCTCGACGACGAGCGTATGGCCGACGTCGTAGCCTAACGGAAGGCCGCGGACGTTGGCAAAGCTGCGCACGAAGAGGCCGGCGGCGACCAGCAGCGCCGTCGAGAGCGCACCCTGCACGATCACGAGCGCCGTGCGGGCTCGCGACCGCTGGTACGTACCCTCGCGCACGCCCGCCTTGAGCGCCGCCGCCAGATCGCCGTGGAGACCGAACAGCGCCGGCGCCATCGAGGTCGCCAGTCCGACGACGAGCGTGATCGCGGCGCAGAAGGCGACCGTGCGCGCGTCGACCACGGCGCCGCTCACCGGGTCCCCGCCCGCATAGAGGAGGAGCAGCCCCGACGCCGTGACCCACGCAATGCCTAACCCGACGAGACCGCCGGCCACGGCCAGCAGCGCTCCCTCGGTGAACAGCTGCCCAACGAGGCGGCCGCGCCCAACGCCTAACGCCACCCGCAGCGCGATCTCGCGCCGGCGGCGGAACGCCCGCGCCAGCATCAGCCCCGCGACGTTGGCGCCGGCCACGATGAGCGTCACGACGGCAACCGCCGCCACCCAGAACGGCACCCGCCCCTGCGCGCCCGCATCCGGACCCCGGAGCACCTGCGTCGGCGCGAGAATCGCCGCCGGCTTCGCGGCCTCCACCGGAGCAAGCGTCGGGTCCATCGCACGCTCCGCTTCCCAGCTGCGGCGATACGCCGTCGTGAGGTCTGCTGTCGCCGCAGCCAGTGACACGCCCGGCTTTCGACGCACCAGAATGTCCAGCCACCCCCAGTCGTAGTTGTCGGCGAACGTCTTTTTCCGCAGCCCGCCGTACGCCGTGACGGGAATCCACGCCACGACATCGGCGCCATCATCGGTGCCCACAAACCCCTTCGGCGCGACACCGATGATCGTGTACGTGCCGCGATCGATCGCGAGCCGCGATCCGAGCACGTCGCGACGACCGCCGTAGTGCGATTGCCAGTAGGGATAACTCAGGACCGCGACCAGCGCGCCCTGCGGCGCCCGATCTTCCGACGTCGAATAAAATCGGCCAAGCGCGGGACGCATGTCGAAGAAGGAAAAGAAACTTGCCGTCGCCCGACCCACCGGCATCTCGCTCGCATCCTGCCCAACGCCAACCGCCAGGATGCCCGGGGAATACGCCGCGGTTTGCGACACCGACGACGACCACTCCGCGAGATCCAGGTAGCGCCGATACTCGAACGAGTTGTCGGTCCGGTGTGTACCGCGGAAGTCGTACGCGCGATACACGCGGCTCACCATGGACGGATCGTGCATCATCGGCGGCGGCCGGAACATCAGCCGATCGATCACGCCAAAGATTCCTGCCGTCGCGCCGATGCCGAGGCCCAACGTCACGATGACGGCCAGGGTGAAGCCCGGCGTGAGGCGCAGCGTGCGGACCGCGTAGCGGAGATCCTGGATAGCGGCGTCGAGCAGCGCCACGCCGCGCGCCTCGCGATCCGCCTCTTTCGTCCGCTCCACGCCGCCTAACGCAATCCGTGCCCGCCGCTCGGCCGCAGCGCGCGGCAGGCCGGCCCGCACGTACTTGTCGGCCTCGCGCTCGAGGTGAAAGCGCAGTTCCGCATCCAGCTCGCGCTCCACGGCGTCGCGCCGCAGCACCGCGCGCAGGCGGTGCACCAACTCACTCCAGGGACGCCCGACCATGGTCACCGCATCTCGAGCACGAGCGAGACGGCGGTGGTCAACTTCTGCCACGCATCCAGCTCGTCGCCGAGCTGCTTGCGTCCCGCGCGCGTGAGCTCGTAGAACTTCGCGTGGCGGTTGTTCTCAGACGGCCCCCACGTCGCCTTGATCCAGCCGCGCCGCTCGAGCCGGTGCAGCGCCGGATAGAGCGACCCTTGCGGCACGTCGAGCATGGCGCGCGAGACCTGTCGCAGGCGCTCGGAAATCGCCCACCCGTGCTGCGGCTCGAGCGAAAGCGCCTTCAGAATCAGAAGATCGAGTGTGCCCTGCGGAAGATCGAGGCGGTCCATGACAGTTCCCTTGCGCTTCTACAGGACACGATACTGCGCGTCCTGTAGAAGCGCAAGGGATCAGCGGGCGTCCGCGCGGACCTCGCCGCCGCCGGCGACCCGCGCCGCGGCCACCGGCAGCGTCAGCGTGAACGTCGACCCGACGCCCACCGCGCTCACCACCGTCAGGTCGCCGCCCATGGCGCGCGCCAGGTGCCGGCTGATCGCCAGGCCTAACCCAACGCCCTGCTGGCTGCCCGGCGTCGATTGGCGGTCGATCTGGACGAACGGCTCGAACACGCTCGCGAGCTTTTCCGCCGGAATCCCGCGACCCGTGTCGGCCACCCCGACGGCCACCATCCGCCGCCCATTCGTCGTGCCGTCGTGCACCACGGGAACGAGCTCGCACGCCACCGTCACGCTGCCGCCGCTCGCCGTGAACTTGCAGGCGTTGGTCAGCAGATTGAGCAGGATCTGCTGGAGCTTCTCCGCGTCCGCGTACACGGTCAGCGACGCGTCGGCGGGCGCGTCCGCATACGTCAGCCCCCGCGCGCGCATCTGCGGCGCCATCAGCGTCTCGACATTCGACAGGACGTCGGCCAGGCGCACGTCGCCTGACTGGAGGTCGAGGCGGCCGGACTCGATCCGCGCGAGATTCAGAATGTCGTTGATCAGCGACAACAGATGCTGCCCGCTCTTCTTGATCCGCGTCAGATCTTCTCGTTGGGCATCGGTGACCGGGCCGCGCAGCTCCATGGCCAGCAGATCGACATACCCGCTGATCGCGTTGAGCGGCGTGCGCAGCTCGTGGCTCATCGTGGCCAGGAATTCCGACTTGGCCGCGCTCGCCATTTCCGCGGCGCGCCGCGCCTCCTCGGCCACGCCCCGCTCCTCCTCGAGGTCGGCCACCGTGCGCTCGAGCTCCGTGTTCACCAACTGCAGCTCGTCGTTCGCGTGCGTCAACTCTTCGGATTGCATTTCCAGCTCGGTCGCCTGCTCCTGCAGATGCTGCTGCTGCTGCTCGAGCTCGGCGGCCTGCTCATGCAGCTGCCGGTTCTGCGCCTCGAGCTCCAACGCCTGCGCTTCCAGCCGCACGTTGGAGACGCCGAGATCATGCGTTAGGCGCTCGTGCGCGGCGGCGTGACGCGACAGCAGCGTGTTCACCAGCAGCGCGACGAGAACCGTGACGATCGTGCCGACGACCACGACCGTCTTGATGACGCGCGCGAGCCGCGCCTCCGACGCCGTGTGTTGGGCGAGCAGCCGGGCCTCCGATCGTTCCATCTCCGCCGCGACGAGCCGCGCGCCATCCATGTCGCGTTTGCCGCGGCCGCTCTCGACGACCGCCAACGCCGAATCGCGATGGCCGACGCGGGCCATGGCGATCGTCATGTCGATCTCGGCGAATCGCCTTTTGCTGAACGACGCGAGCGTATCGAGACGCGTCATCTGGCGCACCTGATTCGTGCGACCGGTCAACAGCGGCCGCAGCGAGTCCAGCGCGGCCGTCGCATCGCGCTCGGCCGCCAGGTACGGCTCCAGGTAGTCGCCCCGACCGGTGAGCAGATATCCGCGCTGGCCGGTCTCGGCGTCCGTTAGGCGGGAGAGGACGCGCTCGACCTGCTCGATGATGCGGTGGGTGTGCGCGACGTCGTCGCGCCCCTGCACCTGCGCATCGAGCCCCGCATACACCAGCCCCGCGAAGACCAGCACGACGATGCTCGGCACCACCACCGCCGCCAGATGCTGCCCGCGAGACCACTGCGCGATACGGGCAACAATGCGGCGATGCGGCGCTCTGGCTTGCCTTTCGACGATCATGCCTCCATGGGAACCCACGCCCTCGCACTCGCCGCAGGTGAACGCGAAAACGGGAGAGGTGCCGTGGCGCAAATGCGCGCGAACGAACACCCGGTCCGCATCTGCCGTGGTGAGCGACGAGCGTCGCCACCGACATCGAAAAAAAGTACGGTGGGGTCACGCCATGGCAAGAGAGCCCATCGTGAGCGAGCGACAGGCCGGTGGTCGTCCGATATTGGCCCCCCGCCCCCGTTGCCCTGCTGATCGCACCACTCGTCCCAACCCCCTTCCATTGCCGGATGGCCACGACTATTTCACCGGTGCTACAGCCCCGAGGGCGGCCTGCGCCGGAACGTGGCCGCATTCTTGCGCGCGAACGGTCGGCAGCTCAGGCGCGAATCCCACCGCGTTCGGCCACCACGGGACATTCCGGAGGTTTCGGCCAGGGAATGAAGGACAGGATGGGCTCAAAGAAGTCTCAGCGCGCCGACGAACAGCCGCCTGCGGACCTGCATGGCGCGCATCGCGCGTCCGGCCAGCAGCGGGCGGATGCGCCGTCCCTACCGTCTCACCCGGACGCCGCGCTGTATCAATTGCTGGTCGAGAGCGTATCGGACTACGCCATCTTCGCGCTCGATTCCCGCGGCTACATCCGCAGCTGGAACGCCGGCGCCCAGCGGTTCAAGGGCTACACGGCCGACGAGGCCATCGGTCAACATTTCTCGATCTTCTACCCCTCCGAGTTAGTCGCCGAGGGGTTTCCGGAGTTCGAGCTGCGTATGGCGGCGAATACCGGCCGCTTCGAGGACGAAGGCTGGCGCCTCAGAAAGGACGGCACTCGTTTCTGGGCCAACGTCGTCATCACCGCGCTGCGTAACGACAGTGGCGAGCTCGTCGGATTCGCCAAGGTCACGCGGGACCTGACCGAGCGGCGGAAAGCCGAAGAAGCGATTCGCATTAGCGAACAGAATTTCCGCCTGCTCATCGAAGGTGTTCGGGATTACGCCATTTACATGCTCGACCCTGAGGGGCGGGTCGCAACGTGGAATTCCGGCGCCGAGCGCGTTAGCGGGTTCGAGACGTCCCAAATCATCGGGCGGTCGCTCGCTCGGTTCTACCCGCCCGAAGCGGTCGCGTCGAATCTGCCGGAGCAGCATCTTCATGTCGCGGCAACGACCGGCCGTCACGAGGAGGAAGGATGGCGTGTTCGGAGCGACGGGAGGCGCTTCTGGGCGAGCATGTTGATCACCGCACTCCACGCCCAGGATGGCCACCTGATCGGCTTTGCGACCATCACGCGCGATCTCACCGAGCGGCGCGCGGCGCAGGAGCGTGCCCTGGCCGATGCACGCCGTGTAGCGTCGGAAGAGGCGAAGCTCGCCGAAGCCGCCGAGCGCGAGAGCGAGCTGCGCGGCCTCGCGGACAAACTGCGCCGTCAGGCGTCGCAACTCGAGGCGCGTTCGCGCGACGCCCGCGATGCGCAGCGCCGCGCCGACGCCGCCAACCGCGCCAAGAGCGATTTCCTGGCCGCGATGTCGCACGAGCTGCGCACGCCGCTCAACGCGATCGGAGGCTACGCCGACCTGCTCCTGATGGGCCTCTCCGGTCCCGTCACGTCGCAGCAAGCCGAGCAGTTAGGCCGGATCAAGCGCAGCCAGGAGCATTTGTTAGGCATCATCAACGACATTCTCAACTTTAGCCGCGTCGAAGCCGGCCAGCTGAGCTACGACTTCGGCGCGGTGCCGATTCAGCAAGTGATCGATGTCGTCGTCCGGATGTTGATGCCGCAGGCCATCGCGAAAGCCGTGCATCTCGAAGCGCGTCCGTGCGCCGCCGACGTGATCGCCTGGGCGGACCGGCTCAAGGCCGAGCAGATCGTGTTGAACCTCGTGTCGAACGCCGTCAAGTTCACGGCCGGCGGCGGGTCGGTCGTCGTGTCGTGCAAGCAGGTCGACGCCGAGTGCGTCGCGCTGGATGTGACCGACACGGGCTGCGGCATCCCGGCCGACAAGCTCGACGCGGTGTTCGAACCGTTCGTGCAAGTCGGCCGCTCCCTGACCAGCGCGCCCGAAGGTGCGGGGTTAGGCCTGGCCATCAGCCGCGACCTGGCGCGTTCGATGAAGGGCGACATCATCGTCAAGAGTACGATCGACGTCGGCTCGACCTTCACGTTGACCCTGCCGGCGAACGTCGAACAACCGCACGCTGCGCAGTAGACCGCGCGAGCTGCGTCGCGCGCGCCTAGAGGCGCGTCTTCTCCTTCCTCCATTCCAGCCGGTAGTCGACGGCCGCGCCTCGTGATCCTTCGTACGCGAGCTGCGCCATGAGCAGTGTGAACGGCTCCATGTAGCGCGCGATCCGAAGGGGACCCGCATCGAGCGGATCGAATCCCACATCGCGGATCAAACGGGCGGCGAGCTGTTTCGCTCGTGTGTCGTCGCCACAGTAGACGAGGCTCGGCGGCTTCGTATTGCCGCGCGCCTTGAAGACGCTGAACAGGACCTCGCTCGGGACGGTGCCGAACGCGGATACGACACGCGACTCGGGCGCCTTCTTCGCCAACTCTTCC
>Ga0207695_10008084_pt1 | contig 13234 bp, 36 predicted proteins | sample KBSC54metaG_FD_184354 | JGI IMG/M metagenome (GOLD analysis project Ga0207695, IMG submission 184354) | Corn rhizosphere microbial communities from Kellogg Biological Station, Michigan, USA - KBS C5-4 metaG (SPAdes) (version 2) | ecosystem: Host-associated > Plants > Roots > Rhizosphere > Soil...
CTGACGGCCACGGCGCTGGCCGACGAGCTGGAGGAGTGCGAGTTCACCTCGTGGCCCCCGCGTTCGGGCGCCCCCAAGTTCTTCTAGGGCGGCTGTGAAGGTCGGCGGGGATCCGTGGTACAACCTGACCATGACGGACCCCACCGACCCCCAGGCCTCCGCACTGCTCAAGCCCTGCAATAGCGACGAGATGCGAGGTGAGCGCATCGTCAGCACGCGGTGCGGCCACCCGGCCCATGAGCAGTACAACCTGGCGGGCGGCACCGTCCGCAACCCTTACGCCTCGCTGACGTACACGATGGCCTCCGGCAAGGTCTTCGTGCTGACTGCCTCGATGGGCGAGATCAACTGCTACCGGTCGTCCGTCGACGCCCCGCCCGTGGTCGAGCCCAAGCGGGACGCCAAGCGCGAGGCCAACTGGGTGCTGAAGCTGGGCACCCAGAACGGCGAGGCCGTCTACCTCGCCGACCCCCGACGTAACCAGCGGACCAAGGACCTGGACAAGGCGCACGGGTGGGTCTACAAGAAGGACGCCGAGGCCGAGCGCGCCGACTACTTCCGCGACTCGATGTCCCGGCTGGGCCTCGACCCGTGCCCGGTCGGCCTGCCCGAGGCCGCCCCCGCCGTGGGCCGGCGCTCCTCCTTCAGGCAGTGAAAACCTGCCGCTGACCGTGGTACAACATCATCAAAGGAGCACGACGAGAACATGACGCTTCCCCGAGAGATCGCTGCTGTCGCTGGCACCAACAAGCTGAAGGTCGCCTCCACCATCGCCGGCCTGGCCCTCCTCGTCCAGAGGGGCCAGAACTTCGCCGACATCGACACCGTCTCCGACGAGATCGCCGACTGCGACTACGTGCCGCCCCAGCCCTTCGGCCTCAAGCAGACCCGCGCCGGCGCCCTGTACCGCGCGGAGGCCATCCTGGCCAAGGTGCCCGCCGCGACCTACGGCGTCGGCATCGAGAACGGCATCATCCTCTTCGACGACCACGAGCCGGAGGAGGGCGGGCTCGACATCCCGGTGGTCGCCGTCGTCCGCCGCGGCGTCCGGGCGACCTACGCCTCCGGCTCCGGCTTTCAGGTCGAGGGCCGGTACGTCATGGGCTCCAAGCGCACCAACCAGAAGACCACCTGCGGCAAGCTGATCGCCGCCGAGACGGGCTTCAACCACGCCAACTGGCACCTCGACTACGCGGGCAAGGTGACCGATCGCGGCGAGACGCTGGTGCAGGCCGTCTTCACCGCCTTCGCCCTCCACTTCGCGGGGCGCTGAGAAGTCAGCGGTGAAAGCCATGGGTCCGCCGTGGTAGGGTGGACCCATGGCAAAGATCCGCATCGCTACCGTCACCGCCACTGGGCAGCGTTACCTCGTCGAGAGCCGCTACTTCGCCAAGAGCAAGCGCCCGGACGACGTGGACAAGGTCTACTGCTGGGGCGAGCTGACGTCCTTCAAGGGCCTGGCCTCCAAGCACGAGGCCAAGAGGACGTTCCTGGCGACGGCCGTCACCGTCGCCGAGGTCGACCACACCGTCGAGCTGCTGCGTGAGCTCTTCGACCAGCGCCTGAAGGGCCTGAAGGAGAAGGGCGTCGAGATGACCCGCCGGGTGACCCGCACCGGCAACATCCGGGTGACCATCCACGGCACGCCGGAGCAGCAGGCTGCCCGCGCGGAGGCCAACGCCCGCCTGTTCGAGGACCTGGCGCCCCTGGCCGAGGCCCTCCGAGGCGTCTCCCGGCGGGCCAGCGCCCGCGGCGGCCTGGGCAGACCCTACCGCGAGCCCGAGGTCGTCCAGGGGCCCGATGCCCCCATCCCGGAGGAGCGCCCCGACGTCCTCGAGAAGATCCTCAACCGGCTGACCACCGAGGGCGCCCACCTCCAGCAGTACAGCAACGGCGAGTTCACCACGTCGTCCCTGGCGGTGGGCCTGACGTTCGAGGACTGCAAGGGGGTGCAGGTGCTGGAGACGCCCGGCTACACCGTCCACTACGACAAGGCGCTGGGGCTGTTTTGGCGCCAGGGCGGGTGCTGGGACTGAACCGAAAGCGGCAGTGAATCCGTGGGCCCTCCGTGGTAGGATGGGCCCATGGAAATCGAGCATGCCGGCCGGTACTACGCGTTCGCGAGCCTCGCCGAGTTCGTCGCCGACTCCCTCCGGGCTTCCCAGGAGGCGGGGCACTGCACCCCGCCCGGCGCGGTCAAGAAGGTCGCCAAGGCGCTGGGCCTGAAGCCCAAGCAGGTCCAGTCCGCCCTGGACGCCGCCGGCGTCCACCGCCAGCTGACGGACGCCGAGATGGTGGGACGGGTCTCCTTCATGGGCGAGACCATCGTCCGCTTCCACCGGCGCAGCATCGATTCCAAGGGCTCCTACGGCCACGTCTACGAGGTCAGCTTCCCGGAGGACGCCGAGAAGCACTACGACTTCGTCCACGACATCGACCGGACGACGCACTGGTACCACCTGCCCGACTCCCCCGAGGCCGCGCAAGCCGTCGCCGACTGCATCGTCCGCCGGCGAGAGGCCAAGGAGGCCGAGAAGAGGGACGAGGAGCGCCGAGCCAGGGCGAAGGCGGCCCTGGAGGGCATGCCCGACGCCATCGGCCTGGAGCTCTTCTACCGGGGCATGGTCGTCCTCAAGGGGATCACGGAGCACGGCGCCTTGTACGACGAGGCCCAGCGCCGCCTGGAGGGGATCGCCCGGCTGGGAGACCCCTACCCGATCATCGGGTGCAACGCGGTCTTCGTCGACGACCCCTCCTGAATCCACTGTGAATCCGGGGTCCACCTGTGGTAGGGTGGACCCATGGACAATCCCTTCTGGCAAAAGTGCGGCACCCACCCCCTCATCGTGGCCTACAACGCCAAGTGCGCCGAGGTCGACGAGCTCCAGCGGCAGATCCGCGAGGCCGAGAGCGCGGCCCGCAAGGACATGCCGCGCCCCAAGTACCGGTGCGTCGGCGCCTACCGCGACAAGCACGAGACCGACGTGGAGGCCTACTGCTTCGTCCTGGACCTCGCCAACGAGGACGAGAAGCGCGCCTGGATGGACGTCTGGGGCTCCATCGAGGGGATGTGGGAGGAGGGGCGCGGCACCTGCGCCTACTACGTCGTCAACGGCGTCCTCCTGCACCGCGGGGGCGGGTGGATCGTCTTCAAGGACGGCCTCGTCCTCACCGACGACGAGTGGGCGGCGATCAAGCGCGGCGAGATCCCCGACAGGGTCAGGCCCGACTGGATCGTGAAGTGAACCCTGTCCGACTGCCGTGGTAGGATGCTGCCATGGCCAAGCCTCCCGACCTCGACATCCCCACCTACGACGCGGACCGGTTCGGCCCCTGGAAGGACGGCAAGGGCAGCGCTTTCGCCTCCGACTTCGGGGCCCTGCGCGATCCCCCTCCCCACAAGCAGGTCTGGTCCGACGCCTGCGACGTGGGCTTCTGGGTGCAAGGCAAGCACTGGCGCAAGCTGTTCACCCTGGCCGGCGAGGAGCGCCACAACGGCGAGTTCGCGGGGTGGAGGTACACCTCCCCCAGGGGACGCTTCACCATCGTGCTCTTCAACACCTGAGGCGAGAGAAACATGCCAACCAGTGACATCAAGGCCCGTGCGTTCGACCGGCTCCGGAACCTGCGGGAGAGGGCGCCCATGTACTCGCCCACCCGCGAGGGCATCATGTGTTTCGTCTGTGCCATCGTCTGGATGGTGAACGATCGCTTCGACGCGGCGGGGTTCTCCGAGCGACACATGGGCAAGGCCTTCGACCACAGCACCAGCACGGCATGGCCGGACAGCGACTGGGTCGACCAGGTCGTCGACGAGGCCGTGGTTGCTGTGCAAGAGTCCGCCGACTAGTGGTACAACGGAGCCATGGCATCCTCCAACTCCAAGAAGATCCTCCAGCTCCCTGCCAACCTCGCCGTCCCTCACGACGAGCTGTGCGCAGCGATGGCGAAGAAGTTCGTCGACGCCGCCGGCAAGCCCCACTTCGACTTCAAGGTCGCCGAAGGCCACCTCGTCGCCGAAGGCGAGGCCTGGGCCAAGAAGGCCAGCGAGCGCCCTGCCTGGGCGACCATGGCCCTCTTCGCCGAGGGCTACCTCGCCTGCGTGGCCGACAACGAGCCGGCCATCAGGCAGTACAACGAGCCCGGTCCCAGCGAGAACCGGTGAGGCGCCCTCCGCGGCTCAGGCTGGCCTGGGCGTCTGAGCCCCGCCCGCCTGAGCGACCGGACCCGCTGTGGTTCACGGTCGCTCTCAACCTCATCCTCCTCACCATGACGGTCGAGCTGCTGGTGGTGGCCCGCCTCCTCCTCAAGCTGAGGTGACCCATGTGGACCCTGCGCCTGCCGCTCTTCATCAGCCGCCCCCGCCTGGTCTACGCTCCTGATCCTCCCCACCGCTGGCTGTGAAAGTCGACCACGTTCTGGGGTAGGATCTTGACATGGCCACCAAGACCAAGATCACCAAGCAGCAATTGAAGAAGCTGTGCCCGAAAGCCGCCGAGGCCTGGGACGTCGGGCAAGGCAACGACGGGGGCAAGGTCACCTTCTACCAGGAGGGCGACAAGTTCCTGGCGCACCAATCGCTGGAGGGCGGCGACTACAACTTCCACTTCACTTGGGACGGCGAGCTGTGGGCATCGTGAAGAAGGTGCGGTGCACCTGCCGCCGGTGCGGGAAGGCAAAGTACCACGAGGCGGCGAAGGTCGACCAGACCGAGCCGTTCCTGTGTCCCAAGTGCGACGACCTGTTCATGGTCTGGCAGAACGAGGCGCTGGAGTCGTGCAACGAAGGCAAGCGGACGCTCGAGCACTTCCTGGCCCAGCGACCGCAGCGGTGAAGGCCGCGGGCAACCGCGGTAGGATGGGGACCATCATGGCCAACAGGCACAACGTGGAGCGCCGCTGGTGCGGCCGCTCCTACAAGCGCGGGGGCAAGCGCATCCGCCAGCTCCGCTACTCGATGGCGACGAACGGTCGGCTCGGCCACGACGACGTGGCAGGCCAGCAGGTGAGCCGGCTCGACAAGCTGCAGTGAATCCTGGACCGGACCGGTATAAGGTACGAGCATGAGAGGCTACGGGCTGCCCCGCAACGACGACGTCGCCAGCCCTGACCCGGGCGACATCAAGACGTACGGCATGCCGGGCAGCGCTGGGCACCTCCGCGGCAGGGGCGGCGTCTTCCGCTCCTACTTCAAGAACCCCTACGCCAAGCGGCGCTCCAGGCGCTACTGGAAGCGCATCGAGCGCGCCGCCGGCAAGCGAGCCTGCGAGGAGCGCGAGTAGCACGCGTTTCGCGCGATAGCGGCTGTGAAACCTTGCCGCTGTCCGTGGTAGGATGTGGCCATGGACATCAAGTTCGCGCAGCTGCCGAGGTCGATCCAGGACCACTACTCGACCCGTGAACACGAGATCAGTCGCATCAGCGTCAACTGCAGCGGAGACCGCGACGTCTACATCGTCCGCATGCACGCCTTCGGCGCGACGGACAAGTGGGACTTCAGGGGCGAGCCGGGCAAGCGTCGCTGGACACTGATGGGTTGAGGAGGAACCGTGATCAGCAACCTCACCTACGCGCAGGCCAAGCAGAAGGCCGCCGACCGCATCCTGGCGCACAGGCACCTGCGCCTGGTCGCCAACCAGGAGCCCGTCAGGCGGGCGGCCGAGGGCCTGGCCGACCGCAACGTGATGTTCAGCATCATGCTGCGCGATCACACCGAGGCGGGCAGCCCGGTCGGCAAGGCCACCCTCGAGGTGTTCCACGACACCGACAACGTGAGCCCGTCCCGGCAGGACGACTGGGGCAACACCTGGCAGTTCCTGCGCCTGCGGGCCCGCATCAGCTGGCCGGCCCTGGAGAAGGAGGGCGCCACTTGCTCGGCCTGGCTACAGGCCAAGTTCCTGGTCGCCGCGGCCGAGCTGGCCGACGACGTCAACGTGGAGCTGATCGCCTGCGGCGAGGTCTGCGAGCTCATCCAGCCGGCACGCGTTCCGCGCGACGAGGCCTCTGCGGCCTGAATCCACTGTGAATCCTGGGCCGGTCGGTGGTACTATCGACACATGGTCAACAAGCCCTACAGCTACCGTGCCCAGCTCCGCCTCCTCAACGAGGCCATCGCGGCGATGAAGGTCGCCTGCGCTCGCCTGGAGGACGCCCACGGCAACGAGGCGGCCCAGTCGGGCCGCGACGGCGCCGCCGACTACGCCGTCTTCCTCGCCTCGGCGGAGTCACTGCAGGAATCCCTGCAGGGCCAGGCCGCCGCCGTGCAGGCGCTGGCCGACATGGAGGGGCCCCAGGCGTTCGACCTCAGCTTCCTCACGCCCGAGCTCGCCGCCGGCGACTTCTCGAACGACGAGCGCTTCCACACGATGATGGACGCCACGTTCGACATCGCTGCCGAGTATCGCCACGACCCGCAGTTCGTGGTCACCGCCCTGGTGACCGCGGTGGCCCAAGGCGATCAGCGGTGAAAACTGCGGGCGGTCGGGGTACCATGGACCCATGGCAACCTCCGACCGCCGCTCTTTCCGCACACGAGTCAACACCTCCCAACAGCTGACCGAGCTCCGCCAGCGCGCCGAGACACGCATCCAGGCGTGGGAAGGGTCGGGCCTGGCAGGCGACCGGCAGCAGGCGCTGCAGGCCTGCCAGCAGGTCGTCGAGCAGGCGGCGAAGGAGAAGGCCTACGACCTGGAGGCCGAGTTCCTCGGGCGCATGAAGGGCCTGCAGTGAACTGCGGCAGCGGTTCGTGGTAGGATCTGACCCATCCAAGGAAGGAAGGTCGCGATGGCCGCAGCCAAGAAGAAGCCCACCCGAGAGCTCCGTGCCCAGGAGGCCGAGGAGGCCGAGCGCAAGATCGACGACGCCGCGGGACACATCTTCATGGTCTTGGACCTCATCGACGAGGAGGCCAACCCGGCGCTGTGCTCCGACTGGCGCCGCCTGCAGCAGGACCTCCAGGCGCTGGCCGAGCGCGCCCGCAAGCTGGCCTGCTGACACGCGTTCCGCGCGAGGGCACACCCCTCGCCCCTTCACCTGAACAACGGCCCCTTGGGTGGGTAGGATGCCACCACCATGGCAGCCTCCACCAAGAAGCCCAGCAAGCGGGTCCCGGCGACCCTGAAGCCCTCCAGGGCCAGCCTCATCAAGTGCCTGTTCCGCAAGCGCGGGGCGGGCATGTCGCTGAAGGAGTGGCTCCGAACGAGCTTCGCCCCCACCGACGCGGAGTTCCAGGCCGCGGCGGGCGACTGGCTCCACAACAAGCGGGCCAACACCAGCAAGCCCGAGCTGTGCCTGGGCAAGACCCGGCGCAAGAAGGGCAACAAGGACCAGAAGAAGGCCGGCGCGGAACCCTCCAAGAAGTGAAGGTCGCAGCTGACCGTGGTAGGATCGGTCCCATGCTGGACCTCCTGATCCACCTGGCACTGGGACCCGCCTCCCGCGCGGCCCGCACCTACCACGACCACCAGGAAGCGCTCCGGGGGCACTCGCTCCTGGCCCGCGTCTTCTTCCCCGACGTCAAGGAGCCTGCCCCCGTCCCGCCGCCCGACGACACCTTCCTGATCTCCGGCTACGGGGTGACGGCGTGAGCGCGGCCCTCGCCTCCTCCAAGTCGACGTTCGCCGAGGCGCGTGAGACCTACGCCCGCCTGTGCGGGGAACACCCGCCCACCGCCGACGCGATGGTCTACGCGCAGGCCGAGCTCGACGTGGCCAACCGCCTCTTCCTCCAGACGCACTGGACGGTGTGGGAGCTGAAGGCCGCGATGCAGACGTAGGGATCCACGGTGAATCCTGTGGGCTGCTGTGGTACCGTGGGTACCATGTACCGCCACCACATCCCCTCGCCTCAGCCCGTCCCGCCGCCGGAGCACTTCATGGACCCGCTGCCGGCACCTCGCCACGTGTGGTCGTCGGAGCCGGCGGCCCCGGGCCTCTTCATCCGCGTCCAGCTGGGGTGCTTGGCCTTCCTGCTCCTCGCCAAGCTGGCGTTCGTCGGCCTGCTGGTGTGGGTCGTCTTCCACTTCGTCCAGCGGTTCTGGTGAGCCAAGATCGACAGTGAATCCCGTGACCGACCGTGGTACAGTCCTACCATGATCAACCGGACCAACGCCGATGCCGCCGTCGCCAAGTACGCTCAGGACAACGAGGGCGCCGGTGAGCGCGCCGTCGACTTCGCCCTGAAGGAGGACCACCAGGTCGAGGCGATGTGGACCACCCAGACGTGGGACGACGGGGTGCCCGTCACCAAGACGTTCAACCGGAACCCGCGCCAGGACCGGGCCTTCTTGGCCGGCACCCGCATCCACGGCGTCACCTACATCGGCCGCAGCAGCGGGTGCCACGTCCTCGACTTCCACCACGAGGGCGTCTGGTACTCCCTCACCCGCTCGGACGCCTGCGAGCTGCTGGAGGACGGGGGCGAGCTGCCGGACGGGCGGAACGATGCCGACGACTTCCCGCCGGAGTTCGAGGGAGGCGGGCCGTTCGGCTTCCGGCGCTGAGGAATCGACAGTGAATGCCTGGGTCCACCTGAGGTAGGTTGGACCCATGGCAACCACCCTCGAGAGCCTGAACGCGAAGCACCCCTCCTGGCTGATCACCGCCTACGGGCGACGGTACGTCGCCGACAGGCGAGACGCCAACTGCCCGGGCCTGGTGCAGACCTCCCGCCTGGAGCGCATGGACCACCTGCTCTCCACCTACCCGGGCAAGAACAAGGCCACCGGCGGGTGGCCCGTCCACGCGGAGGTGGGACACGGCACCGAGTCCTCCTGGGAGAAGGAGGCACGCGTTTCGCGCGGGCGGGCCAAAGTTCAACTGTGAATCTGGCCCGCGGCCGTGGTACAACACGGCCATGAGCAACCACATCGTCAGGGACGGGGCCCACGGCCACGCGAGCTTCACCGGTTCCTACCTTCAGCCGTACTTCGAGGACGGCACCATCCCGCCCTTCCCGGGCGCGGACTACTATGCCGTGTGCTACGGCGAGCTGTGCGCCTACGCCGACAGGCCGGCCGACGATCCCGCCTGCGCCGCCGCTGGCCACCACAAGCTGCTGGCGGTTTGGTCGGTGGAGGTGCCGGGCTGCGAGGACGACGTCAAGGCCGTCCCACCGCCCTACGCCGGCGAGTGGGAGCCCGAGTGACCCAGCGATCCACAGGGGTCCTGTGCAATCGACAGGACCCCTGTGGTACAAAGAAGGCATGGAAGCCTACCTCACCAAGGACGACGTCCTCCTCGCGCTCGCCAGCTCCACCTTCGCCGAGGCCCTCGACTGGGTCGTCGGCCGGCAGCCGGACCCCTTCAGCGAGCACTTCAACGACCTGGTGTGCGAGGTCATGGGCCTGTACCACGCCAAGGGCCGCAAGGACGTCGACGAGTGCTGCGAGATGTTGGCCGACGGCCTGCGCCTGTCGTACGAAGAAGCCCTGGAGAAGGGCCTGTCCGGGCCGGCGCTGAAGGACGCCCTGGTCGAGGCGATCGTCGAGGAGTCGACGACGACGCGGCTCCAGTGAGCAAGCCCGGGCAGTGAAACTGCCGGCCTCCCCGTGGTACAACGGTCAAGTCAAGGGGAACTGCTCCCCGGAGGAACACCACCATGATCGAGAGCTCCATGATCGCCAGCATCTTCGTCTCCGGCAACGACCTCGACATCACCTTCAAGAAGAGCGGCAAGACGTACCGCTACGCGGGCGCGGCCTCCCACGCCGGCGCCATCGAGAAGGCCGAGAGCGCGGGCCGCTACTTCAACGCCAACATCAAGGGCCACTTCGCCTTCTCCCAGCGCTAGACCTCACGCGTTCCGCGCGAGCGCGGAAAACGGCGCGCCGGGGATGGGGTGTAATGCCTCGTCCCCTCGTCGTTTTTTCAAGAGTGAATCCGTGGGCCCTCCGTGGTAGGATCGACCCATGGAACAGCCCACCGCTACCCGCGTCCTCGCCGCCACTGCCTTCTTCTCCCTCTCCCGGGAGCTCACCCGGCTCAACCACACGCAGGCCTACGAGGCCTGGGTTCGCACGAAGACCAGCCTGCCCGAGGACCGCCCGCTCTTCGCCTACGACCGGTGGGACGACGAGACCGCCTTCGCGGTGTACGACAACTACCTCCACGCCTTCGCCAACGACCCGGTGTACGACACCGACATCTACCGGTGGGACGGCACGGCGTGGTCTCTGTGGGCCACCGACGCCGTGGTCGACGCCGACGATGAGGACTTCCCGAAGGACGCCGACCCGGACGTCGCCTACTACCGCGTGCCGGCGCAGTAGGATCCGCAGTGAATCCTGGGTCCATCCGAGTTAGGATGGACCCATGAAGCAGCTCGCCCTCCAACAGTTCACCCCCGCGCAGGCCGAGGCCCAGTTCCCCGGCTGCACCGCCGACGACGACGTGAAGGAGATGCTGGCCATGGGCGCCATCTCCTCCCTGGAGCCCGACTACTTTCGCCTCTTCCTCCACGAGGGGCGCCTCCTCGGCACCAACTACGAGGTCGGCTGGCTGGGCTGGTCGGAGTGGCTGGACGGGGAATGGCGCGACCTGGACGACGCGGACTACCTGCTGGTGGTGCGCCTCCGCGAGGACGGCTTCCAGTGCCTGCCGGCGGTGTCCTGATGGAGCGCGCCCGCCTGACGCCGGGTCGCTGGGCGGTCTACGCCTGGTACAAGGACGCCCAGGGCTACGCCACCTTCGAGCGCGGCCTGGGCAAGGACGAGGCCCTGGCCGCCGCGACCCGCCACGTCGACAGGGCGCGGTCCGTCTTCATCCAGGAGGAGTTCCCGGGCGCGGGCCACCAGGTGGTCAAGGAACTGATGTGAATCCTGCCTGATCCCGTGGTAGGATCGCGACATGACCAGAGACCAACTGCGAGAGGCCGTCAGAGCGCTGGACCCCGCCGCGGCGAAGGAAATCCTGGAGGAGATCGTCGTGGACTGCATCTACATGGGGCGCCCCATGATGACCGACACCGAGATCCTGGGGGCTGTGTGCGACACCCTGAAGGAGCGCGGGCTGGACGACGGTAGCGAGGCCTCCGAGCAGGAGCTCTTCGGGAACGAGTGACACGCGTTCCGCGCGAGCGACCCTGGGATCCCCTGTGAATCCTGGGGTCGTTCCGTGGTACAAGGAGAGCATGAGCAAGTACCAACGCACCGTCCCCCGCATCATGACGCCCGAAGAGGCACGCACCAAGTGCGTCGAGATGGGTCTGGACCAGAGGGTCACCGACCACGTCGTCGGCGAGTTCCAGATGATGCACGACCGCGCGCAGTCCGAACACCGGACGTATTGCAGCTGTCGCAATCCCGTCACCGAGTGCGAGCAGACGACGGGAGAAGACGGGCGCCTGGCATGGGGCCAGTCCTGGGAGGGCGCTCTGGAGGAGCTGGCGCAGGCGATGGGTCGCGACCTCGACGCCGAGGACCTGGACCTCGACGCAGACGAGGAGCTCCAGCGCGTCTGGGACGCCTTCTTCCAGGAGTGACGGTCGGGTGCCGCCGGATCCCCTGTGCAATCCGAGGGGATCCGGTGGTAGTATCCGACCATGACCACCGCCTCCGACGACACCACCAAGTACTCCACCCCCTCACCCTCGGCGAGTTCCGGCTCCGGACTGCGGGCCTTCCCGACTCCACCCTCTTCATCGAGCGCGCACACTCCGAGATCCGGGTCGTCATGCGCGCCGACTTCGAGCCTTCCGGCGAGGTGGGCCTGGACGAGGACGCGCTCGCCCAGCTGGAGATGACCCCGGAGGACCTGGGGATCCCCGAGGGCACCGACCTGGACGACGTCAAGGTCATCAACTTCTCGGCGTGGGACTGAAGAATCCACTGTGAACCCATGGGTCCACTGTGGTAGGGTGGACCCATGGACCCCGACCCCATCGACCCCCACTCCGACGTCTTCTGCCTCCACGACCTCAGCACCATCTTCCCCGGCGGGATGACGCCGGAGCGCATCAAGGCGGCGCTGGACGAGATCAGCCCCACCGGCACCTGGCTCGAGACGGAAGCGCTGGAGCCCAAGGACCTGCCTGGTCCCGTCCGGGCGACCTTCGACGCCATCTGCGGCTACGCCCTCTCCGACGAGATCCCGGAGCTGGGCGACCTCCCCGAAGAGGACGTCGACGCCACGCCCGAGGACGAGGCCGACCTGGAGGGGCGGGAAGAGGTGACCTGCGCCCGGGTGCTGGGCGGCGCCCAGGGCATCTACCAGCTGGGCCTCCACGACCCCGACGCCCCCTTCAACCCCAGCGGGCGCGACTACTACGTCCGCGCCGACGGGTCCTTCGTCGGCTGGTTGGAGTCCTGAGCGGGTCGGATCAGCTGTGAAATCCGTGCCGACCTGTGGTAGGATCGGACCATGCAAACGGTCGCAATCCTCCGCAGGTCGGTCCGCAGCGGCGACGTCTTCGTCCACACCAGCATCGAGGCCCGCCGCCGCAAGTTCGGCGACTTCACCGTCGAGCAGGTGGCCAAGGTCCAGCGGGTCCACGACCAGGCGCTCCTGGAGACCCAGAGCACGACCTGGTACCTCGCCAGCGGAGTGGGCCTCCAGCAGATGATCGACACCCTCCACGAGGTGGGCTACGCCACGGTGCCCAAGTGGGGCGAGACCGACAAGTTCGAGGCGACCGCCGCCTTGGCCCAGGCGCTCTTCGGCTGGTGGCTGTGAAACGCGTGTCGCGACGAGGTAGGATCTGACCATGGAAACGGAAACCGCAGACGCTCCCGCCGCCGAGATCCTCTTCCAGCTCTTCGCCTACGAGGTGCGCGGCGACGATTCGTTCGTCAACGACATCATGGAGGTGGGCAACCCGCGCACGCTGGACTGGTGCGCCAACGTCACCCACGGCCTCGACCGGCCTGCCGCCCCGGACGCCAAGCCGATGCGCTACGAGCTGCTGATGTTCCAGCACACCCCGGGCGTGGAGAACGCCTCCCGCGACCTGGGCAAGTGGCCCGTCGAGCGGGCCCTGACGCCGCCCCGCTGCCGGAAGCCGCGAGCCTGCGTGGTCGTCGACGGGGTGCCGGTGGACCTCGTCAAGTTCGCCCTCGCCCGGCTGCGGGCGGCCTGAGGAACGGCAGTGAATCCTGGGTCCACCTGAGGTAGGATGGACCCATGGAAACCACTCCCACTGCCCCCACCAAGGTCTACGTCCTCGAGCTCGTCGGTGACCCCGTCAACTCCAGCGGGTCGATCACCATCGAGATCGGGGGCACGTCCCTGGACCGGTCGAAG
>Ga0207695_10008086_pt1 | contig 13228 bp, 12 predicted proteins | sample KBSC54metaG_FD_184354 | JGI IMG/M metagenome (GOLD analysis project Ga0207695, IMG submission 184354) | Corn rhizosphere microbial communities from Kellogg Biological Station, Michigan, USA - KBS C5-4 metaG (SPAdes) (version 2) | ecosystem: Host-associated > Plants > Roots > Rhizosphere > Soil...
CCGGATCTCCCATGTCCTCCCGCGCGTCGTCGGTGCGTGACCGATGAACCGGGCGGCGTTACCAGACCTTCCCGCCCCTGGCGGGAATTCGCAGCGTCGGCGGGCCAGTACGGGCGTGGGCGACTTTTCGCGGGGAGCTGGCGGCCGCGGTCCGGGGCTTGCACCCCAGTCTGTCCCGAAGGTCTCGAACAGACCTGACTAGCCTTCGGGGAGGTACGAAATGAAATGCCGGAACGTGATGAACGTCGAGCCTGAGTGGATTTCCAGCACGGCCACCGTGCTGGAGGCCGCTCAGGTCCTCCGAGACCGTTCGGTGAGCATGCTGCTGGTGTTCGATCCCACGCCGGGGCAGCTGAGGGGGGTGGTGACGGATCGGGACCTGGCGACCCGCGTCTGCGCGGACGACAAACGGGCGGCCCAGACGCTGGTCAGCGACATCGCGACCGTCGACGTCATCACGTGCAAGGCCGACGACGACCTGCGCGACGCCGAAGAGAAGATGCAGAAGACGCAGCGGTCCCGCCTGGTCGTCCTGGAAGAGAACGGCGACCCGGTCGGCGTCGTGAGCCTGCACGACATCTTCCGCTACGAGAGCCACCGGCGGGCGGTCCGCACCGCGCGGTCAGTGCTGGCGCGCGAGGCGCGCGGCCGCTCGACGCCGCCGGAGCGGATCAACCTGACGCCGTCCACGCCTGACGACGAGGCGGCCGCGATGCGCCAACCATCCGTGATGGTTGGCGGAAGCCATACCGACACCATGAAAGCTTTTCCGACCTGAGCCGAGGAGACGCGCCATGAGAGCTGCAACTGCGTCCGCGCGCGAGCCGCGCGGTGAACGAACCCTGATGGGAATCGGCCCCGAGTTCATCCGTCGCGAGGTCATCGCCGACGGCGTATCGGGGACCCTGGACGGCGTACCCCAGGAGAGAATGGACCGCACACCGTCCTCCCCCATCGTGGTGGAGCCGGCGGCCGTCCTGCCTTCGCCAACCGTGCGCACGCCCATCAAATCGCCCGCCCGGGAAGGCCAGCGGTCGGTGTCACCGGCGGCGACGGTCGTGCTGCCGGTCGAGCAGCCTTTGCCTGCGGGCACCCCTTCCACGCGTCTGGACAGCATTGTGTCGGCGCGCTTCTTCAAGGAGGGAGAGCAGCAGGAGGCGAACGGCTGGGAAGACTCGCCCTTGACGATCGAGCCGTTTCCCGACGAGGAGCCGCCCAAGATCTCGTCGTTCGACCGGGTGCCTCACCACCGGGCGCCGCTGCTGGTGACGACGTTTTTGCTGGGGACCGGCCTGGTGATCGGTCTCGCGGTGGAGGGCGCCGACGCGGGGGCGGCCCGCGCCTGGCTGGCGTCGGAGGCGGGCCCGCGCGCCGTGGAGGTGTGGCACCGCGCGAAGGCGGGCCTCGCGATCCATCTGACGCCCGAGTCCAGCGTCGCCTCGGCCAGGGCGATGGCGGGACCCGCGCAGTTGGCCGCTCCCGTCATCGCCCCGGCGGCCCTGACCGCCCCGGCGGCGCCGGAAGCGCCTGAGGCGGCGGCGGCCGCGGTCGCCCCTGCCGCGGTGGCAGTGGCGCCTGCCGCCACCGTCAAGCCCGCCCAGGCCGCGGACGAGCCGTCGACTTCGAACGTGGACCTGTGGGCGCCCCTGGTGGCGGCCCCGCCGGCCCCGCGCCGCTCCGACAAGCTGATCACGTCGCGCCGGCAGGCCCCGGAGCTGTGGCACCGCGCCGCCGAGGCGCAGGCGCGGCCAGCGGTGGCAGTTGCGAGGCTCGAGGAGACGACTCCGGGCGCCGAGCGCGCCGCCCTGGCCGCCCCGGCGGACGAGGCGAAGACGGCGGCGTCCGAGGGGCGGGTCGAACCGCGCCACGGTCTGGTCTGGTCACCGGCCCAGCAGAGACTGGTTCCCGCCGAATCCGCCTCCGCGGAGGTGCCCGCCACGGCGATGCCTTCCAGGAACGACGAGCAGCGCGCCGGGAACGCCGGCGACGGCTCGAAAGGGCCGGACAAGGACGTCCTGCCGCTGGATGATGAGGCGCACGCCACCTACTGAGTCGCCCTGGCCGGACGAGCTCCGCGACCCGGGCGAGCGCCTCTCCTGACGTCATCCAGGGTGGCACCGCCGGAGCAGGCGTGCCCGCACACGGGCCCTCAGGCTGACGGTGGCGCCAGCGTGGTAACTTGACCGCGTGAGCGACACGCAACCGGAGGGAGGGCGGTCCAAGGGGGACGATATCCCGGCCTCCGAGGTCACGCCGCCTTCGGTTTACTTCAACCGGAAGGCCCTGCTGCGGGGCGCGGTGGCGGTGGCCAGCGTGGCGGCCACCGTCAAGCTGTACCGCCGGCTGAACGGTCGTTCTCGGGACGTCGTCGAGGAGCCCGCCTTGAAGGGCGTCGCGGCGCCGTCGGACGCCGGGCCCGCCGAGGCATACCGCGTCGACGAGCCGCTCACCTCGCTGTCGGACATCACGCACTACAACAACTTCTACGAATTCTCGACGGACAAGGATGGCGTCGCCGAGCGGGCGCGCGGGTTCCAGACCACCGGGTGGCGCGTCACCGTCGACGGCTTGTGCGCGAAACCGCGCGTCTTCGATCTCGACGACCTCCTGAAGCTGAGCGCGCCCGAGGAGCGTGTCTACCGGATGCGCTGCGTGGAGGCCTGGTCGATGGTGATCCCGTGGGCCGGCTTCTCGCTGTCGAAGCTGCTGGAGCGGGTCCAGCCGCTGAGCGCGGCGCGCTACGTCGCCTTCGAGACGTTGCTGGATCCCGCGCGCATGCCCGGCCAGAAGACCGGCGTGCTGGACTGGCCCTACGTCGAGGGCCTGCGCATGGACGAGGCCATGCATCCGCTCGCCCTGCTGGCCTCGGGCATCTACGGGCGCGCGCTGCCTCCCCAGGACGGCGCCCCCGTCCGCCTGGTGGTGCCCTGGAAGTACGGGTTCAAGGGGATCAAGTCGATCGTGAAGGTGTCGCTGGTCGCCGACCAACCGCGCACGACCTGGAACCTGCAGGCGCCGAACGAGTACGGCTTCTTCGCGAACGTGAATCCGCACGTCGATCATCCGCGCTGGAGCCAGGCCACCGAGCAGCGCATCGGGGAGTCGGGCCGGCGGCAGACGCTGATGTTCAACGGTTACGAGAAGCAGGTCGCCAGCCTGTATGCCGGCATGGATCTGCGCGCGAACTTCTGAGGGGCGCGAGGCGTGACGGGGCCCAGGCGAGACGTTCGATTCGCGAAGTTCCTGGTAATCGTCAACGCGCTGGTGCCGGGCGCGCTGCTGGCGTGGGACGCCGCCCACGGGCGGCTGGGCGTGAACGGCGTCAACTACGCCCTGCACACCACGGGTTTGCTGGCGTTGATCTTCCTGTTGCTGACGCTGGCCGTGACACCGCTGCGCATGCTGGCGGGGTGGAACGCGCTGCTCGCGTACCGGCGGGCGCTGGGGCTGTTCGCGTTCGCGTACACCTGCACCCACTTCCTGATCTTCTTCGTGTTCGACCGCGCCCTCAGCGTCACGAGCACCGTGCACGAGATCCTGAGCAGGCGGTACCTGTTCATCGGGACGACGGGGTTGCTGCTGATGGCGCCGCTGGCCATCACGTCGACGAACGGCATGCAGCTGCGGCTGGGCGCGCGGCGCTGGAAGACGCTGCACCGGGCGATCTACCTGGTGGCGTCGCTGGCGGCGTTGCACTACTACATGCTGGTCAAGTCCGACACGCGCCAGCCGCTGGCGTTCGCGGCGGTGCTGGCGCTGCTGCTGGGCTTCCGGGTGGTGCGGGCGTTCGCCGGGCGGGCGCGACCGGCGCGGCCGGCTACCCCGCCGGCGCCAGTGCGCGCGCCGGTGAGGCCCCGTTTCTGGTCGGGCGAGCTACGCGTGGCGGCCGTCTTCCACGAGACGCCGGACGTGCGCACGTTCCGCCTGATGCGCCCCGACGGACAGCCGCTGCCGTTCGAGCACGCGCCCGGGCAGTACCTGAACGTGGCGCTGACGATCGACGGCAAGCGCGTCAACCGGTCGTACACGATCGCCTCGTCCCCGACGCGCGGACACGCGTGCGAGATCACGGTGAAGCGGGGTGCCGGCGGGTTCGGGTCGGTGCACCTGCACGAGCGCATCGTCGTGGGAAGCATGCTGCAGGTGTCCGCCCCGGCCGGCCGCTTCGTCTTCACCGGCGCCGAGGCCGACCGGGTCGTGCTGATCGCGGGCGGGGTCGGGATCACGCCGTTGATGGCGATCATCCGCTATCTCACCGATCGGTGCTGGCCCGGACAGATCTATCTCGTGTACGCGGTCCGTCGCCGCGCGGATCTGATCTTCGCGGACGAGTTGACCTACCTGCAGCGGCGCTTCGCGAACCTGCACGTGTGCCAGACGCTCTCCCGCGAGCCCGGTCAGAGCGAAGGCAGCGACTGGACCGGAGCTCGCGGGGCCATCACCGCCGCCATGCTGTCGGCGTTCGTTCCCGACGTGGCGCGGGGCCCCGTCTACCTGTGCGGCCCCGACGCGATGATGGCGGCGATGCAGGACATCCTGCGCGGGCTGGGGCTCCCCGACGCGGCTCTGCGGACCGAGGCCTTCGTGTCGAGCGCCACGAACGCGCCCGCCGCCGTCGATGCGGCCGTCTCCGTCACGCTGGAAGCCAGCGCGGCCCCGGCCATCCCCCGGGACCCCGCCGCGGCGGCCCAGGAGGGTAGCGTGCGGTTCCAGCGTTCCGGTCAGGTCGTGACGCAGCCGCCCCGGCAGACCATCCTCGAGACGGCGGAGGCCGCCGGCATCGACATCGCGTTCGAGTGTCGCGCCGGCATCTGTGGCCAGTGCAAGACCAGGCTGCTCTCGGGGCGGGTGGCCATGGAGAGCGAGGACGCCCTGACCGCCGGCGAGAAGGCGCGCGGCCTGATCCTGGCCTGTCAGGCGCACGCGCTGGGCGACGTGACCGTCGACGCCTGACCCGACGCCGGGAAATAACGTGAACATGCGGACGACCGGCGTACCGTCACCGTAACCAGCTTCGGGCTCGCCGCGCCATCGTCGCGCCGCAACTGCGCCGCGATCCGCGCGGATTCCGATTTCTCTGCCCGGCCCGGCGGTGGCGCGAACGTTGCTGATTTCGTCATCGTCATGAGCGTCAATGAAGCTCGAGACGGAAGGACGACTTAGTCATGAAAATATCGGAACAGCTTGGTTGGATGATCGGACTGGGTCTGTTGTCTTTCACCCTGGTGGGGGTCGGGACGGCCAGCAAGCCGCGCCAGGCGCAGGCGGCCGCCGAGACTGCGCCGGTGTGCCGGCCGGCCACGCCGCCCCCGTCGGAGGGCGCGGCCCAGGCGACCAGCGTCGCCAGCGTGCTGCCCCGGGGCGTGGGTACGGGCGGCGCCGGCGGCTCGGGTCCTCCGTTGAACGGGGCTACGGGCGCGCGAGCGTTCCACGTCGCGGCGGCGTCGACGAAGGCGCCCACGACCGAGCTGGTCTTCTTCCCCCTCTGGGCCCGCCAGTAGGGACGGGACATCGCGGGAGCGCCGGGAGGTCCGTCAGGACGGGCGCGCGCCGTCTCCGCCCGGGGCGCGCTCGGCCGCATGCTGGTTGGCGGCGGCACCCGGGGGCATCGCGCTCGGGCGCTGCTCGGGCGGTGGAGGCGCCTGGCCCTCGGCGCGAGCGCCCTCGGCCTTCCCGTCGCGTGAGGCGTGCTCGAGAATGGCGTTCACCTCGCCCCCCATCGCGAAGATGAATCCGGAGATGAAGAGCCAGGTCATGAGAACGATCACGCCGCCGATCGAGCCATACGTGACGTTGTAGGTGCCGAAGTGGCCCGCGTATTCGCTGAAGCCCCACGTGCCCAGCAGCCAGACCAGCGTGCCGCCGATCGAGCCCGGCGTGATGTACTTGAACCGCTGCTTCACGTCGGGCAGCACGTAGTAGTTGATCGCCGCCACCAGCATGATCAGCAGCGCCGTCACCGGCCAGCGCAGCCAGTGCCACGCGAACAGGTACGCGGTGCCCAGTCCCATCCGGCGCGCCAGCCACAGGCCGGCGTCGCCGCCGGCCACCAGCGCCGCCACCCCGACCAGCGCGAACACCGCGCCGGCGATGGTCGTTCCGAACGCGAGCGCCTCCGTGTGCCAGAAGGGGCGGCTCTCCTTGACGTCGTAGGCCAGGTTCAGGCCCTTGCGGACCGCGTCCACCCCACGCGACGCGCTGTACAGCGTGATCAAGACGCCGATGGTCAACAGCCGCGGCCGCGGGCGCGAAATCAGGTCGTGCAGGTGCTGGTCGATGAGGCCCATCGCCTGGGCGGGAAGCACCGCCCGTAGCCGATCCAGCAGCGTGTCGATCGAGTGCCCCAGCGGCAGGTAGGCGGTCAGCGTCGCCAGGAAGAACAGGAAAGGAAACAGCGAGAAGACGAAGTAGTAGCTGAGCGCCGCCGCCGTGTCGCTGACCGTGTTGTTCTCGTATTTCTGGTACACCCGGCGCAGGAACTCGCGCAGCGGTAGCTCGGTGTTGGACCAGATCCTCATCCGTCCCATCTGACAACCGGCAAGCCATTCAGCAAGGGCGCACCTTGTCATGGCGCCGGCATTTCCTGCGCCGGACGCCGCCGGCAGTGCTTACATTGCGCGAATGATCGCATCGCTTGGTGCCTGTTGCTTCCGGGGCGTGCTCGGTGCGTTGGCCGTGATGACGCTGGCCTGCGGCACGACGTCGTCGGGCGCTCCACCGTCTCCGGCGGCTGCGCCGGTCCCGGTTGACGGAAGCTTGCCACCGCCCGCGACCTCGTCCGCGAAGGGCGTGATCGTGCCGTCCGATACCGGGCTGGGCGCTTCCCCTACCGGCTCCGGAACGTCGACGGGCACCGAAGGTCGGTCGATGCCGTCGACGCTGGGAAGCCCGGGGAACTGACCTCAGGCGGGTTGCTGGGCGGCGCTCAGCTCCGGCTCCGCTTCCTCGTCCGCCGGGCTCACGCGCGGCTCCTCCTGTTCCGCCGAGGGCACGACCAGGATGGGGCAGGGGGCATGTCGGACCACCTTCTCGGCGACGCTGCCGATCAGCACGTGGCCGATCCCATGCCGGCCATGGGAGCCGACGACAATCAGGCCGGCCTCCCGCTTGCGGGCGTAGTCGACGATCTCGGCATCGGTACGCCCGGACTCGGCGACGCCGGTGCAGTGGATGCCGGCCGCGCGCACGCGGGCGACGGCGGCGTCCAGTTGCATCGACGAGTTCGCGAGGACCTCGGTCATGTCGACGGGCGAAGCAATCACGTCTCCGGGGGGAGGCAGGACCCACATGGCTTCCAGGTTCACGTGCAGAACCTCGATGGAGGCCCCGGTCATCCGCGCGATGTCGATGGCCACGTCCAGCGCGCGATCCGAGGTGGGACTGAAGTCCGTCGGAGCCAGAATCAGCTTGATCTCGCGAATTCGCATGCCCGTCTTCCCTGCCAGATCCTTGCCAACAGCACCGCCGGCTCCCCGGTCCGGCGCTCCCCGAAGTGGGCAGGCTGGGCGGCCGACCGGTCCGCAATGGACAGGCTCGACGGGCTGCGGGGCGCCCTCCGTGACGGCGTCAGCCGGCTGTTCCTCAATCGTAACCGGGTCGGGAAAGAGCCGCGCTGATGCGCCGCGAAAGTCCGGCGTCGTCCCGAACGGTACGGAATTTGATTCAGTGGGTCTCCAGTCTGGCCAGCATGCCAGCAGGAGGAGAGCCGATGAAGAAGCGATCAATCACGCGGCACGACCGCGCCAATGCGTTCGTCGCCGAGCCGGAGACCAGGGAAGGGCCGCCCCCCGACGATCTCGCCGAGTACCTGGGGGAGAGCTTCCTCTCGTCGGCGACCGGCGGCGATGACAACGACGCGGCCCTGCACGACGAGATCGACATCGACGAGCTGGGCGGGCCGTTCATCGAGACAGACGCCGGGGTGGAGATGGCGGCGAGCCGGGACGACGACGCCGAGCCCGCGGAAGCGGAGGCGTTTCCCACCGTGCTGCGCAGCGATCGGATGAATCCGATCATCCGCCAGCGTCACTGAGGCGCGGCTGGGATCGCGTGCTCAGGGCCCGGTCATGGCCCTGAGATCCAGCAGCCGTTCCAGTTTTTCCTCGGGCAGGATCTTCTGCTCCCGACAGAGAGCACGGATGGTCTTCCCCGACGCGATCGCCTCGCGGCCCAGCGCCGCGGCGCGGTCGTAGCCGATCTCACCCGCCAGCGCGGTGACCAGCGAGGGGCTGCGCTCGGCGAGGGCGAGACAACGGGAGCGGTCCGCCTCGATGCCGGACACGCACCGGGTCGCGAAGAGGTCCGCGGCCGCCGTCAGGATCGCGATCGACTCGAGGACCGCCGAGGCGATGACCGGGGTCATCGCGTTCAGCTCGAACGCGCCGCCCGCGCCGCTCCAGGCGACGGTCGCGTCCCGCCCCACCACCTCGGCGCAGACCATCACCACCATCTCGGGGATGACCGGGTTCACCTTCCCTGGCATCAGCGAGCTGCCGGGCTGCAGATCCGGCAGGTGGATCTCGGCCAGTCCCGCCGTCGGACCCGAGGCCAGCCAGCGAATGTCGTTCGCGATCTTGGTCAGCGAGATGGCGAGGGAGCGCAGGCTGCCCGAGAGGGCCACCACGGCGTCGCGCGTGGCCAGCGCCTCGAACAGGTTCGGCGCCTGGACCAGGGCAAGGCCGGTCTCTTCCGCCACGCGCGCGATGACCGCCGGGGCAAAGGCGCGGTCCGCGCCCAGGCCCGTGCCGACCGCGGTACCACCCAGCGGCAGCCGCAGGATGCCGTCCAGGGCGCTGGCGATCCTATCGCGCGCCGCCGCGATCATCGCCGCGTATCCCGAGAATTCTTGCCCGAGTCGGACGGGAACCGCGTCCATCAGGTGCGTGCGGCCGGTCTTCACCACGTCGTCGAAGGCGCGCGCCTGGTGGTTTAGCGCAGCGTGGAGCCGACCCAGGGCCGGTGACAGGTCGCGGGTGACCGCCTCGGCGGCCGCGATGTTGAGGGCGGTCGGAAACACGTCGTTCGAGGACTGGCCGCGGTTCACGTGGTCGTTGGGATGGACGGGGGTCTTCGACCCGACGACGCCGCCCAGCAGCTGGATGGCCCGGTTGGCGATGACCTCGTTCGCGTTCATGTGACTGGACGTCCCCGAGCCCGTCTGGAAGATGTCGACCACGAAGGCGTCGTCGTGGCGGCCGGCCGCCACCTCGTCGGCGGCCTGGACGATGGCGTCCGCCAGGGGGGCCGCCACCGCGCCGGTCGCCTTGTTCACCTGCGCAGCGGCGCGCTTGAGCAACCCCAGCGCGCGGATCATTCGCCGGGGAAGACGCCGCCCGCTGACCGGGAAGTTCTCCACGGCGCGCTGGGTCTGGGCGCCGAAGAGCACGTCGGCGGGAACCGCCACCTCCCCCAGCGAATCGTGTTCGATCCTGAATCCTTTTCGCTCGCCGGTCGTATCAGTTCTGGACATATCGGCCTCCCTGACGTCCCTAGTGGGGACGGTTAATGAATGGTGGGGTCGCCTGGAAAGATGGACCATTTGGTACATCCTGAGGGACGGGGGGACCAAAATTCCGACCGAAGGGCGAAACGCCGCCCCGCGGCGGTGCCTTGCGCTGTCGCCGGGCCGGACCCACACTGACGCTCATGCGTGACGCATCCCTCGACGGGTCGGCGGTCCAGGAGGAGATCAACCGGCGCGTCGCCCAGAACACCGAGCAGATGAAGGCGGCCATCGATGGGCGCGACGATCTGCTGTCCGTGGCGGCGCACGAGATCCGGACCCCGCTCGCGTCGTTGCGCCTTTACCTGGACGCGCTGATCAAGGCGGCCGATCGCGGCAAGCTGGATCCCGTCGAGGCGGGCGTTCGACTGCGCAAGGCGCAGCGGCAATGCGACCGGCTGAACATCCTGCTCAGCAATCTGCTCGACATCTCGCGCTCCCCCTCGCGCAAGCTGTCCGTGGTCCTCGAGCCCTTGGATCTGGTCGCGGTGGTGAAGGCCGTGTGCGATCGTCTTCGCGACCAGTTCACGCACCAGGGTCGGACGCTGGACGTGGTGACCCCCGTCGACCAGCTGTGGGGCGACTGGGATCGCATGCGGCTGGAGCAGGTGCTGACCAACCTGATCACGAACGCCCAGAAGCATGCCCCGGCCTCTCCGGTCCGCGTCGAGATCGCGCTGCGCGGTGACGACAAGGTGGCCGTGACGGTCGCCGACAGCGGGCCGGGCATCAAGCCGGACGACCGCGAGCGCCTCTTCAAGCGGGGAACGCAGCCGGCGTCGTCGGGCGGCCTGGGCCTGGGCCTGTGGATCGTCTCGCAGATCGTGACCGCCTTCGGCGGAACGATCGGCGTCGAGAGCGAGCCCGGTCGCGGGGCGGCGTTCACGTTCGAGCTGCCCCGGCGTCCCGCCCCTCCCGCCGGAGGGAGCTGACGGATGTCGAAGTCGGTGCTGATCATCGACGACGACGCTGGCATCGCCGATGCGCTGTCGCTGTTGCTCGGCCAGGAAGGGTACGAGGTGAGGGTGGCGTCGGACGGCCGCATGGCGCTGGACCTGCTGGAGGCGCAGCCGCGACCGCAGATGATCTTGCTGGACCTGTCGATGCCCGGGATGGACGGGTACGCGTTCCTGCGCCGGAAGCAGCAGAGTGACGCCCTGGCGCGCATCCCCACCTTCGTCATGTCGGCAGGTGACATGGATAACGCGTTGAAGGAGCTGCACGTCTCCGGCTGGCTGCGCAAACCCATCAAGCTCGAGGCGCTGCAGCAGCTGCTGCGCAAAGAGCGGTTGATCACGAACCCGACCCTCTTCGTCTGAGGGCGGTGCTTTGGCGGCCGGCGCCGAGCGGTGTCGCCGCCCGGCGCGGCGAAGGGCTGTCAGCTGGCCGTGGCGGTCGTGCCCGAGAGGTCCTCCTCGGGCTCGACTTCATGATCGGCCTGGAAGCCGCCGTAGCGCAACTTCTCCCACAGCGTCTTCCGGGAGATGCCCAGCATCTCGGCCGCCCGCGTCCGCTTGCCGTCGGCTGCCTTCAACGCGCGTCGCAGATATTGCAGCTCGAACTCGCGCAGCGCCGTCTGCAGGGGACGGATGGTGGTCGGCGCGGCGCCGACCAGCGGCCCGTTCCCCGCGCCGTCGGCCATCGTCGGCGGCAGGTGTTGCAGATCGATCTCTTTTCCGCCCGACAGCACCAGGGCGTGCTCGACGGCGTGCGACAGCTCGCGGATGTTGCCAGGGAAGCCGTACTGGACCAGGGCGGCCCAGGCTGCTGGCGAGACGTTCGGAACGGCCGCCCCTGCCGGCAGGAACTTCTGGATGAAGTGGCGCAGCAGCAGCGGCAGATCGCCCGGACGATCACGCAGGGCCGGCAGCTGAATCTCGATGACGTTGATGCGGTAGTACAGATCCTCGCGGAACGCACCTGACTTGATCCGCTCGGTCAGGTTGCGGTGCGTGGCCGAGATGATCCGTACGTCGACCTTGACCGTCGTGTTGGTGCCCAGCGGCTCGAACGTTCCTTCCTGCAGCACGCGCAACAGCTTGGCCTGCGCCGCCAGCGGCAGCTCGGCGATCTCGTCCAGGAACAGTGTGCCGCCGTCGGCCGCCTTGAAGCGGCCGTCGCGCTTCTTCACCGCGCCGGTGAAGGCGCCGCGCTCGTGGCCGAACAGCTCGGCCTCGATCAGGTTCTCCGCCAGCGCCCCGCAGTTGACGACCACGAACGGCTTCTCGCGGCGCGCGCTCTGGTTGTGGATCATGCGGGCGACCACTTCCTTGCCCGTGCCGCTCTCACCGGTCACCAGCACCGGCACGTCGCTGCCCGCCACCATCTTCGTCTTCTCGACGACACGTCGAATGACGGGGGAATCGCCCACCAGGGTGACCGCGTTCGTCCGTCCGGACAGCTCGCCGCGCACCTTCTCCAGCTCGCGCCGCAGGGCACGGTTCTCGTCGATGCGCCTCAGCTGCACCAGCAACTCATCCACGTCGAACGGCTTCATCAGGTAGTCGTAGGCGCCCTCCTTCAGGGCGGACACGGCTTGCCCGACGTCGGCGTAGGCGGTCATCAAGATGAACTCGGTGCCCGGGGTCTGCTTCCGAACGGTGCGGAACAGCGTCAGACCGTCGATCTCGGGTAGTCGCACGTCGCAGATCACGACGTCGAACACGCGGCGATTCAGCCGGTCTGCGCCCTCCGCTCCGTCCGAGGCAGTCTGGACGTTGTGTCCGGCATCGCGCAGCATCTCTTCCAGTGGCTCGCGAAGCTCGACTTCGTCGTCGATCAGAAGGACGTCTAGCACGTGATCACTCTCGGGTTTTGCACCTTGGGTCCTTATATAGTGCTGGCGTGGATGGTTGAAAGGTGACGACGTCACCGAGCGCGTGTTTCGCGCCGAACGTGAGCGACGATTGCCTCGGCGCGTCCCTGACGGATTGAAGTTTGGACATGGGACACGCGGGTGAGTCGCGTTGCTGATCCTCGAATGAGCTCACGGCGTCCGTTCGCCCGCGCGCGCGTGTCAGTCCCGCGCAGCGTAGGGAACGCGCCGCCGAGGCACCCCCGTTTCTGCCGCGCGGCCGCGGCGCGCGCGCCAGGCGTGACCCGCATTTTGCGGGGCGATCGGTGCGCGGTCGGGGCGTCTTTTTCCATGTGTTGCGGTCGGGTTTGCGAGCCACCCGCGGGTACATCGATTCAAAGCACATACCAACGTTCCGTTCGGCGGACGGTGAGGTCGCCGATGGGCACGATTCGCGGTCAATTCGGCCATTTTTTGTGTTTGACGCAGGGGGGCGCCAACGAACATAATGTTACTTTATGGTAACCTAAACGCGCAGGCGCGTTACTCTTCGGTGCCGCATGAGGAATGTTCGGGCGGCCGTGGATGTCGCGTGGCGCTGGTCGAACAGGACTTGCAGACCATTTTCGGGTTCGCCGCGGCACGCGCACTGCCTCAATTTCGTTCGCTTTGCCTTGCATCATTCGGGCGGTTGGCGCTGCGAGCAGGCGACCTCGATGGCGCAGGTGGGAGCTACCCTGCCGGCGCGTTCGGTCGCTGGTACGGGAATTGAAGCCAAGCTGGCCAGGATGTTTAGGTTTTTCATGGTCACCCCCCCTCTGGTGAGGTCCTGAACAACGTGGCCGCGCCGGAGCCACAGGCAAGGCTCGGCGACCGGAGCACCGCCGTCCTAGGTCGCGCGGGCGGCGCCGCCAATGACTGGGCGGTGCCCG
>Ga0207695_10008087_pt1 | contig 13227 bp, 9 predicted proteins | sample KBSC54metaG_FD_184354 | JGI IMG/M metagenome (GOLD analysis project Ga0207695, IMG submission 184354) | Corn rhizosphere microbial communities from Kellogg Biological Station, Michigan, USA - KBS C5-4 metaG (SPAdes) (version 2) | ecosystem: Host-associated > Plants > Roots > Rhizosphere > Soil...
AAGAGTCCAGCCACTGCGACGCAGCTCCTCGAGCACGTAGCGATCGCCCACGGCGGTGCACGCAACCTCGATGCCCGCGTCTCGCATCGCCGCGTGAAAGCCATAGTTGGTCATCACGGTGACGACTACGCCGCCGCCGACCAGACCGCCACGCTCGCGCAGGTGAAGCGCCGCGAGCGCGATCAACTCGTCGCCGTCGACGACCACGCCGGCGCGATCGACAGCGAGAACGCGGTCGCCGTCACCGTCGAAGGCGAAACCGAGCTCGTGGCCGCCCTCGCGTACTACCTCTCCGAGCCGCCCGATATGCGTGGAGCCGCAATCGGCGTTGATGTTGCGCCCGTCCGGCTCGGCGGCCAACACGGTGACGTTGGCTCCCAGCCGCCTGAGAATCTCAGGGGCGACCCTGTAAGTGGCGCCATTGGCGCAGTCGATCGCGATGTTGCGGCCATCCAAGCGCAGATCGGCAAAGCGAGTCTCCAGTTCGCGCAGGTAATCCTCGTGCGCGCCACGCAGCTCGCGCACTCGCCCGATCGGCGGTGGCTCGTCACTTGCCCCGGAAACGGCGCCCCTGCCGGCCTCGTCCTCGCCCGCGGCGGCTAGATCCAACGCGGCTTCGATCTCACCCTCGACCTCGTCGGAGAGCTTGAAACCGTCCGCGGCGAAAAACTTGATGCCATTGTCCTGGTAGGGATTGTGCGAGGCCGACAGCACGGCCGCCAGGTCGAAGCCGTAGCGCCGCAGCAACAGCGGCGCGGCCGGCGTCGGCAGCACGCCCCCGAGCAAGGCTTCGCCACCGGCGGCACTGACACCCGCGGCGAGCGCGGACTCGAGCATCTCGCCGGACTCACGGGTGTCGCGAGTGATCAGGACCCGCGGTCGCGCGACGCCGGTGCGAGCGGTCGCGGTCTTTCCCAGCGCCAGCGCCAGCTCGGCGCTCAACAACTCGCCCGCGACGCCGCGGACTCCGTCGGTCCCGAACAGCCTCCCCATCGGGAGTTCTAACGCTTTGAGAACTGCGGGCGCTTACGGGCCTTCTTCAGGCCCGCCTTCTTGCGCTCCTTGGCGCGCGAGTCGCGCGTCAGAAAGCCGCGGCGCTTGAGCTCGCCGCGCAGGTTGGGGTCGGCCTCCAGCAGTGCGCGCGAGATGCCGTGGCGAAGTGCCCCGGCCTGGGCGGAGATGCCGCCGCCGTGCAGACGGGCGACGACGTCCATGCGCTCCTGATAGCCGACCGTCTCGAGCGGCTGGCGTATGTTGCGCTGCAGGGTGATGCGGGGGAAGTGCTCATCGAGCGCGCGACCGTTGACCAGGTAGGTGCCGCTGCCTGGGCGCAGGATGACGCGGGCGATGGCCGTCTTGCGCTTGCCGGTCGCCTTGTAGCGGGCGCCGGCCGCCAGGTCGATGGCGGCGGTGGAGATCGGCTCTGCGAGCTGGCCGCCGGCCTCCTGCTCGGCCTCGGCCTGGGGCTCCTCGTACTCCTCGACGGCGTAGGGGTCAGCCGGCTGCTCGGGGGCAAGGGGATCGACGCCTTCGGGCACGATGTCGACTTCGAGGTGTGCGCCGGGGACGCTCGGCTTGACGCGCGGAGTGGGCTCCTCCTCAGGCTCCTCCGCCTCAGCCTCAGCCTCGACGATCGCCTCGGCAATCTCCTCGGCCACGACCTCCTCTGCCATCTCCTCGGCTACCGCCTCGACGATGGCCTCCTCGACGATCTCCTCAGCAATAGCCTCGACGATCTCCTCCTCGGGCTCGACCGGCTCCTGCTCGCTCTCGTTTGGCTCGTCAGCCATCAGGATTCAAGCTCCATCGGTTGCGGTTTTTGCGCCACATGCGGATGCTCTGGGCCGGCGTAGACCTTCAGCTTGGTGATTTGCCTGCGCGCCAAGCGGTTGCGCGGCAGCATCCCCTTTACCGCCAGGCGGATGATCTCCTCTGGGCGGCGCGCTTGCATTTCTTCGAACGTGCGTGAGCGCAGGCCACCCGGATAACCGGAGTGGCGGTAGTAGCGCTTGTCTGTGCGCTTTTTGCCCGTGACCGAGATCTTCTCGGCGTTGACGACGACGACGAAGTCGCCCGTGTCGATGTGCGGCGTGTACTCGGGCTTACGCTTGCCGCGCAACGCGTCGGCGATCTGCGTAGCCAGTCGCCCGAGCGTCTGCCCGGTGGCGTCGACGACGAGCCAGTTGCGCTCGCGATCTGTCGGCTTGGCTACGTAAGTCTTCATGACGTGAAAAGGCCGCGCGAAAAGCTGCGCGCGGCGCGGATGCATGATAGGCGATGTCGGGCCGATTCGCGGCGCGGCAAATCGGCGGCCTGCCCCTACTCCCACTCGATGGTTCCGGGAGGCTTTGACGTTATGTCCAAGACCACCCGGTTGACCTCGCGCAACTCGTTGATCATGCGCGAGGCGATCGTCTCCAGCAGGTCGTAGGGCAGGCGCGCCCAATCCGCCGTCATCGCGTCGTCGCTGGTGACGGCACGGATCACGACGACGTAGCCGTAGGTGCGCTCGTCGCCCTGCACGCCGACGGTGCGTACATCGGGTAGCACGCAGAAGGACTGCCACAGCTCGCGGTAGAGACCTGCCTTGCGGATCTCCTCCTGCAGGATGTAGTCGGCCTCGCGCAGCACGTCCAGGCGCTCCTTGGTCGCTTCGCCGCCGACCACCCTGATTGCCAGACCCGGCCCGGGGAACGGCTGGCGCCAAACCAAGCGCTCGGGGAGGCCGAGCTCGGCGCCGACGGCGCGCACCTCGTCCTTGAACAAGGCCCGGAGCGGCTCGACCAACTCGAACTGCATGTCATCCGGGAGACCGCCGACGTTGTGATGAGACTTGATCGTGGCGGCGCCGGTACCACCGCCGGACTCGATCACGTCGGAGTACAGCGTGCCTTGCACTAGATACTTGGCGGGGCTGGTCTGCGAGATCTTCGCCGCCTGCTCCTCGAAGACGCGAATGAACTCGGCGCCGATCGCCTTGCGCTTGGCCTCGGGCTCGCTCACACCTTTGAGCTTCTCCAGGAAGCGCTGCTCGGCGTTCACGGCCACGAGCGGGACCTTGAAAGTGTCACGGAAGGCGGAGATCACCTGCTCGCCCTCCTGCTTGCGCATCAGACCGTGGTCGACGAACACGCATGTGAGCTGGTCGCCGACCGCACGGTGCACGAGCAGCGCCGCGACCGACGAGTCCACACCGCCGGAGAGACCGCAGATGACGCGCCCCTCCCCCACCTGCGCCCGAATGCGCGCGATTTGCCCCTCGGCGATCGACGCCGGCGACCAGCTGCGCTCACAGCCGCACACCTCGCTCAGGAAGCGGGTGAGGATCTCCTGACCATAAGGGGTGTGCACGACCTCGGGATGAAACTGGATGCCGTAGATCCCGCGCTGCGTGTCCTCGACAGCAGCGACCGGCGAGGCCGTCGAGGAGGCCAGCGCGGTGAAGCCGGCTGGCGCCTCGAAGACCGTGTCGCGATGAGACATCCAGCACGTCTGCTCGGATGGCATTCCTGCCAGCAGCAGCCCCGGCTCGGACACGCTCAGATCGGAGCGGCCGAACTCGCCGACCTCGGCCTGCTCGACGCGACCGCCGAGCTCGTGCACGAGCAGCTGCATGCCGTAACAGATGCCCATCACCGGGGCGCCCAGCTCGAGCAGCTCTCGCTCCAGCCGGGGCGCGCCCGGCGCGTACACGGAAGCCGGACCGCCAGAGAGGACGATCCCCCGCGGTTTGCGCCGGCGCACCTCTTCGATCGAGACATGGTGCGGCAGCAGCTCAGAGAAGACGCCGCAGTCGCGGATGCGACGAGCGATCAGCTGCGAGTACTGGCCGCCGTAGTCAAGGACGACGACCTCCTCACGGGCAACCGGCAGCTCTCTTGACGCCTGCGGCGGCTCCGGCAGAGTTACCGCGGCATCAGTCATTGACCAGTTCTGCTGCCTTCCCGTTCGAGCCCATGCCGACCGCTTGGTCGCGCTGCAACTGCTTGCCCTCGGTCTGCAAGGACGGGGCGATCACGACCTCGGCGCGGTTGAACTCGGCTAGATCCTTGTGGCCACAGGTGGCCATCGAGGTGCGTAGGCCACCGAACAGGTTGAAGGTGCCGTCGTTCTCGCGCGCGGGGCCGACGAGGATCTCCTCGAGCGTGCCGTTCTGTGTGGTCGCCACGCGCGCGCCACGCGGGAGCGTCGGGTGGAAGGTGGCCATGCCCCAGTGAAAGCCCCGTCCGGGGGCTTCGTGGGCGCGGGCGAGCGGCGAGCCGATCATCACGGCGTCGGCGCCGAGGGCGATCGCCTTGGAGACGTCCCCGCCGTTGCGCATACCGCCGTCGGCGATCACCTGACAGTACTCGCCGGTCTCGAGCATGTGTGTCGAGCGAGCATGCGCGACGTCGGCGATCGCGGTCGCCTGCGGCACGCCGATGCCGAGCACTCCGCGCGTCGTGCACGCCGCGCCGGGCCCAACACCGACGAGCACGCCCGCCGCGCCTGTGCGCATCAGGTGCAGGCCCGTGTGGTAGGAGGCGCAACCGCCCACGACCACGGGCACATCGAGCGAGGGAATGAACTCCTTCAAATTCAGCGGCTCAGAAACCGTGGAGACGTGTTCACCGGAAACCACGGTGCCCTGGATGACGAGGACATCGAGGCCCGCCTCCAGCGCAAGCTCGTGGTAGTCGAGCACGCGCTGCGGCGTCAGCGAGGCGGCACAGACGACCTTCTGTTCCTTGATCTCGCGGATGCGCCGCGCGATCAGCTCCGGCTTGACCGGCGATGCGTAGATCTCCTGCATCTCGCGCGTGGCCACGTCCTTGGGCAGCTGCGCGATCCGCTGCAGCTGCTCGTCGGCGTCCTCGTAGCGTGTGAAGATGCCCTCGAGGTTGAGCACGGCCAGCCCGCCGAGCTTGCCCACGATCCCCGCCGTTTGCGGGGAAACCACTCCGTCCATAGCCGAAGCCAGCATCGGCAACTCGAACTGGTAGGGACCGAGCTTCCAGGAGATGTCGATGTCGTCGGGATCGCGCGTGCGCCGGGAAGGCACGATCGCGATGTCATCGAATCCGTATGCGCGGCGGCCCTGCTTGCCGCGACCAATCTCTACTTCCATCTCAAAATCCTCGCAGTTTCGGCGGACGACTTCGCCCCTGACGGGACGGAGCATTGGGGGTGCTTATTGGGTCGCGGTGGACGGGGCGGAGCAATGCCCTTGGGTATGCTCGATCGGTATGAGCGACGGCACTCTCCCACCCTATGACCCTCAAGCAATCGAGGCGTCTCGCCAGGGTGATTGGCGCGAGCGGGATGCTTTTCGGACCCCGGAGATAGCCGTCGAGGCGTCTCGCAAGTATATAAAGCCCTCGGCCCCGTTCACCTCGGGAAACATCCACATCGGGCACGTTCGCAGCTATTCGATCGGGGATGCCTACGCACGGTTCTGCAGGGCGCGGGGCGAGGACGTCCTGTTCGCGTTTGGCTTTGACTCGTTCGGGCTGCCCGCCGAGTTGGGGGCGATCGCCGGCGGGGTGTCGCCGAGCGACTGGGTGGCGCGCTGCGCGGAGCACATGATCGGGCAGCTCAAGCGACTCGGGTTCTCGTTTGACTGGGAGCGCACGTTCATGAGCTCGGACGCGAATATGTACCGTTGGTCGCAGTGGCTGTTCCTGACTTTGCTCGACGCCGGGCTGGTCTATCGCGGCACCGGAACGGTCGATTGGTGCGACACCTGCCAGACCACCCTGGCCACGATCCAGGTCGAGAACGGCGAGTGCTGGCGCTGTCACAGACCTGTCCGCCTGATCCAGCGGCCACAGTGGTATCTGCGCATCAGCGCCTACGTCGCCGAGAACGACCGGCGCCTGGAGGATCTCGCCGGCGGCGGCATCTGGGACGAGAACGCGCTCGCCTCTCAGCGCTTCGTGATCGGGCGAGTCGACGGTCTGGAGCTGGATCTTGTGGGAGACGACGGCGAGGCGCTGAGAGTGTTCACGCCGCACACCGACGCGATCGGACTCGCGCGCTTCGTCGCCGTGTCCCCGAGACACCCGCAGGTCGAGGTGTGGGCACAGGATGAGGTTTGGGCCAGCGAGCTCGAGGACCTCCGCTCCGGTGGACTGGAGCGAAGTTCTCGCGAGGCCCAAACGATGCCCCTCGTGCAGACCGGTCGCACACTTGCCTCCCCCACCGGCGGCGAGCCATTGCCGGTGATCGTCACACCCACCGTCGACGGGCGCTTTGGCGCAACCGCGGTGCTCGGCATCCCCGAGCGCGATCGCACCGACGCGCTGATCGCCGAGCGGCTGCTTGCGCCCCAGAGGGTGTTTGGCTCGATGCCCGACAGCGCCTCGCCGGCAGAGCCCGACGAGAACGGAGCCGCACCTCCCCTGCCCGCCGGCGCGCGCACCGCCGTGCGCTACCGCGCCAACGACTTCACCATCTCGCGCCAGCGCTCATGGGGGACGCCGATCCCGATCGTCTACTGCGAGACCTGCGGCACCGTGCCGCTGCCAAGGGAGCAACTTCCCGTCCTGTTGCCGCTCGACCTCAAGCCCACCGGCGAGGGCAACCCGCTGGCCGAGCGCGAGGACTTCGTAGGAGCCATCTGCCCGAACTGCGGCGGCGCTGCTCGACGCGAGACAGACACGCTCGACTGCCACTTCGACGCGCTGTGGCTGTGGGTGCCGGTCTGCGTGCCACCGTCAGAGCGCGAGCGCACGCTCGAGGAGATCCTGGCGCTCGACGATCTGCGCGCCTGGCTGCCCTCCGAGCGCGTCGTCGCCGGCTCGGACAGCGGCAATTTCGTCTTTGACCAGCGCACCGTCACCAAGGCGCTGCGAGACATCGGGCCGCTCGCGTTCCTCGCCGACGGCGAGCCGTTCGCCGGCTGCCTCTTTCACGAGATGGTGATCGCCGACGGGCGCAAGATGAGCAAGCACCTCGGCAATGTGGTGGACCCCGACGAGCTGGTCGCCGCCCACGGCGCCGACACGGTCCGGCTGGCAGTCCTCTACGCCGCCGCGCCGCAGCGCTCGCTGAACTGGAGCGATAGCGCGGTGCAGCGCTGCCGGCGCTTCCTGCGCCAGCTATGGGACTACTCGCATGTTCACTTTGCCGGCGAGGCCGAGCCGAGCCCGGACTCGCCGAACGGCGTTCCCGGAGCGCAGGCCGGCACGGAGACGATGGGACCTGACAAGACCGAGCATCTGCGCAAACGACTGGAGCAGTGGTGTGACACTGCGGTCGAGAAGATCACCGAGGACCTCATCGAGCTTGAGATGCACAGCGCCGTGCGCAACATGATGCGGCTGTTCGACCGAATCAAGGACTACGAGAAGCGCGTGCTGGCCAAGCGCGGCTCGCTGTGCGCCGAGGACCGCGAGGCGCTGCTGGCAGCGCTGGCGCTGCTGGCGCGCGTGCTCGTTCCGTTCGCCCCGCACATCGCCGAGCAGTTGCTGATCGCGGCAGCCGACGGAGGCGAGATCGACACCGCGTGGCCTGACGCGCAGCTTGTGTCACGATGACCCTCGCAACCAACACGAAGGATGGGTGAGAAGCCGATGACGGCGGGAGATCGCGTACAGGGGGGCGAGAGGACGCGCTCGTGCGCGACGGAGCTCGTCTGTCACAAGTGCGGCGTGAAGATCGCGCTGGGGGAGCGCGAGGCGTTCTGCCCGGAGTGCGCCAAGTGCCTGGACGTTGCCTACGACTACGAGTTGGCCAAGAGCCGACTGGCCGAAGTGGCGCTCGATCAGCGGCCGATGAACATCTGGCGACTGTCCGAGCTGCTGCCGATCGGCGACGCCGGAGCCCAGGCGCGGGTGGGGCAGTTCTCAGGGATGAGCCCGATGATTCCCGCCGACCGGCTCGGCAAGGAGCTGGGGCTGAAAAAACTGTACGTGAAGGACGACAGCACCTCGCGCCCCAGCCTCTCCTATAAGGACCGGGTCGTCTCCACGGCGATCGCGCGTCTGCTCGAGCTGGGCGACGAGGAAGTCGGCTGCGTCTCCACGGGCAACGTCGGCACCGCCGTCGCCTCGCTGGCCGCCAAGGCCGGGGTGACTCCCTACGTCTTCTACCCCAACCGCTTGGAGCGGACCAAGGCCAAGGCCTGCCGCGCGCTGGGGGCGCGCGTCTGTCAGGTCAGCGGCAACTACGACGAAGCCAACAAAGAGTGCCGCAAGGTCGCCGAAGCCAGCGGACTCGAGTTCGCCAACATCACGCTGCGGCCCTTCTACGCGGAGGGCGCCAAGACGATGGCCTTTGAGATCGTCGAGCAGCTCGGCTGGCGCGCGCCGGACAACATAGTGTCGGCTACCGCGGGCGGGACGCTCTCCTCGCGTCTGCACAAGGGGTTGATCGAGCTGGAGACGGTCGGGCTGGCGCAGACCGGTGCGACGAAGATGCACATCGCCCAACCGGCCGGGTGCTCGCCGATCGCAAGCGCGATCGCAGCGCGCGACGCCGAGATCCATCCCTGCCGGCCCGAGACGGTGGCGCACTCGCTGGCGATCGGCACACCCGGCGACGGCTATCTGGTGATCGACGCGGTGCTCTCGCGCGGGGGCAGCGCCGGGTCGGCAAGCGACGAGGAAATCTTCGCCGGCGTGGACCTGCTCGCGCGTACCGAGGGAATCCTCACCGAGCCGGCGGGCGGCACGACGATCGCTGTGCTGCGCAAACTCGTGCAGAGAGGCGAGCTCGATCCCGACGCCACGGTGGTGGCGATCATCACCGGCAACGGGCTGAAGACGCTGGAGGACCATCCCGAGAAGCCATGGCCGCTGGCCGAGTGCGAAGCGGATGCGATGCTGTCGGTGCTGAGCGACTTCCGCCACCAGCAGGCCGCGGACCCTCTGCCAGCCTAGAGCGCGCCCGCCACGCGCACGCCATTCCGACTCGCCGGCGCAGACATCGGGCAAGCGCACTCCAGCCGCTGGGCCGGCGCGCCCGACCGCGGCTCAGGCGTCGGCGGCCAGGGCGTCGGCCAGGATCAGCGAGTCCTCCCACTTGACTCTGCCGGCAGGGATCGAGTGGTCGTGCTCGCGCAGGCGAGCCAGCGCGTCGACCTTGTCCTCGCCCGTCACCACCCACAGGCGTGCGCGCGCCCGGTCGAGCACTGGATATGTGAGCGTCATTCGACGCTGGCCCTGGTAGGGGCCGCTCAGCGCCACGTCGCGGTCGAGCAGCTCGAGCGCAGGGTCGCCAGGCACCAGCGAGGCGGTGTGACCGTCAGGACCGAGGCCGAGGTGGATCAGGTCAAAATGAGCAGGCAACTGTGCGGCGTAACTGTGGGTGGCCGCGTCCAGATTGGCGTCCTCGACGGGCATCGCGCGCAGACGCTCACGAGCAGGCTCGGGCAGACTCGTCAGCAGGTTGGTGAGGTTGCGCGTTCGATCGCCGGCGGGGGCGATGCGCTCGTCGACCTGGTAGATCGCGACCCGCGGCCAGTCGATGTCCTGGCCCGCCAGCTCGGCGAACATCGCCCACGGCATGCGCCCGCCGCTGACAGCAAGCGCGAACGATCCCCGCGCTGCAATCGCCGCGTGCGCGTGCGAAGCGATCGCCTCGGCTCCCCTTCGCGCCACGGCTGCCGCGTCGGGATGAATCTCGATCGGCATGAGTCCGCTCATCGCCAAACTCGCCACGACAGGTCGCTGCCCGACGGTCGGGGCGCGTCGGAAAGATTCGGCGTCGGGGACTCGCTCACGAACTCTCCCGCATCGCCCGGTAGCGGCGGATCAAGGCGTTGGTGGAGCTGTCGTGCTCGAGCATCGGCTCTCGCGACGCTTCCAGCTCGGGGACGATCCGCTTGGCCAGCGCCTTGCCCAGCTCCACGCCCCACTGGTCGAACGAATCGATGCCCCACACCACGCCCTGGGTGAAGACGCTGTGCTCGTACAGCGCCACAAGCGAGCCCAGCGTGCGCGGGGTCAGGCGCTCGGCCAGGATCGTGCTCGACGGGCGGTTGCCCTCCATCACGCGATGCGGCACGACCGCATCGGGCGTGCCCTCGGCGCGCACCTGCTGCTCGGCCTTGCCGAACGCAAGCGCCTCGGCCTGGGCGAACACGTTTGACATCAGCAGGTCGTGGTGGTTGCCGAGCGGGTTGAGCGAGTTCGCGAAGCCGATCAGGTCGAGCGGGACCAGACGCGTTCCCTGATGCAGCAGTTGGTAGAAGGAGTGCTGGCCGCCCGTGCCCGGCTCGCCCCAGTAGATGGCGCCGGTGTCGTAGTCCACCGCGCTGCCGTCGAGCCGGACGTGCTTGCCGTTCGACTCCATCGCCAGCTGTTGCAGGTAGGCGGGGAAGCGCTTCAGATACTGGTCGTAGGGCATCACGCCAACCGTCTGAGCGCCGAAGAAGTTGGAGTACCAGACGGCGAGCAATCCCATCAGAGCGGGCAGATTTCGCTCGTAAGGGGTCGTTCGGAAATGCTCGTCGATGGCGTGGAAGCCCGCCAAGAAGTCCAGGAAGAGTGACGGACCGATGGCAAGCATGGTCGATAGCCCGATCGCCGAGTCGAGCGAATAGCGTCCCCCGACCCAATCCCAAAAACCAAACATGCGGGTGGTGTCGATTCCGAACTCGGACACGCCCTGGGCATTGGTCGACACAGCCACGAAATGCTTCGCCACGGCCTCCTCCGGGCCGAGGCTCGCCAGCAGCCACGCGCGCGCCGAGCGGGCGTTGGTCATCGTCTCAAGCGTCGTGAACGTCTTCGAGGAAACGATGATCAAGGTCTCGGCGGGGTCGAGGTCGCTGGTGGCCTCGACGAAATCGGTGGCGTCGACGTTCGAGACGAAGCGAAACGTCAGCTCGCGACTGCTGTAGTGGCGCAGCGCCTCGTAGGCCATCACCGGGCCGAGGTCCGATCCGCCGATGCCGATGTTGACGACGTTGCGGATCGGCCTGCCGGTGTGGCCGCGCCATTCGCCCGAGCGCACCTGCTCGCTGAAGGCGGCCATGCGGTCGAGCATCTCGTGGACCTGGGCGACGACATCGACACCGTCCACGATCAGCGATGTCTCGCGCGGCATCCGCAGCGCGACGTGCAGAACCGAGCGGGCCTCGGAGACGTTGATCGGATCACCGACGAACATCGCCTCCGTGCGCTCGCGCAGCCCGACCTGCTCGGCAAGCGCCAGCAGTAGGCGGATCGTCTCGGGGGTGACGCGGTGCTTGGAGTAGTCCAGGTACAGGCCCGCGCCCTCGGCCGTCATCCGCTCTCCCCGGTCGGGTTCGGCGGCGAACAGCTCCCGCAAGTGCCGCGGGGCGATCTCGTGGTGATGGCGGACAAGCTCGGCCCAGGCCGGCAGATCCCTCGGCGATGCGGTTTGGGCGGTTGGCGTGGTCATCTTGGTTGGCGTACTCATCTGGTGGTCAGCGCGCTCATCTCATCGTCACCGCGCTGTCCACGTGCCCGGCGGCGGCGTGGGCGCAGCGCTCGCTGCAGAAATAGACGGTCTTGCCATCCAGCTCCCGGCGAATCGCGCGATCCTTGTCGACCTTCATACCGCAGACGGGGTCGGTGGAGCCCCGTCGCATCGTCAGCGCGAACAGCGCCACGAACATGATGGCGCCGAGCGCGTTGGTGACGAGCTTGTAGTCGACTTTGACTTCGCTGAAGATATCGGCGTGCGTGGGGTGGGTGTGCGGGATCAGCCCGGCGACGCTGAACAGGCCGGTGACGAGCAGCGCCGCGATCACCATCGTGATGAACATCAGCGCGACGATCCTGACCGTGAACGGGACGCCGTAGTACTTGCGATAGATCAGCACGATCGGCACCACGAGCAGGTCGGCGAAGATGAACGAGATCACGCCGGCGAAGCCGATCCCGCCGGACCAGAGGACGGCGGCGAGCGGGATGTTGCCGACCGAGCAGACGAAGCTGAGGATCGCGATGACGGGGCCGACCAGCGCGTTCTCGATCAGCTTCACTCCCGCCGGGGCGTGCGTGACGAAGAGGGCGTTCCAGAAGCTGTTGTCGAACTGACCGATGAAGCCGGCCAGCACGAAGCCGAGCGCGATCTCCTTGTAGAGCATCGTCCAGTCGTTGCGGAAGTTGTGCGCGACGTCCGACCAGGCGCCCATCGACGTGAGCCGCTCGCGCACGCTCATGTGCGCTCCGGCCGAGTGGTGCTGATGCCCAGAGTCAGCTTGCACCGCGTTCGCCCGCGCCTGCTCTTCCAGGCGCTTGGAGACGAACAGGCGCAACAGCAGCGTCATCAAGGCGATCAGGATCAGCCCGCCTACGAACTCGGCGAGCGTGAACTGCCAGCCGATCAGCACCCAGATCACGATCCCCAGCTCGATCACGAGGTTGGTGGAGGCGAACTGGAAGGCAAGCGCGGCCGCCCCCGATGACCCCTTCTGAAACAGGCTCTTGGCGATCGCGATGGCGGCATAGGAGCACGACGAGGAGGCGGCCCCAAGTCCGGTCGCGAGAGCGATCGGGCGCGTTCCCGACCGGCCAAGCGCTCGCTGGATGCGTTCGCGTGGGACCCACGCCTGGACGATCGCTGAGATCGCGAAGCCGAACACGAGCGCCCACCAGACGGCCCACGCCATTAGAAAGGCGTCCTTGAGGGCGTCGGCGATGGTGCTGAACACGTCGCTCACGATAGGCCAGCGTCAGCACTGCAGCGGCCGCACCAGGGCTTCACAGGATGCCGAACGCGCGCTACGGTTTCATTGCAGGTCAGGCAGCCGCGGAGGCTTTCGGGTCTTCGAGGAAACTCCGGACATCACAAGGCAGGGTGGTCGAGCTATCGACCCGGGGAAACCCGCGGGAAAGTGCCACAGAAACAAACCGCCGATGTCGGCCGTCCCACGTGAACGGCTGGCAGGCAAGGGTGAAATGGTGCGGTAAGAGCGCACCAGCGTCGCGGTGACGCGGCGGCTGGGCAAACCCCTCCCGATGCAAGGCCAAAGCGGATCGCTTGCAGGTTGCCCGCCGAGATCCAGGTAGGCCGCTTCAGATGGATGGCTGCTCAACGACAGAATCCGGGTTATCGACCTGCTAACGGAAAGCCTCGCTTCGGCGGGGCTTTCCTATTTCAGGACAGCCGCGACCCGTCAGGACAGCCGCGCTCCGCAACCGATGCACACCCCCGTGAGCCCGTCTCCGTCGCTATCGAACCCGTGCGAGACCATCGGCCCAGCGCAGACCGGACAGGAGACGGTGCCGCGCACGGCCAGGCCCTCCCATACGCTGGTGATGAGAACATCCA
>Ga0207695_10008091_pt1 | contig 13225 bp, 4 predicted proteins | sample KBSC54metaG_FD_184354 | JGI IMG/M metagenome (GOLD analysis project Ga0207695, IMG submission 184354) | Corn rhizosphere microbial communities from Kellogg Biological Station, Michigan, USA - KBS C5-4 metaG (SPAdes) (version 2) | ecosystem: Host-associated > Plants > Roots > Rhizosphere > Soil...
CGCCTCACCTACTGCACTCTAATCGCGCAGCCGGTGACACGGACGGCACTCTCATCGGACGGGTAGAAGGAAATCAGCGCGGTGAGTAACAGGCTCGTGCCGGCGGGCAACCAGATGAAGCCGGCGGTGATCCAGGCGGACAGGTGCTCGCTCTGACCCGTTGCTCCGGCCACATAGCCGCCCAGGCTCAGGAATTCAGCCAACAGCGCGCCGGTCACTCCGAAGCACGCCTTCTGGAGCAGACTATTGAGTGAATACCCCATTCCCGCCGTGCGCACGCCCGTGGTCCGGGTTCCGTAGTCGATCGAGTCGGCAACCATGGCGTAGTACAGCGGTGATCCGATGCCGGCGGCGCACGAGGCGACGATGAAACAGGGTATGAACACCGGAAGGTTCCCGGGAAACAGGCCGATGAGGGCCAGCGCCAGGGCTTGCACGACGTAGCCCCCCTGCAGCCTGGTCTTGTTCTCCAGACGGGTCAGCTTCGAGCTGCAGACATTGCCGACGAGGCTGCACACGGTAAATAACATCAACAGGTAGCCGCCGAACTCCGCGTCCTTGTGGAGCACGTACCGGGAGTAATACACCGCAAAGGACAGGTAGGCGCAGAGGATCACGAACGACAGACTGAAAGCGGCGGTACAGATGAGCCAGGGTCGGTTGCTACCCAAGGAGCGCAGCAACTCCCGGATGGTGTGACGCTGAGGCTCCGGGGTATAGCGGACTTTGCAGCCGCGGTACGTGACGAACCAGAGCGTCGCGCCGACTCCACCCACTATCGCCATGAAGATCGGAAAGCCCACCAACTCGTTTTCGCGCGCGGTGCCACCGCCGAGCCAGTGGACGGCGGGAAGGGTGAAGGCATACACACTCAGTGTGCCCAGTTGGCAGCCGATCATGCGGAATGCGGCCAGGCTGATGCGGGCGGGGGCATCGGTCGTCATGATGTTCTGCAGAATGCCGTAGGGGGTGTTGATCCCGGCATAGATCAGGCCAAACATGAAGTAGGAAACATAAGCCCAGGGCAGATTGACTCGGGCTTCGGCGGATATAGGTAAAAACACCAGAAAGGCGATACAGCCGAACGGAATGGCCAACCACTTGATCAGCGGTCGCACGAGCCGTCCGGCGCTGCGGTCGATGATATAGCCGACGGTTGGATCGGCAATCGCATCAAACACCCGGGTCATCAACAGCAAAGCGGCGACATCGACCGCAGCCAGTCGCAGGGTGTCCGTGTAGTAGTACATCAGGAAGCCGCCGGAAATACCCCACAGCAGGTTGGAAGAGAAGTCGCCGCAGCCGTAGCAGATTTTCTCGCGCAGGCTGGGGACGGCGGCGGCAGGGTCGGTCGTGGCCGGAGGGGCTGTCATGGCTGGAGGGGTCGTCGTGGCCGGAAGGGCTGTCATGGCTGGAGGGGTTGTCGTGGCCGGAGGGCCTGTCACGGCCACAGGGTCTGTCATGGAGTGAATTCCCGCAGAAATGACTCGACCTCGGCCGGGTTGAGCAGTCGGTTGACTCCGTCGCTGGCGGCTTCGCGGCAGACGAGGAGCTGGTTCAGGTATTTCTTGCGATATTGGGTGGGTGTCGTGGCGAAATATTTCTTGAAGGCGGCGTCCAGGTGTTTGTGCTCGGAGAAGCCGCTGCTGCTGCTGATCCGGGTGATATTCAGACTCTCATCGCGCAGCAGCTCCCGCGCCTTGTTGACCCGGAGCAAAGTCAGGTACTCCCGAAAGCTGAAGCCGCTCACGGCCTTGAACGTGTGGGACAGGTGGTGGTAGCTGACGCCCATGGAGTCAGCGACATCGAGCAGCTTGATGTCCTCGAGATAGTGCTCGTTGGCGTACGCGATAGCTTGCTTGGTGATCTCCGTCTGCCGATCACCACCGGCGGATTTCTCCGCATCCTCCAGGGTAACGTGGGGTGCCGCCACGAGCCTGACCATCTCCAGTAACGCGAAAACGCGCTTCAGGAGGCTGTAGTCGCCGAACACGGGCTGGTGATGCAACACATAACGCGCCAGGTCGGCGACCGCGGCCAGGAGATCCCGGTGCATGGGCTCCTGCGGATGGAGCTCGTCGAGGACCGCGCTCGGATCACGGCCAGCGCCGCACACCAGGGCCAAGGTCGGTGAGAACTGCACGCCCATGAGCACACTGCAATCTTCCCGGGGATGCACGGTGTGCAGGTCATCACCCTGGACAAACACCATGCCGCCCTTTTTCAAGCGCAGGGATCGATTGCGCAACAACACCTCAAAGCTTCCCGACAGCACGAGGATGAGCTCGGCGGCCTCGTGCCAGTGGGGCTCGCAATAGGTGAGCTCGGTGACATACAAGTTGATAGGCTGTTGGTTGAAATCGACCAGCTCGTAGCCGAGCGCCGGCTGGGCTACGGTGCCGTGCGTGGGGTTCGCCCCAGGAGGATTCGTGTGTGCGTGTCGGAATGGACGCATCAGGAAAACAGGGCTCGCCGATACTCGTCGCGATCGATATTCAGCTCGAACGTGGTCGTCAATGCAATGTAGGCGCTGAAAAAGCTGTCGGGCGCATTGATCCGCAGCAGTCGTGCCACGTCCTCGACGGATGTGTCACTCTTGCGGGCGACCAGCTCGCAAACGCGGGAAAAGGCCTGCTCATGCTTCACCAGGTCGGTCAGGGAGCAATCTTCTTTCAGGGGTGGGAGCCGCAACGGCGCCTCGATCCGCGCCTCGGCGCGCAGGTGAATATCGCGAGAAGAGGCGCCGGCGAGAATCCGGTACGTTCCGGCTTCCACAATCCAGGCAGACAACCCGGGGTCGTAGCTGGCCAGGCGGGAAACGGGAATTTCCAGGCGCATCACGCAGCGCTCGCCGGGCGGCAGCTCCACTTTGCCGAAAGCCTTCAGCTCGCGCGGCGCCCGGGAGAGACGCCCCGCGGGGGCTTCCACGTAGATCTGCACCACTTCCTTGCCGGGGCGCTCACCTGTATTTCTAACGCCCACCTCGACCGTGATGGTGTCCTTTTCGGTGAAGACATCACCTGACAGGTGGAGTGCCTCGTACTCGAACCGGGTGTAGCTCAGCCCGAACCCGAAGGGAAACAGGGGCTGCATGTTGCGTTTGTCATAATAGCGATAGCCTACGTAGAGTCCTTCAGCGTAATAATGCCGGTAGCTCTCGCCCGGGTAGTGGAGAAACGCCGGCGTCTCTTCCAGGGTGTTGGGCGCTGTGGTCGTCAGGCGGCCGCAAGGGTTGGCGAGACCGAAAATGATCTCCGCTGTCGCCCGACCCATGCCCTGCCCTGCGTAAAAAACCTCGATCAGACCCTTGACCTTCGACAGCCAGGGCATGACGACGGAATCGCTGTTGGCCACGACGACGACCAGGTTGGGCTGCACGGCGGCGATCCGGTGGATCAGCTCCTCATGAGCCGCAAGTATGGCGAGACTCGGCCGGTCGCCATTTTCGCCATCCTCACCGATCGGGTTGCTGACAAATAACACGACGGTATCGGACTCGGCGGCCTGGGTGACGGCACTCTCCAACGCCGTCGCGTCGCGTTTTCCGGCAATGGTGGTTCCGGCGGCATACGTGATGGACAGCGAGTTGCCGGCGATCTCGACCATCTCGTCGAGCGGCTTGTCGAGCATCCATGGCGTTGTCGTGGCACAGCCCGATCCTTGAATGACAGGGGCCACCGCGGTGCCACCGACTATCAGCAGCTTCTGTGGGCGGTCCGGAGGGATGGGCAGAATGCCGCCTTCGTTCTTGAGCAGAACGATACTTTCGCGCGCGATCCGCTGCGCGAGTTGGTGATGGGCGGCGTAATCGGCCTTGTATCCGGGCTTGAGATTCGCCGTCGCTTTGCTCACCACGGCCAACAGGCGAGCCGTGGAAACGTTCAGCGCTTGCTCAGGCACAGCGCCCTCTTCCACTGCCTGCAGTAACTCCCGGCGATCCACCTCGTATTCGGGCATCGCCATGTCATTGCCGGCGAGGAACGACTTCGGTCGATCCTTGGTGCCGTTCCAATCCGAGACGACGACGCCCTGATAGCCCCACTCGCGGCGTAGCACCTGGTGCAGCAACCATTCGCTCTCGGACGCCTGGACGCCGTTCAAACGGTTATAGGAGCTCATGACCATCCAGGGATCGGAGGCGCGAATCGCATGCTCGAACGCGGCGAGGTAGATTTCCCGTAGGGCGCGCTCCTCCACCACCGAGTCCATCTGGGTCCGCTGGAACTCGGAGTTGTTGCAGGCGAAATGTTTGAGACAGGCGCCGACGCCTTTCTCCTGAAGCCCTCGGATCATTGCAGCGGCCAATTCGCCGGTCAATAGCGGGTCTTCCGAGTAGTACTCGTAGGAGCGGCCGGCGAGCGGTGTGCGGCGGATATTGATTCCGGGGCCGAGCAGTACGCTCACGCCCATCTCGAGACATTCTTCGGCGAGGGCATTGCCCATGAGGCGGATCAGCTCGGGATCCCAGGAGCAGGCCAGACTGGACCCGGTCGGGAAGCAGGTGGCGGGGCGGCTCTGGCCGAATGGGAGCCACTCGGGGACGCTGTTCAGCTCACCCGGACGGGGCTCCTCCGGCGTTCCGGAAGGCGGCAGGGCGCGGCCGCTGACATCGCGCCGTCCCCACGACTGCCCATGGTCGATCTGGGCCTCGCTGTAGCGAACACCGTGCGTGCCGTCCGTCATGACAATTGACGGAACCCCCAAACGGGCGATGGGCGCGGTTCGCCACAGGCCTTTTCCGCTTAAAAAAAAACCTTCTCTGCCGCGGTGGCGGCACTCACGACCCTGTCGATGTCGATGCTCACGTCAGTTCACTTCCCGCAAGGTTCCGCTATCAGTTATACGGTACTTTGTTGGCAAATCGGGACGGGGGATACCCGTGAGTTGCGCTGGGGTTTCCCTTTTCTTGCGACGCCGCATCCATGGCTGACGCGGCAGGCCCCCCGGCACCGACGGCATCTCGCACTCCAGTCTCCGCGGAGAGTGGGGTAAGCTCAGGAAAGGGATGGTTCTGGGGTTAGGACGCCCGCGCTTTGCTCCAAAACCCACATGAACACAGACTGTGCAGCTACCGCCCCGGCATTGAACATGGTGCGGACGTTGCGCGCGGGTCAGCATTTCGTGGTCTATCGCGGGCTTCGGGATGATGGGACCTCTGTGTTGGTTGTTGCGACGCACAATGCGGAGGCTGTGGCGTCTGGCCGTCACCAACCCCTCGACCATGAATACTCGCTGGCGGCGGACCTGGATTCCGGCTGGGCCGCACGGCCGCTCGCACTCACGTGCGATGGGGCGCGCACGCTGTTGATCCTTGAAGATCCTGGCGGGGAGCCGCTGACGCAAGCACTGTTCGAGTCACCGCCGGTGCTCGGGCGCTTCCTACAGATTGCCATCGGGGTGACCAACGCGTTGCGGCAGGTCCATGAGGCCGGTTTGATTCACCGGGATATCCGGCCGGCCAATGTGTTGCTGGAGCCGCTGACGGGGGCGGTCCGACTGTTGGGTTTTGGTTTTGCATCCAGACTCTCGCTCGAATCGGTAGCGCGGGCGCCTCCGGAAAGGATCTCGACCTCGTTTCCCTACATGGCCCCTGAGCAGACGGGGCGCATGAGCCGCTCGATCGATACGCGCAGCGATCTATACGCTCTGGGTGTCACGCTCTACGAGGTACTGACGGGCAAGCTGCCCTTTACAGCCGCCGACCCGTTGGAATGGACACATTGTCACCTCGCTCGTCGTCCTACGCCTCCGATCGAGCACAGGGCGGACACGCCTGGATGCGTATCCGGTATTTTGCTGAGGCTGTTGGAAAAGACGCCCGAGCAGCGGTATCAGACGGCGGCGGGTGTCATTCACGACCTCACGCGCTGCCTGCACGAATGGGAAGCGACCGGGAGGATCAGTGATTTCACACTCGGTACCCGCGATATTCCCGCCACACTGCGGGTTGCCGAGCACCTTTACGGTCGGGAGCGCGAGCTTGCCGTCCTGGAGGCGGTACTCGAGCGCGTGGCTACGGCTGAAGTCTGCGAGTGTGCTCTCATCTCGGGCCCGGCTGGAATCGGCAAGTCCTGCCTGGTCCAACATCTGCGCGCCTCGATCGAGCGCTACGACGGCCTGTTTGCCTACGGAAAATGTGAGCAGTACACACATAACATTCCGTATGCGCCGCTCGCGCAGGCGCTCCTGAGCCTGACGAGCGCGCTGCTCGAGCAACCGCAGATGCAACGATCCCGCTGGGAAGGACCTTTGCAAGAGGCCGTGGGACCCTATGGCCGGCTGCTCGTCAACCTCGTGCCCCAACTGGAATCGCTCATCGGGGAGCAGCCGCCGCTCACGGAGCTCGAGCCACATGAGGCACTCGCGCAGCTCCAGAGTGCCATGCGGCGGGTTCTCGCGGTGTTTGCCCGATCCGGGCATCCGTTGGTGTTGTTTCTGGATGATTTGCAATGGATGGACTCCGCGACGGCCGGCATCATCGAGGATCTGGCGAGCGCGAAAGAGCTTCGACACCTGCTTCTGATCTACGCGTTCCGGGACGACGAATCGGGCACGACTGTGGCTCTGACGAGAGCTCTGTCGGTCCTGCGCGGCTCTGAGCGGCGTTTTGTCGAGATCGCATTGAAGCCCCTGGCCGTGGCGGCTGTCGCGCGGATGGTCTGTGAAACGCTGGGCTGTGATGCGCGCCAGGGTCAGCCGCTGGCGGAGCTGGTCCGTGAGAAGGCCGGCGGGAATCCTTTCTTCTCGTTTCAATTCCTGGTCTCCTTGTGGCAGGAAGGCCTTCTGAAGCGGGACGACGATCAGGGTCAGTGGACCTGGAGCCTGCGTCGGATTCGCGACAAGGGCCACACGGACAATATGCTCCACCTCATGGCCGCGAACCTGGCGCGCTTGCCCAACGCAACCCGCGATGCCTTGAAGGATCTGGCGTGCCTCGGAAGCGCGGTGGACTTTGCAACATTGAGCCGCCTCACGCGGGGTGAAGGGGCGCTCGACAGCGCGGTGTTGGAACGGGCCGTGCGTGCCGGATACCTGGTGCGCCTCGAGTCGGGGTACCGGTTCGCGCACGATCGGGTTCACGAGAGTGCCTATTCGCTCATCCCGCCCTCGCAGCGTCCGATCACCCACTTGCGAATCGGGCGGCTGTTGGCGAACGGCACGCAACCCGAGAGCCTCGGGCGGGAAATCTTCACCATTGTAAATCAGCTCAATCGCGGACTCGACCTGGTCAGCGAGCCTCACGAGCGTGAGCAGATCGCTCAATACAACCTGACGGCCGGGCTGCGGGCCAAAGAGTCTACGGGGTATGCATCGGCCCTGGAGTACTTCCGTGCCGGCCGTGGTCTGTTGGACGCGGACTGTTGGAACAGTCAATACAGGCTGGCCTTTGCATTCGAGTTTCAGACTGCGCAATGTGAGTACCTCACCGGAGCACTGGACTCGGCGCAGCAACGGCTCGAGCGGCTGGCGGATCGGGTCATGACGCTTCATGACCGGTGTACGGTCGCCTGTCTGCGCGCCGATATCTGTGCGACGGCGAACCAGGGCGACGAGGCCATCGAAATCGGCCTGGCCTTCCTGCGCAGCGTGGGAATGGATGGGTCACCCCACCCCGATCGGAGCCGGGTCGATGAGGAGGTTCAGAAGATCTGGAGCCAACTCGGAGACCGGGCCATCGAAGACCTGGTGCATCTGCCCCTCATGAATGATACGCGCGCTGTGGCGGCGATGAACGTGTTGTCGCAGCTCGCCGTCATCGCCGGATACACGGACCCGAACCTGCTGTGCCTGCTCATCGGCCGGATGGTCAACTTGAGTCTTGCCCATGGAAACAGTGCCGCGGCGAGTGTGGGCTACGTGATGTTTGCCATGATCCTGGCCACGCGATACCAGGACTATCCGCGTGCCTTCCGCTTCGGCCGGCTCGGCGTGGACCTCGTCAAAGCCCGTAATTTCCAGCGGGCGCGTGTCACGGTCTTTTTTGTCTACGGGTCGGCCATCAGTCCCTGGATGGAGCCCATCGCTGCGGGAGTGCCGTGGCTCAGGGAGTCGCTCGAGCTGGCGCGCCGTTACGGGGACCTCAACCTGTCCATCTATATCGGGCAGCATCTGATCACACTTCGAATGCTCCTCGGGGAGCGCCTGTCCGAGGTGGAGACGGAACTGGGGACTGTGTTGGAGTCCGCTCGTCGCGGACAAGTTCGTACGATGGTAGGCATCCTGGCGGCGAAGCGTGGACTGATCCGCTCGTTGCGAGGTCTGACACCCCGGTTGGGTTGCTTCGATCACTCCGGCTTTGATGAGCGTGCATTCGAGGCGCAGTTGAGCACGGACCCGCGGCTGACGGCGGTGAGCTGTTGGTATTGGATATACAAACTGCAAATCCATTATCTGGAGGGGGACTATTTGGCCGCCTTGGCCGCGGCGGCTCGGGTGCAACCCCTCCTCTGGGCATCATGGTCATTGCCGGACGTGGCGGAATATCATTTTTACAGTGCTCTCGCGCGCAGTGCAGCTTATGCGGACGTGCAGGAGGAGCAACGGGTTCCATACGAGGAAGCGCTGATCTTCCATCAGCAGCAGTTGGCCATCTGGGCGCGGCATTGCCCGGACAACTTCAGGAGCCGTGAGCTGCTGATCGAGGCCGAATGCGCGCGCATCCGGGACCACGTTGCGGACGCACTCCGACTCTATGACGCAGCCGCCCGAGCCGCGCAGGATGGAAAGTTTGTAGCCATCGAAGCCCTTGCCCACGAGCTGGCGGGCCGCTTCTGTCTGAAGCGCGGACTCGAGACCGCCGGTCACGCGCACCTCCACAACGCCCGAGCGGCCTGGTTGCGTTGGGGTGCCGAGGCCAAAGTCAGGCAACTGGAGCAGCTCTGTCCTGCCTTACGCGTACCCCATCAGGACGCGGCTCTCAAAGCCAGTGACCCCGTCCCTGTGCAACAGTTGGACGTCATGAGTGTGATCAGAACCTCGCACACGCTTGCCAGTGCGACCACACTCCAGGAGTTGATTGGACACCTGATGCGTACCGCGTTGGAAAACGCCGGAGCCGATCGGGGCTTGCTGATTCGCGTGCGAGGCGAGATTGCGCGGGTCGAGGCTGAAGCGGTCACCCGCGGGGAGCGGGTCGAGGTCCGACTGTGTGACGAGCCGATCGCAGCGCCGGGGTGTCCGGAAAGCCTCCTCCGCCACGTGATGCGGACTCGCAACCGTGTCGTCATTCCTGATGCCACTCAACCGGATCCGCTCTACCGCGAGACTTACGAGCCGCGACCGAAATCCATCATCTGTGTGCCGATCCTGCAGCAAGCCCGGTTGTGCGGCCTGCTCTACCTGGAAAACAGTCTGACATCGCATGCGTTCACGCCGGATCGCGCCGCGCTCCTGGAGGTGATCGCGGGGCAGGCCGCCAACTCACTGGAGAACACCCGGCTCTATACTGACCTCCAGGAGCGCGAGATGCGGATCCGGCGGCTGGTCGACTCCAACATCATCGGTGTCATGTTCTGGGATTTCGGGGGCCGGATCACGGATGCGAATGATGCCTTTCTGTCCCTGGTGGGTTACAGCCGCGAGGACCTGGTATCCGGCACTATCGACTGGAAGAAGCTCACGCCGCCGGACTATCAGAACTCCGACGCCTCGGCGATACAGGAGCTGCAACAGTCCGGAACGCACGCTCCGTTGGAAAAGGAGTATGTCTGCAAGGATGGCTCGCGCATTCCGGTCCTGGTGGGCGGGGCTTTTTTGCAGGGCTCGCACGACGTGGGCGTCAGCTTTGTGCTCGACCTGAGTGAGCGCCGTAGAGCGGAGGCCGAAAGGCAGTCGCACCAGGTCGCGGAAGCGGCCAATCGGGCCAAGAGCCGGTTTCTGGCAACCATGAGTCACGAGCTGCGCACGCCCTTGAACGGCATGTTGGGATATGCGCAGATTTTAGGGCGTGATCGCTCGCTCAACGAGCGCCAGCTCGCGGCCGTGGAGGTCATGCATCGCTGCGGACGGCAGCTTCTGACACTGATCAACGATGTGCTGGATCTCGCCAAGATCGAGGCGGGGAGATTCGGGCTCACGCCCGTCGGGATCTGTTTGCCGGAGTTCCTGCGCAGTGTCGCCGATGTCGTCACGGTCAACGCCGCGCAACGGGGTCTCAAACTCATCTGCGATTGGGATGAGAGTCTTCCGGCGCTGATCCGGGCCGATGAGGGCTGCCTGCGCCGGGTATTGCTCAATCTGCTGTCGAACGCCGTCAAATTCACGGATGAGGGCGAAGTGGTGTTGGAAGTGCGCTTTTCGCCGCCGGCACGACTTCGGTTCCGGGTGCGCGATACCGGCATCGGCATCGCGGAGGAGATGATCGAGGGGATCTTTCTGCCCTTCAGCCAGGTCGCCGAGTTACATCGGCCCGTCGAGGGAACCGGCTTGGGTCTTGCCATCAGCCGGGAGCTCGTCCGCAGCATGGGCGGAGAGCTGCGAGTGGAGAGCACGTTCGGATCAGGCAGCACGTTCTGGTTCGAGTTGGACGGGGTCGCCTTGCCGCCGGCGGAGCCGGCGTCCGTCACGCGTGAGCCGCGTGTTGTGTCGGGCTATCAGGGGCGGCGACGTACCATCCTGGTCGTGGACGATGATGCGGTCAGCCGGGAAATGCTCATCCAGTGGCTGCGTCCCCTCGGTTTCGAAGTGCTCGAAGCAGGCAACGGTAACGAGGCGTTGGAGCAAGTGGCCCAGCACCCGGACCTGGTCATCATGGATCTCATCATGCCGCGGGCCGACGGTCTGCAAGCGATCCGGTCGTTGCGTCAGAAACCTGGGTCCCGCACGCTGCCCATCATCGCGACTTCGGCGAGTGTCTCGAAGGAAGACGCTCACAAGAGTCGCACCGCCGGTGCGGACGCATTCCTGGCAAAGCCGATCGATCTGCTGCAGTTCCAGGAGCTGCTGGGCGCGCTGTTGAAGATCGACTGGAATTTCGGCCCCGCGGATGCGTCATGAGTTGCAACGGATGGTCAGGAGTCAACCGGAAGTGGTCGATTGGTATCGTGCTGGTACTGATGGAGGCGGCCGTTTTGGGCGCGGCGGAGGCGGCGTCTGCGGACTCGGATGAAAACGAGCGCGCCGCGGATAACAACACCGTACCTGAGATCCGGATCACTGCGCGTCAACGCGAGGAGTCGGCTGGCGAGGTGCCCGCCGCGGTGGTTGCTTTCACCGGTGCCACTCTGGAGCAGCAGGGAATCCGTAATCTTCAGCAGCTCGGGACGCTGTATCCGGACCTCTATATTACCTCCACGATTTTCATTGACTCGCTCTTCCTGCGCGGCGTCGGCTCCTCGCCCAACGATCCGGGTTTTGAGCAACAGGTCGGGCTCTTCGTGGATGGGGTCTACTATGGGAATGGCCGCTGGATCTCCTCTGCGACCTTCGATTCCGGAGTAGTCCAGGTTCTGGCGGGACCGCAGGGTGTTTACTTCGGGAAGAATACCATCGCCGGCGCGATCGACATCCGTACGCGTGATCCGGGGGAAACATTCGAAGGTGCCGTCACGGGCGGCTACGAATTCGGTGCGCGTGAGCGTTACGGCGAGCTGGTGCTATCCGGCCCGCTATCCGACACACTGGCTGCCCGACTGTCAGGTCGCGTTTCCCGGATGAGTGGCTGGGCCATCAATGACAGCACTGGTGGACGTGAGCCGGGCGCATCCGACGCTGTCGGGCGTCTCACACTGAAGTGGACTCCGACGGGTCGGCTCGACTCGACCCTGAAGCTGCAGGTCCAGAACTACAACGACAATGGCCCCACTGCGCGCACCATCCTGTTGAGCTGCAGCGGACCGGGCAATACCCCGGCGCCGTTGACGCTGCAGGGCTTTCCAGTCTGGGGTCCGACTTCGGGAAGCGCGCCGTGTACTCGGGACTTTCACATTCCAGGTCCGCCGCAACTGCGGCAGGGTCGCGCCAACTCACATGTTCCGGCTCACACTCTGGCCCTGGCCCTGCATTGGCAGGTGGGCGTCGGCGAGCTGACCTCGATCACCGGCTACAACCGCTACGCTTTCAACTCCTATCAGGACCTGTCAGTGAGCAGCCTGGACCAGGTGGAGTCGCTCGGGGATGCCAACAACACGGCCGTCTCTACGGAGCTACGCTATCAAACACGGCTGCCAGGGCCGGTGAATATCATGCTCGGCGGCTATGAGCAGTCGACCGACTATGCGTCCTACTTCGCGCCGGCCATTTTCCCTCCCCTATTCCAGGGTGCCCAGAGCACCCTCGAGCAATTGAGCTCGACGCGAGGCCATACTCAATCGTACGTCCTGGAGTTACTTTGGAACATCACGGATGCGTGGGAGCTGGATATCGGCGAGCGGTACACTCGTGAGCGCAAGCACTCGAGATTCGATACTCTGAGTGTTGCACCCAATGTCACCGCGTTCTTCGCGGCGATGCATTTCTCCACAGAGCAACAATTCATCGATTCTTCACCTCAGGCCAGCCTGACCTGGCGGCCTACCCGTGATTTCATGGCTTACGCGGCGTACAAGACCGGCTTTCTGTCCGGTGGCTTCGCTCACGCGCAGATTCCTACGCCCTCTTCGCGCGTACCGGAATTTCTTTTCGGGCAGGAGACTGTGCGAGGTGGCGAGGTGGGGACGAAGTTCGCCGTTGCGGATGGGCGGCTGCGTTTCGACCTGGTGTCCTACTATTACGATTACGACGGTTTGCAGGTCTCGACTTTCCAACCCGCATCTCTGACCTTTGCGGTACAAAATGCGGGGCAATCGCGATCCAAGGGGGTCGAGCTCCGGGCGCTTTGGCAAATGACGAACGCGGTGTTGCTGAACACCGCGGTGACGCACGGATCGACCCGGTACACGCGTTACATCGGGGCGTGTCTGCCCGCCGCAACTTTCACGACGGGTTGTAATGTTCCTCTGCCTGGCGGTGGGTTCGCGCAGGATTTCAAGGGGTATCGAACGAGCTTTTCGCCGGATTGGACCGCGCGAGCGGGGCTGGAGTATCGGGTGGCGGTCACTGGGGCGATGTCTGTGAGTTTGGGGGCTGGCGTAAGTTATAGTGACGGTTACACCGTTGGGGATGTTCTTCATCAGCCGGCGTGGATGAAGTATGACGGGCGCATCGCGCTGAGCGCCTCGGCGTGGAAAGCCGCGTTGATTGGCAATAACTTGAGCAACGAGGCGATCTGCACGCAGGCGGCGGCACG
>Ga0207695_10008092_pt1 | contig 13224 bp, 16 predicted proteins | sample KBSC54metaG_FD_184354 | JGI IMG/M metagenome (GOLD analysis project Ga0207695, IMG submission 184354) | Corn rhizosphere microbial communities from Kellogg Biological Station, Michigan, USA - KBS C5-4 metaG (SPAdes) (version 2) | ecosystem: Host-associated > Plants > Roots > Rhizosphere > Soil...
AGACGCGCAGGAACCACCGCCACCGCCCGCGCACCTGCAAATTATGACCGCCGGCCAGTCCGATGGTCCCAACGTGGTTTACGGCCAGATGGGAGCAACCGTGGCAGGCGTAGCAGGCGCGCCAAACGTGGCATTCGCCGGAACGGAGGCCAAATTCATCTCCTTTGAGATGGGCATGAACGGCAAGGCTGTCACCGGCGCACCGTATGCGGCCGACGCTGTCACCGAGACTACACAGACGCTCAGCGACGGAAACCATATCACCCACAAGACGACGAACAAGACGTATCGCGATAGCCAAGGTAGGACTCGGCGCGAACAGTCGTTTCAGACCATCGGCCCCTGGTCGACCGACGGGGCCCCCTCGGTTATGGTCCAAATCAACGACCCCGTGGCAGGCGTCAACTACTCGCTGAACTCCGGCGCCAAGGAAGCCACCAAGATCGAAATGCCGTCGGCGCTGAGGCACGCGCAAATGGAAGCGGACACGCGAAAGATGATAACGCAAGCCAAAGCGTCCGGCGCGCGCGTGAACACCTTCAACGCGAAAGTGAGCCCGGCGAAGGAAGAGTCTCTCGGTACGCAGATGGTCAACGGCGTTCAGGCCGATGGCACAAAGAACACCATCACCATTCCCGCCGGACAAATCGGCAACGAACAGCCGATCGATATCGTCGACGAGCGGTGGTACTCCACCGAATTGCAAACGCTCGTAAAGTCCGTTCACAGCGATCCGCGCATGGGCACCACTACCTACCAACTGACGAACATAGATCGAGCCGAGCCTTCACCGTCGCTCTTCGAAGTTCCGGCGGATTACAAGGTCAACACCTTTGACAAGAGTTCGATGGACAAGACCATGACGGAGAAAATCATCCTCAGGAAGGATCAGGAATAGCAGATTCAACAACGGAAGCCTCCAGCGGCCGGGGGCTTCCTTCCCCAATGTTTTCCTTATAGCGAATCCCCGTCGCATTGTGGTACTAATAAACCATACTTCAAACTTTCCTGGCATCATCCTGGATCAAATAAAAGAGGAAACCTGTGGAGGACGGTAAACGTAGATTGATTCGACCGCCGATGACGAACTCCAGAGAGCCATTGAACGCCAAGCGTGTGAAGAAGGCAGCGCCACCGGATCAAACCAACGCGGAAAACTTCTATTACGTCAAGCAGATGCAAAGCAAGACGCCAATGGTCATCGTGATGAAGGACGGCGAGCTGCTGCACGGCATCATCGAGTGGTACGACAAGTGCTGCCTGAAATTCAACCGCGAAGAAGGTCCGAATCTGCTGGTGTTTAAGCCCGCCATCAAGTACATGTACAAGGCCTGATCGCGCCACTAATTCCGCGTCATCCGCGCGTGGAACTTCGCTCCCGCGCACGCTCTTTTAGCTGTAATCGATAGCTCCTTCGCAGAGCCGCGTCCTCATAGCGCTCCTTCTCTTCGTCCGTCTCCGGAATCACCGGTGGAACCGCCGTCGGGCTCCCTTTTTCATCCAACGCAACGAAGGTCAGGTACGCCGACGAAGTGTGCCGCCTCAGTCCGGTGCGCATGTTCTCCACCCACACCTTCACGCCTACCTCCATCGAGGTCCGGAACACGCGGTTGACGGACGATTTCAGAAGAATCAAGTCGCCAATCCTTACCGGATGCAGGAAGGTCATGTGATCGACCGAGACAGTGACCACGGGACGCCGCGAGTGGCGGATCGCGGCAATTGCGCCGGCCAGATCCACCAGGTGCATCACTCGCCCGCCCAGGAGATTGCCCAGCGTGTTGGCGTCGTTCGGCAGCGCAACCTCGGAGTATTCGGATTGAGAATCGCTGACGGGCCGGGGCGTCAGATCATGGTTCATATCTTCTGGAACACCTTGGCTTGCCGGATCATGATCAAGTCGGTTAGCTCTTCGATCCGGCCGAAGTGCACCGGGGCACAGTCCTTTTCGAGAATGTACAAGGTTTCGGTTGCGGCGCGGGTAAAGCGGACCGCGTCCGCCTCCGCGCCGGGAGGAAAGCTTGGGCAGCGCGAGCGCCCATAGCCGAAGTTGCAACTCTCGTAGAGCGATTCCCGTTCGGGAGCCCGCGGGTGGGCCGGATCGGCGAGGCAAAGCCCGTTGTAGAGAACTCCGAGCGGCGCCCGGGCCGGCGTGCTCGTCGCGTCCAAACAAGGCGTCTCCGGAAAAAAGTACGGACACGACATGGCCGGTATATTAACATGAGTGTGGATGAGTTCCCGCTTGGACAAGTTGAAAACGCTGGTGGCCGAGGATCCCGGCAATGCATTCCTGCGTTACGGTTTGGCTACCGAGTATGCAAACACAGGCGATCTGGAGCAGGCGGTAGTCGAATTCCGCGAACTACTCGCAACAAGTCCGGACTACGCAGCCGGCTATTATCACGGCGGCCGGGCACTGGAAAAGCTGGGACGTCCGGATGAGGCCCGCGAGATCTACGAGAAGGGAATCGCCGTGACCATGCGGACCGGCGACGGTCACACGCGCAGCGAACTGCAGGCAGCGCTCGACATGCTGGGACTCTAGTCCACCACCTTGGCCGTGACAATCAGGAAGTAAGCGCCCGCTTCTCCGTCCATGTTGGCTTTGCCGACGACTACTTTCTTGCCGTCGGGGATGTCGATGCTTGTTTCAATACCAGTGTTAGCGTAGTTGATACCGCCCTTGCCATCACCGCCGTTGGGCAGTTGGCTGCCGAAGCTCAGATGGTCTATGTGCACAGTTGACTCCTTCGTGTCGCCGGTGATCGAGGTCGAACGGAAAACGACTCGTAAGAAACGTAGCGACGGTCCGCCCTTCTCCCGCGGGACCGCGCCGGTTATCGAACCGTTAATCCCCTCCTGCGTCCGAAGTTGGAGCGTATCGACCAGCCGGAAGCCCTTGTAGACGAAACTATTTTTCAATTGCTTCACCACGGCATCGAGATCGGCCGGAATCTTTTCTTCGCCGGGCTGAGTCATGGCATCCAGCACTTGGAACGTGAGTTCTATGTTCCTTCGAGGGACATCGATTCGCTTCAAAGCTTCCTCGGCTGCGGCGACATTCTCTTTCGATCCAGTCAGGACAACCATGTGCGAACCCGGTGCTGAATTCATATTCACTTGGAACGCACTAACCATGAATCTGAGAGTCTCGGGATCGAGGTATTTCAACTCCACGATTCTCGGCGGCCCATTCTGCGCGAACGCACACACACCCAGCAGCAACGTCATCAGCAACGTCTTCATCTCGAAATCTCCTCTTCAGTCCGTCACCCAGTAAATAATCACGTCCGGATCGCTCGTGAGCATCTTCACCACAATTGGTTCATGCTTCTCAGGTCTCTTTACGCGTCTGACCGTGCGAATCACCGGCCTAGGCATCGGCGCTAATCGCGGAGCCTCCACGGCCGTCCGGACCGGCGGCGGAGGTCCCACGGTCTCGGGCTTCCACAATGCGCCCGCTCCCAACACCAACGCAATCGCAGCCGCATACGGCAGCCAGCGGACGGCCCTCGCCCGCTTTTCTCTACGGATCAACGGCTGCTCGCGCAGCATCGCTAACGCCGTCCCATTCGCCTCAAGCTCTTCCAAAAACAACCGGCATCCTGGACAATTCGCGAGGTGCCCTTCCACCTCAACCAGCGCAAGATCCCCGCTCGAATACAACGCGATCCGTTCTTCCCAATCCGCGCAGTTCATTTCCCACTCCGCATCAACTCATCGACAAGCTTCTTCAGCTTCACCCGGCCCGTCGAAATCTGCGACCGCACCGTCGCCTCCGACGAATTCAAAATCGCCGCAACCTCGCCCGTCGAGAGCCCCTCGATATCGCGCAACACAATCGCCGCACGTTCCTTCTCCGGTAGCCCCAACAGAGCGCGGCTCACCAAGTTCCTCCGCTCTTCCAAGCTGATCGCGGCCTCAGCGTCCGCGCGGCACGGCATCTCAGCCAACGGCACAATCTTCCGCCGCCTGCGCAGCATATCGTTGGCGATGTTCACCGTCACCCGATAAAGCCACGCACCGCACGACTGCAGTTCATCAATCGCCCCTAGATGCCGGTGCAATCGAAGCAGCGTTTCCTGCGACGCATCCTGTGCATCCTCCACGCTTCCGAGAAGCCGCAGCGCGACGCGGAACACCTGGCCCTCATACTGCCGCACGATCTCTTCAAACGCCTCCCGATCGCCCGCTTTCGCACGTCGAAGCAAAGCTGTGCCTTCGTCTTCCGGGCTCAATAGCGTCAACCCATCCGCGTTCAGAGCGGCCTCGTTTGCACTCACGTCACTAATCTATACGCGCCGATCGTCCAAAACGTTGAGCCGCCGCTGTAAACTCTTTTCATGTCCGGATTCACCCGCCGTCAACTGCCCCTTGTCGTGCTTGGCGCCTCAACTTTGGGCGCCGCAGCCGCCTCGCCGCTGATCGATTCCCACGTCCACCTCTTCGATCCCGAGAAGGTGCCCTATCACCCGAAGGCCACGTACAAACCGCCCGCCGCGCCGCTGGAAACGTACGTGAAGTTCGCCGCCGAAGCGAAGATCGATCACACCGTCATCGTCCACCCCGAGCCCTATCAGGACGACCACCGCTACCTGAAATATTGCTTCGACCACGAGCCGTCGAAGGGCTTTTTCAAAGGGACGTGCCTATTCGATCCCATCGCCGAGGACACGCCAGCGCGCATGGCAGCGCTGTTGAAGGAAATGCCCGGCCGCATCGTGGCGCTACGAATTCACGCCAACGCCGATCCCGCGAAGTATCCAACCCACAGCGGCCCGATTCGCGATCGCGACCTCTCGTCGCCGGAAATGAAGCGTACCTGGAAAGCCACAGACGACCTCGGACTCGCCATCCAGATGCACTTCAATCCGTACTACGCGCCGCTCATCCACAAGCTCGCCGCGCAATTCCCCGATATGCCGGTGATACTCGATCATCTCGGCCGTCCCTCGCAAGGCAAGCCCGAGGAATATGACGCCGTCTTGCGGCTGTCAGAATTACCACGCACGTACATGAAGTATTCAGGAACAACGTATGTGAAGGGAGATCTTCGTTCGATAGTGCGCCGTGTTCACGCCGCATTCGGCCCCGATCGGATCATCTGGGGCACGCTCGGCATGAACATGGAGCAATTCCGAAAGGAAAGCGCGCTGCTCGATTCCGTCTTCGATTTCACCAACGCAGAAGACCGCGCGAAGATCCGCGGGCTCAATTCACAGAAGCTATTTCGGTTCTGATGAACCACCGCCACTGAGAAACTGTTTAATCAGTTGGGCTCTCAACCCCTTCCGGAACTCAGCGCGGGCTTCTTCGTTCGGAAGCGCCACTTGCACGAATGCCAGACCCATTTCATTAGTAGTCTGTTCGCCATGTACAACGCGTTTCGGCGGATCGCTCGGATTGTGCGGGTTGTTCGCCGAATTGTCGTAGATGTAATCGATGCTCACCCGAGTACCCTTCGGCAACAATATAGGGTCCTGGAACCGGTAAGAGCCCTGCCAATTGAAGTCCCAATCAGGGATATGGATCAGGTGCTTCACCGTTCCGTCCGGAAGTTCCGCATCGACTTTCATATCCTTGCAGATCAGGTGCGCGTGCGGCGTGATGCTGATAGCCTCGGCATCCAGCGGCACCGTCAGCGACTGCTTCACTTCATAGTGGCTTTCGCCGGCAGGAATGTCGATGTTGCGCGTCCCCACCAACATCGTCGTCAGCGCCCGCTCAGGTTTCGGAGCGAACTTCAAGCCGATGGAAGATTGATCCTGCTCCGGTTTTCCGTCCGGATGATAGTGAACCTGCACGACGAGATCGGCGCCTTTCGGAATCGGATAAGCCAATCCGGCCGCCAGTTGCGTCGGACTTGCGCCCGGAGCCCATCCTCCCAGCCCACCCGACGGCGGGAAGCCCGGGCCGCCGAAGCACGAGTAGCTATCGCCCCCTTGCGAGGCTGCCATCTTACGCGCCGCGCCGGTAGTATCCAAATAGATCAGCGCGTGATGCACGACGCGGCGATTGCCTGGCCGGAACTCAACATCGTTCGCGTATCGCTCTTCGGTGTTGCCAATCGGAACCACGAAGCACCGGAACGCGTCAGCGCCGTCGGCAGGCACCGCAAACTTCGCAGGCACGGTGATCACCTGATCGGGCGCGCCGATCTGCCAGCCCTCTGCGAACTGCGGAGGTTTCGGTTTCTCCTTCGGGTCACCCTCGGGAGACCCATTCTTCACCCAATCGGCGATCATCCGAATCTGCGCGTCGGTCAGCCGGCGCTCGTCACGGAACCGAATCTCGCCCGACTCGGCTTTCCAGGGAGGCATGTAGCGGCTCTTGGTGACCGCGGCGAGTTGGCCCGCGCGTTTGGCCGCGTCCTGATAGGTCAACAGAGAAAACGGAGCCACTTCACCCGGCCGATGGCACGATGCGCAGTTCTGATAAAGGATCGGAGCGATGTCTTTGTTGAACGTCGGAATACCGTTGGCAAATGCGACGGAAGAAATAAGAGCAAGAATCGGCAGCTTCATATGGTCTTTCCGGAAATCGCGCATCCCAGCGCACGGGTTCTTGCCTCGGGAATTGGTTTTCCCGAGAGCAGGGCATTCAGAGCGTCTCGCACATCGTGTTGTTTTGCCTGCGGCCGCTGTTTGCCGAAATCGATGTACCGATCGTCGATGCGGCCGAGATACAGCACCTCACCTGATGGCGAGAGAACAGCCGCTTCCGGCATTGTGGTCGCTCCCGTCCATTTCGCCAGCGTCAAATTCGGATCGAGCAGCAGCGGAAAAGTATATGCATATTCCTTTGCGTAGCCGCGCAGGGTTTCCGCCTTTTGCGTCGCGTCTCCTTGCACGGCGAATACCTCAACGCCGCGTGGAGCGTAGTCTGCATCAATCCGATTCAGTTCCGGCACGTAGCTATTTGTAATCGGACAGTCCACGGTCACGAACACCAGAACAACCGCCCGCTTCAACTTCCATTCCTTCGGGGAGTGTATTCGTCCGTCAGTGTCCCTCAGCGAAAAGTCCGGCGGTGGGGTGCCCAACGCACCAGTATTTGCCAACAGCAGTAATAACGCACCGGCGATCAACGATGGGATGGCTTCCGTAACACGCTGTCTCAAGGTGTTCTCCATTGAGTTTAGTATGCGGTTCTTCTGTTAATCCAGACGCAAAGAAATGTAGAGCGAATGTAAAGGTTTGTTTAACGATTTTTGGGAAATAAGAATTGCAGCATCGGCCCGAACCGTTCGCCCCAGGCGCGCTCGTTGTGACCTGCCCCTTCCGCCTCCATGTACGACAGGTCCACGCCTTCGCGCCAGCCCTTTCGTATCAGGGCATCACGCAGCAGCCGCGCGTCTCTGGTTGTCGTCTCGGGATGTCCGCCCTCTTGTGTTCCCGTGTCGAGCCAGAGGCGCGCGGGTCGCTGATCGACGACCGCTTTTCGCACCGTCTGCAAAATAGATCGATGACCCCACCACACCGAAGGTGACATGACTCCGATCTTTCCTATGATATCTGGGTACCAAAGTCCTACTGCCAGAGACAGAAGACCGCCCAGTGAGGACCCGGCAATCCCAGTATTTATGCGGTCCGGGAGTGTACGATGAGTCACATCAATAAACGGCTTTAATTCCTCCACAATCATGCACGCATACTGAGGAGCTTTTCCCCCGTGACCGCTCCGGCGATCGCGGTATTCGGTGTATTCATCCACACGGGCGAGCCCGGCATTGTAGATCCCGACTAAGATCAGGGGCTGAATTACACCGCGAAAAATCAATGAATCGGTAGTTTTGCCTGCGCCCCAGTCCTGGCCGCAGAAGGCCGTCGCCGGATCGAAGAGGTTCTGGCCGTCCTGTAAGTAAAGCACAGGGAAGCGTTCATCCGAGGCGTCATAACCCGGAGGAAAGTAGACGATCAAATCGTGATCGTGTTCCAGATGGCGTGATTGGAAACCGGAATGATGGTGAAATTTACCAATCATGAAGTTTGAACGATGCGCCGAATCTAACTCTTTTCCTAAGGCCTGATTCTGAGTTTGGTACGGGCCATTGGATTAGTACGCCCTGTACCGACTCTCCATAGTATTTGTCCGGGAAATCGCCGATAACTAATACAGCGATGCTTAGATCGGGCAACGACATTCACATAATGGAAGATGCAGTCTACCGCGAGGAGCTGCGGAAGAGACTTGCGAAAGCACGCAGTGGGCAGCGCCGGCGCGCATCGGGCTTAGGAACAGCATTGATCACCATCGTGCTCCTGATTGGCGTTGTCATCGTTTTCCTTCACAATTACGGCATCCTCGATCTCAACCCGATGGCGTTAGCGAAGTAGCACCCACGGCCCCCGCGGCAAAATTCAGCAGATCACCCTTCTCTTCGGCAATTCGCATCATCCGCGAGTAATCGCCCGCCAGTTCGCAAAGCTGCAGTACAGACGGGCAGGCGAGTTGATTCGGCTCGATCCCCTGCAGAAATTCGAGCGAGACTTCAATCGCTTCGCCGTACCGCTTCAACCGCCCCAGCAGCATGACTAAAACCTGCGCCGCGGCCGCCCCGGCCGAATCTTCCGGGTCGGCATCGCTGGCCTTCTTGCGGAAATGCGCGATTGCCGCGTCTGCATTCTCCCCGGCCAGCGCGCGTAGGAAAATTCCGTAATCGACGTAAATGTTCTCGAACGGCGGATCGCCCTTGTAATGAAACATCGGTGCGAGCTTGTCACCGTACTCAGTCATCTCGATCGCCTGCCGCAAATCTTCGGGATCATCCAACTCCACGCTGTACTGGAGAATCGAGGCCAGGTGCGATGTATCTACGTAGTAATTCATCCCTTCAAACAACCAATCGCGGCCCGTGATGAGATCCCTCACGCTCGTCCGGTCTGGAATTTTGCCTTCCACTTCCGTCACGGTACGCTTCAGGCTCTCCGACAAGTCGTGATACAAGGTCCTCACCAGCAGGCGCAGTGAATCGGCGCGAGCCTCGCGGCCTTGATACTGGCCAAACACTGTAATTGCGCGGCAAAGCCCATGCTTTGCAAGCAGAAATTCAAACCCACGCTTCGGATTCACATGTTCGTACAGCGCGATTTCAATCGCACCGTCCGTCACGTCATCGGGAGAGAGCTTCTCAATGGCATCGGCCACCGGCGCTGGTTCGCCGATCGCGCGAAAGTAGGACCAGGCGCGGGGAATGTCGCCGTCAGCTAAAAACAAAGACCCAACTTCCCGTGCTGCCGCCATGAACGCCTTTTCGTATTCGGGGCGCTTGTCCGCCGGAACATCGTCGAGTGAACCGATCTGCACAAGAGGCAGCGCTAGCTCGTGACGTTTCGCCATCATTCGCGTCTCAAACACAGCCGCAAAATTCTTCTCCGCGAGAAACCGTCGTGCCAAGACATCAAATGCGCAGCTTGGGCCGGACTCCCGCAGAGCCTTGGTCACGAACTCAAAGAAGCTTTCGGCCATGGGCGTATAATACATTTCAACACACAAGCTTCGATAATTCCGTGGAACATCAAAAGCAAAGTGGAGTACAGCACCCTGTAAGTGTCTCTGTAGACGAAGTTCGAGAAGCGCTTGAGAGGATACTTATAAGCGCTCCTTTCGCGAACTCCGAACGGATGAGCCGTTTCCTGCGGTTCACGGTGGAATACGCACTCAATGGCCGGGCCGCCGAGTTGAAAGAATATCTGCTCGGCACGGAAGTTTTCGACCGCAATTCTTCCTACGATCCGCGGCTCGATCCCGTAGTTCGCGTTGAGGCGCGGCGTCTTCGATCCAAGCTTGCCTTGTTCTACGAGAGTGAAGGCAAGACGGACGAACTGGTGATCGAATTTCCGAAGGGGAGCTATGTTCCCAGGTTCCAGCGGCGCGGCGAACAAGCGGGACCTGCCCCACCGGCGCCTGAGCCGCAAGACTCCACGATTGCGCTTTTGCCATTTTCGAATCTTAGTTCTGCGCAGGACAACGAATATTTCAGCGATGGTCTGACGCAGGAGTTGATTCATCTGCTGACCAAGGTGGAGGGCCTGCGCGTCGTCGCCTGGAACTCCTCGGCCCAGCTTCGCGGCCAATATCCCGACCCTTACGAAGTAGGGCAGCAGCTCAAGGTGGGAAACATACTGCTCGGGAGCGTTCGCAGCGCAGGCGACCAGATTCGAATTACGGCGCAATTGGTCGACACGGCCACTGGTTACTATCTGTGGTCCGAGACGTTCGACCGCCGTATGCAGGATCTGTTTGCCATTCAGGAAGAGATCGCCCTGGCTATCGTCCGCACGCTGAAAGCGAATCTGGTCTGCAAGACGAGTCAGCACGGGGAAGTCCGAAACGTGGAGGCGTACAACCTCTACCTGAAGGGCCGATTCCATTGGAATAAGCGCACGAGCGAGGGACTCTACCGGAGCGTCGGCTACTTCGAACAGGCCATTGAAGCCGACCCGAATTCCGCCACCGCCTACGCGGGCCTTGCCGACGCCTATTCGCTTCTCTCCGATTACGGCATCGTGCGCCCGATGGAGGCGTTACCCAAAGCGGAGAAGGCCGCGCTCAAAGCCTTGCAGCTCGATCCCCTGCTGGGAGAGGCCGAAACTTCACTTGCATTTATCCGATCGCTCTATGACTGGAAATGGGCCGAAGGCGAGCAGCGGTTCCGGCGCGCGATCGCGTTGAATCCCAGCTACGTGACGGCTCACCACTGGTTTGGACTCGATCATCTGGCGGTTCGCGGAATGATGGACGAAGCGATGCGCGAAATCGAGATCGCGCGCGATCTGGATCCGTTATCGCCCATCATTCGAGAAGGCGTCGGGTACATGTGCATGCTTCGGGGCGATCACGACCGCGCCCTTCAACACTATCGCGACACCTTGGAGCTCGACCCGTATTTTTATAGAGCCTACACGTCGATGGGGCGCGCCTATATACAAAAAGGGATGTACGATCTGGCTATTGAGATGCTCGAGAAAGGAAGGGCCCTGTCGGGAGATCTGCCGACTATCTTCGCGGCACTAGGACAGGCTTACGCGTTATCGGGACGGCCGGAAAAGGCGCGCGAGTATCTCGCGCAGCTCACTCAGATGGCGAAGAGACGGTATGTTCAGTGCACTAGTTTTGCTCTTCTCCATTTGGGTTTGGGTGAGTACGATCAGGCACTCACCCATCTCGAAGCAGGATGCGAACAGCGCGCTTTAGCGATGACCAATGTACGGTCGCACCCCGTTTATGACCCGCTGCGTTCGGAACCAAGATTTACGGCTTTGCTTCAGCGGATGGGCCTGGCGTAAACGAGTTTCGATAGAGCCGCTGTGCTTCGCTGCGGCGGCCCTGGGCATAGTAAGCCTTGGCCAGTGCGTCGCGAACCTTCATGGCCTCCGGCTGATCGGGTCCCAGGTTCTTTTCCAACACCGGAAGCGCGCGCGCGTAGAGCGATGCTGCCGCACTCTCGCGGCCTGTTTCTTCATAGAAACCGGCCAGATTCACCAGGCCGCGGGCGTAATCGGGATGTTCCGGACCGATTGCCTTCTCCCAAATCGATAGCGCCCGCCGGTATAGCGGTTCGGCCTCTGCAAAGCGCCGCTCCAGGCGGTATACCTGGGCGAGATTGTTCAGCCCGGCGGCAACCCTGGGATGTTCCGGGCCGTGACCTTTCTCCAACAATGCCAGTGCGCTCTGTGCCAGCGGTTCCGCCTCGGCATAACGCCCCTGGGCGATATAAATCCCGGCGATATTTCCCAGCGGATTTGCCATCAGCGGATCATCCACGCCGAGCGATTTCTTAATCAGTTGCTGCTCTTCCTGGAAAAGCTGAAGCGCTTCATCGAACTGGCCCTGCGAACGCCGCACGGCGCCCAAAGCGTTCAAACGGTCGGCACGTTGCCGGTCATTATCCGCCGGCGCGGCAAGCGCCTTGCGTGCGTACTGCTCCGCTTCGTCGTATTTTCCTTCCGAGCGATAGAGTTCGGCCGCATTGCTCAGCGTCAGAGGCAATTCGGCGAGGCGCAGAGACTCCGCATATTCCTTCTCGGCTTCGGCGTACCTGCCGGTGGCGCGGCAGAGCGCACCCAAATTGCCATGTAGCTTCGCGATGCTGGCTGCGTGGTCGCCCGGTACGTCTTTCCAGGCTTCAAGCGATTGACGGTACAGCGTTTCGGCGTCCTTGTACTGTCCCATCTCGTGATAATGCGCGCCCATATTGTTGAGGCTCTGAGCGAGGCTCTCGCCCGCTGGGGCGACAGAGCTCGAAGCCAGAAATAGAAGAGCAGACAGATGGAATGTCATGCATATAGAGTGGGGCGAAACGGCCCCATAGAGGCAGTGTGTAGGCGTTAGCTTACGGTAGGTTCTTAACGGTAAAGTCCCAAATCTTGCCTGGATCACGTCCGGATTCGGATTAACAGCAATACGGTTCACTTGAGCGCATGCTGAACTTCCTCGATCCCGTTACGGCCAGTGTGCGCGCCGGCGATGACACCGTCCAATAGACTCCTTCCGCGTAGCCGGCAACTCGCTCGCAATATCCGCGAGTAGCGCGTTTTCCGTCAAGTGACGGAACAGTGTTGCGAAGCCGGCTTTTGGTTACCTATCGGTGTCGATGGGTTCAGGGCCTGGGGCTCGCGTCCGCCTCGGAGGCCCGCGCCAGTGCTTGCGTATCGACATACTCCCGGACGTTCGCCAATTTGCCATTTCGAACGGTAATGGCGAAGACCCAATGGTCCTCGAACGTCTTATTCGTTGCTTTGATTCTCCCCGTAGCGAAGCCGACGACCAAAACCCGGTCTCCCTGCGCTATGAACTCGGGGGGTTCTGGGTACGAAGTTTCCATCGTCTCGTTAGCCTTCTGAAGCAAACCCGCCAATCCCGCGTGCCCGCGGTGCGTGCCGGCCAGCGGCCAGTCCTCGCCCGGAATGATCCACTCAATATCTTCGGCAGACAACGCCAGCAAACCTTGCTTATCGCGGCGGCCGAGTGCCGCAAGAAAATTCTTCACAACCTCGACATTCTTCGATGCTCATCGAAATCTCTCCTTTTCCCTTACATCAAGCGTGTCCGATCTAATCAGACGTCTCGGAACCATCCTTCTCGGGCCAAATCACAGGTCGACGATCGATTACTGCTCTTTCGAGAAGCGACCGCGCCGGGGTCAGACCTGCGCCATGCCTCCATCGACGGCGAGATCCACACCGGTGATGTAAGAACTTTCATCGGAAGCAAGGAACACGA
>Ga0207695_10008093_pt1 | contig 13224 bp, 13 predicted proteins | sample KBSC54metaG_FD_184354 | JGI IMG/M metagenome (GOLD analysis project Ga0207695, IMG submission 184354) | Corn rhizosphere microbial communities from Kellogg Biological Station, Michigan, USA - KBS C5-4 metaG (SPAdes) (version 2) | ecosystem: Host-associated > Plants > Roots > Rhizosphere > Soil...
ATAATGCCTGGCCGGCGCGAGGCCCGGCCAGCGGTCGTTGAGGAGCGGCCGGAAGGCCGGTCGGGATTTCAGCTTCATGTACCAGGTCTTGGCCGCGGGATAGTCCGCCCAGGGCACGTCGCCGAAGTAGTCGATGACCGACAGATGGGCGGCGGCGGCGAAATCGGCAAGCGACAGCCTTCGCCCGGCCAGCCACTCGCGGGCCTGCAGCAGGCCCTCGACGTAGCCCAGGTGGCTGCGCAGGCCCTCGCGGCCGCGGCGCAGGTTGGCGAGCTCGGGCGCGCCCAGGCCCAGCAGCCGCTTCTCCATCTTCTCGTGCAGCAGGAAGCCGCCGGCCTCGTACTCGAACTTGCGGTCGAACCACTGGATGAGCCGCCTGGCCTCGGCCCGCTCCGCGGCGTCGCGGCCCAGCAGCGCCGGCTCCGGATGAGCCTCCTCGAGCCAGTCGAGGATGGCGCGGCTCTCGCAGAGCACCAGCCGCGCCTCGCCCGCGGCTTCCACCAGAACAGGGGTCATGCCGGAGGGATTGAGCTCGGCGAAGGCCTTAGGCCGCTCCCAGTAGCGCACCTGGACCTCGCCGAACGGCAGCCGCTTCTCGCCCAGCGCCAGCCGCACCTGGCGCGAGGCCGGATCGAGCGGGAAGTGGTGCAGGGTGCGCTCGGGGCTCATGTCCGACGGCTAGAAGGCGGGCTCCGGTGAGTCCATGGGCTGCACCCCTTAAGCAGCCGTTTACTCTAGGCTCCCGTGGCCGGAACCTCGGCGAAGGCGCCGCCGTGCGGCTCGGCCCGGCCGCGCGGGTCGGCGTGGATGATGATGTCGGCCGCGGGGAAGGCGGCCAGCACCCGCTTCTCGGCCGCAACGATGACCTGGTGGGCCGCTTCCAGCGTGAGCTCAGGGTCGAGGTCGACGTGCATCTGCATGTGCACGTAAGGGCCCGAGGCGCGCGTGCGGAGCTGGTGGACGTCGGTGAGCCTCGGATCCTCGGTCATCAGCCGCACGATCCAGGCCCGCGCCTCGTCGGAGAGCTCGTGGTCCATGAGCTGGCCGGAAGCCTCGCGGAACACGCTGACCGCGCCCCAGAGCAGCAGCGCCGCGACGGCGAGCGCCGCCCAGGCGTCGAGGCTGTTGAAGCCCAGCCACGCCGAGGCTCCGATCCCCACGAGCGCGATGACGTTGGACGCCAGGTCGGAAGCGTAGTGGGCCCTGTCGCCGGAGACCGCCACCGACGCGGTCCTGCGGAGCACGCGGGTCTGGGCGGCGATCAGCACGCCGGTCAGCGCCGTCGAGACCAGCATCACGACGATGGCCCAGTCCTCGTCCTTCAACGGGTGCGGGCCCAGGAGATCGCCGATCGCCTCACGGGCGATGAGCGCGGCGGAGGCGAACACCAGGCCGGCCTGCATGAGGCTGGCGAAGGCCTCCGCCTTGCCGTGGCCGAAGCGGTGCTCGGGATCCGGCGGCGCCACGGCGTAGCGGACCGCGAAGAACGTCCCCAGCGAGGCCAGCAGGTCGAGGCCGGAATCGGCCATGGAGGCCAGCAGCGCGACCGAGCCGGAGGTCAGCCAGGCGGCGAGCTTGATCGCCGCCAGGATGCTCGCCGTCGCCACCGACAGCAGGGTGACCCGACGGGTCAGCGCGGCGCTTTCGCCGGCGGTGAGGCCGTGGACGTCCATCGGCCGGAGGTTAGCGAGCCCGCCGCGCCAGGCCAGCGCAAACGACTCGCAAGACAAGGTCGCGACAGCCCGGCCGAGACGGCGGAAATCATCTGCGGCGGGAACGATCGCCGTCGCGCGGCCAAGGTCGTGGCGCTGCGCGAGTGGCCCCAGGCGACCATCGCCGCCGCTCCGCTGACCGCCGGCTACGCCGCCTCCCGCGGCATCGGCCCGACGTAGCGCGACTGCGGGCGGATGAGCCGGCCGCCGGCCAGCTGCTCGCGGGCGTGGGCGATCCAGCCCGAGACGCGGCCCATGGCGAACACGCAGGTGAAGGCCGAGGGCGGGAAGGCGAGCGCCTCCAGGAGGAGCGCTGTGTAGAACTCGACGTTGGTGTCGAGCGGGCGGTTCGGCTTGCGCGCCTTCAGGATGGCGAGCGCCGCCTGCTCGACGGCCTCGGCGAAAGCCAACCGCCCCGGCAGCACATTGGAGCCCTCGCCCAGCCGGCGCACCGCCTTCTTCAGCGCATCGGCGCGCGGGTCGCGCACGCGATAGACCCGGTGGCCGAAGCCCATCAGCCGGTCGCCGCGGTCAAGCGCGGACTCGATCCAGGCGCGGGCGTTCTCCGGCCGGCCGATGGCGTCCAGCATGTCGATGATCGGGCCGGGCGCGCCGCCGTGCAGCGGCCCCTTCAGCGCGCTGATCCCGCCCAGCACGGCCGAGGCCAGGCCCGCGCGAGTCGAGGCGATGACCCGCGCGGCGAACGTCGAGGCGTTCAGGCCATGGTCGCTGACCGTCACGAGGTAGGTGTCGAGGGCGTCGACCTCGGCGGCGCTCGCCGGCCGGCCCTTGATCATCCGCAGGATGTCGCCGGCGTGCCGCAGGTTGGGGTCGGGCCGGACCGGCGCCTCGCCGGCCTGGGCGCGGACCACGGCGGCGGTGAACACGGCCGGGGCGGCGGTGAGGCGAAGCGCGACGCCGAGGTCGTCGCCGTCGGCGAGCCTCGCGGTGAGCGCGCGCATCGCCTCTATCGGCGAGCGGTCCAGGAGGCCGGTATCGAGAGCGGAGACCTCGCCGAAAACCTCCGCGCGCGCGGCCCCGAGCGCCGGACCGAGATCGGCGGGCACGCCGTCGAGGAAGCCGTCCCACAGCAGCCGCACCACATCCTCGTAGCCGACCCGGCCGGCGAGCTCGTCGAGCGAGCGTCCGCGGATGATCAGCCGTCCCGCCTGGCCGTCCACTTCCGACAGCACGGTTTCGGCGGCGACGACGTCTTCCAGGCCGTCTGAAACATGCGGGGTCATGGCGCGCTCCTTCCTGCTTGCAGAGCCAGAGATTTGCCGGCAATCTAGGTCCGTCAATCTTGATCAATATGATCAATGTATGCCTGATCGGGACTGGATCGCTGCGGAGGACGCCAGGACCCGCCTGGGGGTGAGGGCCCAGACGCTCTACGCCTATGTGAGCCGCGGACGCGTGCAGATGCGGCCCGACCCGCGCGATCCGCGCCGCAGCCTCTATCGCGCCGCCGACATCGCCGCGCTCAGCCAGCGCAAGTCGCGCAGCCGCAAGGTCTCCGAGGTGGCGGCCGGCGCGATCGCCTGGGGCGAGCCCGTGCTGGCCTCGGAGATCACCACCGTCGCCGGCGGGCGGCTGTTCTACCGCGGGCGGGACGCGATCCTGCTCGCCGAGACCGAGACCCTGGAGTCGGTGGCGCGGCTGCTGCGCGGCGGCCACGGCGCGGCGCTTAAGCGAACCGACCGGCCCGCCCCGCCGGATGCGCCCGACATGCGCACCCGCGGGTTCCTGGCGCTCGCCGCGCGGGCCGGCGGCGATCCGCCCGCGCGCGGGCGCAATCCCCTGGCGCTCGCGGTCGAAGCGGCGACCCTGCTCGACGTGCTGACGGACGCTATCGCCGGTGAGGTGGGCGGCGGGGCGATCCACAACCGGCTGGCGCTGGCCTGGGGCCAAGGCCCCGGCGGACCCGGCGCGGACCTGATCCGCCGCTGCCTGGTGCTGGTGGCCGACCACGAACTGAACGCCTCGGCGTTCGCCGCGCGGGTGGCCGCCTCGACGGGCGCGTCGCTGGCGGCCGCCGCGCTCGCGGGGCTTGCGACGCTGAGCGGCCCGCGGCACGGGATGGCCACCGCCGCGGTCAGGACCTTCGCCGCCGAGGCCGCCCAGCTCGGCCCGGCCCAGGCGATCGCCAACCGGCTGGCCGAGGACCGGGCGCTGCCGGGATTCGGCCATCCGCTCTATCCGGACGGGGACCCGCGCGCCGCGGCGCTGCTGTCGCGATTCGATCCGCCGCGGGAGCTGGCGGCGCTGCAGGCGGCGGTGCGGCAGGAAACCGGGCTTGCGCCGAACGTCGACTTCGCCCTGGTCGCCGCCTGCGAGGCGCTGAAGCTGCAGCTGGACGCGCCGTTCGCGGTCTTCGCGGTGGCCCGCTGCGCCGGCTGGATCGCGCATGCCATCGAACAGGGCCAGTCGGAGGCGCTGATCCGGCCGCGCGCCCGCTACGTGGGCCCGGAGCCGGAGTTCGGCTGACGCCGGTTGCAGCGCCGCGACCATTCGGCGGTTGAGCCGTGCCGCGGCTCACCTTAATGCGCCAGGGCAAAGCCGCCCCGGGGGAGCGCCGCCGTGCCCGACTGGATCAACGCCGTCATCCTGGGCGTCGTCGAGGGGCTGACGGAGTTCATCCCGGTCTCCTCCACCGGCCATCTCCTGCTGGTGAAGGAGCTGATGGGTCTGAAGGACCCCTTCTGGGACACCTTCAACGTGCTCATCCAGTTGGGGGCCGTGCTGGCGGTCGTCGCGCTCTACTTCGTCCGCTTCTGGGACGTGCTGATCCGCCTTCCGACGGACCCGAACGCCCGGCGCTTTGCGCTCTCCATCGTCGTAGGCTCGATCCCCGCCTTCATCGCGGGCTTCCTGCTGCACGATGCGATCAAGACCATCCTGTTCGAGAGCCCCCGGGTGATCTGCACCGCCCTGGTCATCGGCGGCATCCTGCTGCTGATCATCGATCGCGTGGCGCCCAAGCCGCGCCGCGACGACGCCTTCGACCTGCCGATCTGGACCTCGCTGGCGGTGGGCGTCTTCCAGTGCCTGGCGCTGGTGCCCGGCGTGTCGCGCTCCGGGGCCACGATCGTCGGCGCCATGCTGATGGGCGTGGAGAAGAAGGCCGCGGCCGAATTCTCCTTCTTCCTGGCGATCCCGATCATGTTCGGGAGCTTCGTGCTGGATGGCTGGAAGAGTCGCCATCAGCTCACCGGCCACAACATCGAGCTGGTGGCGATCGGCTTCGTGGTCGCCTTCATCGTGGCCATCGGCGTGATCCGGGCGATGCTCGCCATTGTCACCCGCCGCGGCTACGCCGTGTTCGGCTGGTGGCGGATCGTGGTGGGCGCAGCGGGGTTGCTGGCGCTGCAGTTCGCGTGAAGAATCCGATCCACCTCCCGCAAGGGGAGAAGCGGGAGTCAGGCGGCGAGCGCGCCGTCTTCCTGGTCGGCGTACTGGCCGCCTCGGCGGTAGCGGTAGAGATAGCTGGGCAGCACGGCCTCCAGCGTCGTGGGCGTGATGCCGAGCTCGGCGAGGCCGGGGTGCTGGCCGGAGACGACGTTGTCGGTCCGGAGCAGCCGCACCTGGTCCGAGGTGATCGGCGGGGCGACGACGCCGGCGGCGAGGTCGCCCAGCGCGCCCAGCAGGTCGGCGGCGATGAACGGCACGGGGATGAGCATGCGCCGCCGCTCGATCTGGGCCAGCAGGATCTCCATCAGCGCCCGGAAGGTGAAGATGGCCGGGCCGCCGAGCTCGTAGGTCTGGCCGGCGCACTCCGCCAAGGTGACCGCCTTGGTCAGCGCCCGCGCGACGTCGCCCACGAACACCGGCTGCATGCGCGTGCGCCCGCCGCCGATCAGCGGCAGCGCCGGGCTCACCAGGGCCAGGCCGGCGAAGCGGTTGAAGAAGCTGTCCTGCGGGCCGAACACGATCGACGGCCGCGCGATCACCGCGTCGGGGTAGATCGCGCGAGCCGCCGCCTCGCCCTCGGCCTTGCTGCGGGCGTACTTGGCGGACGAGGCGGGATCGGCGCCCAAGGCCGAGACCTGCACGAGGCGCGTGACGCCTTCGGCGCGGGCCGCCTCGGCGACGTTGCGCGCCCCCATGACGTGGACGGATTGGAAACCCTGGCGGCCGTGCTCGTAGAGCAGCCCGACGAGATTGAGCGCGGCGGTCGCACCGTCCAGCGCCCGGCGCAGCGACGGCGGGTTGCGGACGTTGGCCTGGACGACGTCGATCTGGCCCACGTCGCCGTGCAGGCGCATGGCGTAGGCGAGATTCGGCTGGCGCACCGCGACGCGGATCCGCCAGCCGACCTTGGCGAGCTGGCGCACGGCCTGGGTTCCGATGAAACCCGAGCCGCCGAACACGGTGACGAGATCCTGCATGACGGGTCCGAAGCCTGCGCCGGGCGCGCGGGATGCCGATAGACGATGCGGCTCACCGCCGCAATGCGGAGGGGTCATCGGGCCGGCGCCGTTGACCGTCGCGGGTCGGAGCTTTAAGCAACCCCGCTCGCGCGACCCGACGGGTCGGGCCCAGGTGGCGGAATTGGTAGACGCGCTGGCTTCAGGTGCCAGTGGCTTAACGGCCGTGAAGGTTCGAGTCCTTTCCTGGGCACCATCGGATCGCCGCCAATCGCGGCCGGTGCTTTCCCGCGAGCCTTCCCGCTCTCTATAGTGAGGGCCAGATCGCTGGAGAGCGGACAACGTGACCACCTTCCTGCACGACGGAGACCTGCCCGCCGACGCGCTCGCCGGCGCCTCGGAGGTGGCGATCGATTCGGAGACCATGGGCCTCCGCCTCGGCCGCGACCCGCTGTGCGTGGTGCAGCTCTCCGACGGGCGCGGCGACGCCCACGTGGTGCAGCTGAGCCGGCCCGACTATGCCTGTCCCAACCTGAAGCGGCTGCTGACCGATCCCGCCGTCACCAAGATCTTCCACTATGGCCGCTTCGACATCGCCATGTTCTACCTGCATCTGGGCGTCGTCACGGGCCCCGTCTACTGCACCAAGATCGCCTCCAAGCTGGCGCGCACCTACACCGACCGCCACGGGCTGAAGGACGTCGTGAAGGAGCTCCTGGGCGTCGACCTCTCCAAGCAGCAGCAGAGCTCCGACTGGGGCGCGCCGAAGCTCTCGGAGGAGCAGGTCGCCTACGCCGCCTCCGACGTGCTGCACCTGCATGCGCTGAAGGCGCGGCTCGACCACATGCTGGCGCGCGAGGGCCGCGACGCGCTCGCCAAGGCCTGCTTCGCCTTCCTGCCCAACCGTTCGCTGCTGGACGTGGCGGGCTGGGAGGACATCGACATTTTCGCTCACGCCTGAGGTTTGGGGATGGCGGCGCCCGAGAGCTTGGGGGAGCCGGTCCGCGGCGGCATCGAGCGCTGGCGGCGGCGCTCGCGCGTGGTCCGCGCCCTGCGCCTCGTCGTGCCCGGGATCATCCTCCTGATCCTCCTCGGGCTGGGAGCGTCGGTGGTCTACAACGCCTCCAAACCCGGCCCTGAGGCGAGCCAGGAGACCAACCAGCCGATCCGGCTGATCAATCCGCGCTTCGTCGGCCGCGACGACCGCGGCCGAGCCTTCGCGCTGACCGCCGCCAGCGCCACGCGTGATCCGCAGGAGTACCAGAAGGTCTATCTCGACCGTCCGGCCCTGGTGCTCGACGAGCAGGGGCCCGATCCCATGCGGATCATCGCCCGAAGGGGAGTCTTCCACGAGAACACCGGCAAGCTGGAAGTGAGCGGCGGGGTGCGGCTCGCCTCCAACAAAGGCGCCTTCGAAACCGCCGCCTCGCAGTTCGACACCAAGAGCGGCGAGCTGGTGGGTTCAGGCCCGGTTCACGGCTCCGGTCCACTTGGAGAAATCGATGCGAAGTCCTATGCGGTTTATGACAAAGGTGACCGCATGGTCTTCAATGGCCGCGTCCACACGCGCCTGATTCCGAAATGACAGCGTTGGAAGCCCGCCCGATGAAGAGCCTCTCCACCCTTGCGGCGATCGCCCTCGCCGTCGCCGCGCCGGCCCTCGCCCAGCAACTGGCCACCAACTCGAAGGCGCCGATCGACATCACCTCCGACCACGCGGAGGCGAGCAACAGCGACTGCGTCTCCACCTGGACCGGCAACGTCGAGGCGTTGCAGGACAACGCCCGGCTGCGCACCGATGTGCTGAAGCTCTATTCCGCCCGGAACGCCAAGGCCGGCTCGTCGACCAACAGCTGCGGCGACATCGTGCGCATGGAAGCCCTGGGCTCGGTCTACTATGTGACCCCGCAGCAGCGCGTGAAGGGCGACAACGCCGTGTACCTCGCCTCCAACGACACCATCACCGTGACCGGCGACGTGGTTGCGGTGCGCGGCCGCGACGTGATGCGCGGGAAGCGGATGGTGATCAACGTCAAGACCGGCGACGGCCAGATGGAGAGCGACGTGACCGGCCGCAACCGGCCGGGCCGCGTGCGCGGCGTCTTCTATCCGAACGACAAGACCGACAATGCGCAACAGCCGGCCGGCGCCGGCGAGCGCCGGTGACATTTTGAAGCCTGAGCGGATCGCGAGCGGTCCCGGCCAGGCCGGTGAGGGGCTGGTCGTCGACAACGTCGGCAAGTCGTTCCGCGGCCGACCGGTGGTGAAGGGCGTTTCGCTGCGGCTGCGCCGCGGCGAGGTGGCGGGCCTGCTCGGCCCGAACGGGGCGGGCAAGACCACCTGCTTCTACATGATCACCGGTCTCATCGCGGTCGATTACGGCGCGATCTACCTGGACGGCGCGAACATCACCGAGCTTCCCATGTACCAGCGCGCCCGGATGGGCGTGGGTTATCTGCCGCAGGAGACCTCGATCTTCCGCGGCATGACGGTCGGCGAGAACGTCATGGCGGTGGTCGAGCTGCGGCTGAAGGACCACAAGCAGGCCCGCGCCATGGTCACCGAGCTGCTCGAGGAGCTCCACATCGAGCACCTGCGGAACGCGCCGGCGATCTCGCTGTCGGGCGGCGAGCGACGGCGGGTGGAGATCGCCCGGGCGCTGGCCTCGGAACCCGCCTTCATGCTGCTGGACGAGCCGTTCGCCGGCATCGACCCCCTGGCGATCGCCGACATCCGCGAGGTGATCGCCTACCTGAAGCAGCGCGGGATCGGCATCCTGATCACCGACCACAACGTGCGCGAGACGCTCGACATCATCGATCGCGCCTCGATCATCCACGCCGGCGAGGTGCTGTTCGAGGGCCGGCCCGACGAGATCGTCGACGATCCGGAGGTCCGCCGCGTCTATCTGGGCGACACCTTCGCCTGAACGTTCCGCTGGCGTCAGCTCGACTTCAACCGGCACTTCCGGAACGCGACCTGCGTTCCGTCGACCACGACGCTCTTGCCGTCAGTCCAGAACTTGATGGGCCCCTTGGCGAACTGCACGCCCTGGTCGACCGGCGTCCGCACGAGCTCGTATCGCCGATTGTTGTTGCTGGTCGTCAGCGTCGCCGTCTTCGGCGTGCTCGAATCATACGACATTTGGAACGCGCCGCCGTCGGCGCACGTGTAGTAGGCGAAATCGAAGTTGTTCATCGGAGGTTGCTTGGGAGAGGCGGCCGAGGCCTGCGCCCAAACCAGGGTCAATGCCAGCACGCCTCCCACCACGGGCGAGGCCTTCACTTCCAGGCTCCTTTCCACGCTGGTGCGAGCTCTTGGCGAGCTCTTTGGCATTGTAGACGATTTCTCGCCGCGTGGGGGCTCGCTCCCGATAACGTGACCCATCGCGGAACGATCGTTTTCGCCGTTGAGGCGGCGGGACGCGGCGCTACCAGGCGTAGGCTTCTGGGGCCGGGCCGCCGGGGCCCGGGAAGATCCTGTCGAGCTCGGCCATCGTTGCATCATCGAGGGTGATCTCGACAGCGGCCAGATTGGCCTCGAACTGCTCGAGCGTGCGGGGCCCCACGATCGGCGCCGTCACCCCGGGACGCGAGGCGAGCCACGCCAACGCCACATCGGCCGGCGCATGGCCGATCTTCCCGCACAGCGCTTCATAGGCCTCCACCCGCTCGTCCTTGCGGGCGTAGGCGCGCCGACCGCGGTCGTTGCCTTGCGGCTGGCCGGCGAGGGCGCCCGCGGCCAGCGGGCTGTAGGGCAAAAAGGCCATGTCATAGGCGCGGGCGGCCGGCAGCACCTCCAGCTCCACGGCGCGCTTCATGAGGTTGTAGACGCTCTGCTCGGAGACCAGGCCCAGGAAGCGGCGGGCTTTCGCGCTCTCCTGCGCCTGGGCGATGTGCCAGCCGGCGAAGTTGGACGAGCCCACGTAGAGCACCTTGCCTTGCGCGACGAGCACCTCCATCGCCTGCCAGATCTCCTCCCAGCGAGCGGCGCGATCGACGTGGTGCATCTGGTAGAGGTCGATGTAGTCGGTGTTGAGCCGCTTCAGGCTGCCTTCGCAGGCCTCCCGGATGTGCTTGGCCGAGAGCCCTTTCTGGTTCGGTCCGACCCAGGATCCCGAGCGGCGGACCGGATCGGGCGAACCCCACTCCATCGGCGCGGAGTAGACCTTGGTGGCCAGCACCGTCTTCTCGCGCCGGCCGTTCCCTTGCGCGAACCAGCGGCCGATCAAGGCCTCCGACTGGCCGGCGTTGTAGTTGTCCGACGTGTCGAGGAGGTTCACGCCGCGCTCGAAGGCAGCGTCCAGGATGCGGAAGGAGCTCCGTTCGTCGGTCAGCCACGAGAAGTTGACGCTGCCGAGACCGAGCGGGCCGATCTGCAGGCCGGTCGAGCCGAACGGGCGGAGCTGCACGCCGGCGCGCCTCAGGTCAGCGGATCGAGCGGGGCGCCGTCGGGGCCGAGCGGGCCCACCCGGCCGGGCGTGACGAACAGCGGCGTGGCGGGCCGGGGAAGTTCGACGCGCCCGAGCCCCGCCCAGGTGGCGAAGCCCAACCGATTGAGCAGCGCCGGGCGCTCGGCGTCGCGGATCGCCGGATCGAGACCCAAGGTGAAGTTCTCCTGCTGCCGGATGAACGGCCGGCAGTGGTAGCTCAGGAGCGCGTGGCGCGGCTTGTCGATGCGGTTGGCCCCGGTGCCGTGCCAGATCCGCCCGTCGAAGCAGAGGATCGAGCCGGCCGGGCCCTCGGCGGCGATGGTGTCCTCCAGCGTCGGCATGTTGGCGGGCTCGTCGGGCGCGTACGCCGAGGAGCGCGGCGTCGCCGCCGCGTCGAGGTGGCTGCCCGGAACCAGGCGGGTGCCGCCGTTGGCGTCGGAGAAGTCGTCGAGCATCCAGGCGATGTTGGCGACCACCGGCTTCGGGGTCCAGAAGCCGACGTAGCCCTGGTCGGTGTGCAGCACCATGGGCTCGCCGCCGGGGTGGGCGATGTTGGCGGTGAAGCTTGAGACCAGGAAGTCGGGGCCCAGGAGGTGGCCCATCAGCTCGGCGATGATCGGATGCAGCATCAGGTCGCGGAATGCCCGGCCCTTGTTGAGCAGCATCCAGATCCGCTGGTTGGGACGCGCCGGGCCGCCGTCGTGGAAGGCGACGCCGCGCGCACGTTCGCCGTGCGCCTGCGCCTGCAGGCGCGACCTCAGGGCCTCGATCTCGCCCCGGGACAGCACGCCCGGCACGATGCAGTAGCCGCGCTCGTCGAGGTCCCGCCGGGCCTGATTTAGGTCAGTGGTCGGTTGGGCGAGCTGGACGGGCACGGCGGCTGCCTCCGGGATTGGACTTGGATTTGAGCAGGAGGTTAGCTCGGCATCCGCGGGGCTGGCTAGGGCCGGGCGCTACTCGGCCGCCCGCGTTTCCGCGGCGCGCCGGCGCTCGTACTCGGCCATCGCAGCCTTGCGCCAGCGGGCCCGCAGCGCGGCCGGCCGTTCCGGATAGCGCTCCTCCAGGAAGGCCGCCTCGTCCACCCGGTCGGTGCGGAAGCTGCGGAAATCCTGGCGGAGCTCGCACCAGGTCATCAACAGCCGCACCGTCTCGTGGTAGCCGACGGCGAACGGCCAGACGGTGCGCTCGGTGCGGCGGTCCTGCTCATCGCGATAGACCAGGCGCAGCTTGCGCCCGGCGCGGATCGCCCGGCGCGCGGCGGCCATGTCCAGCCGGTCCGGCACGGCGCGGTAGTTCGGCACCGCGCGGGTGGCCGGCTCGAGGATCAGCGGGCGCAGTCGCTCGGGCACTGTGGCGCCGATCTTGGCGACCAGGTCCTGGGCGGCGCGGGCGAGCTCCGGATCGCCGCGGCTCGCCACCCACTGGGCGCCCAGCACCGCGGCCTCCACCTCGGATTCGGTCAGCATCAGCGGCGGCAGGTCGAAGCCGTTCTCCAGCACGTAACCGACGCCGGCCTCGCCGCGGATCGGCACCCGCTGAGCCATCAGGTCGGCGATGTCGCGATAGACGGTGCGCTTGGAGGTCTCGAGCTCGCCGGCGATGGCCTCGGCGGTGGCGGGGCTGCGATGGCGCCGGAGAATCTGGATGATCTGGAACAGACGGTCCGCGCGGCGCATCTCGGCCCTCCCGCCAGCCTGCTGACAGAGATGAGGCCGCGCCGGCGCGACGCTGTCAACCGCGGGCGGAGTTAACCAATCGGTGGGGTTCGGCCCTTAGCCTGACCAGCAAGAAACAGGCCAATAGGGGATTCGTCTTGGCGCTTAGCGCGCGGCTCGAGATTCGGCAGGGGCAGGGGCTGGTCATCACCCCCCAGCTGCAACAGGCGATCAAGCTCCTGCAGCTGTCCAACCTGGAGCTGGAGGCGTTCGTCGAGGCGGAGCTGGAGCGCAACCCGCTGCTGCAGCGCGAGGAGCCTGAGACCGAAACGCCGGCGGAACCGGAGGCCGAGCCTGCGGCGGGCGAGGCGGCGGACGCCGCCGAGGCGGCCCACGAGCTCGACATGACGCACGACGAGGCCTCGCCCGGGGAGCGGGCGACCGGCGACGCGCCGGACGCGCCGCAGGGCGCGGATGCGGGCGGCGCGGTCGACTGGTCGAAGGCCGGCAAGGGCGGCTTCGACGGCGATCTGGAGGGGCTGGAGGACGCCTTCGCGCGCGAAAAGACCTTGCCCGAGCACCTGCACGACCAGCTGGCCGGAGCCGGCCTGCAGGGCGTCGAAGCGGTGATCGCCAGCGTGCTGATCGACGGCGTCGACGAGGGCGGCTACCTGCGCCTGGAGGCGGCCGAAGTCGCCGGCCGTCTCGGTTGCGATGCGGCGCGGGTGGAGCAGGTGCTGGCCGTGCTGCAGGGATTCGAGCCGACCGGCGTCTTCGCCCGCTCGCTCGACGAATGCCTGCGGCTGCAGCTTGTGGAGCGCGACCGCTGCGATCCGGCCATGGAGCGGCTCCTGGCCAACCTGCCGCTGCTCGCCCGGCGGGACATGGCGGCGCTGCGCAAGGCGTGCGGCGTCGACGACGATGACCTGCGCGAGATGATCGCCGAGCTCAAGGCGCTGACGCCCAGGCCCGGCGCGGCGTTCGGCGGCGAGCCGGCCCAGCCCGTCGCGCCCGACGTATTCGTGAAGGAAGGACCGGGTGGGCTCTGGCACGTGGAG
>Ga0207695_10008094_pt1 | contig 13224 bp, 5 predicted proteins | sample KBSC54metaG_FD_184354 | JGI IMG/M metagenome (GOLD analysis project Ga0207695, IMG submission 184354) | Corn rhizosphere microbial communities from Kellogg Biological Station, Michigan, USA - KBS C5-4 metaG (SPAdes) (version 2) | ecosystem: Host-associated > Plants > Roots > Rhizosphere > Soil...
CTCGCCGCCGATGAAAGATTCGATTCCGTGATCAACAGCGGCATGTCTTGCGGAACGCCATCTTCATGCCATACCTGCATGATGTGGCTGACCAACTCGGGCTCGTCATACAGACTGCCCCAGGGAATGCGGCAGGGATCGTACGGATAATGCTCGAACGAGAAAAATGCCAGCTCGTTCATAGCATGGTGCGATTTCAGATAATCGATGAAGCGTCCCGTCCAGGAAACTTTGCCGTTCTGATCCGGCCAGGTTTCAATGTCCTGATTTTCTCCGGTGAAGGAAGGCCCACCTAACTTGGCCGATGGGTCAACCTTGTGAATCGCGCGCGCCGCCTGAATGTAAAGCTCGGCATAATCTTCGGGCAACGTGAACTGCCCGTCGGCTTCTTCTCCGAGTTCAACATAAGCAACCGGGTAGTTGCGCTTTTTGATATACGCCATCTCGGCGGCAGCATTTTCTGGAGTGTCATAGAGCATTGCAACTGGAATCACCGCGGGCAAATTTTGCGTGACGCCGCTGTTGAAGAACAAATCGAATCCCAGTTGCGCCTGCTTCGTCGAGCCCAGGTCTGAAGGCTCGTGCCAGGGATCGACCGATGAGCATTGTGTTGCGGTCTGCTCCTGGTCGGGCGTGTGCCGCATTACATCGTGCAAGACTCCATCGGGAGTCATAGTGCCTAAATAAATTTCGCGGATGGCGTATCCGACGCAATTGCGCGGATCGCTGGAGCCGTGCGTGTCGCAAGTGTTCGAAGACGCTGTCATCCAGATTCGCAGAAACCGCACCGATGTTGGGCCGTTGCTCAATCGGATCGTCGGCGTCCCACCTTTTGCGCCTCGCAATTCGCCGAAGGGGAATGTTTTCCACACGCCGCGCGTCGGGGAATGCATAGGCTCTTCAGTTCCGGTCCAGTACTGCACTAGAAAATCCGTGGCGTACGGGTCTGTCCATGCGATGCGAATGGTGTCGACCGGCTGATATTGCTGAAGATCAGCCACAATCCACTGCGGATGCGTCGAGTCGCTCTCGCCCGTCCATCGCTTGGTCAGGTATGGATTGCTCTTCCAATAAGTATTGAGATCGCCATCGGTCAGCCGCGAAAATCCGCTATTGCCAGTGCCGTCGTTGCGAGTCATGCCACGGTGCGGCAAATCGTAGCCATAAGAGTAGCGAGCGTTGTCGGTCGAATCGGTCGCTCCGGTGAAATAGCCTTTGCCACTTGGATCACTCCATGTGCCCTTGGGATTCCAGTGCCAGGCTTGCACGAACAGCTCAGTGTTCTGGCGAAAGGTGACTGGGCCCCAACCCGCGGTCAATACCGGCTTCAAAGCTTCGGGAGTCAGGTCTTTATCGATGGCTTCCACTGATATGCGGTCGATTCCCGCGCCCAGGGTTTGATTGGGAACGAAGCGGTTGGTTTCATGAGCGGGCGTTATGTCAACGTCGATGGTCTGCGCGGAGCAGACTGCAGTTAATAAAAACGCGATCGTAAAATACGATCCAAATTTCATGAGTAGCCTCAGGCACTCTAATTAAAACGTTTCAATCCTACGCATACGATGCGAAGGCCGCAATAGTTCTTGTTGCTGGAGCGTCTGTGGTTCCACTCTTTCGCAAAAAACGCGAAAGAATGGGGCACCCTCAGAGAAACAGATGCACGCGCAGAACCTTTCAGAATCCACCGAGTGCATAGACGCATCAACTGCCTGAATGAAGCCGCCTTGTGATGACGCCGTAATCCGATCGAACGCTGGAATCTCTTGTAGCGCGAATGCGCGGGGTTGGATTCTGGCCGCAACCATTCTTGGTTCGAGCATGGCGTTCATCGACAGCACAGTCGTCAACGTTGCGCTGCCTGCGCTTCAATCTAGTTTGCACGCCGACATCGTCGATGTGCAGTGGGTGGTCGAGTCGTACGGATTGTTTTTGGGAGCGCTGATCCTGGTAGGAGGTTCGTTCGGGGACCTATTCGGGCGCCGATTGATGTTTGTGTTGGGTGTAACGCTTTTCGCGATAGCGTCTGCGGGCTGCGGGCTTGCCTCAAACATTCATCAATTGATCATTGCTCGAAGTGTTCAAGGAGTTGGAGCGGCATTCCTGGTGCCCGGCAGTCTGGCGATTATCAGCGCCTCGTTTGATGAAAAAACTCGGGGAAAGGCAATAGGCACCTGGTCTGGATTCACAGCGATCACGACGGCAATTGGGCCACTGCTCGGTGGGTGGTTGATCCAACATGCTTCGTGGCGCTGGGTATTTTTTATCAATCTTCCTTTCGCCGTGCTGGTGGTTGTGATTTCGTTCTGGCACATTCCGGAGAGTCGGAGCGCCACCTCTCGTCGAATCGATTGGCTGGGCGCGGTGGTGGCTACGCTTGGCTTGGGTGGGCTAGTTTTTGGATTTGTCGAATCCACTAACTTAGGTTGGCAGAATCCGCTGGTTTTCGGAAGCTTGATGGTTGGGATTGCCGGTGTTGTGGGTTTCGTGATCATCGAATCAAAAGTTAGTTCTCCGATGGTCCCGTTGGTGCTGTTTCGGTCGCGCACTTTTAGTGGCGCGAATTTGCTGACACTGTTCCTTTATGCGGCCCTGGGAATTTTCTTTTTCCTGTTTCCGTTGGACCTGATTCAGGTGCAAGGATACTCAGCGTTCGCAACCGGCGCGGCAGTGCTTCCTCTAATTCTTCTGATGTTCGCTCTTTCGCGCTGGTCGGGAGGTCTGGTCGCGCGCTACGGTCGCCGCGCTCCGTTGATTATCGGGCCACTCATCGCGGCGACAGGCTTCGCGATGTTCGTGGCGCCTTCAATCGGCAGCAATTATTGGAAAACGTTCTTTCCCGCAATTGTCGTGCTCGGTTTCGGCATGGCAGTTACGGTGGCTCCTCTGACTACAGTGGTTATGAGTTCGGTCGATCAGGACCGTGCCGGAAGCGCATCGGGGATCAATAATGCAGTTGCGCGCATTGCCAGCGTGCTGGCCATCGCCGTTTTTGGAGTAGTTATGGTTAAGGCCTTCGATCTTAGGTTGAGGCACGAGCTTGCCCATCTGCGACTTCCTTCCGACGTGCTCGGCGAGATCCAATCAAGGGTGACCAAACTAGCCGGTCTGGAACTGCCGCCCAATTTGGACGAAAGGACTGCGAGCGCCATTCGAAGCGCGATCCATCACGCGTTCGTTTTCGGTTTTCGCTTGATCATGGTGCTCTGCGCCGGGTTAGCTGCGGTAAGCAGCGCGGTGGCATGGTTGTTGCGGTGAAATTCGCGGTGGTTTATTTCGCGCTCTTTAGCGCGAACGCCACATAGACACCGCCCGAAGGTGATTTCAAGTCTTTGCCTCCGCCAGCTGCAATCACTACGTATTGCCTGCCATCCACGGCGTAAGTGATGGGCGTTGCAGTACCAGAGAAAGGGAGTGTGGTTTCCCAGAGCAGTTCGCCCGTGGATTTGTCAAAGGCGTGAAACTTCTTGTCGTAATCAGTTGCGGCGATGAAGAGCAGACCGCCCGCCGTCACAACTGGCCCGCCATAATTTTCGCTGCCAGTGTTCGTCATGCCTTTAGCGGCAAGCTCGGGATATTCGCCGAATGGAATCTTCCACGCGTATTCTCCTGTATTCAGGTTGATGGCATTCAAAGTCCCCCAAGGCGGAGTTATAGCGGGATAGCCGTCAGGATCATAGAAGCGCGTGTATCCGGAAACCCGGAAAGGCATGAGCGGCGGAATTGGTTGCGCGGACGACAATTCTTTGTTCTCGCCTTCGCTTACGTAATCGACCAGCGCATCAATTTCGTCGGGGGTGAGATTGGGAAAGCCGGGCATGCGGCCTTTACCTTTTCGAATTCGGTCTGCGATCTGTTCCTGAGTCATGCGATTGCGCAAGCCAACTAACGAGGGAAACAGCGGCGGCGAACCCTTCATGTCATCGCGATGACAGATGGTGCACTGGCTCTGATAAATGCCTTTGCCGCTGGATGGATCGCCGGAGTTCTCGAGGAGTTTGACCGCATATGCCATTTCGCTGGAGTTGACGTAGAGGATTCCTGACTCCGGATCAAACGCCGGTCCACCCCACTCCGCGCCGCCATCGCATCCAGGAAATATGATCGTGTTCTGTTTCGTGCTGAGCGGGATGAATTGTCCGTCGCTGCGATAGGTTCGAAATTGTTCGAGCGCCCACTGGTGCGCTTCAGGCGTACGGTTGGTGAGTATGTCCGCGGTCAAGCGTTGGCGAGCATAGGGCGCGGGTTTTGTCGGAAGCGGCTGCTCTGCGGCAGCGACTTCGCCCGGCAGGTCGCTTGCCGGATATTTCTGAGACTCAATGGGAAACAGCGGCTTGCCGGTCGCACGATCAAACACGTAAACGAATCCCTGCTTGGTGGTTTGGGCGACCGCATCGATTTGTTTCCCGTCACGCATCACGCTAACCAGAGTTGGTGGCGATGGAAAATCGCGGTCCCAGATGTCGTGATGGACGCCCTGAAAATGCCAGATACGCTCGCCGGTTTCGGCGTTGAGCGCAAGCTCGGAGTCGGCGAATAGATTGTCGCCTATTCGGTCACCACCATAAAAGTCAAAAACCGCAGAGCCGGTCGGTGCATACAAAATGCCAGTCTTCGGATCAATCGACATTCCAGTCCAGTTATTGGCAGAGCCGCTTTTCTGCCACGCATCTTTCGGCCAGGTGTCGTAGCCAAATTCTCCCGGGTGTGGAATGGTATGAAAGCTCCAGCGAGGTTTTCCGGTGCGAACGTCGAAGGCGCGGATATCACCGGGAAGGGCGGGTAATGTTTCAGGTAGACGGCCGCCAACGATGAACAGATCTTTGTAAATGACCGCCGGACTGGTTAAAGAAATGAAAGCCGTGGCCGCATCGCGACCCAGACCTTGGCGCAGGTCGATGCTGCCGTGATCGCCGAAACTGGGGACCGGTTGGCCGGTTTCGGCGTCGAGCGCGTAAACAAAATTCATTACCCCGACGATAATGCGGCGATCTTTGTTATCGGGACTTGCCCAATAGGCGAGGCCGCGATCGGGCTGGGTGCCCACGATGCCGGAATCGAATTTCCATTTCAGTTTGCCGGTGGTGGCATCGAGCGCAAATATTTTCTGCGAAGGTGAAATGCCGTAAAGAACTCCAGCTACTTCAACGGGGCTGGTCTGTAGACCGCCGGTCTCTCCGGTATCATATGACCACACAACTTCAAGCCGCTTTACGTTGGACTTGTTAATTTGTGTTAGCGGTGAGTAATGCGTTTGCTCCGGATTGCCGCCGTAGGCTGTCCAGTCCTGAGTCGATCCATGTTTCGGGCTCTGTGAGTGTGCTCGCAATACCGCGGCGAGAATAACGCTGCATATGAACCCAAACCGCACTCGACTCATCGGGCAATTAAAACATAGCTTTAGTATTCGCGGAATGCTTGCGCGCCAGCAGTTTGATGGGCCCGGTCTCGTACTTTTGTGAAACGGTTGGCTGACTTAGAGCGTCTGTGCCTTTCGGGTCAAAATGATTTTGCATCACCACGCCACCTTAACTTGCCTAACGGATGGCCGCAAAGTTCAGCCCTGACCCGATCCATCAAGTTTCCAGACAGTTATACTGGCGTTCTAAATGCGCTTCAGAAAATTCTTCTTAGCTTTTGTTTGTATTGGCGCGTGCGCGGGTCTTACTTTCCGCACGAACGCGCAGGAGCAGGAGTCTAATCCTGCGCAACCTGTGCAAGGGGCCCATACCGAGGGCGCGGTTTCTACCGGTGCTGCGCATCCCGCAGTTCTGGACGCTGAGCATCGTCCGATTACCGCTGGTGGATTCGTCGACAGCGGCCCCGTGGTTTTTCAGGATATCGCCGAAAAATCTGGTCTGTCCGGCTGGCGGCACGTTATGGGTACGCCGGAAAAGCAGTTCATCATCGAGACCGTCGGTTCAGGCGTAGCTTTGCTTGATTATGACAACGACGGCTGGCTTGATATTTATCTGGTGAACGGCTCGACCTACGATGCGGAAAATGGCAAGGCTACTCCGCCGCACGCAGCGCTGTTTCACAACAATCACGACGGAACATTCACCGACGTTGCCGCGAAGGCAGGAGTAAGCAATGACCGCTGGGGCTTCGGGGTAGCAGTCGGTGACTACGACAACGATGGCTGGCCTGATCTTTACGTCACAAATTTTGGAAGGAACCGGCTTTATCACAACAACCACGACGGCACGTTCACTGACGTAGCCGAAAAAGCAGGTGTCGCCCTGGGCAATTGGTCAACCGGCCCCACGTTTGGCGATTACGACGGTGACGGGCGTCTGGATCTGTTTGTCCCCGGCTACGTACACTACGACTTACAGCGTCCTCCGATTCCGGGAACGGCGATGGTTGCATTTCCGACCTGCGAGTTCCGCGGATTAAAGGTAATGTGTGGCCCGCGCGGGCTGATCGGAGAACCCGATCATCTATTCCACAACAATGGCGACGGAACATTCACTGACGTCAGCGCGAAAGCCGGCGTTGGCGACAAGAATTCCTACTACGGATTGACCGCGGTTTTCGCCGACCTGAATAACGATGGCAAGGTTGATCTGGCGGTCGCTAACGATTCCACACCGAATTATCTCTACATCAATAAGGGTAATGGAACATTTGAAGATGCGAGCTATGCCTCTGGATACGCGCTGAATGAAAACGGCAAAGAGACTGCATCGATGGGCATCGCGGTCGGGGATTATCTGAACAACGGGTGGCTTGATCTCTACAACACAGTTTTCTCGGACGACTACAATCCGCTCTATAGAAATGAGGGCGACGCGAATTTCACCGACGTTAGTTATCCGTCCGGAATTGCGGAAGTCACGATCCCGTTTCTCGGGTGGGGAACCGGATTTCTCGACTATGACAACGACGGATGGTTGGATCTGCTCGCGGTGAACGGGCATGTCTATCCTGGTGTCGACCAGAGCGACTGGGGAACAACATTTGCGGAACGTCCTTTGCTGTTCCACAATTTGAAGGCGGGCAAATTTGAAGTCATTCCTCCGGTGAAGGGAACTGGTTTGGCGATGACTTTGGTGGGCCGAGGTGCGGCCTTTGGGGACTTGTTTAACGATGGCAAAACCGACGCGGTGATTAATCAACTCGAAGGGGCACCAGTGCTTCTGCGCAACGTCAGCCCCGACCATCATCATTGGGTCGCATTCAAGTTGACCGGGGCGGGGAAGTCTCCTCGCGACGCGGTCGGCGCGACGGTTTATCTAACCACAAGCGGCATCCGCCAGCGTCGTGACGTGATCAGCGGGGGAAGCTTTGCTTCTTCTAATGACCAGCGGCTTCACTTTGGTTTGGGTGACGCTGCTTCAGTCGATCAAGTGGAAGTTCATTGGCCCGATCAGATAGTGCAGCGCCTGAAGCTGGTCGCAGGAATCGACCGTTATTACTCCATCCAAGAAGGTAAAGAAGCAGTTCCACTGGCGCATTGATCGTGGGCGACAAGCTGCGGTATCGTCGAACTTACTGTCCGGTAAACGTTTTCTGCTTGACAATCGGCATTCAGTCAAACTAAATTTTTCGGCACCATGAATCGTGTGGTTGCCGCGGCACTAGCCTTTTGTGTTCTCGCGGCCATCTGTCCGCCGAGTCTTCCAGCCCAAGCTCAATCCAAGACGTTCGAAGGTCTATTCCGCGAAGGAACGGAAGCCATGCGCGCGGGCAATCTCGACCAGGCAGCCCAGGATTTTTCCGCCGCCGTGAAAATGAACCCCTCATTCGCGGAAGCGTCATTCAATCTGGGCTTGATTCGAACGCAGCAGGGCCAGTATGAAGAGGCCATAGCTTCCCTCGAACACAGTCTTGCGCTGAAGCCCAGACTGCGCGGCGCACATCTTTTTTTGGGGATTGCGCACTATCGCCGCAATGAGTATGACAAGGCCATCCCTGCGCTGAAACGTGAAACTGAAATCGATCCTTCCAATGCGCAGGCGTTCATGTGGCTGGGAGTTGCGGAGTTGGCCAAGGGCGATGCTTTCGGTGCCAGTGCAGCTCTCGACAAGGCTGCTGAACTGAAGCCGCGCGACGTTGACATTCTCTATCATCGCGGACGCGCGCACATGCTGGTATCGAAAGCCAGCTACGAGGAGATGTATAAGACAGACCCGAATTCCTGGCGCGTTCACCAAGTCTTATCGCAGTCCTATGCGGACGCGGACCGGGTTGATGACGCCATTGGTGAGTGTCAGTTGGCAATCAATGCCAGGCCGAACGAGCCCGGACTGCACGAAGAACTTGGCGATCTTTATTGGCGGCAGAACCAGCTTCCGAAGGCGGAAACCGAGTTTCAGAGCGAACTGAAGGCTGATCCCGAGAGTACGGAATCCTTATACAAGCTCGCCGTAATCAGCCTGGAGCGATCAAAAACCGACGTGGCCGCCGAACTGTTAACGCAAGTACTAAAACGCACACCTCATTCGGCCGATGCCGAATATCAACTTGGACGTGCGCAGGCGCAAATGGGTAACGTTGACGCCGCGGTCACAAGTTTTAATGCTGCGGTGGCTGACTCCGGCAAATCCGACACGGAAACGCTGCGCCAATCGTATTACCAGCTGGCGCAACTCTATCGTCGCCAGCAGAAGCCGGAAGAGTCGCGTGCCGCGCTGGATTCGTTTATGCGTTTGAAGCAGCAAGCCGATGCGCAGCAATCGCAGAATTTGCAGGACAAGCTTCGCCGTTCGGCGCAGTTGCAACAAACTGCGCCATCGCAGTAAGTAGTAATCGTGGTGTAAGTCGTGGGTTGGTAACACTTAGTAAACGCTTTCTAGGTGGATATTCAGGCTGGAGGACGAATTCGATGCATTTGCGCAAGTTAGCCTTATTTGCTTACTTCCCCCTTGTCGCAGCAATGCTTTTCTCAACCGCCGTAGCCCAGACTAATCAGGGCTCAATCGCCGGTAACGTATCAGATCCGTCGGGCGCCATGGTAGCCAACGCGAATATCGTGGCCAAGGAAAGAAATACCGGCGCGACTTATAAGACGGTTTCTAGCTCGGCGGGTTCTTACCGCTTCCCCAACGTCAACATTGGGAGCTATGACATCACCGCGACGGCGCCAGGATTCAAGTCCGCGACGCTCGAAGGCGTGTTGGTCCAAACCGCCACCACCGCGTCCATTGAGATCAAGCTGCAAACCGGCACCATCACCGAAAGCGTGATCGTGAATGCGGACGCCCCCACTGTGCAGGCCGATAGCGCGGACATTGGCACAGTTGTCACGACGAAGCAGATTCTCGATCTGCCATTGCCTCTGGGCACGACGGTTCAAAATATGCGCTCTCCCGAGGCTTTTGCCTTTTTGATTCCAGGCGTCGTCGGCCCAGGATCAGACTCTGGAAATGGAGGCACTTTCGAATCGAAGATCACCGGTGGCCAGAACTATGCAACCGAAGTTTTGCTCGATGGCGCTGCTACTACGCGTTCGGAAAATGGATCTTCATTCGACGAAACGGCGCCCTCAGTCGAAGCATTGGGTGAATTCAAAATCCTTACCTCAACCGTGCCCGCCGAATTCGGCCGGACCACGGGCGGCATTGAAAGCTTTAATACTAAGAGTGGCACTAACAGCTACCACGGGAACATTTACGAGCTTTTCCGCAATGAAGACCTCGACGCTAATGTGTGGGGCAACGACTACATGTTGAAGACGCAGAACCTGCCGGCCGCGCAGCGCAGGCAGTTCGAGACACCGCTTGATCGTCAGAATGATTACGGTGGAACCTTCGGCGGACCGGTTGTAATTCCTCATCTTTATAACGGGCGCGATAAGACGTTTTTCTTCTTCTCGTGGGAGCAGTATCGTCAGACCCAAGGCGGAGTAAGCACTTCCACAGTGCCAACCGCCGCGATGCGAACCGGTGACTTTAGCGCGTTGTTGGGGCCCGCGATAACAGATAGCGGTGGAAATCCAATTGTCAATCCGTGCGACGGGTCACCGATCTTGGTAGGTCAGATATTTGATCCTTCCACAACGCAGACGGTCAATGGGGTACAGTGTCGTACGGCGTTTCCAGGCAACAAGTTTTCGCCTGCGTCAACCGTAGGGCAGAACATTCTGTCCTTCTATCCGGCGCCGCAAACAGCAGCGCTAACAAACAATTACAACTTTGGTTTCAGTATCCCTATCGAGGATACGACCATGACTTTCCGCATTGACCAGAACATTACGTCGAGTGATAAGGCGTACTTCACCTACTCTTCGCGGGAGAACACTCGGAACTCGACTACTCCGATATTCGCTGGTCCTGCCGGATATGCTCGAACCCAGTTCTTCGGCACTCACTACCTTCGACTGGGGTACGACCATACGTTTAGCGCGAGCCTCTTGAACCACCTCAATCTGGGCTATAACCGCACCAATAGTAAGAACGTTGGAGCGGGTATCGGTTTGGGGAAAGGACAAAACTTCGACCAAGTGCTCGGCATAACAGGCGGTGCTTCCGGGCTATTGTTCCCGTCAATTACGCAAACTAATGCATCAAATATTGGTGACAATGTTGACGGCGACACCATAGATAATGGTTTCCGCTTCAACGACACATTAAATTGGGTAAAGGGTAAGCACCAGATCAAAATCGGCTACGAGCAGTGGTATCAACAGTATTCGCCGATCGATTTCTCGAATACCAGCGGAAGCTTTGGTTTCACAAATAACCAGACCGCGACGTTTGGCAGGGATCCATCGGCCGCAAATCCCAATGCTCCCGTAGATGTGAGAAACCAAACCGGAGACAGCATAGCCAGCATGTTGCTGGGGCAACCCGATTCGGGAGCATATGCTGTCATCAAAGACCAGGCACGCTTCTTGCGTTCTTATTTCGCTGGTTTTGTTCAAGACAGCTACAAAGTTACCCCCAACCTCACGTTAAACTTCGGCTTCCGATATGAGATAGACCAGCCATTCAAGGAAGCCAATGACAACATGTCGGAGTTGAGTCTTACCGCTCCGAACTGCAACAGTTTCACGGTCTCTTGTCCGACAACTCCGGGTCTACCAGGCGCGCTGGTTTTTGCGGGAAAGGGGCCGGGCAGGAATGGTGTTAGCGGTGAGCGCTGGGCGGAAACCTATAAGAAGAACTTTGGCCCTCGTTTTGGTTTTGCTTACGCGCCTGACTTCCTAGGTGCAGGCAAGACTGTATTCAGAGGCGGGTATGGAATCCTTTATGGCGGGTTACAATATGCCGATTTCGGTGGCCAGTCAAGACAGGGATTCAGGGGAACAGCCGGACAGTTCTCAAACGGCTTTGATCCCGCTTTCGGTCTGGATACTGGCATGACCGTTGCGCAGCCAGTAATTCCCAACCTTGATCCGTCGCAAGTGAACTTCCAGGGTTGTTGTGCTGAGGCGTTTATCGCAAAATCATATGGCCGACCGCCAATGATTCAGAACTGGAGCTTCGAAGTGCAGCGCGAGATCATGACTGACATGATCCTGGATGTGGCTTATGTCGGCCAGCACTCTCAGAACCTACGTTCGAATTACAACGGTGAGAACATTCTGAATCCCAAGTATTTCTCGCTTGGGCCACTGCTTGGTCAACAATTGCAGAATCAAACAACAGTCGCTGCTCCGTATCCCAACTTTCCGGGCACGCAAATTGTCGCCCAGGCGTTGCTACCATTTCCTCAATTCTTTGGAATCAATACAGACGGACAGTTGGAAAATCTGGGACAGTCAACTTACAACGCACTGGAAGCGCAGCTAACTCGAAGGTTCCACAATGGCTTGAACCTGATGGCTTCTTATACTTGGTCAAAAACACTGACCAATGCTGACGCGGCCCTGCCGTTCTTTGCAACCCTGCACCAGGGCGGCGCCCCTCAGAATTTCTTTGATCAGCGCGGCGATAAAGCAATCAGCAATCAGGACCTTCCGCAGAACTTTGTAGTCAGCTACCTCTACGAACTTCCCTTCGGTAAGAGTAAGAAATTTCTTAACAGCAGCGGGGCACTTGATCGGGTTGTAGGAGGCTGGCAAATAGGTGGTATTCAACGCTATGAAAGTGGTCAGCCGCTCGCTTTCGGTTGTGCGACGGCTCCTCCGGCTTATGGTGAGTGCATACGTTTCGATCAAATACCAGGAAGCTCGATTCTCAGCTCAGCCTTTAAGGGCGATCATTGGAATCCGATTACCGATTCCATATTCAATTCTATTGACCTCCCTAACGCGCGCAACACAGCGGCCTTTGACGATCCAAATTCCGCCGCGAACTTGGCAAGCCGAGGGGCTTATGTTTTTGGCACCATGCCTCGGGTATTCGGCAATGTGCGGATGAAGCCGTATTCAGCGAAGATTTCAGCTTTATAAAACGTACGAGAATCACCGAGAGAATGGCGCTGAATTTACAGATAACCATGATTAACGCCTTCAATCGGCACATCTGGAATCGACCACTCGACCTTAACCCATACGATTCAGTCAAGGTTTTGCCAAGCGCTAGCAATCCCGTCGGGAATCCCTATCCTGACTTCGGCAAAATGCAGATAACTAATTTCAGCAATATCGGAGGTGGCAGTTATCTCTTGCTTCCACGCAAGATACAGCTGCAACTTAAATTGGAGTTCTGACGGTTTTACTCGCCAGTACTATCTGGGGCCGCTGCTTCATCAGCGGCCTTTTGTTTTTGTCGCGGCTGGCCGGGGTATCTGTCGTTGTTACACTAGGCGCAGGCGTTCACTTTCATGCGGAATCTTTACTGGTCGGGTGTCGTTGTCTTTCTTTGTTTGGGGATCGCTCTGATCATTGCTTTGGGCGTTGCACCTTCCATCTCTGCCCAGTCGAATGCCACGCCTGGTCACTTCATCGACGCGACCGAAAAGCTAGGTATGCACTTTCGGCAGCAGGCTTCTCCGACCAGCAAGAAATATCTGCTTGAGACCATGGGTTCGGGTGTAGCTCTTTTCGACTACGATAACGATGGCCGGCTGGACATTTTCTTCGCTAATGGCGCGCCCCTGGCCGATCCCACGCCCAAGGGAACAATTCCCAAGAAGGATGGGCCGCAGTATTGGAACCGGCTTTATCACCAGAAAGCAGACGGCAGTTTCGAGGACGTGACTGAGCATGCCGGACTCGCGGGAATGGGATACTCCACGGGCGTTGCCGTCGGTGATTACGATAATGACGGATTCGAAGATCTCTACGTTGCCGGCTATGGGCACAGTTCGCTGTATCACAATAATCACGACGGGACA
>Ga0207695_10008095_pt1 | contig 13224 bp, 16 predicted proteins | sample KBSC54metaG_FD_184354 | JGI IMG/M metagenome (GOLD analysis project Ga0207695, IMG submission 184354) | Corn rhizosphere microbial communities from Kellogg Biological Station, Michigan, USA - KBS C5-4 metaG (SPAdes) (version 2) | ecosystem: Host-associated > Plants > Roots > Rhizosphere > Soil...
AAGATGTGCTGCCGAATTATCGCGCTGCTTATGACAGGTTCCATTTTGCCAGCAGAGCCGGTCGGCGCTCATGATTACGTGGCCAAGCGGCTGTCGACAGAGGAACGGATCGCCTGCCTCGCTGACCATGGCCGGGTTGCCGCTGTCAGCCTTGGCGGCGATGAAGGCTGTATCCGGCCAATGCTAGATGCAGGTAAATCCTGCACGGATGGCTCACAATGTTTGGGCGGCAATTGCTCTGCCAACCCTGCTAGATCGCGAAAGAGGCCGGTCGTGGTAGGTCAACGTGCGACCGGCATTTGTGTAAAGGAAAGCCCGGATTTGTCCTGTGGTTATTCCGTCGTGAAGCGAAGGCTGCACATTCGCGCATGCCAATGATTGCCCGTAGGAGACGCAAACGTTAGCCAGACGGGATGCGCATGCATCTCCTCTCGGGTGGCCGTCTCCGCATGCCGCGCCATATCTATTATCCCGATGCGGCCGATGGCGAATGGTTCGCAATGCCGGTCTCCTGCGCATTGTTCAGGCATACGCAGGGCAACGCGCTGTTCGATACTGGCTGCCATCCCAATGCGGCCATTGATGGCGAAACCCGCTGGGGCAATCATGCACGCTATTCCGAACCCATTTTTAATCCTGAGGACGCCGTCATCAGCCAGCTTGCCGCCACCGGCCTTATCGCTGACCACATCGATCTCGTGATCTGCTCACACCTTCATTACGATCATTGCGGCTGCAACGTCTTCTTCACGCGTGCAACCGTCATTTGCCACGCCAAGGAACTGGAAGCGGCGCAGGCCTCAGATGCCATACCGATGGGCTATTTGCGTGAGGATTGGGATACCGAGCAGACCATTCAGGCAATCCATGGCGAGCATGACGTGTTCGGCGACGGCCGCCTTACGCTGATCCCACTTCCGGGCCACACGCCAGGGTCGATCGGCGCACACGCTGTGCTGGATCGATCGGGCGCATTCCTCCTGGCATCCGACGCAGCACCAGTCGAAGCATCCCTCCGCCAACGCTATGCGCCCAGCAACACGGTTGATGTTGATCAGTACCTTACCTCGTTGAATGTCATCGCCCAGCATGAACGCGACGGCGCTACGCTCCTGTTCGGTCATGACGATGCGCAATGGCGGCAGTTAAGGACGGGCGTGGATGGTTATGATTGATGTCGGCTTGCGACCCAATTGCGGACGCCCTGAAGTGATGCCAAATTTGTTTATGGTCAAACTAATCCACCGCTATCGATCTTACCTTTCATCGAAGGCAGTCAGCCGGCCTCCCGGCGCTCCGCGTCTGATTGAGATGCAATGGCAGTGGCTGCCATGGCTTATACCGTGGGCTGTTGCTTGGCTCATTTGCTGGGTTTTCGGCCTTTCAGGGCTTGGCAGTTTGTATGTTGTTTTGCCTCTTTTAGGTCTTTCGCTTGTCGGTGCCTGTTTCGTCGGCTGGGTCATTTTAGTGGATGGAGCAAAGCATGATGTTGAAAGATGGCGTTCCAAGTGACTGCTAGGTAAGGTCGGCTTTCCACCCCGAAGCGGCCACGACGACGGAGGAAATAGCCTCTGCTGCCGAAACATCCAAACCAAACCGAGACGTTACCACCATTTCGAGATTATCAATGCGATCAACGCCGCACACATGAGGGAAAACAAGCCCCACCCCGCTGTCCGCCACCAATAACTCCAACCATCGTCGGCGCGATAATAAATCACGCCAAGCGAACCCCGCGTCTGCTTCGTTCTGAGACTGAACGCAAAGATGCTCGCTGAACCCAGCGCCATGGCGATCAAAACCGGCAGAAATATTTGATCGGACCTGCGTTCTTCGGCCCTTTCATCGCGCGGAATGTGGCGGGTCAGTATTTCGAGGTTGGGCGGACAGACGGCCATCTTGTACCAGCCGATGCCGAGCAACCCCGGATAGAGCGTCGGGCAGATGTTCTGGCCGACCTCCGCCGCCTTGTAAGTCGTCGCGTCGATCTGTGCCGAGCCGGCCGGCTTATCCCACCATGGACCAACATTAATCGTATAGCTCCTCCCCCATCGCGACCATTGCGGGTATTTGCTATATACCTCCGCCTGGAACCGATGCACGGGTAACGTCTCGTGAAGCTGATCGACCGTGATCACAATGGGCCAGGCGTAGAGCATCATGATCAGCATCCCTACACCGTTGCCCAACATCATTTTCCGGAATGTCACAGCGGGGGCGGGCTTTGGAGCTTCGAGGCGGATAATTGCCCAAATGCCTGTGCCAAGGATTGAGGACAGCAACAGCGCCATCCGCCAATTCGCGATTGGGTAATCACCAACCGCCACCGCGAAGATCGATAGCATTCCCGCAGATACCGCCGACCATGCGATCGGCCCAAGCGCCGGGATTGCCTCCTTTGCACCAAGGCGCTCGCTGGCCCCAAGGAACAGGGCCACGACTGTGATTAGTGCTGATCCAAAAACAATCGCGTTGATGAAGAAACGTTGCGGAAAGGCAATGATCAGGCCCATTGCCGGGGGCGCCAACGTAAAGGGGATGATCATGGCTGCGCGGTCGCCGCTCGACATCTTGGACATCGATTCTGCGAAAGTATCTCGCATAGGCTATTCTCCGCTCAGTGCATCCTTCGTGACCGCGTTCATAGCGGCTCTGTTTCGGCCAGAACTCCCGTTAAGATTTGGGAGCGGAATGACGCTCGGCTACGACCCATGAGCCGACAATGATGGGAAAGATCGCGAGGGAAGAAAATGGGTCAAGGTCAGAACGGCCGACGGCATCGAGCAACCAATTCAGGGCAAATATCACGCACGAGGCGAGGGCCGCTATGGCAAATATGAAGGCCACGCCCTTCCAATGGCAGGGCATATAGCTCCAGAGAACTCTCTCGAACCAGATTTCGCGATCCATGACGATATCATGGAGAACGCGAGGGGTGTGTCAACTGGCCGTCAGCTTCTGGCTTTTTATGCTCTCAAATCGACCAGTCCGCAAATCACCCCAATCCGGACGTACAGATGCGTCAGCAATTTCACAGAAATTTTCGAAAAATCTTCGACCTTGGGTGACCTGAGCGTTGAGTATAGCCCCCGGTATACCCTCCGATGGGGCCACCGCCGGCACAGCTCGGGTGCTCTCCCAGGCGCAATTAACTTAGATTAATCTCAGCTAAAGTTGCAAAATTTTGACCGGCCGTCACCTTCCCGGTCTAAACCGACAGTGAGCTACCCGCTACTCTACGGAGAAATCGAATATCCGTGCCGTCATCGCACCACCCGTGCCTGCGCCGCCTAGCGCGTAAATGAAGCCATATTCGCCAGGCGCCAGCTCATCGGTTGCCTTGGCTTTGAACACGCCAGGCCGAACCATTTTATAATCGAATGCAATGCGGTCCTTATCCATCACGCCGGTCTTTGCACCGGCAATGTTGATGCTGCCAACGCGTGCCTCCCGTCGTCCGTCCTTCCGGATAAGTCTGATGAGGGTAAACTCGCTCGGTGTTGAGACGGTGGCCGCCGTACCGGCTAACCATGTGCCGGCGGTGCGCCCATCGCTAGCGTTCGACTCATCGAAGAAGAAATAGAAATAGGGCCGAGTGGACGCCTTCACCCGTGCGCTGTCATTCTGAATGGTGGCCTTCACACTCATCGATGCGAGTCCGCCGGTAAGCGCGTAGCCGAAGATGCCGCCCGTTTTGGCCTGATTGGTGACGGTCGCGTCCATGCGAACCATCTTTGGCTCGGGGCCGCGCTCCGACAACAGATACACGCCAGCCGGGTGAGGAACCATCGGATCAGGCGAATCCATTGATAATGCAGGGGCGGCACTTGAGCTGCCGCCCGCCAACATGGCGGCGATGACCGGTCCCGACACGCCTTGCTTCTTGAGCGCGATCATCTGATCCGTCGTAAGATCGAAGCGGGAGTTAGTGGCCTTAATCTTGGCAATGATGGCTTCGTCACCCAAGCCCATCGCATTCAAAGAGACGATCTGATCGGTCGTCAGTGTCTCCGCGAGGCAGGGACTGGTACAAGCCAGTGCGATCGCCGCCAAGCCATATCTGATCATTGCATCCCCCCAAAAGTTCCCCGCTTGCCGTTATATGGATCGTGGGAGACGACACAAGTAGGACTGAATGTTCCCGGCGGCAGAGCCTGTCTCTTGTTGAGACACGACATTAGTTGCGTGCGGAATCGCGCGATGTTCCTGTTAGCAATTTCGTTTCGAATGACTATTACAGAGGCGGGGAGCTTGGCGGTTATTCGCGGCCGAGAACATAGTTTTTGGCTAGATAAAGAGGCATGCATGAACACGTGGGTAACGGCCGGAGCTGTTTGCCTTGGCCTTGGCATTGCGGGGCTACGCAAGTCTTCGCGTCGGCACTTCCCGAACTACCTTGTGCCAGCCGGCCTTATCGGGCTGGCCCCGGTTTGCTGGGCATTGGCATTGGATATAAAGCGTGCCAACGGCTCATATCCTATCAGCCTCGGGGCCGGTCTTGTGTGGCTGGTGGTGATCGCAACGGCGTGGATCGCCCAAAATCATCCAGCCGGACGGGATCATGCGATTCTGCGGCCTGGCCATCCGCGAGCGTGGCGCTGGTATGCTGCCGCCTGGATCGTGTTGTTTGCGGTAGGCGTGGTGTCGATAGCCCTGCACGTGCGTGAGAAGACAGCTTACGAATGGCTGGAGCTGCTGGTTTCCTTTGTCGTGCTGATTGGTATCTATTCCTATGCATTTCAGCGCCAGCTTTTGCCGCGGATTTTCTGGCGCATTGTGGCACCCGCATATTGCCTCTGGGCGGGGGTGGGTCTCGTGACGCATTGGCCTGGGATGATGGCAGGGTTTCACAAGGCCCAGGGCACCACTTCGTTTGTCATAGCTCTTGTCTTTGGATTGCCAATCATCATCGGCATGCCGGTACTCAATAGCCTGGCGCTGCTCCGATTGAGCTGGCTTCCGCCAATTTCTGATGCACGACTTGCTGCAGATTAACGAGACCGTCGCCACGCCCATCGAGACGTTTGCGCTTGCTACTGATGCCGATGAACCGTCCAAGGACCATTGGTCCACGCCGCAGAACGATGGGCAGCATTGGCGCTGGCAATTACGGCCAGAGGTGATTGAAGCGCTGAGCTGAGGCGTCGGCTAAAGAGACAGAATGCAGTGCTGGCTGAAGGACGCAGCGTGGAAGAATTGGTAAAATACGCAATTGCATGTGAATGTGGCCATTCAGGCTTTCTTTGTGGTGAGAGGACGGACAAATATCACAACCTACGCGAACGATGCTTCTTGGAAGGGTTCAAATCTTCGACCTTTACGATAGGAAGCCGAGATTGGACCAATTCAGCGGCCGATCGCGAACAGTTACTGAAGATGCTGAAGGGAGTTTGTCCGAGCTGCGGCGCCCTCGGCAAAACTCGGTTCGTTTGATCGAACTCACATTCGCTTCGATGTCCAAAAGCGGGATTGTGAGCTGTCATTTCCCTACGATACCAGACGGGTGAGGGGAAAGGGGTGGGTTCCTGACAGTCCGCTTTCGTCCGTTGTGCGGCAGGAACGGTCAGTTCTCACAAGGATATTTAGTCGCTACATCGTTTAGGTGGTACATCGCAATTTCTGCGTCTTCCATGCAGAGCCCAGCGGTGAGTGGGTTTTTCCACACAATGACATCGCCGTCGTGTCGATGTTCGATCAGAAGTAGATATTCCCCTCCGGTGAAAGGACGAGCGGATGCTTGATCGTAGGAGATTGCTCTCCGGACGCGCACGCCCGCTAAGGTTCGGAGTGGCGAGAAAAGTAGTCTGAAGGAGCCATCGAACATCACCCGACCTTGATCATCACAAACGCAAGGGGCTCCCGGCTGCCCCGTAATTTCCGTCACCTTCGACAATTTGGCTTCAACAAGCGACGAGCTAACCGGCTTTGCTGAACCGGGAGGCGCAGTTTCCCCAATGGCACCGGCAAGGAGGGCTATGGCGGCGTAGCACAGCATCTGCCTTTCTTGGCTTTGCAATTTCGGATCCGCAAGGACCGCTGTGGCCCCAAACGACAGCTATTAGGTGATCGCTTTTCAACACGGAGTGGCCGTTATTGGGTCGCAGGTGCCGCTTGCCGAGCTAGCTAGATAAACCTCGCCAACGTCCGCCGCACCTGCTCTCCATGCCATTTGCCGCCTGATGGCGCAGGGATGCCGCGATCATTCAGCGCTACGGCAATGGCGCGTGCGCCCTCAACCCCCGACGCCTGTATGTCCCTGATCACATGCGCCACGGCATCGGCACGCCGTGATGCCCTCTCACCCCTCTTCAACGCACTCAGGCGAGTTGCATCGCCAGCATAGGCCAAGAGCCCCGCCGCCCCCTTCGGGTTGCCCAGCCGTTTCCCTCTGGCTTTGGCTGCCTGTAATGCGGCCTTGGTGCGTTGGCTGATCATTTCTCTTTCATGCTCAGCGATAGCCGCCAGCAGATGAAGGGTGAGCCTATTGGCATGCGGCATATCGCACGCGGTGAATTCCACGCCACCATCCATCAGATTAGCTATAAATGCGACATTGCGCGCCAGCCGATCAAGCTTGGCAATGACCAGCGTGGAGCGGTGCAGCCGGCATGCGGCCAGTGCGGCAGCAAGCTGAGGCCGATCAGCCTTACGGCCAGATTCGACCTCGACATATTCAGCAACGAGTGTGTGACCGCCACTGGCAATGTGCGCCGCTACCGCTGCCCGTTGCGCCTCCAGACCCAATCCGGAGGCGCCTTGGCGGGCTGTTGAGACGCGCAGATAGCTGATGACCAGCATCTCCGGCTTAACCCCTGCTCAAGTGCGACACATTTGCCCAAACGGTGGTTAGGGCTGCTGTGTCCGGCACCGGTTTACTGATTGCCCTCTGCGGGCGGCACGACCTCAAGGAAGGCGTTTCGGACGCACCCAGATATATAGCCCGTACACCACTGAGGGTCCTTGGGCTGCGCTTTCGGAAACGGGAACGTGCAGTCCGCCATATCAGCGATGAGATCGCGCCGGGTCATCTCACCCTTAAGCCCGACCAACGCCACGATAGATGCTGCCACGGTGTTGGGATTGGGGCTGATCCGCCCCAGCTTGATGATCTGCCCGCCGACGTCCCGGCTTGGCTTGCGATAGCCGGCAGCCTTACGGCGGGCGAGCAATGCGCGGAGGTCGGCTTCATCGTCCTCGGTCCAGCGCAGAACGGGTTTATCGGTAACGGGAGCAGGTGGCCCGTAAACTTCGGCCTCTGCCGGTGCATCCGGAGCCGCACCGACACGTGACGCGCGACCCTTATTATTCGATGCTTTGCCTTTGGCCTTGGCCTTGATCGCTGCCCTGGCGGGCTTTGCCTCAGCTGGTGCCTCATCTGGCGCCTCAGTAACTGCCTCAGCAGTTCTTGGTGAGGCAATGACGGTATCCATCGGTTATCTCCTTGATGTTGGGAGACATTCGATGGCAGGACGGTCGACGATCGCAAGTGACAGCGCTCAGTTCTGTAGCTGATCGTCCCGTCGCGAACGCAATTGAGTTGGACCTATTGGAGGTGGCTTCGATATAAGCTTGTTCAAATTCGCACAGGCTTGGCCAACCATGTGATCATTTGCGCCCGAAATTCAGCGGTTTTATCCTCTGTGAGCTTGGATATTAGGCTCGCCATGACAAAGCTGAACCCGATTGCGGCGAACAGTACGGCCCAGTTCATCATGCCTCTCGCTGGCGAGCGATCGCCGATGCCCAACAATGCCATGCTCACGGAGGAAAAGAGGTACAACAGCGGCACGTGCGTACAATACAATGTGTAGGAAAACCCTGCCATACGGGCGTGCAAAGCTGCGAAGGGCGGGTGGCTCGGTTCACTACGGCTTTTGAGCGACCACAACAACAAAGTGAAGGATAAGGCGACGCTCATATCTGTGATGAAACCCGGCAGCCCCTGGGCGTCTTTCATCGTCACCCGGCCGATTACGATGACGGCAAGGAATAACAGCGCAGCGGCATTAAGGTTGACGTTCTTCTGAGGAGCAACCGAGAGTGCAGCGCCAAGCAGCCAAACAGCGAAATAGGGCAGAATCGGGACACTAGCGACCTGGAACCACGTCAATGTCCCGAGCAGAACAAATGCTGTAGCTCGACCTCGCCAGCCCATGAACAAGAGCGGAAAGCAAACATAGTACCAGAACTCGTGCGTGAGCGACCAAAGAGACAGGTTACCGCCCGCCACCTGACAACCCACGTCCTGGAGAAATGCCACGTTGCAAGCGATGGTGGCAAATCCCGCCTCTCCTATCGTGTGCATTGGGTACACGCCGGCGCCGGTCGTGCCACGATAGGCAAGCAATCCAAGCAGCGTTAGTACGGGCGTCAGTGCGAGGGTCGGGTAAAGCACGATCGTCAACCGAGCGACCCGCTTGCTCATATATTCGCCAAAGCTTGCCCGCCCTGCCGCCTTGTCTCTGATCCAAGAGCCGCCGACGAGATAGCCACTCATGACGAAAAACATCATCACGCCATAATGCGCCATGCCAGCAACGAACGAGTAGATGTATTGGGCTGGCGGGCGCTCTGCCGGGCTGATGTAAGTCAGCGGCAACATCAGGATGCCGCCAGCATGCATGATGACGACCACGGACGCGGCGAGCCACCGGAAGAGATCGAGCCAAGCGGAGAAAGCCGCCGGACTTTGAGCGTTATGGTTTGTCATACAGCTAAGGAATGTTGGCGCCGTACAGGGAACGACACATATGCTACCGTCAACGCCACGGCGAGGATGAGCGTGAGAAATCTGGGATCGCCCCAATAAATCCCCTGAGTGAGGATTGCGATGCCAATGAAGCAGCAGGGATAGCCAAACAGGCCGACTGGCCGGGCTTTCATGTAGTTCCCGTAAAACCAGCCGAGGAAGGCGCCTGCCGCAAGGCAATAGATAAGGCCACCCACAAGGCCGTAATCAAGCACGCTCGCCATAACGCCACCCGGATTGTTGTATTCTTCATTCCCGAACGCGGCAAAGTAGGCCTGCAAGGGATCATCTATGGTAACGCCAAAGAGTTCCGGGAGACGGATCGCCCATGTGGCGGTGAAATAAGGATAGCCAAGCGACCCAAACTTATCGAGCAGGCCGGCCGCCGTATTGCTGGCAACCGATATATACCCAAGCAGGCGGAGCGATGCGAACTGCAGGAAATTATCATACCGGTCGACATAGTACGCCCAGGAGCGGGTATACTCGCCCACTGCAAAAAGCATGAATACCGCCGCTATGCCCGCCAGCGGGAAAAGCCCGACGCCTTTCCACGACCGGCGGCCATAAGTGAAAACGGGTAATGCATAACCAATTGCCGCTTCAACGATCGCAAGGCGTTCAGCGGCGGCAAAGCCTCGGACAAGCACGAATGCAATTAACACCCAAAAAAGTGGCCGCCATCGTGGCGAGAGAGGGTTGCCGGTCAAAATCTTGCGATATGATGCCATCGCGAGGACCAGCGGCGTGATGTTGACCAGCGAAGTCAGGCCGACCAGCTTTAATAGTTGATCCTTCACATCGTAGATCGCGCCCTGATCGCCCCGAATGACGGCGAGCATGCCCTGTGGATTTCTGAGCACGTTCAACAGGAGTAAGAAATGCGCCGTCACCGCGATGAACATGAGCACGAGGAGCGCCCTGTCGAACCTTCGGCGGCTAATTCTGGCAGACTTCGACGTGTGCAATGACAGGATTTCGCCCGCCTTACAGCCGATGGAGATACACACGATACAAAGGGTGCCGGTGAGAATTACGGTAGGTGTGAGAAAATCGGTCGAGCCGAATTCCGACATCAGGGGGCCGCCTAGCCAGGCGCTAATGGCGTAGATCGGCAAGATGAGAAACAGCAGGCATTTGCCAGGATTAATCCACCAGATTTCACGAGAACTTAGAGGGGTGGCGGCTCGCTGGAGCCTAAGATGCGTGCCTTGTGGAAGAGCAAGTGCTGGGCTTACGATATTATTCGTGTAGCTCATTGGATCTCGCAACCGGCTTGTAAAAGCCTCCTAAGCGCTGAAGGTTAACGATCAGTCACCTCGCCGATCAACTCAGCGATCGGAATCGCATCAGCCATCACGCGGTATCCTGCTGAAGAAGGATGAATGTGATCGTCTGAATCATAAGCGGGATTGAGCTGACGCGGCTCATTCGGGTCGCGCATCACGGCATCCCAGTCGATGATCGCGTCGAAATGGCCGGGTGATCTGATCCACGCATTGATCATCTGCCTGTCGCCCTCATCCAACGGCGTAGGTCGATAGAAGGAATTCCAGTCAGGCATGATGGTAGCCCCTACGATCCGTAACCGATGCGCATGCGCGCGAAGAATTAACTGCTCATACGCAGCTATTATTCGTGCGGTCATCGCAGAATGCGCCGCAGGGTCCTGCGAGGTCTTGGCAAATCGGCCCAAGTCATTGATGCCCTCCATAAGGATCACCGTGCGCGCGTGCGGCACGCTCAGAACGTCACTGTCAAACCGATCGAGTGCGCTCGGTCCGCGTCCAGTGGCGAGCAGGCGATTGCCCCCGATCCCCTTGTTCACCACCCCCCACCGTACTTTACCCGTCATCGCAGCAAGGCGTTCAGCCAGTCGATCGGGCCAACGCTGGTTGGCGTTGATAGCTGAACGAGTGCCGTCCGTTATGGAATCACCAATAGCGACGATGATCTGGGCGTCAGGCGCCATCACTTCCACGGCGGAAAGAAAATACCAATGGTCCGTAGAGGTCGCCCCAACCAGTGAAGGGGCGCTGGCCTGATTGCCATGGGCGGTCCAGGAAGTCGACCGCGAATCCAGATGACCCGGTGGTTGCGGTGGCGCCGATATTAGATGCATGGAGACCGAAAGGCGCGCGAGCGGCGGCACGCGCATGTCGATCGGGTCAGAGGTTACTGTCCTGCCCGAAGGAATGGTAATCCCAGACCGTCCGGCGAAATGTAAGGTGTGATCAGTAGGCGGCTCGATAGCTGCAGAGCCCGGAGATCCGGCAAGCGCGACATGCACCGCGTCAATGATCAGCGGCCCATCCCCATTGGCGTTGGTAAGCGCCACCCTAAGCTGTCGACCACCGACGCTGAGCCGCAGAGCCTGCCGAAGTGTCGCGTCGGCACGCTGCTCCGGGGCAAGGACAGCTTCCTGCCCAAGCCCGTAGTTGGCCGGGCTCCAACTCGGTACCCAAGAGTTTTCCGCGCGAGCATGGCCAGTTGACGCCCAAAAAGCGAGGAGCAGCAAGGCCGCGGCGGGGAAGATGCTACGGTAGCCGCGCATGTGTCACAAATTCTGGCGTTCTTGGAAAATGGTAGACTGCCACCAGCAGCGCCGCGATTCCGCGCATGCCGTCGAGGGTGCAAAATCTCCGGCAGTCGGTAGGATTGCCAATCGGCATCTGCGTCGTCGTTTCATAGATCAAGCTTGGGGCATGCTGGCGAGCCAACGCCACCACTGAAGCTCACTGTCACATAGAAAACGGTGGCTGGGAGCTGCCTGGGTTATTTCGTGCCTTCAACATAAAGGCTTTCCCACGAGCGATGTTCAAGGTCCACCAGTAGGCGGTGATCGGCTCCCTCGCGAAAACTGCACTCTTTCGCCGAGGTGAAGCCATTCTCCAGCATTTTCTGCTTGAGCAACTCGGCATCCCAAACCGAACGGTGCCCGTGGTTTTGAGTTAGATTCCAGAACGCTTCGCAACCGGAACTAAACATGCTGAACTCTTGAGCGGGTACCTTGCCGTTATAGAATTCGACATAGCGAGTGAGGTTAGGCACCGAGCAGCGAAACACGCCACCCGGCTTCAGGACACGATGAACCTCGGCGATCAGGCTCAGCGCCTCTGCTGGATACATGTGTTCCAGCGTATGTTCAGAGAACACCCCCTCGAAGCTGCTGTCGGGGTAAGGAAGAGGTTTCCGGAGGTCATGGCCCACATGCCGGGCTTGGCCACGATGATGGAAGAAGAAATCGACATTTTCAAATTCTGGAAGCGGATTTAAACCTGAACCGATCTGCAGCAGCGGGGAGGATGGCGTGCGACGTTTGGCCGCCATTAGCGATCCGACAGCGGCCCGCACCTCAAAATAAGCGTGACGTCCGAGCGTCCATCGTGACGCCCTCGAACCGAACCGGTGCATGTCTTGCAAGTTGCTTTGATCCATGCGCGGAGCGTTGCACTAAATAATTGAATATCTATTAAAGTTGACCGCATGACGACTTCTCGTCCACCACTCATGATATGACCTTTCTCATCGAGAGAGATGATCGTTATCAATGACCCGGCAATTCGCTTCCGAGCTGCCTCCGCTCGCTATAGCCTAAACCCCTCCGTCTCCGGTGGACTATCCGGATAATGCGTGGTGATCTCCACCTTCCGCCCCTTAAGCTCAAAGGTCACCCGTTCGCCATAATCGCTGGACCGCCAGCCGCTTTCACCTGATCCGGGGCCATCGGCATCAACGGGGCGCCATTCCACCTGATCGCCGGACACGCGGCAGTCATTCTTCCACAACTTGCCGTCTGACGGCCGGGCATATTGGATACGCACCACGCCATCCTTGTTGCTCATAACCTTCATGATGCGTGGCTTGTGGCCGTTCATCGCGGCGATGGCGGCACGGCACACGCGGGCGAGGTCGGTTGCGGAGAGTAACGGTGCCTCAGGTTCATGCACTAAGCCCTTTGCTGGCTCCTCCTTCTGATCTTGCGAGGCCTGCTGCTTAGGATTGAGTTTCGGCTGCAGCGTGGGCGGTAGGTAATCCGTCGGCAGGCTCATGACATAATAAGACACAGTTCCCATAAGTGCAGCGACGCCGACAGCCCCCAATATGAGCGTTCTTAAGCTTGGACCTGCCTCTGAACGCGCCTCATGGCACCGTGGGCATGGTTGGGATTGATAGTGCAGCGGACCATTGCAGCTTGGGCAAACCCATTGCGCACCGGGTGCGGCAGCTTGCGATTTACGAGCGATTGGGCTGGGAGAGATCGTCCTTGGTTGAGCGGTCGCCTTCGGCGCGCCAAAGCTGCTGATCTCGCCGCAGCGCTGACATAGCCATTTCAGATTATATTCTCTGAGCAGCGCTTCGTGCGCCCGCGCATCCCTCATGATCATGGGGCACAGAAGCGCGAACAGCAGCACGAGGGCGAGAAGCCATAACCACCATGGCGTGCCGAAATAAAGGCATGCGAAGGATAGTCC
>Ga0207695_10008096_pt1 | contig 13223 bp, 7 predicted proteins | sample KBSC54metaG_FD_184354 | JGI IMG/M metagenome (GOLD analysis project Ga0207695, IMG submission 184354) | Corn rhizosphere microbial communities from Kellogg Biological Station, Michigan, USA - KBS C5-4 metaG (SPAdes) (version 2) | ecosystem: Host-associated > Plants > Roots > Rhizosphere > Soil...
AAAGCTTGTCCAGGGGACCAAAATCCTTCAATGAGGCGGCCGGCAACAATACCTCTCCTTCGCCCTGCAGAGTCTGAAGGTCTGGCGTCATATCATCGTGCAATCTGCCGTTCAGGGTCATGTGTGCATCGAGATTTCCGGCCATGTACTTAGCTACGGGCATTAATTTCCGTACTGTATTAAATGCAAAAAAAGTTTTTTGAATATCCAGCCCTTTTACATCATAGGTGAAAGCGATCTCGGGATTTGCCCCGTGTTCCGATGTAGAGTAAGTACCATCGATAACGAGCGCTCCATCTAACCCGTTTGCTTTTACATTATGCAATTGTACCGTCTGGTCTGAAATCGTGAGTTTGCCGGAAATATTTTGCAGGTCCAGGTTGTCATAGTGCAACCGGCCGGCTTCCGCATTGATGCTGAGATCGATATTTTCGGGGACTTCAAAGGGACCATCGAATTGAGCAGGGCTTGCGGTGGAAATATTATTAAGTTTGCTGAGCCATTCCCTGAGGTCGAGTTCATCGGCCTTTAAATCAATCGAGGCGTTCAACGGCTTATCTCTTAAAGCGAACTCAAAGAGATTATTTATAGTACCGGTCGCATCAACATGCGTTGAAAGATATACTCCTTTCAATTCCTGGATAAGAACGTTTTTCGGATTGAAGTCCATGAGCAGTTCATCGACGATCATTCCTCCGGGACAGGCTTTTGAAAAGTAAGTAAATCCCGCAAGGCTAAAACTTCCATTTGATTGAAAGAGGTCCTTTTTTTGCTTTTCCGTTCCGGGTATGATTCCCTTCGCGTGAATATTCGCATTCAGCAATCCGCTCAGCCGGGTGCCGGATGCCAGTTTCATCCATTTCGGAATATTTGCCAGGTCGAGTTTCCCGGCAAAAGCAAAGTCAATAAATGGTTTGGTTTTCAGATTCCTCGCGAACAGATGCAGGTCCAGGGTATCCTTATTCATTTCGGCGTGTGCCCGGGAAACGTCTATGGTTAAATGATCCGGAACGCCATCCGGATTATTGACCTGACAAGCGAGATTGATATTCTCTGCGGGAACCGGCAAATCCGGGTATTTGAAATAGGCATCCGACACGTACAGGTTTGCGTGGTAGGCGGGAAAATGCTTTTCGTCGTATTTCCCTTTTATAAATCCGTTAAAATTAATATGCCCGTTGGTTTCAATGCTGGCGAAATCTTTCTGGTAAACGGATGGCAGCAACGAAAGGAAGTCCTTGAAGTTTGTTGACGGCACTTTGAACCGGATATTCATATTGTAACTGCTGTCGTTTATCCACTGAAAAAATCCGTCGGTATGCAGTTTCAGATCGTTGAAAGAAACCTGGTCGGTATCAAAGGAATACGTATGCGTTTTGTTGTTCACGCGGAATGCCAGATCCATATTCGTTTTAGCGGCGATCCGGAAAGGGATGGGCCCGCCGGCATCAAGAAGCACAGCGTCTGCTGTTGTCTTGGTTTTGAGTGTGAACTGTTCGGATGCGAAATCTCCCGCTCCCTCCTGTTCGAGATTGACAACTACGACATGCAGGTCCTTTCTTTCATCCAGAAAATCAACATAACCATTATGAATGGCATAACGCTGTATTCCAGGTTTAATGGCCCTGGTTGAAGAGTCCGTCATATCACCCGGATAAATTGCCGGTTTTATTATATTCCAATTGGCATGACCGTCTTTGTGGACGAGGCCATGGAAACGGGGCTTGTTTAGGGTGATGGAATAAACCTGAATACTGTCGCCTGAAATAAGGCTTCGTATGTTGCAGGCTATATCAAATCGTTTCGCTGTCACTAAGGTATCTCCCTGAAACTCGCCCACACAGGTTACCTGAAGGCTATCCAGTCCGATGGCAATATTTGGAAACTGCCGAAACAGGGAAATGTCCACGCCGGAGAAACTTACATGGGCCCTGAGATCCTTACTGACACGGGCCTTAACGAGATGGATAATTTTTCCTTTGAAGAGGTAGGGTGCCGCCCATACAAAACCTGCCAGTACGAGCAGCGTAATCCCTGTAATTTTGAGAATTTTGGTTTTCATAGTTTTTCGGGTATTGGATTATTACCAGCCTGTAGCTGCAAAAGAATTGCCAGAATGAGCATCAAAAAGCTGCTTTATACATTATATAATGCTTCACTATATAATACTGTATCAGCAAAATAATTGAAGGAGGCAGAAAGGCCGGAATCCTGGATATTTGTAGCGATTTTTTTCAGATTCCCATCCGGGGAAATGGATAAATGCCCCCAGCCTGCCTGGCAGGTCACTGCGAGGCTTTTCTTAAGGTTGAAAGGTTATTATTTCATTGCAGATCTCCTTTGGCGGAATAATCGCTACGAAGTAAAGATTTTCATTTCTCATACATTTTGAAAGCCCGGTTTAATCAGCCGACCTTCAAATTTCATCATTATTCTTCGCAGTCCCTGCCCAGCACTTTTCCTTTTTTCCATTCCAGGTTGAGTTGCTGATATTCCTGCTGTTCTGCCGCACTGAGACTATCCTGTGCCAGATGATCGAGGGCCGGCTGTCCTGCATCCACCCAGGCCGTATACCAGAAGGAGGCGACGGCAAAAATGGACTGCCGCATACGCCGTTCAACCATATTGTTTAGTTTTTCATTGTATAGACTGGCATAAGCGGTTGAATATTGCCGCACGAGCAATCCCTTCCGGTCCTCGAATGCATATTGCTGATCGGGCCGGATTGCTGAGCCGGCTTCGCGTTCACAGCGAAGCACCGTATCCGCAGCTGCAGCGCTTTCCAGCAGTCTCGCCCAGATAAAAGCGCCGGGATTTTTTATGTAAACAGCTTTGCCAATAAAAAAATCCCATTTCGATGCGGCAAATAATTCGGGAATGCGCGATTCCCAGAACGCATGAATGCCCAGCTGGTTTGTGAGCTGACCATTGTGGTTACTGCAGGCATGCAGGGGTACATGGGCGTCGGCAATATAATGACCGAGTTCAGCGGCATTTTTGAGAATGAGCCGGCGGTCTTTCTCGCGGAAAGCGCTTGTGAGCCGGCCGAGCATGGTTTGCACCCACCAGGGAACAATGCCATAGATCCGCAGGGTATCCGCGGAAAATTTTTCCGCGGCCTCTTTGTAATTGCGGGGAAGCCCGGGGAAGGGATAGGCACCATAGTGATCGATATCCATAAAATGATGCGCTCCTTCCGAAGCCACTACATATCTTCTTTTATCCGGATCCACCGCGTGTTCGGTCAGGAAACCGATATTCGGTTTGAAGAGAATCATCATTTCCGGCGGCAGCAAAAAAACTGCATGATAGTTGATCTGTTCATGCATATAGAAGCCCCAGCAAAACACCCGGCTGTATATTAGCAGACAGATTAACGACAACATTCCCTTTTTCATAAAAAGATTTGAACGCTGCTAAACGGCCTGAACCTGAAAATTTTTACCCTGAAACCTAAACGGAATAAAACCTGGAAATTTTTTAAACGCAGATCGTCTTACTGCATTCGCCCGGCAATCAATAATTCGGTTCTGAAACGGCTCAGTCTTCAATCTGCGTGACGCCCCCCGAGATTGCAAATTTCATGCTATCCGTGGAGCTGATATCGGTGATGAGCCGTACGCGGTCTTTCTTCACAAAATACAGATGACCTGCAAAAGCATAAGATTGCGGAACGTATACCGAGATATAGTCCTGTAAACCAAATTCCGTCAGTTCTTCATGGGTGATGAAACCGATGCGCCAGATATCCGGAGATTCAATGGAGACCAGTACGGCCCGGTCGAATTTGCGTTTATTACCGGCAAAGGCTTCGAAAAAATCTTTAATGGTGGTATAGATGATTTTGATGCCCGGTGTTTTTTCCAGGATATTATCGAAGAGGTCTACCAGTTTGCTTACGATAAAGGAGGAAGAAACATAGCCCACGACCAGTACGATTCCGATCACCACCACAAAGCCAAGTCCGGGTATTCTCCGGGGCTCACCACTTTCATCCAGGGCCAGCCTGGGGAACAGATGATGAATGAAATCGGGCAGAATGCTGTCGATCCAGCTAAACAGGGAAAGAACCGCCCAGAGCGTGATGGTGATGGGGGCCAGGATGATCAGTCCCTGCAAAAAATATTTGAACAATTTACCCGCAAAGGATTTGAGTTTCATGAGCAGAGGTTTGTTTTTCAAAAGTAAACAATCATTCCCCGGAGGCCCAGGTTAAAACCCCCTGGAAAGCGAGGCCTTTTACCTGATTTGTGAAATAAAACTAAAAATATGCACTGGAAACTTTGGTAACGAAAAAAGTTTCCATAGTTTTGTCCTCCCAATCGGAACCGTAGAAAATGGAAAACAAAGAAAAAACAGAAAACAAGGAAAGGATCCTGGAAAAAGCCAGGGATCTGTTTATGCAGTACGGCATCCGGTCCATCACCATGGACGAAATCGCCGCACAGCTTGGTATCAGTAAAAAGACCATCTATCAGTTTTTTACCGATAAGGATGAAATGGTAGAGGCGGTGGTCACAGACGAAATAAAGGTTAACGAAGAGGGCTGCAGGCAGTTTCAGGTAAATGCGGAAAATGCGGTGCATGAAATCTTTCTGGCCATGGAGAACGTACAGGAAATGATGAAGACCATGAATCCGCAGCTGATGTATGACCTGGAAAAACATCATACGGGCGCATTCCGCAGGTTAAAACAATACAAGTATCAGTTCCTCTTTACCATGATCAGAGAAAACCTGGACAGGGGAATGAAAGAAAATATATACCGGAAAGACCTGAACCCGGATATCACCAGCCGGCACCGGATCGAATCTGTTTTCATGACGTTTAACCAGGAGGCGTTTCCCTGGAATAAATATCCGATGAACGAGACCTGCCAGGAGCTGGCCCTGCTTTTCCTGCACAGCATTTGTAATGCGGAGGGAAAGAAGCTGATTGAAAAATATTTGAATGACAGACAAAAAATTTCGCAACATGAGTTTAAGACATTATAGGCCTGTCCGCACATTATTATTCTTACTGGTTTTTATATTGGTTACCGTTTCCCTGAAAGCGCAGGAGGTCCGGTCGCTTACCATTGAGGATGCCATTGCCTTAGCAAAGAAAAACAACCTGGCAGTTAAAACTGCCCTCATCAATCTGGAGGTACAGAAACAATCGAACAAGGCCATTACCGCGGGCGCATTACCGACTATTGCCGCAACAGCAGCAACTACGGAATTTTTTCAGACACCCGTGACCATCGTTCCCGGAGAGTTTTTTGGGGGAGCTCCGGGATCCACAATCGCCGTCAGCTTTCAGCCGAAATATTCCGCAGATGCGGGTGTTACACTCAATCAGGCCATATTCGACGGTCAGGTTTTCGTTGGATTGAAGGCCCGGAAAGCTTCTATTGACTATTATAACAAAGCCATTGATCTGACGGTCGAGTCCATCACGGTAAATGTTTATAAGGTTTATTATCAACTGGTGGTGAGTAAAACGCAGATCGGACTGATCAATGCGAATATTGAAAGGGCGGCCAAACTGGTCAGGGATTCAAAAGCAATGTACGAAAATGGTTTTGCGGAAAAGCTTGATGTGGACAAGGCAACCGTACAACTGGCCAATCTGCAAACCACAAAGGCCAATACCCAAACTACTATTAATAACGGATACCTGGGGCTGAAATACCTGATTGGAATTCCTTCTTCGGATTCCGTTATACTGGCTACGGATTTCAGTGAAGTAGATCTGAAGCAGGCCGTTCCACTGGATTCCGGGTATCAGTATGAAGACAGGTTCGACTACCAGAGTTTACAGATTGCCAAAAAGCTTTCCGAATTTGACATCAAACGATATAAAGCCCTGTACTATCCTACGCTGAGCCTTAATGCCGCTTATCAGAAAAATGCATATAACAATACCTATGATTTCTTCAGCAAAAGCGGAAACTGGTATTCCACGTCTTATGCCGGCATTTCCCTCAAGGTGCCGATATTCAGCGGTTTTGAGAAGGATGCCAACCTGAAGAAAGCGAGACTACAGGCCAACCTGGTAGATAACCAGATCGAAAACCTGAAACTGAATATTGAATATGAAGTGCGGCAGGCCAGGAATAATTTCTTTTCAGCCATTGAAACTATGGATAACCAAAAGACAAATACGGTACTTGCGGAATCGGTATATAATCAGACAAAGAAAAAAGTCGAATCAGGACTTGCTTCCAATACCGACCTCACCAATGCGCAAACCGACCTGATCGAAGCGCAGACAAATTATGTGAACGCCCTGTATAGTGCGGTCATCGCAAAAATTGACTATCTCAAAGCCATCGGAAAAATTTAAAACGCCAAACAGATTTTTATGAATAAGATTTTTTTATCCGCTCTCATCACCGTTAGCCTGCTGGTTGTTTCCTGCTCGCAATCAGGAGATCCCATCGCTAAGAAAAAAGCAGAATTGCAAAAATTAAAGGATAACCAGGCTGATCTTTCCAAAAAAATCCTCGCGGCGGAGGATGAGCTTTCCAAACTGGATACAAGCTTCGGCAAAAAGGAAAAGACCAAGCTGGTGGCTGTGCAGGCGGCCACAGCAGGAAATTTTACCCATTTCATAGATCTGCAGGGGAAGATCGACGCCCTGAACATCGCTTACGTAACTCCGAGAAACGGTACGGGCGGACAGGTTAAAGCCATCTATGTAAAGACCGGTGACCACGTAAAAAAAGGGCAGCTGCTGCTCAAGCTCGATGATGCCCTGCTTTTACAGCAGCTGGCGCAGGCTAAACAGCAATTATCCTACGCACAGAATTTATATGAAAGAAGAAAAAACCTCTGGGCGGATAAGATAGGAACCGAAGTGGATCTCATCACCGCAAAAAATCAGGTGGATATGGCGCAGCACCAGGTGGATCTTGTTAACCAGCAGATTGATCAGACCAAAGTTCTGGCGGATATCAACGGAGTAGCCGACGAGGTAAATATCCGGCTCGGGGAATTTTTCAACGGAAATAACCAGATCAGGATTGTGAATACTGATAATCTGAAGGCGGTTGCACAGGTTCCGGAAAACTACCTTGGCAATGTGACGGTTGGCAGCACGGTTAAAGTGGTGATACCGGAACTGAACAATAAAACCATCCTTACAAAGGTCTCTGTGACAGGGAAACTCATTGATCCCAATAACCGCGGTTTCTATATTGAAGCGAAAGTTCCTTATGAAAAGGATTTTTACCCCAACCAGGTTGCGATGGTCAGGATTCAGGATTATTCGGCACAAAACGCCATTACGATACCGATTAATACTTTGCAGAACGACGAAAAGGGAAAGTATGTGATGATCGCAACAAAAAACGGAGACCATCTCATCGCCCGTAAAAAGCCGATCGTTATTGGCCGGACTTATGGCGACAAGGTCGAAGTTAAGTCGGGCATTCAGGCGGGCGACAGTATTGTAACCGACGGATTTCAGGGATTGTACGACGGACAACCGCTCACCACAGAGTCCCTTTGATTTTGGAGCCATTCATCAACATCAGAATTAATTTTTATGAGTGCACTGGAAAATTTTAAGGGTAAGATGAAGGAGTTCAGACTCACGAGCTGGGCCATTGACAATAAAACTTCAATTTATCTCCTGATCATATTTGTGACCATTCTGGGCGTGTCCAAATTCGTCACAACTCCGAAAGAACAGTTTCCGGATATCGTTATTCCGACCATTTATGTTTCCACTACTTACGTAGGGAATTCGCCGCAGGATATGGAGAACCTGGTAACCCGGCCCATTGAAAAGCAGATCAAGGGTATTACCGGAGCCAAGATCAACAAACTTACGAGCACTTCCGTGCAGGACTATTCCGCGATCATTGTGGAGTTTGAAACCAATGTGGAAACGGATGTTGCCCTGCAGAAAGTGAAGGATGCGGTTGATAAGTCGAAAACGGATCTGCCCACGGATCTTACCACGCAACCGGATGTACTGGAAGTGAGTTTTTCGGATCAGCCGATCATGTATGTAAACGTGAGCGGCGACTTCGACATGCAGCACCTGAAAAAATATGCAGATGATCTGCAGGATAAGCTGGAGGAACTGTCCGAGATTAACCGGGTGGATGAAGTGGGAGCGCCGGAGCGTGAGTTCCAGATCAACGTGGACAACTATAAAATGCAGAGCGCCAATATCACTTTTAACGATATTGCCAATGCCGTGGCCGCGGAGAACAAGGATATCTCAGGAGGCCTGCTTGAAGTAGGCAATATGAAACGCACGCTGCAACTGAAAGGGCAATTCAAATCCGCTTCCGACATTGAAAAGATCGTGGTGCGCAATACCTCCGGTTCGCCCATTTATCTGAAAGACATCGCCAGGATCAAAGATACCGTAAAGCAGAGTGAAAGTTATGCGCGGCTGAACGGGAAGAATGTGGTTACCCTGAATATCATCAAGCGCAGCGGCGAAAATCTGATCCAGACATCTGATGATGTTAAAGCGGCGGTTAAAGAGATGCAGGCTACCCAGTTCCCTAAAAACCTGGATATCGTTATTACCGGGGATCAGAGTAAAAGTACAAGGACTTCCTTTAATGATCTGGTGAATTCTATCGTCATCGGGTTCATCCTGGTACTGATGATCCTGATGTTTTTTATGGGCGTTACCAATGCATTTTTTGTGGCGCTTTCCGTTCCGCTCAGCATGTTTGTGGCTTTCCTCTTTTTACCCGCGGCTGACCTGATTATCGGAGGGCATGTTACGCTGAACTTCATTGTGCTCTTTGCCCTCTTGTTCGGACTGGGTATTATCGTGGATGATGCGATCGTGGTAATTGAAAATACACACCGCATTTTTATGGAAGGGAAGGGGAAGATCTCCTCGGTGATCGCTGCAAAGATCGCGGCAGGAGAAATTTTCATTCCCGTGCTCGCCGGAACCCTGACCACGCTGGCGCCCTTTGTTCCGCTGATCTTCTGGCCCGGCATTATTGGCAAATTCATGATTTATCTGCCGGTCATGCTGATCTTCACGCTGACTGCTTCCCTGATCGTTGCGTTTCTGATGAATCCCATCTTTGCGGTGGATTTCATGAACCATCCCGAAGGCGATCAGCCGCCTTCCAAATCCCGTGTTTTCAAAAAGCCATTGTTCTGGATATTTCTTTTTGTTGGGATCATGCTGGATCTGGCCCACGCTACATTCGCCGGAAATATCCTGATCTTTTTCGCCATCCTGATGGTATTGAATGCCTATGTATTTGACGGCATGATCCATGGGTTCCAGAACCGGAGCCTGCCCTGGATCATGAAACATTATGAAAATCTGTTGCGTTGGGCATTAAAAGGCTGGCGCCCGGTATGGTTGCTGGTGGGAACATTCGGTCTGCTCATTTTTTCATTTGGCTTGCTTAGCGCACGTAATGTGCCGGTTGTATTTTTTCCAAAAGGAGATCCAAATTTTATTTTTGTATACCTCAAACTTCCGGTGGGTACCAATGTGGATTATACCGATTCAGTCACCCGCCAGCTGGAAAACCGGGTATACAAAGTGCTCAATATGGAAAACGGGAAGTCCAATCCCATAGTGGAAAGTGTTATTTCCAATGTGGCCATCGGGGCGAATAATCCGCAGAGTGGCGACCGGAGCACACGTCCGGAGCTGGGTCGCATCCAGGTTAGTTTTGTTGAATATGAAAAACGGCATGGTCAGCATACAACTCCTTATCTCGACTCCATACGCCATGTGCTGAAAGGAATTCCGGGTGCCATGATTTCCGTTGACCAGGAACAGAACGGGCCGCCAACCGATCCGCCGATTAATATTGAAATCAGCAGCGATAATTTTGACAATCTCACCAATACGGCCGTTGCACTTAAAAATTATCTCGATTCCCTGCAAACGCCCGGTGTCGAAGAGCTCAAGATGGATGTGGACCTGACCAATCCCGAGATCACGCTCACCGTTGACCGGGAGCGGGCCATGATTGAAGGGGTAAACAGTGAGCAGATCGGCCAGCAGATCAGAACTGCTTTATTCGGAAGAGAAGTTTCGAAAATCAAGGACAATAAGGACGAGTATAAAATCCAGTTGCGTAACCTGGAAGTGCAGCGGCAGAGTCTGACAGACCTGCTGAATATGAAAATTGTATTTCGTGATATATCGAACGGATCTATTAAGCAGATCCCGATTTCCAACCTGGTAAAAGTAGATTATACGAGTACTTATGGAAGTATTAAGCGCAAGGCACTGAAAAGGGTCATCACCCTGTATTCGAATGTGCTGACGGGTTATACGCCGACCGCAGTGAATGCCCAGCTGAAGAACGCCATCGATAATTTCAATCAGAAAGGCGACGGAGTTACCATTGTTCAGACCGGCGAAGGAAAACAGCAGCAGGAAACAGCTTCCTTCCTGGGTACGGCCCTCATCATTGCCCTGATGCTGATCCTCTTCATTCTCGTTCTCCAGTTCAACTCCATCAGCAAACCGGTGATCATCCTTACTGAAATCCTCTTCAGTGTAATCGGGGTATTGCTTGGTTTCGGGTTTACCGGAATGACGATTTCGGTGGTGATGACGGGTATGGGTATTGTGGGTCTTGCCGGAATCGTGGTGAAAAACGGGATCCTCGTGATAGAATTTGCGGATGTATTAAGAAGCCGTGGCATGAAAACGCGCGAAGCGCTGATCCAGGCGGGAAAAACGAGGATCATTCCGGTATTGCTGACTGCACTGGCAGCGATCCTGGCATTGCTGCCCCTGGCCGTTGGGTTTAATATCAATTTTGTTACACTTTTTGCCGAACTCAATCCGCATATCTTTTTTGGAGGCGACAGTGCGGTGTTCTGGAAACCATTGTCATGGACTATTATCTTCGGACTGGCATTTGCCTTTTTCATGACCCTGATCATCCTGCCCAGCATGTACCTGATTGCGGAAAGATTAAAGCGTCCAATGCGCCGTCAGTTCGGCGGACGTTGGGTTTCGATGATGGGTATTCCGCCATTGACTTTTATTTTCCTGTTGCTCATGGTTCCCTATACTATGATCAGGCACTCCATTGAGAAGAGAAGAAGGGAAAGAAGATTTGCAGGCAGTAAAGTCAGCAAAACCTGGATTGGGTCCTGGTTCTGATTTCCTGCTTATTATTTTATACAGTGAGGCCGTCTCCAATATAGGGGCGGCCTCTTTACTTTTGTATTCTCCCCCGCATACACGCGCTCAGGGATTTGGCGGAATTCATCCCTAAGTTGTCGTTTTTACACCCTGTCAAATCCTGAAGTGAATGTTAGTTTTGTATTGTCAAAGAATTCAAACCAAAAATTCAAACAGCGTTATGAAAAATTTATTCAATACACGTAATCCGCTTACATCAATACTACTAATTGCAATGATGTTTGCAGCAACCCGATCAAACGGCCAGCAAATCAAATCTTCCAACAGTGGTTACGCACCTGTTAATGGCGTCAAAGTTTATTACGAAGTATATGGAGAGGGTAGGCCTATCGTTTTACTGCATGGCGCTTTTATGACCATTGAGACGAACTGGGGACAATTAATACCGGAATTGTCAAAAACAAGAAAGGTAATTGCCATAGAATTGCAGGGACATGGACACACACCGTTTTCAGACAGAAAATTATCACATGCTACTTTAGCAAGTGATGTGGAAGGAGTAATGGATTACCTGAAAATTGACAGTGCGGATGTAGCGGGATATAGTTTTGGTGGCGCTGTGGCTTACCAGTTGGCAATACAAAGCCCTAAACGGGTAAGAAAATTAGTGATCATTTCATCTACTTATAAAAGTAGTGGTTGGATGCCCGAAGTAACTAATGCGTTTAAAAGTATGAAGCCTGAATTATTTACGAATAGTCCTATGCAGGCGGCATATGATGCAGTAGCGCCGGACAAATCAAAATGGACAAAGTTCCTGGAACAGATGATTGCTTTCGCCCAGGCGCCATTCGACTTCGGTGACTCCAATATTTCGAAAATTTCTGCACCTGTATTGATCATATCCGGCGACAATGATGGACTGGATAAAATCGAGTTGATAAAAACATATAAATTGTTGGGGGGTGCTGTTTCTGCTGATCTGGGGGCAATGCCAAAATCGCAATTGGCCATTGTTCCTTCACAAGGACATGTCAGCCTGATGATGCAGACAACAACGATTTTGACCTACTTGAACAGTTTTTTAAACTAGCCCAATGGATCTGCATATTAGCCGGGCAATCTTGGCAGGCAATGGCCCTGGCTCCGCCTAATCTTCCGCCGCCAGCGTCAGCAGATCATTCTCCCCATATTCCTTTCCGGAGTGGATCATGGATCTGAAATATAGTTCCGTGTCCTTATCCGTGCAATACACATAACATCCTTTCAGTCCCCGGGTCATCAGGGTGCGGTAGGTATTTTTAACGATCCTGTCCAGGCGTTGTGCAGGCGCCTGATCGTCTTCTTTAAGCAGTTTCCGGAAGCCCTTCACCGAGCTGTCCATCCTGGATCTTTTGCTGACGTCGGTTATTACCTTCCCTTGGCGGGTTTTCAGATCCGGACCGATGATCACGCCCACATACTCCAGTTCCAGCCCCTGGCAGGTGTGGATGCATCCGATCTCATTCACGGAGTTGGGATCGATCAGCCAGAGACTGCCATACGAGGCGAGATTCCAACGCATATTGAAGTCGAAGGGAGGAATATGGATGTCGAAGGCCTTCGGATTTTTTTTACTTACCCAGTCCCAGCAGTATCCAGCCACCAGGCGGGCCTTGTTGTTCTTCCTGTTCTTTTCGAAGATGGCGTCACGGAGCTCATTGGGAGAGGAGAACACCCTGAAGTCGTATTCCTTTTTATCGAAACGGGTATTAGCCGTTTCGTGGATCTGCAGGATATCGTCCAGCCAGGCGATATAGCCATCGGAACCATTGCAGCGGAATTGCGAAGAGAGTTCCGTTTCGAAAACCCTGGCTCCCGCCAGACTGGCCCATTTCCTGATCTCATCCTTGCGACCGATATCATTCAGGGTGACCCGCTGATCCTCGTCGATAAAAAATACCGAGCATTTGGCGGAATGAATAATTTCTTTGATCTGGTTTTCACCGAGATTGCCGAACAAGCCCGATTTTTCATTTAACCGGTGGGCCTCATCCACAATCAGGGCGTCGAAGGCATCCGGGTCGCCGTTCACATAGCTGCCGGAGCCTTTGAACATATTGGAGATATGCGTTTTCTTCAGAGTTCCCGTC
>Ga0207695_10008101_pt1 | contig 13214 bp, 11 predicted proteins | sample KBSC54metaG_FD_184354 | JGI IMG/M metagenome (GOLD analysis project Ga0207695, IMG submission 184354) | Corn rhizosphere microbial communities from Kellogg Biological Station, Michigan, USA - KBS C5-4 metaG (SPAdes) (version 2) | ecosystem: Host-associated > Plants > Roots > Rhizosphere > Soil...
CACTAAGGCCGACAAAGCCCTCAAAGTCGATACCCTTAAAACGCATTTTAAAGCCCAACAAACGGTTCAAAAAAATACTCATCTCCGAGGCCGGCAAAATCCTTTTCGTTCGATCAGGCGCAAAATTCAATTTCAACTTAGTGTAATTAATTCACATCTTCTAACAAAGTATTTTTTGGTAATAATTTACGTATAAAATCGAATTAAATTTTTAATTATCGTTTTACATAATCTATTCAATTTTTTTATAATCAAGTATTTATATAGTTTATATAAAATATTAATTTAATAAAATTTAAAATCTAAATTTCTTAAAAACTAATATTTTTAGTATTTTTATTTATAGATGTCGATTAAATATTATATCAAATTTATAATCAAATATTTATGCTATATTAATTAACAAAAAACTTCATTATAAAAATTCAACGATCATTTTCCATAAGTGTGTATTGGATCTAAAAATAAGAGTTTCAAAAAAATCGCCGACCATCTCGATTTGTATACAGAGCGGATTTTCGCACGACGAATTTCTCTCAATTTTCCCCGGAATTTTCGACAAGAAACCGACCAGGAAACAAGTCCGGTTTTTCGGGCGATTGCAATCCGACCAGAGCCCCTCTCCCACTTTCGGTCAAAAAACTCAGATGAATATTTTGGTCTTAAAAAGTGCTCCTTTCTTTAATTTTTTGACTTTCGATTTTTTGTAAAAAAGGAGCTTATGAATTTGCTGATTTGTGATACCTCTACCCTTTTTGTAGATTTATAAAAGGAGCGAAAATTCGGCGTGAATTTTTTATGCTCCCAAAAACCACATCCATTTCACATCTGTTAAAATCGAGATCGTCATGAGAATAAAAACGATGTTCATCATCTTCGTCACCGTGCTGCTCACGGTAGTGGTGATGCAAAACACCAAAGAGGTTCCTTTCAATTTTTTGTTTGCCACCTTCTACGTTTCCAAACTGGTCATGCTGCTCGCAGTGGCCGTCGTTTCGTTTATCGTGGGCGTGCTGGTTGGTCGCCCGGGCAGACCGAAATATATCCCAGGTCGTGAGGACGAGCCGGAGGAGCAAAAACCAAAATCTGATACACTAAGTCAGGAAGACAGAGATTATATAAGTTAAACTATGGAAAACAAACTAGGATTTATTGGGCTGGGAAACATGGGCCTTGAAATGGCCAGAAACCTTATCGCCGCGGGCTATCATTTGCAGGTTTATAACCGCAGTGCAGATAAGGCTGATGAGTTGGAACAATCGGCTATTACCCGATGCAAAACACCTGCCGAAGCAGCCGCAAATGTACCGGTGGCGATCACTATGCTTTCGGACGATGAAGTAGTCACAGAAACGGTAATTGGAAAGGACGGAATACTGCAAACTTTACAACCGGGAGGCATTCATATTTCAATGAGCACAATCTCTCCTGACGCATCGGAAAAGATGGCTGCAGCGCATCAAAAAGCGGGCAATACGTACCTCGCTGCACCCGTATTCGGGAGGCCTGAAGCGGCCGCTGCTAAACGCCTCTGGATTTGCGTATCCGGGGACAAGGGAGCAAAAGCAACCGTACAGCCGATTCTCGATGCATTAGGGCAAGGCGTAATAGACTTTGGCGACAGCACCGGCGGAGCCAACGTGGTGAAGATTGTAGGCAACTTTATGATCTTTGCTTCTGTGGAAATGATAGCTGAGGCACTGGCATTATCTGAGAAGCAGGGCTTGGATCGCGCTCAGGTGGCCGACTTCTTTGGCTCGACCTTATTCAACGCGCCCGTTTATCAAAACTACGGCAAGCTCATCGCCAACAAAACATATGAACCTGTAAGGTTTAAAGCGAAGCTGGGCTACAAAGATGTGAGCCTTGCTTTCGATCTTGCGCAGCAGAGCAACACACCAATGCCTATCGGCTCAGCATTACTAAACCGTATGCTCACGGCCGTAGCCAAAGGCTGGGGCGAACGCGACTGTGTGGAAGCTTTTGATCGTGGAGTTGCCGAGGATGCCGGTCTGGCTTGAATTCGGAATTCGGAAGTTCGAAGTCGGATTTGAATCATTCGAATTAAGAACTTGCAAAATTCCGCAATCGGCATTCCGACTTCCGAATTAATGAAAAACCTGGTTTGTCTTTTCCAATTCTGACAGATCAGGTTTTTTGTTGAATATGCCGAATACAGATGCTCCGCTGCCGCTCATGCTGGCGTAGATGGCACCGGCTTCGTAAAGTGCCGCCTTCACTCCTCTAATAACTGGGTGATTCTTGAACACGGATTCCTCGAAATCATTTTTGATATGGTGCTTCCATTCTTCAACCGGAAGTTTGATCAATTCTTTTAAAGATTCTTTTACAGGCGCAGGTCTCACTCCCCGGTAGGCCTCGGCAGTAGACACATGTGCAGGGGGCATTACAAGGGTTATGTGATAACTTGAAAGGTCCAGTTGGACATCTTCGAACCTGTCGCCTTTCTCGAAAGCAAATACGGGCTTATTTTCAATAAAGAAGGCGCAGTCGGCACCCAACTGCCGCGCATAGTCAAGCATTTGTTCAGTGGTCAGCTTAAGGCCGAATAAATTACTGATCAATTTAATGAAGAACGCCGCGTTTGCTGATCCACCACCAAGCCCGGCCCCTATCGGGATGTGTTTTAGCAGGTGAATGTTTACCGGGGGCAGATCGTGATCCTTTTTCATCAGATGATACCCTTTAACGCACAGGTTATCCTCGATTCTGCCGGGGATTTCCAGTCCGGATGAGTGGAAGGTCAACTCATCACCAGGTAACGCCTCTAAAGCGTCGTAAATGGGCAGAGGGTAAAAAATAGTTTCGATATTATGATAGCCATCCGGCCGACGTCCGGTTATGTTGATGCCGATATTGATCTTGGCGCTTGGAAATACGATCATTCAGATTGATTAACATCGGATGTATTTTTGAACATCCTTAGGATACCAAAATTAGATTATTTTTATTTGTGGTTGGAAATAATGTTGTAAAGTTGGAAGGTTGGAAAGTTGGAAAGTTAATTCAACTCAATCGACCAATCAACTTAATCAACCCAATCAACTAACATGAAACAGTACCTCGATTTGATGAAGCATGTTTTGGAGACCGGTACCCAAAAGCATGATCGTACCGGAACCGGTACCCTTAGCGTATTTGGCTACCAGATGCGTTTTAACCTGCAGGAAGGCTTCCCGCTGGTTACAACCAAAAAACTGCACCTTAAATCGATCATACACGAGCTGATCTGGTTTTTGAAGGGCGATACCAATATTGCCTACCTGAAAGAGAATGGCGTGCGTATATGGGACGAATGGGCGGATGAGCAAGGCAACCTTGGTCCGGTGTATGGTCACCAATGGCGCACGTGGCCAAAACCCGATGGCGGCCATATCGACCAGATCACCCAGGTGGTGAACACGATCAAAAAGAATCCCGACTCACGCCGCATTATCGTTTCAGCGTGGAATGTTGCTGAAGTAGAAAACATGGCTTTGCCGCCATGTCATAGCCTGTTCCAGTTTTATGTGGCAGACGGCAAATTGTCATGCCAACTGTATCAGCGCAGTGCAGATATATTTTTGGGTGTTCCTTTTAACATCGCTTCTTACGCTTTGCTTACAATGATGATGGCCCAGGTATGCGATCTGCAGCCCGGTGATTTCATTCATACTTTTGGCGACGCTCACTTATACAACAACCATATCGAGCAAGCCAATCTGCAACTAAGCCGCGAACCACGGCCGTTGCCAACAATGAAGATCAATCCGGATGTGAAAGACATCTTCGAGTTTAAATACGAAGATTTCACTTTGGAGAATTATGATCCGTGGCCGCACATTAAAGGAGTTGTAGCTGTATGATCGTTACTATTGTTGTTGCGATTGCCGAAAATTACGCCATTGGCAAAAACAATCAATTGCTTTGGCATATGCCGGCGGACTTAAAGCATTTTAAGCAGATCACTTCCGGGCATACTGTTATCATGGGCCGTAAAACTTATGACTCCGTTGGTAAACCGTTACCTAATCGCCGGAATATCATTATTACCCGTCAGGAAATAACTATCCCGGGCTGCGAGGTGGTGAAGTCCGTTGAGGAGGCCCTGGAACTTTGTGCCAATGAAGAAGAGGTTTTTATTGTAGGTGGCGCTGAGATATACAAACTCGCTATGCCTAAAACCGATCGCATTTATCTAACCATCATACATCACTCTTTTGAGGCAGACACTTTATTCCCGGAAATTGATTACATGGAATGGAAAGAGGTTTCGAGAGAAGACCATCCCGCAGACGAAAAACATAAGTATTCTTACTCATTCATCACACTGGAGCGGATTTAACATCTGAATGCAATAATTTGTTTGAAGATAAAATTCTATGGTTATAAAATTTTATTAGATTTGCCGTCTTGTTTAAAAAGCTTATAGACTAATTTATTACATATTCTAATTTACAATGCAAGGTAAAGGGGTTATTAAATTTTTTGCGTTCCTGATGGCGGCGGTATGCTTATACCAACTGTCATTTACGTGGGTAGCAAATAAAGTAGAGAATGATGCGAAAGCGTACGCCAAAGGCAATGCCAAAAAAGAAAAGGCGTACCTGGACTCAATGGAGACACAACCGGTGTATCCAATATTCAAACACACTTATCAATACTGTACAGCAAAAGAGCTGCAACTAGGTCTCGACTTACAGGGCGGTATGAGTGTAACCATGCAGGTATCGCTGCGCGACCTTGTAAAAGCTTTATCCGGCAATAACCCTGACGTTGTTATGACGCAGGCTTTGGATAAAGCTGACTATGACAGTGGCGCTGGTAAGAGCCAGAGCGACTACATCACACTTTTTGTAAGTGAGTATGAAAAATTAGCGCCAAATGGTAAACTGGCTTCTTTGTTCTCTACACAGGCAAACAAGGAACATGTGAAGTTCAATTCAACCAACGATGAGGTTGAAGCATTCCTGAAAGATCAGGCAGACGTTGCTGTACAGCAAACTTACACGGTATTAAATACCCGTATTGACGCGTTCGGTGTCGTTCAGCCAAATATCCAGCTTTTGAAAGACCGTAACCAGATATTGATCGAACTGCCAGGCGTTACTGAGCCTGACCGTGTTCGTAAACTGTTACAGGGAACTGCAAAATTAGAGTTCTATAAGACTTATGACAATTCAGAAGCATATGGCGTATTGAATAATGTCAACAGCTTCCTTGCAGCAAAAGCTAAAAGCGCAGCAAAAGACACAACAGCCAAAACAGCTGCTACCACTACAACAAGTAAAAAAGACACTTCGAAAGCTGGTCTGTCTTTATTAAATAAAGTAAATAAAAGCGCTTCTAAAGATACTTCACTGTCAGGCAGTAAGGCGCAGTTTGCAACCCAGAACCCTTTATTCTCTGTTTTGGCGCCTGCAATGTACCAAACCCCAAATGGCCAGCCGCAGTTGGCCCCGGGTCCGGTGGTAGGTTTTGCTGCACAAAAAGATACTGCTAAAGTTAACGCTTACCTGCACAGCCCTGAAGTAAAAGCACAGCTGCCGCAGAATATTAAATTCCTGTGGGGTGTAAAACCACGTGAGAATACCAAAACGTTTGAACTGTACGCTATGAAGCTTGCAGGTGCCGATAATGGCCCTGTGCTTACCGGTGATGTTGTGAACGATGCGAGAAGCGATATCGACCAAACCAAAGGCGGTTGGGAAGTAACCATGTATATGAACCCTCAGGGTGCTCAGAAATGGGAAGAAATAACCGGTGAAGCTGCTCCGGCAAGCCCTAACCAACCAGGCAAAGCTATTGCCATCGTCTTGGATGATAACGTGTATTCTGCTCCTTCTGTAAATGGCAAGATATCTGGTGGTGTTTCATCTATTTCAGGTGGTAACTTTACACAGGAAGATACTAAAGACTTAGCTAACGTATTAAAGGCTGGTCGTTTACCTGCTCCTGCACAGATCGTTTCGGAAGCAACTGTTGGTGCCACTTTAGGTCAGCAAGCTATACACGCCGGTTTGTTATCATCGGTAATGGGCTTTGTGGTGGTGCTGATCTTCATGATCGCTTACTACAATCGCGCAGGTACCGTTGCTGTTGTTGCGGTATTGATCAACGTATTCTTCCTGATGGGCGTGCTCATCAGTCTTGGTTCGGTATTGACTATGCCAGGTGTTGCCGGTATCGTGTTAACGCTCGGTATATCAGTTGACGCCAACGTACTGATCTATGAACGTGCGCGTGAAGAACTATTACTGGGGAAATCGATAAAATTAGCTGTAACGGATGGTTTTAAACATGCACTATGGTCAATCCTCGACTCCAACATCAGTACATTCATTACCGGTTTAATCCTGTTCACATTCGGTAGCGGCCCTATCAAAGGTTTCGCAGTAGTGTTGATGATCGGTATTATTACATCATTGTTCTGTTCATTATTGATCTCAAGGATCATATTCGAATGGATGATCACCAAAGGCTGGGATATCAAATTCTCAAACCCATGGAGCTCACATACCTTTAAGAACGCCAATTTTGGGTTCGTAAAGAACCGTTTCAAATTCTACGCATTCTCAGGTATATTTATCCTGGCCGGTATTATATCGATGTTTACTCAAGGGTTCAATTACGGTGTGGATTTCGTCGGCGGGCGTAACTATGTCCTCGAGTTTGACAATAAAAATGTAACGACCGAACAGGTGCACAGTGCTATTGACAAAGTATTGGGTGCCAGTGAGGTTAAAACATTTGGAGCAAGTAAGATAAGTATCACTACCAAATACCTGATCGAGGAAAATACTACAACTGCTGACGCAAAAGTAAGGCAAACATTGTTTAACGCTTTAAATGCGAATCCAGCAACGAAGGTTACTGACGATCCGACTAAAACCCAATATCAAAAGGTTAAAGCTACTATTGCTGAAGGGCTTAAACGTTCAGCTTTCTGGACCGTTGCATTTGCTATCATAATGATATCCGCTTATATCTTACTGCGTTTCCGCAAATGGCAGTTCAGTTTGGGTGCGATGGTGGCAACTGTACATGACGCATTAATGGTATTATCGTTCTTCACGTTGTTCAGAAACTTTATACCTTTCCTTGATATCGACCAGTCATTTATTGCAGCCATATTGACAGTAATTGGTTATTCGATTAATGACACGGTGGTGGTATTCGACCGTATCCGCGAATTCCTGAGCCTGCATCATTCAAAAGCTGATGATCCTAAGGAAGTGATCAACCATGCGATCAATAAGACGCTAAGCCGTACTATTATCACTGCTTTAACGGTATTATTCGTGTTGATCATATTATTTATCTTCGGTGGTGAAGTGATCCGTGGCTTCTCATTCGCCTTATTGGTAGGTGTATGTTTTGGTACTTATTCATCTATCTGTATTGCTACTCCGATCATTGTCGATTTTGGCAAAAAAGACCTGAAATAAAGTCATATAAATACTTAAAAAGGCTCCAAAACAACATTTGGAGCCTTTTTTGTTTATAATAATATATACTCTTCTAAAATATATTATTATGGAAACAACAAACTCATCCCGGTTTCCTTTGGTAGCGATAGTTGGCGGTGGCTTCGGCGGTCTTGAAGTGGCTAAGGCCTTAGCTAATGAACCTGTAGAGGTATTAATGCTCGACAAGCATAACTATCATACATTTCAACCCTTATTATACCAGGTTGCAACCGGTAGCCTCGAGGCAGGTTCTATAGCCTTCTCTCTCCGTAAAAATTTTGATAACCAAAAAAACTTCCGCTTCAGGGTAGCTGAAGTCACTGAAATAAATCCTGAAAAGAATACCGTTGATACCTCAATTGGCGAGATCAAATATGATTACCTGGTAATTGCTACCGGTTCGACAACCAACTTTTTTGGTAATAAGGATGTCGAGCATCATGCCATGCCGATGAAATCAGTGCCGGAAGCGCTAAACCTGCGTTACATGATTTTGCAGCACCTGGAAGAAGCTGTTTTAAAAGCTACACCTGACGAACGTGAGCCTTATTTGAGCTTCGTATTGGTGGGTGCAGGTCCAACAGGTGTTGAGCTGGCAGGCGCATTAGCTGAACTCAGAAACAACATTCTTTGCAAGGACTATCCTGAGCTAAATAAGGATGAAATGAAGGTTTACCTGGCCGACTTCATGCCGAAGGTATTAGGTGCCATGTCTGAAGAAGCATCTGAAGCTGCAAAAGATTTTCTAACCAAAATGGGCGTCGAAGTAATGCTGAATGCAAAGGTTGATAACTACGACGGCGAAGTGATCACTTTTGAAGGCGGCAAAAAAATCAGGACTAAAAACGTGATCTGGTCGGCAGGTGTTATGGGCAATGTTCTTGAGGGGATCGATAAAGATATCATCCAACGGGGTAACCGTATAAAAACAGATAGCATCTGCCGGGTGGAAGGATTTAACAACGTATTCGCCATCGGCGATGTTGCTGCAATGATCACGAAGGATACACCCAAAGGACATCCCGGCGTAGCACAGGTAGCTATACAAATGGGCAAAGCTACGGGCGAAAATATTCTCCATATTATAAAAGGCGAAGCAACCAAACCATTTAAATATTTTGATAAAGGGTCGCTGGCTACGATTGGGCGCAACAAAGCGGTAGCCGATTTAGGTAAGGTTAAGTTCCAGGGATTTTTTGCATGGGTAGTATGGATGTTTGTTCACCTGATCTCCCTATTAGGCTTCCGGAACAAAGCAATTGTGTTTGTTAGCTGGGTAGGCAATTATCTTACTTATAACGGCGGTTCAAGGTTGATCATCCGCAAATTTGTAAAAGAAGATCCATTGCACGAAGCGGAGTTGGTCACTCATGAAGAATAAGAAATATCCTGTTATATTAGCTCAAAATACACCTATATGATGAAAGCATTGTTAATATGCATTAGCCTGGCATTTGTTGCTTTTACCGGTTATGCGCAGGACGAAACAGGGAAAAACGGCGTTGTCCCTATGCCACAGGGAGATTCGGTTATAATGAAGATCGATGGGAACACTGCTTACTACCAGAAGTCTGTTAAGGTAGATACGGGCATAGGCGTCAGCTTGATTTATCTGCGCACCTTACAATTTATGGCAGCAAAAAACTTCCAGCAAACTTATGGTTTCGAGCAAGAGGGGAAGGAGATATTTACCAGCACGCAAGACCTCAACACCAACCCGTTTACTATTGGCAATTACTCGGACAATATCGATCCATTTACCGTTCAGTTTGCTGTAACTGTTGATATGAGAAAACAGCGCTATCGTTATACTATTCATAACGTAACGTTTTACAGGCCGACTGAAACCGGCAACCTGAGAATGAGCCTTTATGAAGTGTATTTACGGGCCACCAATGGCGATTCGCGATCTATAAAGAAGGATTCCAAGAAAGTGATCGATGCTTTTGAAAGATATATCAGTTCGTTAACTGCCGAACTAAGAGAAAGTATTGATCATAAAGCGATGATCTACAATACGAAATTCTAAGCGCATGGCCTCAGCTATCCAGATCACGGAATGCCCAAGGGATGCCATGCAGGGAATTCATAATTTTATCCCTACTGAGATCAAGGCAGCCTATATCAACTTGCTATTACAAGTAGGCTTTGATACGATCGACTTCGGCAGTTTTGTTTCACCTAAAGCTATACCGCAGATGGCGGATACTGCACAGGTACTGCAAAAGCTGGATTTGAGCAACTCCCGCTCTAAACTATTAGCCATTATCGCCAATTACAGAGGCGCTGAGGAAGCAGCACAGCATGACGAGATAACTTACCTTGGTTTTCCATTTTCGATATCAGAAACCTTCCAGCAACGCAATGCCAATACCAGCATAGGCGAAGCATTTGAGATTGTGAAACGTATTAAAACGCTGTGCGACACCAAAAGTAAGAAACTACTGATTTACTTATCAATGGGCTTCGGCAATCCTTATGGCGACGAATGGCATAATGATATTGTGCTGCGTTGGGCCAAAAAACTGGTTGATGAAGGCATTGAATACATATCGCTGGCGGATACCATCGGGATTGCAGCACCAGAACAAATAGAAAGCTTGTATTCTTCCCTATCAAGGAATTTTAAAGAAACAACCTGGGGTGTTCATTTGCATTCCACGCCCGATACCTGGAGACACAAAGTAGAAGCAGCTTACAAAAGCGGCTGCAAGCGATTTGATACTGCATTAAAGGGCTACGGTGGCTGCCCAATGGCAAAAGACGAGCTTACAGGCAATATTGCTACCGAGAATGTGATTTCTTACCTACAGGAACAGAATGTCGATCTTGGGCTTAATTTAAATAAGTTGCGGGAAGCGATGGATTATTCGGGAAGAGTATTTGGTTAATTTCCCGCGCGTCGTTGCGAGGAACGAAGCAATCTCTACATAGGACATTCAATGACGCAGAAATTTTTTACTGAACGTTTCTCGACAAATACCTTCTCCCTGATCTGCATAGCAAAGAGATTGCTTCGTTCCTCGCAATGACGCAGTTATTATATGTTATGCCCTCTCCATTTTAAAATGCTGAATACCTGCCTCTTCAAACTGAGGACCAGTCTTTATAAAGCCAAAACGCTCATATAATGATACGGCTTGTATTTGTGCATGCATATATACATAGGTGGCATCTTCAGGCAAATCATCCAAAACAGTTTGTACCAGCGCCTGCCCTACTCCATGTCCCCTGAATTTTCCCAATACAGCAAAACGCTCCAATTTATACCCTTTGTCTGTCTTTCGCCAACGCGCTGCGCCTGCAGGCTCTCCGTCAACAGTAGCTAAGAAATGTGTGGATTCATCTTCATGCTCCCATTCCAATTCAGGCGGACAGTTTTGTTCGCCTACAAATACCTCGCGGCGTATGGCAAATACTTTTTCCAACTCGGCCGGATCAACAACTTTTTTCACTTCTACTTTTGACATGGAGCTTTCAGATTTGGCTTCGAAATTAGTTAAAATAACAAACGCCCCAATAATTATCGGGGCGTTTTGCATTGTAAAATTATACCTGATATTACAGCTTGCTGTTCACATCGATACAATTCAGATCCTCGAATGCAACAGTTAAACGCTTAACGAAGTTTTCTTCGGCTTTGCGTAACCATACACGCGGATCGTAATATTTTTTGTTCGGAGAATCTTCGCCTTCAGGGTTACCAATCTGTGCTTGCAGATAGCCTTCTTTTCCCTGGTAGTAATTTTTAATACCTTCCCAGAATGCCCATTGCATATCTGTGTCGATATTCATCTTGATAGCGCCGTAAGAGATCGCTTCGCGAATTTCTTCCTGGCTTGAACCAGAACCACCGTGGAATACGAAATTGATCGGCTTCTCAGCAGCCAGGTTATAATGTTTCTTGATATACTCCTGTGAGTTGTGCAGGATAATCGGTTGCAATTTCACATTACCTGGTTTATATACACCATGTACGTTACCAAAAGCAGCAGCCACGGTGAAACGAGGGCTAACCTTTAAAAGCTCCTCATAAGAGTAAGCAACGTCTTCGGGTTGAGAATATAAATGGTGGCTTTCAACACCGCTGTTATCTACACCATCTTCCTCACCACCGGTAACACCTAATTCGATTTCCAGGGTCATACCCATTTTTGCCATCCGGGCAAGGTATTTGGCAGAAATCTCGATGTTTTCCTGGATAGGCTCTTCAGAAAGATCCAGCATATGTGATGAGAACAATGGTTTGCCGGTTTCAGCGAAGAATTTTTCACCGTGATCAAGCAGTCCATCAATCCATGGCAATAATTTTTTTGCGCAATGGTCGGTATGCATAATTACAGCAACGCCATAATGCTCGGCTAACAGGTGAACGTGTTTTGCAGCAGAAACAGCTCCTAAAATAGTTGCCTGCAACTGCGAATTGTCCATTGATTTGCCTGCATAAAACTGCGCGCCACCGTGCGATACCTGTATAATTACCGGTGAGTTAACCGCTTTTGCAGTTTCCATTACGGCATTGATGGTGTTGGTACCTGTTACGTTAACAGCAGGTAACGCAAACTGATGTTTTTTAGCGATCTCAAACAGCTCCTGCACCTGGTCGCCGTGCAAAACGCCTTTATAATTTTTTAAATCCATTAGCTTTAAAATTCCTTGGTTTTGTTAAATTCCTTAGTCCTCATTGGGGCTTCGAAGTTATAAAATTTCCTGATTTATGTCATGCAAGTATCTAATTTTTAATACACATGGAAGCGTTTTGCCATATTTTCATTTAACAGTCATCTCATTTTAATTTCTTCAAAATTTAAATTTAGAGAGTGCTCTGTTTTAAGATTTTTGCAATAGCTTTAGGTACATAAAACATTTAGGTGGTTTGCAAGCTTTAATGCTTAGCCACTTCTATAATATTTTTTGTTTCTTTGCACTGAAATTGGAGGCACAACTAACAAATGACCTGGTTTAAAAGAGAATCAAAAGGGATAATAACTACAACCGAGGAAAAGAAAGAGGCCCCGGATGGCATATGGAACAAATGCCCGAACTGTAAGAAGCCATTGCACTACAGCGAACAAGTTGAGAATCAATACGTTTGCCATTACTGCGGTTACCACATCCGTATCGGGTCAAAAGAATATTTTTCTATTTTATTTGATAACAACGAATTCGCAGAACTATATCCAAACTTAAAATCAGGCGACCCGCTGCATTTTGAAGATACCAAAAAATACACAGACAGGATAATAGAAACTACCAATAAAACCGGGCTAATAGACGCCATACGCGCCGGAGCAGGGAAAATTGACGGACAGGATATCGTTATCGCCTGTATGGATTTTAATTTTATCGGCGGCTCGATGGGATCGGTAGTTGGTGAGAAGATTGCCCGTTCTATTGATTATTGCATCGAGCACAAAGTGCCTTTCCTGATGATATCCAAATCAGGCGGCGCACGTATGATGGAGGCAGCCTTCTCATTAATGCAGATGGCAAAAACATCAGCTAAGCTGGCTTTATTGGCCCAGGCTAAAATTCCATACATCTCATTATTGACTGACCCAACTACTGGTGGTGTAACAGCATCTTACGCCATGTTGGGCGATATCAATATTGCTGAACCGGGATCACTGATCGGTTTTGCAGGCCCAAGGGTAATTAAAGAGACGATTAAAAAGGATCTGCCTAAAGGATTCCAGACGGCAGAGTTTGTACAAGAACACGGTTTCCTTGACTTCATCGTTGATC
>Ga0207695_10008102_pt1 | contig 13210 bp, 13 predicted proteins | sample KBSC54metaG_FD_184354 | JGI IMG/M metagenome (GOLD analysis project Ga0207695, IMG submission 184354) | Corn rhizosphere microbial communities from Kellogg Biological Station, Michigan, USA - KBS C5-4 metaG (SPAdes) (version 2) | ecosystem: Host-associated > Plants > Roots > Rhizosphere > Soil...
CGGCGTCGGCGCCATGGGCGATGGCCAGGTCGACCTTCTCCTGGGTGGAGCAGGCGGCGATCACCCGCGCGCCCATGGCCTTGCCGAGCTCGACGGCGGAGAGGCCGACGCCGCCGGCCGCGCCGAGCACCAGTAGGGTCTCGCCGGCCTTCAGGTGACCCCGGTCCTTCAGCGCGTGGTAGGAGGTGCCGTAGGTCAGGATGAAAGCCGCGGCCACGTCGTGGGGCATGGCGTCGGGGATCTTCCACAAGCGGCTGGCCGGCAGCGCCACCTCCTCAGCCATCGCGCCCCAGCCGGTGTTGGCGAGGATGCGGTCGCCCGGCTTCACATTGGTGACGCCTTCGCCCACCGCCTTGACGACCCCGGAGAGCTCGCCGCCGGGCGCGAAGGGGCGTTCCGGCTTGAACTGGTACTTGTCCTCGATCATCAGCACGTCGGGGAAGTTGACGCCCACGGCCTTGACGGAGATCACGGCGTGGCCGGGCCTCGCCTCCGGGCTCGGGACATCGTCGAGCACCAGAGTCTCCGGGCCGCCGACGGTCTTGCTCAACAGCGCCTTCATGTCCGCTCTCCCGGCATCGTGGTTAGGGCGCGCGGACGCTAGCCCAGCGGCCCGGCAGGCGGAAGGCGCAAACCTAACGGGCGTTTGAAATTGCCGGCTCAGAACCGCCGGGACAGGCCGACGTAGACGTCCAGGTCCGGGGTCGAGCGGTTGAGGCCGAAGTTGGCCCCTGCGTCGAGCTGCAACGCCTTGCCGACGACGACAGCGGCGGTCAGGTCGGCGCTGGCCCGCCGGATGGTCCCGGCGGGCTCGTCCTCAACCTCGCCCCAGAGCTCGGCGCCCAGGGTCGCGGCGCCGAAGCTGCGGCTGAGGCTGCCCACGCCCACCCAGGCGAGGTGGGTTCCGCCGCCGGCCGCGTCGCGCAGCACGTCCACCTCGGGCGTCAGGCCGACGGCCGTGCTGGCGTCCAGCGGGATCGACACCGGCAGGCGGACGCCGCCCGTCCAGCCGCCCGCGCCCAGCCCATGGGTGGCGGTGGGAAGCGTCACGAAGGCCTGCGCCGAGACGGCGAGGCCCATCTTGTCCGGATCGGTGAGGGCGGCCAGGACCGCCAGGCTCGCATCGCCGCTTCCGCTGCGCCGCCCGCCGCCGCGGGTGTCATCGACCACCACCGGCGTCCAGGCCGCCTCCAGCTCGACGCGGCGGCTGACGCCGAGCCGCAGCTCCGTAGCGCCGAGGGCGTAGGTGTCCTCGTGGGCGCCGCCGCCGCGCTGGAAGACCGCGTCCGCCAGGCCGACCTCGATCTGCAGGCGCCCGGCGTCGAGGATGCACGGCGGCGTCGCCTTGCCCGGCCGCTGGGCGCAGAAGTCCCGCAGGTCCTGGGCGCACGCCGGGCCAGCCAGCAGGGCGGCTAGGACAAGGAGGGGCGCGATCCGCATGGCTGCGGATTGGCGAATGCGCCGCCGCCAGCGTCAAGCGGTCGCGCGGATTTGGCCGCACGCACCGCCTCGCCTATATTCACCGCCTCCTCGACAGGATGTGATTGCCTTGGGCGTGACCCTCGACCTTTCGCGCGCGCCAGCCCGCGCGGCGGCCAAGCCGAACCTCTCCGGCCTGACCCGCGCCGAGCTCGCCACCGCCCTGGCGGCCGCCGAGGTGGTGCGGCCCGAGAAGGCCCGGATGCGGGCGAGCCAGCTCTGGCGCTGGATCCACCACTATGGCGTCACCGACTTCGGAGCGATGACCGATGTGGCCAAGGAGATGCGCGCCAGCCTCGCCGAGGCCTTCACCATCGCCCGGCCGCAGATCGTCGAGCGGCAGGTGTCGAAGGACGGCACGCGCAAGTGGCTGATCCGGACCGCGCCGGGCATCGAGATCGAGACGGTCTACATCCCCGATGTGGGCCGCGCCGGCGCGCTCTGCGTCTCCAGCCAGGTGGGGTGCACGCTGAACTGCACCTTCTGCCACACCGGCACCCAGGCCCTGGTCCGCAACCTCACCGCCGCCGAGATCGTGGCCCAGGTGCAGGTGGCCCGCGACGACCTGAGCGAATGGCCCTCGCCCAAGGAGGACCGGCGGCTCTCCAACATCGTCTTCATGGGCATGGGCGAGCCGCTCTACAATCTCGACAACGTGGCGGCCGCCATCGACATCATCGCCGACAACGAAGGCATCGCCATCTCGCGGCGGCGGATCACCGTCTCAACCTCCGGCGTGGTTCCGGAGCTCAAGGCGCTGGGCGAGCGCACCCAGGCGATGCTGGCCATCAGCCTGCATGCGACCAACGACGAATTGCGCGAACAGCTGGTGCCGCTGAACCGGAAGTATCCGATCGCCGAGCTGATGGCGGGCATCCGCGCCTATCCGGGCCTCGCCAACGCCAAGCGGGTGACCTTCGAGTACGTCATGCTGAAGGGCGTCAACGACAGCCCCGGCGAGGCCAAGGCCCTGGTCCAGCTGCTGAAGGGCATACCGGCGAAGATCAACCTGATCCCCTTCAATCCCTGGCCCGGCAGCCCCTATGAGTGCTCCGACTGGGGGACCATCGAGGTCTTCGCCGCCATCCTCAATCGCGGCGGCTACGCCTCGCCGATCCGCACGCCCCGCGGCCGCGACATCCTCGCCGCCTGCGGTCAGTTGAAGAGCGAGAGCGAGAAGGTTCGGGCGAGCGCGCGGCGCAAGGCCGAGCGGGCGGGGAACGCCGCGGGGTAGGGCGGTTTTCCGAAAGCTTGGCGGCGCGTGCTATCGAAGGCCAGCGCCCACGGAGCCGCCTCGCCCATGACCCTCGCCCTGCCGTCGCCGGAGATCCAGGCGTTCGCCACCGGCTTCCCCATCACCCTGCTCCACGCGGGCGTGACGGTGGCGATCCTGTTCGCCGCCGCGGCGCTCTACGTCATGCTGACGCCGCACAAGGAGATCACCCTGATCCGCGACGGCAACACCGCCGCGGCGGTGTCCCTGGGCGGGGTCCTGGTGGGTCTGGCCATCCCGCTGGCGGTGTCGCTGAAGGCCTCCACTTCGCTGGTGGAGCTGGCGCTGTGGGGCGTGGCCATCACCCTGGTGCAGCTACTGGTCTTCCGCCTGGTGGACCTGGTGCTGCACGGCCTGCCGCGCCGCATCCAGGATGGCGAGATGGCGGCGGCGGCCATGGTGGTGGGCGCCAAGGTCTCCACGGCCCTGATCCTCGCCGCCGCCGTCTCCGGCTGAGGACCGCCGCAGCCTCATGCATTTCCCAAGGCTGCCCGACTGGCTGATCTACGCCGCGGTGGTGCTGGCGCTGCTGCTCGCCGCGGTCGGGCGCCAGGAACGGGCCGACGCCCCGGCCGCCCCGCCGCCGCCGCCCGCCGCCGAGGGCGCGGCGCTCGGCCCCGCCTCGCCTTTCGATCCCGATGTGGTGGTGGACGTCGCCGACAAGACAGAGGCCGGCGCCGGCACCGCGTTCTCCGTGGCGTCCTCTGGGGTCTGGGTGACCGCGCGTCACGTGGTCGAGGGCTGCGCCAGGGCCGCCATCGTGGTGGCGCCGGGCCGCGGCGTGGCGGCCGACGTGCGCATCGACCCGGCGGCGGAAACCGCCATCCTCACCACCGACGGCGGGGCGCCGCCTCTGCCGCTTGGGCTCGGGCAAGGCCTGCGCCGCGGCGAGCGCGCCTTCCACATCGGCTTCCCGCAGGGCCGGCCCGGCGAGGCCAGCTCGCGCCTGGTGGGCCGGGAGAACCTGGTGGTCCGCGGCCGCGGCGCGCGCACCGAGCCGGTGCTGGTCTGGGCGGAGACCGGCCGCACCGACGGACTGACCGGCACCCTGGGCGGCCTTTCCGGCGCGCCGGCGCTGGACGACCGCGGCCGGGTGGTGGGCGTCACCATCGCCGAGGCGCCCCGCCGCGGGCGTATCTACACCACGGCGCCGGAGACCACGGCGCGGACGCTCGCGGCCAGCGGCCGCCGGCTGGGCGAACTCCCGGGCATGGCGATCAGCGCCGACAACTACGGCCGGGTGGCCGACGATCTGCGCCGCAACCTCAGGGTCGCGCAGGTGGTCTGCCTGACCACCTAGGCAGGCGCGGCGACCGCGGCCTGGCGGCTGCGATGCGCCAGCAACAGCACCAGCAGGATCGGCGGGATCGCCGTCAGGCCCGTGCCGATCCAGGCGGTGGCGTAGGCGCCCATGAGGCCCTGGCTGTGCGACAGGGCGTCGACGACCTGGCCGGAGAAGCCCTTCAGGAACTTGCCCAGGAAGGCGTAGGTCGAAGACAGCAGCGCGTACTGGGTCGCGGTGTAGCCCAGGCTCGTGAGGCTCGACATGTAGGCGATGAGCGCGACGCCGGCGAAGGACTGCGCGAACTGGTCCAGGGCCATGACCGCGGTGAACAGCCCGACGTCATGGTTGACGGTGAGGAGCGCGAAGGCGGCCGTGCCCAGGCCCTGCAGGATCGACCCGGTGATCAGGGCCCGGAACAGGCCGAACCGCACCGCGAAGAGGCCTGAGGCGGCCGTGCCGAGGAGCGCGCCCGGCAGGCCCGTGGCCCCACGGACCACGGCCACCACATCCTTGGACAGTCCGAGGTCGTGGTAGAAGGGGTTGTACATCGGCCCCATCAGGAAATCGGGCAGGCGATAGGCGGCGATGGCCACCAGCATTAGAAGGCCTAGCGCCTTGTGGGTGGCGAAGAACTGCACGAAAGGCCCGATCACCGCGTCGAAAAAGCCGCGTGGCGTCCAGAGCGGCGCCTGCGCCTGCATCACGGCGTCGGCGCGGGCGGGTTCGAAGGCCAACAGGCTGGCCATGACGCCGACGCCCATCAGGACGGCCATGCTGACGTAGGAGGCCGGCCATCCGAAATGCTGCGCGCCGGCGATGATCGCGGCGTCGGCGATGAGGATCGCGATCCGGTAGCCAATATTGGCGGCGGAGCTGAGCAGGCCCAGCTCGTCCGATCCGTCGGCGGCTTCGATCCGCCAGGCGTCGATCACGATGTCTTGGGTGGCCGAGGCGAAGGCCACGACCACGGCGAAGGCGACGATGGTCGTCAGCCCGGCCTTGGGGCCCGTGAGCGCCATGGCGACCAGGCCCGCGGCGATGATGAGCTGGGCGAGCAGCATCCAGCCCCGCCGTCGCCCGAACCGCCCAAGCAGGGGTACGTCCACACGGTCGACGATGGGTGACCAGAAGGGCTTGAGCACATAGGCGAGGCCCGCCCATGACGCGAAGCCGATCACCTTCAGGCTCGTGCCCTCGTCGCGCAGCCAGTAGCCGAGGGTGTTCTGGGTCAGCAGGAACGGCAGGCCGGAGGCGAAGCCGAGCGCCAGCATCACCGCCACCTTGGGCTGGCGGATCGACGCCAGCACTTCCATGGCGGTGCGTTTGTGGCGGGGCGGGGCGCCAGCGGGTGGGGTCATGGAGGGCTCCGCGGGGCGGAGCGCAGGCTCCGGTCAGCCGACCTTGTGGCGCCTCGCGGTTTCCGTCCAGCCGGGTCCCGTCCAGCGGGCAAGCACGGCGCGCAGGGCGTCCGGCGACATGGGCTTGACCAGGAAATCGTTCATCCCCGCCGCCAGGCAGGCGTGGCGGTCGTCCTCGAAGGCATTGGCGGTGAGCGCCACGATGGGGGCGCCGACGCCGAGGTCGCGCAAGGCGCGGGCGGTCTCCACGCCGGTCATGCCCGGCATCCGCATGTCCATCAGGATCAGGTCGTAGGCGCCGACCTTGACCGCGGCGACCGCCTCCTCCCCGGCGCTGGCGTGATCGATCTCGCAGCCCTCCCGGGTCAACAGCGCACGGGCCAGGAGCGCGTTGATCGGATTGTCCTCCACCAGCAGCACCCGCTTGCCGGGGGCGGTGGCGGTGGCGACGCGTTCATCCTCGCCCTCCGCCGCCGGGCCCTGGGTGGAGCCGGCGGCCACCAGCACCCGCTCGGAGAGCGAGGCTTGGCGCAGGGGCTTGATCAGGTAGCCCACGAAGCCCGAACGGCGGTAGCGGCCGATCAGCGCGCGGTCTTCCGGAGCCAGCAGGATGATCGCCCGGCGCTCCGGCGGCCGGCGCACCAGCCGGCCGTTGGCGGCCAGCGCGTGGTCCACCAGCACCACGTCGCCGAACTGGGTGGCGGCGAGCAGCGCCTCGATGCCGGCTGCGGCGACGGGCCGTCCGCCACAAGCCTCGATCTGCTGCGAGGCGGCGGCCCGGACGATGGCGTTCGGCGAGGCGACCCCCACCGTGCGCTCGGCAAGCGCCGGGGCGGTCCCCGCGCCGGCCAGGGCGCGGAAACCCGCCTCGAACCAGAAGCGCGCGCCGCCCCCCGGCCGCGGTTCGACGCCGACCTTGCCGTCCATGGCCAAAGCCAGGCGCCGCGCGATGGCCAGGCCCAGGCCAGCCCCGCCCAGGCGGGCGTGGGCGGGATCCGCCTGGGCGAAGGCCTCGAAGATGCGCTCGCGCTGTTCGGGGGAAACGCCAGGACCGGTGTCGTCGACGGTGAAGCGCAGGCGGCCGCGGCCCCCCGCCGCGCGACCGACGCTCAGGAGCACGCCGCCGGTCTCGGTGAACTTCACGGCGTTGCCGGCGAAGTTGAGCAGGATCTGCCGCAGCCGGCCTTCGTCGGCGCGGATGGGCGCCAGTCCGGCAGGGGCGGCCCAGGCGATCTCGACACCCTTCTCATGGGCGCGCGGCGAGAGCAGCTCGCAAACCCCGCGCAGCAGGTCGCCTGCCTCCACCTCGCCCAGGTGCAGCTCCACCTCGCCCGCGCCCAGCTTGGCGAAATCCAGCACGTCGTTGACCAGCGTCAGCAGATGCTCGCCGGATTCGCGGATGGCGCTGGCGTAGGCCCGCTGCTCGGCGGTGAGCCGGGTGCTCTCCAGCAGGCGCGACATGCCCAGCACCCCGTTCAGCGGCGTGCGGAACTCATGGCTGAGCGCCGCCAGTTGTTCGGCGCTGATCTGCGCGCGCCGGGGCCTGCGCTCGCCGAGCGGGCGAGCCGGTCTTAGGGGGACGGTTCTCGGCATCCGCCTTCGATAGCGGTAAACGCCTTAACGGTCGGTCAAACCGGGCCCGCCATCTCGCGGGCGAGCGCCAGCAGGGCGGCGCGGGTGCGCGCGTCGGGGATGGCGTTGAACGCCTGCAGGATCTCCAGCGCGCCGGGGCGGGAAAGCGCGCGGAACACGTCGTCGTCGTCCTCGCGGCCCGACGCCTCCTCGCCCACCAGCCAGGCGATGCTGGTGTCGAGCATCTGGGCTGCGGTGAGCAGGGTCGAGGCGGCCACGCGGTTGGCGCCGCGCTCGTATTTCTGCACCTGCTGGAACGAGACCCCGAGCCGCTCGGCCAGGTCGGTCTGCGAGAGGCCCAGTTGCCGGCGGCGCGTGCGCATCCGTGCGCCGATGATCAGTTCCAGCTGCGCGGTTCGCCCCGGGTCCTTCGCGTCCATGGCGGCCTCCCTCGTGCGGCAGAGTGTAGCCGATCCCAGGTCCGGCTTCGCGTTAAAGTAGACGCGGCGGCCAAGTCGTCGTTAACTGCTCGCGCTATGCGCGCGCGGGACATCATTGCCGAAGATCCGGTGGGGCTGCTCACGCCGCGCGAGCGCGAATGCCTGCGGCTGGTCGACCAGCATCTTTCGTCGAAGCAGATCGCCCGTGAACTGGGCATGTCCAAGACTTCGGTGGACACCTATTGCGACCGTGCGCGGCGCAAGCTTGGGGTGGAGGACCGCTACGCCGCCGCCCGCCTCGCCCGCCAGCTCGACGTTAACCATGTCCTGACCGGATCAGGACAGGACGCGATCAGGACAGACGGAGCCGTTAACCTCTGGCCGGATGGGCCGGCAACAGAGGACGGGGCCCATGGGCGACTGGCAGAACTTCGACAACCGGGCGGTGATCGGCAGGGCCTTGCGGCTGCGCCGGGAGATCGACGACTTCGAGGCGCGGTGGCCGACGGACCCGGCCAAGGAGGAGACCCTGCCGGCCTTCACCTGGTCGCAACTGGAGCGCCAGCTCATCGACCTGGCGGCGACGCCGGCGCAGGCCAAGATGGCCGAGCACCTGGTCTCGGGCACCCGCAAGCTGGCGGCCTTCAAGCCCTCGGAAATGGTCCTGCGGGAAATCCTCTGCATGACCTGGGTGCTGCTGGACGAGAACTTCAAGACCGAACCCGACATGGGCTCGGCCGAAATGATCTAAGCCCGGTCGCCCGTCTGGCGGCGATCGTGGCGATCGCGGTGTTCACGGCCCTGGCCTTCGGGGGCATGCTCGCCGGCCTCCACGCGCTCTCGGATCTCGGGCGAACTTTTTTCCGGGCTTAAACCGGACCGAAACCATAACCCCGTAAACCATCGCAGCGTGCGCCGCAGACCGGCGCGCGCAGGAGAGACCTCATGCTCAAGCAACGCCGTATGGTGGCCGAACAAGTCGCGGCCGCCCTGTTCGAAGCGGAAGCCGCCATCGACGCCGCCATCACCAAGGCCGCCCTGCTCACCGGCGTGATGCCGCAACTGCGCAAGGAGGCCGGCGCCTCGGCCCTGATCGGCCAGGGCGCCGTGGAGCGCGCCAGCCAGGCGATCATGTCGCTCACCGAGGCGCGCCGCGCCATGGTGGAGACCCACAAGGAGCTCTCCATCGTCCAGACCCAGATCGGGCTCGGGGCGGTAAAGATGATCGACCCGGGCAGCGGCGATAAGCCACCGCCGTCTTTCGCCAGTGACGAGCAGCCTCAGATCGGCCGCCGCGCGCTGCGGGCGGTTCACGCCGCATAGCAAACCCATTTCGCCGACTACGGCGGTCTGCCAGACTAGACCCTCGGCTCACGCCGGGGGTCTTTTCGTTTGGCTGCTCATCCTCCCGTCTACGCGCTGCCGCCCTGGTTCGGCCTGACGTTGATGGCGGCCGTCTGCGGCGCCGCCTTCTGGAGAGGGGACCGCGAGCAGCAGATCACGGCCGGCGGCCTCCTGCTGGGATGGGTCGCAACCCTCGTGCTCCGCGATCCGCGGTGGCTTGGTACACAGTGGGGCGCCTTCGTTGTGGACGCCCTCTTCATGGTGATGATCACCATCATCGCACTACGCAGCACGCGTTTCTGGCCGATGGCTGCGTCGTCGTTCCAGCTTCTTGCGATCGTCACCCACGCGGCTCGGATGGTTGATCCTCGAATCGGCGGGTGGGCTTACGCAACCGCGAGCATCGTGTGGACACAGCTTCTCGTGATGTCGCTCGGCGTGGGCGTCTTCAACACTTGGCGAGAGCGGCGTCAGTTGGCAAAGGCGGCCTGACTTGGCGCCAACCCCGGCGCCACCCGCCGATAGATCAGCGCCTCCGCCACGTGGACGCGGCGGACGGTGTCGGAGCCTTCCAGGTCGGCGATGGTGCGGGCGAGCCTCAGCGTGCGGGTCCAGCCGCGGGCGGTGAGGCCGCCCGCCTCCGCGGCGCGGGTGAGGAGGGCGCGGGCCGGGGCGTCGAGGCCGGCGATGGTCTCCAGCCAGTCGCCGTCGGCGCGGGAATTCAGGGACTCGGCCCCGTCGCCGCCGCCGGCCGCCCGCTCGGCCTGGGCGCCGCGGGCCTCCGCGACCCGGGCGGCGGCCTCCGCGGTGCCCTCGGCGGGGGCGGGCAGGGCGAGGTCGGCGGCGGTGACCGGCGGGACTTCCACCTGCAGGTCGATGCGGTCCATCAGCGGGCCGGAAATGCGGCCGAGGTAATCGGTCTGGCAGCGCGGGGCGCGCCCGCAGGCGCCGCGGCCGGGCCCGCCAAGCCCGCAGCGGCAGGGGTTCATGGCGGCCACCAGTTGCACCCGCGCCGGGTATCGGACATGGGCGTTGGCGCGGGCGACGATGACCTCGCCGGTCTCCAGCGGCTGGCGCAGGCTGTCCAGCGCCTGGGCGCTGAATTCCGGCAGTTCGTCCAGGAACAGCACCCCGTTGTGCGCCAGGCTGACCTCGCCGGGCTTCGCCTTCAGGCCGCCGCCGGTGAGCGCGGCCATGCTGGCCGAATGGTGGGGCGCGCGGAACGGCCGGGCGCGGGTCAGCTCGCCCTTGGCGATCAGCCCGGCGACCGAATGGATCATCGAGGTTTCGAGCAGCTCCTCCGGGGTCAGCGGCGGCAGGAGGCCCGGCAACCGCGCGGCCATCATCGACTTGCCGGAGCCCGGCGGACCCACGAAGGCGAGGTTATGGCCGCCGGCCGCGGCGATCTCCAGCGCCCGCTTGGCGTTCTCCTGGCCCTTCACTTCCCGGAGGTCGGGGACCCGCTCGGCGTCGCGCATCGGCCCGGGCTTGGGCGCGGAGAGGATCTGGGTGCCCCTAAAGTGGTTGACCAGGGCGATCAGCGAGGGCGCCGCCAGGATGCGGGTCTCCCCCGCCCACGCCGCCTCGGGGCCGCAGGCTTCGGGGCAGATAAGCCCCAGGCCCATGGCGCCGGCGGCGACGGAGGCGGGCAGGGCGCCGGCCACCGACACGATGCGGCCGTCGAGGGAGAGCTCGCCCATGGCCGCCCATTCGCCGAGCACGTCGGGGGGGACGATCCCCATGGCCGCCATGACGGCCAGCGCGATGGGCAGGTCGTAGTGGCTGCCCACCTTCGGCAGGTCGGCGGGCGCCAGGTTGACGATGATCCGCTTGCCCGGCATCGCCAGGCCCAGGCCCATGAAGGCCGCGCGCACCCGCTCGCGGCTCTCCGCCACCGCCTTGTCGCCGAGGCCCACGACGATGAAGGCGAACTCCCCGCCGGTGAGCTGGGCCTCCACCTCCACCCGCCGGGCTTCGACCCCCTCGAACGACAAGGTCACGACTCGCGCGGCCATTCGAACCCCACCCTCAAGACCTTGTGGTCCAGCTTCACTTATCCACAAGAGCGCACCACAGGGTTGCGCTCAGATCAAGAACAAAAATAGAACCTATAGGGAAGACGAGACGTTTCCGTGACTTGGCGCGGCGTCCTGTGGGCGCAAGCTAAGCCGTGGCGCGAAGGGCTTCAACCCTCTGCCAGAGGATGTCCGCGGCGTCGACGCCGCTGAACGTCTTCAGGGCCACGGCGCCGGTGGGGGAGGTGACGTTGATCTCGGTCAGCCACTCGCCGATCACGTCGATGCCGACGAACAGCAGGCCGCGGGCCTTCAGCTGCGGGCCGATGGCGGCGCAGATCTCCCGGTCGCGGGGCGTGAGCTCGACCGCCTCGGCCCGGCCGCCGACCGCCAGGTTGGAGCGGATCTGGCCCTTCTGGGGCACGCGGTTGATGGCCCCCACCGGCTCGCCGTCGATCAGCAGGATGCGCTTGTCGCCCTTGGTCACCGAGGGGAGGAACTTCTGCAGGATCACCGGCTCGGGGCTGAGCTCGGCGTGGATTTCCAACAGCGCGTCCAGGTTCGGGTCGTCCGCCAGGTGGCGGGTGACGCCGGAGCCGCCCTTGCCGTTCAGCGGCTTCAGCACCACGTCGCCGTGCCGCGCGCGGAACTCGGCGATCGCCTCGCGGTCGGCGGTGATCAGGGTGGGCGGCTGCAGGTCGGGGAAGTCGGTGACGAACAGCTTCTCCGGCGCGTTGCGGACCGAGACCGGGTCGTTCACCACCAGGGTCCTGGGATGCACCTTCTCGAGGAAGAAGGTGGAGTCGATGTAGTTCATGTCGAAGGGCGGGTCCTGGCGCAGCAGGATCACGTCGAACTCCGACAGCTCTACCCGGCGCCAGTCGCCCAGGCGGGCGTGGTCGCCCTTGGTCCGCTGGACGGAGACGTCGCGGCCGCGGGCGAAGACCCGGCTCTCGTCCATGGCCAGGGTGTCGGTGGTGTAGACGAACAGGCTGTGGCCGCGGGCCTGGGCGGCCTCCATCATCAGGAAGGTGGTGTCGCCCTCGATGTTGATCCCCTCGATGGGATCCATCTGCACCGCGACCTTGAGGGACATGGAGAGCTCCGCGCGACCTGAGCCTTGGGACATAGGCTGGCTAAGACCGCCGCGCCAGTTGCCGTCGCTCAAGGCGAACTGAACGGCCTGCGCCTTAAGTCCATGGCGGCCAGATTTGCCTTGGGCTCTCGGGCAACTCAAGGTCCGGGCTGCGCCCGGCCGCGGAGCGGCGCGCCGAAGAACGCGACCTTGACTTGCCCGAGAGCCCAAGCTCGCAATCAACCATGGGCTTCAGGGCTATCCAGCATCCAGATGGATGCTGGCTTTCACAACGCCCCAGTGGTCATCGAGCCCTCCTGCGCCGGTCCCCAGCGGGCCTTGCACTCGGTCATGAGGTCCAGCAACTCCTGCGGGCTCTTGCTCCAGTTTCCCGGCAGCGCGCCGAAACCTAGAACGGATTTCAAGCCTCGTTTGTATCCCGGGGCATAGTCGAAGGCGATCTGCCGGACACCGCGGCCAGGGCTCCAAACCCGGAAGCCGGTGACTTCGTCCCAGCGCGTGAGGCTGTTCCGCCAAAGCATCTGCACGCGGAAGCCCTCGGGGCCCAGGGTCAGCACGGCCGGCCGGATCAGGAGCAAGGTCATGATGAGGACGCAGGCCCCGAAGAAAATCAGGCCGCCCCAGGCCTCCCAGGGTTTGGTCGTCGGGTCCTGCACCATCCAAGCGCCACCAGCTGTCAAGACGAGGCTACCGAGCCAAAGCCCGAAGATCTTGCCTTTGGATTCGTTGACAATGATCGGCGAGTCCGTGGTCGCCATCTAGTTCAGCTGCAGCCGCACCCGTTCCCGCTGCGCCCGGGCCGCGAGCGCCGCGCCGCCGTCGAGGGCGGTGGCGCGGGCCAGGGCCTCCAGGGAGCCGGCCAGCGCGCCCTGGCCCTCGCGGGCGGCGGCGACGTCCAGCCAGGGGCGGTGGTCGCTGGGGTCGAGGAGGGCGCGGCGCAGCGCCGAACGCTCGGCGCGGTCGAAATCGCGGGCCTGGCTGGCTCTGGCGTAGATGGTGTTCTGCAGCCGTAAGAGCACCGCCCGGTCGCTCACCGGCGCCATCAGCCGGTCCAGCCGGTCGGCGACGTTGGGGGTGAGGCCCGCGTGCAGGGCGCGGCGCGTCAGCTCTGAGGGCAGCACCACCCGGCCCTCGGAGAATGGATCGAGCGCCAGCGGCCCCTCCTCGGTCTCGATGCGCAGCAGGAAGTGGCCGGGGAAGTCGACGCCCTGGACCGTCAGGGCGCACTTCCTCGCCGCGTGCAGGTAGAAGACGCCCAACGCCACCGCCAGGCCCTTGCGCCGCTCGCTGACGGCGATGATGTCGGCGTTGTCGGGGTCCTCGTAGCTGAAGAGGTCGCCCGCAAGCC
>Ga0207695_10008104_pt1 | contig 13209 bp, 11 predicted proteins | sample KBSC54metaG_FD_184354 | JGI IMG/M metagenome (GOLD analysis project Ga0207695, IMG submission 184354) | Corn rhizosphere microbial communities from Kellogg Biological Station, Michigan, USA - KBS C5-4 metaG (SPAdes) (version 2) | ecosystem: Host-associated > Plants > Roots > Rhizosphere > Soil...
CGCCCCAGGACGGACCGGCGATCACGAGCCCGCCGGTCTCGGCGAAATCTTGCAGCAGTTTGTGCTCGGCCGCAGACGGCGAGTCGAGGTCGGTGGTCACGAGCGCGCGGAACTTTGCCACTGAAGCGGCGTTCAGCCCGGAACGCGCCACCAGGCGGTAAGGCACCTGGCGGCGTGTCGCGAGGTTCAGGTACTCGTCGGCGAGATCCTGTTTCGTGCTCGCCGGATCGAGCACGATGCCGACATTCCCATACGGCGCAAGGGCACGCCAGGCGGCGTGGCTCTCGGCGAATTTCAGATAGCTCGAGATACGGCGCCATGCTTCGAGCGCCGAGGCATCCCGGGCGCGCAGTTTGGCGCGAAGAGCATCGTCGAGCGAGACGATCCAACGACCGCCAGCCGCGGCAGCATCGGCCACGGTACGCGCGTAATCGACGGCCGAGGCGTTCTCGATCTGGTCGCTGATCCACACCGGACGCGAGGGCGAGGCAAGACCGAACGACCGCACCAGCCAGATATTCGACTTGATCCACGGCTCGCTCGAGGGCGCACCGCGGATACCCATTTCCGAGAGATTGCGTGCGCTCGGAGCCACGCCCGCGACGGCGACAATCGGTGCAGGCTTCCACCGCCACGGCGCCGCGTCCTTCGCGATCTCGACGACCAACATGGAGTCGGCGGCTTTGCGCAAGGCGGCAGGAAATTCCGGGGCGAACTCGCCTTCGAGCACAAGTCCATCGAGCGCAGCCCGGGCGGCGTCCGCAGCGATTTTCGACGCATCGCCTGCCGCATAGACGAGGCCGAGCACGGCCAGACCGCGCTTGTGTGCCGCCTCCGCATAGACCTTCACGAGTTGCTGCTGCTCGGCTTCGACAGCCACACGGGCAGGCGCGCTCCAGGTGACCAGCAGGCAGTTCGCGGGCGAGTCTTCAAGAAGACCGAGCGTGGCGGGTTCGTACCAGCGGGCGAGAGCGTCGCGGACAGCAGCATCGGCGGGGAGCGTTTTCGCCCGGGTTCGCCAGGCAAGTTCCAACGGGCCGCCAGTCCACCGGACCGGAACCCACACCTCCGGAGCAGGGGGACCCGAGACTCCGAGCGTGCACGGCAGCAAGAAGAGCGCCATCAGACGGGGGAACCAGCCGGGCATGTCCTCTCTCCACGATATTTCGTTGCTGGGTCCGATTGTCAGCTTTCCTGACGCCCGCTGCAAGAGAAACCCGCGGGCAGCCGCGAGGGGTAGGCTGGAATTTGCGAAGGGCACCGCACGGGAAAGGGCCAATGCGAAAGATAGCGGTTTATTCAATTCCGCAGGTTTACCGGTTGTGCTGTCAGCGTAGCTGACGTTTGGTATCAGACGACACACACAAGCATCCAGTTGCTTCTCCGTTTCCGTCGCGGGTTCTAGGTTGTCTCGGGTTGTCGAAAATTCTGATTAAAGACATGTGTCCACGAATTCCTTTTTTCCTGTATCAGATCCCGGAATATGAGTGCTGAAACCATGGCGTACGTCATGCCATTTCCCGAAAAAGCCGTTGCGACAAACTGATGCGGTTCATACGCGCCAATGAGCGGCAGGCCGCCCACCGCTTCAAGGACGGCCCCGATCCATTTGCGAACGATTTGATAGGACCGTCCGCCTAAAAGGCCGGCAAGGTATTTCTCGAGAGCATCGAACCTCTTCTTCGGGCTGACAGGAAGCTCGGAACGATGGTCTTCGCCGCCGACGATCAGGCGGTCCACTGGAGGCTGTTCCCCGATGTTAGCAAGGGACGCGCCACAGGGCCGAGTCCAAGGCGCTCACCCTTTCGAGGCATGTTCCCCGCCGCCCCCTGGTCGTCCAATTCAGAGTTGAGCAGGTTAGACGCTGTTAGAGTGGATCGCTTCTCCCTGCCGTAGACATCTGTGTGGTTGCCATCGGCAACACGGGCAGCAGCAAGGTAGTCTCAGACTGAGGCTCATCACAAGCACCCACATACTCACGCGCATCGCAGCCAAGGAACGAAGTTGAAATCGAGTTGGGAATGCCAGAGACATCGCCAAAACAATCTTTTGACAACCAAGTTGCAACTGTGCTGATCCGAACCCCCCATTCTTTGAATCAAATGTTCCATAACGACTTGAAAGCAGCTTTTGCAAATTGCTATTGATTTGCTCTGCTCTGGTACGGGCTACTGTAGCTGCTGACTGAAAGCTACAGACATCAAGAGATCAAGGGATTGTCATGGCAAAGGTGATTGAGTTTTACGTACCGAAGAGATTCCGGAAACCGTTGAAGTGGGCTCCGCAGCTGCAATGCGGAAAGCTTATCGAGTTTTGCTCGCAGGCAAAGAAATCAGCCTAGCTCAACCACTCGTTGTCTGGAAGCTCTAAGGGAGCACGTTGCAATCACTAGGATCGCATCAGGCAAGAAAAGACAGGAATACCACATGAAAAATCGAGCTCTAACATTGGCGCCTTCCGAAGCAGAAGCAATCGAACGTGCCAAGCAGGGAGATGCGGAAGCCTTTGCGCTGCTGTACGGGCTGCACAAGAGACGAGTTTATTCGCTGTGTCTTCGTATGACGGCTAACTCGGCGAAAGCCGAGGATCTGACTCAGGAGGCCTTTCTGCAGTTGTTTCGCAAGATTGGGACTTTTCGCGGCGAGTCAGCTTTTTCCACTTGGCTGCACCGAATGGCAGTAAATGTTGTCCTCATGCAGCTGCGCAAGAAGAGCCTTCCCGTGGTCCCGCTGGAAGAGACGCTGGAAAGCGAGGAAAAGACACCGAAGAAGGAACTGGGTGCGCAAGATCCGGTCTTATCGGGCGCCATTGACCGGCTGCGGCTGCAACGCGCGGTGGATGCGTTGCCGCCGGGATACAGACGGATTTTTGTATTGCACGATGTGGAAGGATACGAACACAACGAGATTGCTGCTATGGTGGGATGCTCCATCGGCAACAGCAAATCTCAGCTACACAAAGCGCGCATGAAGCTGCGCGAGTCGCTCAAGACAAGCAGAGCCGAAAAGGCCGCGACGAAACATTGGGGAGAGATGAAGTATGAACTGTGTGGAGTTTGACGAAGGTCGATTGACAGTGGCCGGAATACCAAGAACGGGGCTACTCCTGACGTGATACCGGGGCAACCCAAGGGGCAAAGAATCAGCAGGACGAAAAAAGTCGTCATGGAGGCTTCTGCTCTGACGCAGTCCAAGGTGCACACGTCACGCCCCGGCTGCTGGCGAACTCGGAAACGAGCTAGAGGCTAGCCGCCGTCAGAACGGTAATGAGAACGCCTCCTCCAATTGCAAAAGCGTCCTCCAGAACCGCAATTCCCAGATCAGGCCGGTCACGGCTTAGCCTCTTGCGCATGTGATAGCCGGAAAAGGCTCCCGCAATCGCTCCCAAGCCGCCGAGGACCGCCCCCTCCGTAAGAGGCCGCTTCACAACACCATAAATTGTTGCCCCGCATATCGCCCCCGACACGATACGGGACGCAAGCGGCGCGGCATTCAATCGGCTAGGGGTAAAGGGCAGCTTATCTGCAATCAGTTCGCTTACCGCAAAATCGGTGATTCTTTTCGCCGCCGTGGCTGAAAGGATTGTGGCAAGCGGCGAACTTCCGAGGCGAATCAATCTACGTTCTGCCGCCCAAGCGAGGACCGCGGGCGCAGTCAGCGCGCGCAAACCCGCCACTGCACCTATCCCGATTGCTAACGCGGGAGTGTAGGAGCGCTTCATTTATTTGCCACCAATCTCATCTGGAGCAGATTCTATCGCTAAAGCTACGGAGTCTTTCTGCACATGTCAACATTCTCCCGTTCGCTCCACTAAAGTTGAGAAGTATGTGAATGGGAATGGCTTCCGTTCAGGGTCATTCATGTCCCAGAAGAAAGCTGGGGATTAGCTGTTTACTCTCCTAAAATGGAATGGTTGGCGGACAGCAACCCTGGAGCTAGTTAAATGGCGGATAGCTTCGAAGAGGTGGTCACAAGTGTGTGGCGGCAGATTCTCGTCCAGAATGCGAAGATTGTCGAACTTGACGGCAAGCGCTATTTCGTCAAGCGAACCTCGCGGCACCATTTTCGCCAAGTAGACCTCACGTTCGATGGACAGGGATTACGGGGAATCGAACAGAATCCCGAGACTGGCTCCCGGTGGGCGCAACTGGCTCGTGAGGGTAAGAAGGTCATGCAGTTTCTGAGAAACGGGCGCTACGTGGCTGTAGTCGTTGATGGACAGGTTTTCCCGTACGATTCGAGAGGCCGAGCCGGGGAGCCCGCTTAATCCTGCATGGTCTTCCTGATGGGTCGGATCATAGACCGCAGACGATTACTTCCACACAAACTCCCACAAACGCGCAAGGAATCACGTGCACTCATGGGTGTTCATGGATGGTCAGCGGAGACAAACAGTAATGGAAATGGTGGAGTTAGAAACTTGCGTGTGTTGTAAGATGAGCCCGCAATATGAAGAGTCCCGTGAATATCGTGGCAGCGATTGGCCTGGTTCTTGGTGGCGTGTTTGGCCTGCTAGGGACCGTAGTCACGGCGCAAAATCTTCGCGCGGCTTCATGGGGAATCGACGGGGTTGGTCTGGTCGTGGCTACCTCTTTGCTCGCCCTGAGATTCATCAGAAAAGGCAATGACTATGTTGCCGCCGGGTTTCTTGTATTCGCGATTGGAGAGGGCGTAATGCTTTCCGGGACGGCGGCGACCCTTGCGGAAAGCGTTCCTTCATTCGCCGCAGGCACAGCACTGTGGTCTGCTGCTCTATTGCTCACAAGTGTCCCCAAGGAATTCGCCTGTTGGATTCGTCTGGTAGGTATTATTGGTGCAATTCTTTTTGCAATTACGTCGGCAAGAATTTTTTGGGGGGAGCAAGTGCTTCCCACCTCCTCGCCTCTGCCCCTCTTCGCGTACCCCTTCCTCGTCCTCACGTTCGGCGGCTGGATTTGGACCCTGCTGAAAGCGGCCTGAGTAAAAGATCAGCTTGGAAGGGACCTGGATAATTCCGGCCCGAGCGCTGACCTTCCGGGCGGTTCCAGCTTGCTTGGAAGTGGCTGACGTAGAGCGACGCTAAACCCGCAACCGGGTCAATGAGTCAACAGTAAACTAAAAGACAGCCTCACTTCACTTTACTGGCAAGTGATCCAAGGTTTAATTATGAGATCGTGAACGACGACCGAATGACTCGGAAGAATGCGCACGCGCAGAAAAACATCGTCGCCAGAGTCAGACTCATGGATCGAGAGAGGAAAAAAGGTCAAAGTCTGAGTCACGAAAGACCGGAAACAGCCTGAAAGGCTCAGTATGGGATGAATAGTCGGGGGGGTATCTCCAGGCGCTGGTGCTAGCGGGCTAAGGAAATTACCTTTTTTCAATCGGTCGTACTGGTTCGTAGGATAATGGCCACGAAATGACGTGGACTCGTATCACGGGCGTTGTGGCTGGGTTCTTGGCAGTTTTGGTCTACGTGCAGTTTTTGTCGGTGCGGGTCGCAGTGCTGATCTTCTTGCTGTTCGCATCGTGTCTAGTTTTCTTGGTCTTCATCTGGCCGAATTTGCGACCAAAGAAATAACCGCGTGGCCTCGGAAGCGTAAAACTCTTAACTTAAGTCTTCCTCTCGCTATCCGGAAACGATTAGATAAAGTGCACGAAACGTACGCACGAGCGGCGGCTGCCTAAATTACGCACGAGCGGCGGGCGAGTATTTGCACGCTGAGGCAGAAAACGCACAACTTAAAAGAAAATTCCTTTCGGGTTTTCCTGTTGAGCAAAGTCCAGTTTGCTCCTCTCCTCGAAAGAGAGCACTTCAGGGGCTTTCCCGGGCATTGCTTTTCTTGCCGGATTTGCGGGGGTGCGCACAAACAGCGGACGGTAGTGACGGCGCATGCAAACGTGGCATCTTACCAATCGAAGCAAGAACAGGGCACAGAACCGATCCCACGGAGTAGCGGAGCGAGAATCATAAATCTTGGAACACCCGCAAAATGGGCAATTCTTTACTCTGATTGGGCGCATCTCTCCCCTTTGTCGTGATACAAATTTGTTCGATGCGGTTTCGTGTCTCCGGGGAGGCTGAGGAAAATACCGATCCAGACGGGAATATAGGGCTGCCGGTGAACCCTAGGAGGTCTTGAAAGATAGTCTCCCGAATGCGCGCAGGCAGCCGCTGTTGCATGAGGGGGGCAGAGACTCCCGGTTGCAGGATCTCCCTGCACGCCATGGCGGCCTGCCTTGCGCTTCTACCGACGGTCTCCCTTGCCACTAGCCGCAGATGTACAGCACTGTAGGGTAACCTTTCAATCAGGTAGAGACCGTATTACTGCCCCCCAGGAACTTTTCAAAGAATCGGGGCGAGCAATTAGCCCGCCCCGCCGTGGAGTAACCTCGCGAAGAGCCGAAGTTGCGGGTGGACCGCTTTAGACGGCCAGCGCCTTTACGAAGTGCTCACACACGCTAGTCTCGACGCTGTACGTCTTGTATGTGATTGGAGTGGTCAGATAGGGCTTCAGGATTTCATCGACCTTTCCAAATGCTTCACGCTGATAGCGCTCCGCATCTTTTTTCTCCGCCCAGAGGGTGATAGAGATCACCTTTTCATTTTTGGTCTCGGGGAAGAAGGGCAGTATCTCCAAAAATCCGGTCTGCTTCTTCAGAATCGGAAGAACCTCGTTACGAAGTGCTTTTACCAATTCCTCTTTTTTTTCCACCTTCGGCGTAAATTCAACAATGCGAGCAAACATAGTAATTCTCCTTTTTGATTCAGGTTGATAGGTGGGCCGCCCGGAAGCTACTCGGTCTTGGGTAATACAATGAGTGGGGTATTTGGCGAGCCACACTATCGTCAGTAGTAAATTAGGCTCACAAGAATGGACGCGCAGTGACGCCGGTCATACATCGCAGTGATGGCAGTCACCTTCAGAAGACTCTCTCAGGATCGGATGCTGGAGGTCGTCCGCCATGTTAGCTCCTGAAATTCAACGCCGAGGCTGAACGGTGAAAACTCCCTTGCAGGACGGAGAACAGGGACCGCCCAGGTTCGGCTATCGACCGACGGGACGGAAGGGCCGTCGGGAACTTTTGCCTCGCCACTCGAATTTCAATTTAAATCTCGAATCGTTGGTACGCCCTCTGCTGTTCTACTGTAGTGGTTGTCTCCGCCAGCTTCATGCTTGCGTGGCTTAGGCTGAAGTCGGACAGCGTGTGGCCGGCCGCGGTGTTCCGTGTCAGTCACAATGTTGTCGTCCCGGGCGTCTTCGACAGTCTGATACGCAATACCGATTCAACTCTCTGGTACACAAGCGAATTTGGCGCAGCTCTGACAATTACAAGTGCTGTGTCTGCCCTGTACTTCTGGACTCGCGCAACCAAATCCCGCAATTCCGGGGTGACGGCAAGCAGCATTCCCGCGATGATGCCGACGCTCGTCTCGCCACAATGAGGTTTGAAGACCAACTAGCTTGGCCACCGTTTGTGCATGGTGTTTCTGATGTAATTCATGGCTGCCTTCTTGCTTTGCGCCGGAACTGCTGCAGGCTGGAGCTTGATCGGCGACAAGTGTTCATGCCATTCGGTCAAATACGCGATCTGCTCTTGCAGTCGCCCCAGTGCTTGCTGGACCAACCGACGGCGCGTGGTGAATGGGACCGGATCTCATTTGTTGGGTACGTGCGCAAGGTCAGCGAAACTAAACGTCTCCTCCAAAGCCGTCCACATCCTTTCCTTCGAAGAGTCAATTCGCTTATCAGAGGCCTCCCGGTTTCTCCGAAGAAGATTATCGAGGACCGCCACATGCACCTTGGCATTGAGGCGTTTTTCCTTTTGTTTGCAGGCCGCCTCGAAATCCGTTTTCGCAATCTGCACATTCTGAGCTGTTCCTGATTGAACCCTGTTCACCCCCCGATGCGTTGAGGGGTGCAACACCGGCAATGGTCTGGCAGCGGCCGACCTGTCATTTCTGCCGGTGTCCAGACGCCAGAACGCCATCTACCATTGCACTACCAAGCCGAACGGGCATTCATGCGCCATAGAGTGATGGTCGTCATTTGTTTTACTCTGCCGCTGTTGTTCGCATTTATTCCTCTCCCCTTGCGTGCTCAGACGTCATTGCCGGATCATCCGCAACCTCAGCCTTCTTTGCCGGACCCTCACTCCGCTTCCCGGCCTCCGTTACCAGAAGGTCCCAAGCCCCAGGTTGCCGCCGGTGCGACTCGCTCCGGGCAGCGCGTCGACGAGGCATGGCCTCGCAAAGCCACACGCGGAGACGAGACGTTCTCCATGTACCAGCCACAACTCGAGGCTTGGAATGGCGACGAGCTACGCGCCTATGCAGCCCTCGCTGTGATGAGCACGACTAAAAAGACGTCCAAATACGGAGTGGTTTGGTTCACGGCCCGGACGGAGGTGGACAAAGTCAACCGCCAGGTAACCTTGGATAACTTCGAAATCACCAAGGTTACGTTTCCTATGATGAAAACCAAGGAGGCTGAATATCAGGCCCTCCTGCAGGCTAAGCTACCCGGGAGGACCAAGGTGATAGCACTCGACCGCTTGGAAGCCGCGTTGGCGGCGGCGAACGATTCGGAGCAAGCGGGGGTCGAGGCGCTGCCCGTGAACAATGAACCCCCCAAGGTTATCTTTACCACCAAACCATCGGTCCTCATCCTCATCGACGGCCCACCACAGTACAGAGATGTCGGTGGAACGGACCTGCAGCTGATGCTCAATACCCGAACCACGATTCTGCTCGACACCAAGAAAAAGGAGTACTACCTGAATGTAATGGATGGGTGGTTGCAAGCGCCGGACCTCGTGGCGGGTCCCTGGTCCTACACTGCGAAGGTTCCTGATGATATGAAGGAAATCACCAAGGGTATCCAGGAACGGCAGAAGGCAGCAGCACAGGAAGGCAGCACCCCGCCCTCGCTGAAACAGGCAAGAGAAAAAGGAAACATTCCGGTGATTTATGTGAGTGTGGGTCCGGGGGAGTTGCTGGTAACCGAAGGCCCGCCGCAGTTTGAAAGCATTCCGGCCACCAACCTGGAGTATGTGAAGAACACGACCGCCAACATTTTTCGGGATACCAGTACTCTCGAATACTACATCCTTCTGGCGGGGCGCTGGTTCCGATCGAAATCTTTAGAGAATGGCCATTGGGAGTTTGTAGATGCCAAGAGTCTGCCTGCGCAGTTCGCCAACATTCCGGAAAACAGTCCCAAAGCCGGTGTATTGGTGTCGGTACAAGGAACCGGGCCTGCCAAGGAAGCGCTGATCGCGAACGCCATTCCGCAGACAGCCACGATAACCCGCAACCAGGCCCAGTTGCTGGTGAAGTACGATGGAGATCCCCAGTTCAAGAAGATCGAAGGCACAGACCTACAGTACGCGGTAAACACCGCTACCCCGGTCATCCGGGTAGATGACAAGAACTACTACGCCGTCGAGAATGCAGTATGGTTCGTGGGAGCTGCGCCGGCCGGGCCGTGGGCAGTGGCAACCTCAGTTCCGCCAGCGATCTACTCAATTCCTCCCAGTTCCTCTCTGCATTACGTCACTTACGTCAAGGTGTACCGCTCCACGCCGGATGTCGTTTACGTGGGCTACACTCCCGGGTATTACGGCACGGTGGTGTCTTCTACCACATCTACGGTTGTGTACGGCACGGGTTGGTACTATCCGCCCTATGTCGGCAGTTACTGGTATGGAGCACCCTACACTTACGGAGTCGGCGTGGCGTCCACGTGGAGTTCGGGAACGGGTTGGAGCATCACGATCGGTGTCGGATACACCTATGGTTATCCTTACTACTATCCGTGGTGGGGACCATGGGGCTACTACGGAGCTTGCTGCTGGGGGCCGGCCTGGGGGTACGGCTACGGCGGCTATGCCGGCGCGAACGTCTACGGGCGCTGGGGGAATACCGCGTACGCCAGTACCCGGGCTGCCTGGGCGAATCCCTATACGGGGAACTATGGTGGGGCAAGTCGAACCGCTTTCCAAAACACGCAACGCGGCACCGTTGGTGTTGCGGGCCGTGGCGCCAATACCAACATCTACACCGGCAACACCGTCGCGGGGCGTGGGGCCGCCGGCTATAACCCGACGACCGGCGTTGTGGCTGGCGGCGGCGCCGGATACGCGGGCAATATGTACAGTGGCCAAGGGGCGGCTGGCCGCGGCGGCTTTGCCTACAACACAAACACTGGCGCCGGAGTCGCCGCGGGCTCTAACAACATTTACGCTGGAAAAGACGGCGACGTGTACCGCTATGACCGTCAGACTGGGAATTGGTCTCAAAACAGCGGCAACGGATGGAAGTCCACGTCCAAACCCCAGGCCAATCTGCAACAGCAACAGCAGGCACGTGCCGTAGGTCAGCAGCGCACCCAGAACTTCGGCGGATCGATGGGCGGCGGAATGCGAGGAGGAGGCCGGAGAAGATAACCAGCTCTGCACTCCTGGCCTGACTTGCGATGTTAGGAGGGGACTGGAGGCTGCCTGTCACTTCGTGAGACCAGGCCTTTCAGCTCGTCGGCCCTGATGGCCCTTCCTCCAGGGTCTTCACACAACCTCGCATCGTCCTATACAGGTCAGGGCCAAACCCCTTCATGTTATGTTCCTTGGCACCGTGGTCGGCACAAAGGTGCATGACCTCGTCCAGGCTCGAACTCAGGGCCTGAAAGTCGCAATCAACACCAGGAAAATACATTGCCTGGATATGCCAAACCGTACCGAACGCGAGTTCGTGACCTTGCTTTGGCGGACACAACATTAGAAATCGAAGTCCCCGTCGATGTGCCAGAGACGCCCTACTGAGTTATAGAGCTTGCCGAAATTTGGCGAGCCGACATACTGCTGCACGTCGCGGGGATTGAAGTAGTTCAGCACGTTGAGCACGCTCAAACCCGCTCGAAACTGGAAGCGGTGGTGGTGGAACTTGAAGTCGAACGGATACTGGATTTTCGTGTCCAGCCCCACAAAATTTCGCAAGCGCCCGGCCTGATTACGCAGCCCGATGTAGTTCCAGTCCTGGTCCAACCGTGAGAAGGGAAAGCTCGTATGCACGTCGAGCACAGGGATGAAGTCCAGCTTGTGAGGTAGTCCGATGACGCCCCACATCAGGCCGCGGTGGGGCGCATCGGAGCTCATCGTGCCGTACTGGTTAGCGCGGATGAGGGGAGCGGGGAAATTGCCGAAAAATTGATTGTAGTCGTTCAGTTCGCCGCGGGCGCAAGAGTAGACATAGCTGGCGTACAGCGTGGTGCGCTCCACGGGCTTCCAGCGCAGCATCGCCAGGTACTCGCGATAACTTTGACGCCCTGAATTGAACAGTCGCAGCTGAGCCCTGCCATCCGTGACCTGATGCGGATCGACATAGAAATCGCGGAACACTTTCCGGCCTTCATACCCAAACCGTAAGAGCAGTCCAGGGCGCAGCTCCCGGTCAAACTGCAGACTCCAGCCCAGACTGTAGGGAACACGCAGCCCGCCATCCGTGGTGGACACTACGTGCGTGAAGGTCGCCGGACCGTTGACGATCGTGCTGCCATCGGCGGCATAGTGCGTAATCGTCTGCGCGGGGATGTCAGGAAAGATACCAACGTTGATCGGGATCTTGTCGAAAAATACCCCAAAGCCGCCACGGATGGCAGAACGGTTATCTCGAGTCGGGACAAAGACAAAGCCAGCGCGGGGGGCAACGTTCAGGGATTCTGCCGAGAGGTTGTCGTGGTCAAGGCGCACTCCGAGGTCGAGCGTAAACCGGGAGTGGATTTGCCAGTTGTCTTGCGCAAAGAGGGCCAGTTCGTTGGTTGCGGCCCTGGAGGCAAGGGCAGCATCGAAGGCAATCACGCTGCTGAGCGTGCCGTCTTCACGCAACACGCGAACCGGCTGGTTGCCGATCCGGCCCTGATATGTGGAATGCGCATAGGAATACCCGAACGTCAGCAGATGCCGCCCTGCGGATTGGAGCGGCCGCAAGTGCAGAGTTTGCGACCACTGGTAAAGACGCGTCCGCCGGTCCTGCTGCTCGAAGAACGATCCGGAATTCTGCTCGGGAAAAAGAACCATCGTTCCCGCTACCGGGTTGGCCGGGAAGACTTGCGCATCCAGCCGCTTGGCCGCGAACAAGGTCTGGACGAAGCCGCCTGACGCCATGATCCAGCGGTGCGTGGCCGAGACGAAGAAGCCGCGCTGGTGGTAGTCGGCTGTGACTTGCTGCGGATTAAATGTATCGATGTTGGCGAAGTCCATGTTCTGGGGATCGGTAGTCAGGGCTGCAGTGAACTGGTGGTTGGCAGTGAGGTTCCAATCAATCTGCGTGTAAGTGTTGGCACTTTCCGCGACGCGCACGTTGTTCGGATCTGGCAGCGAAGGCACGCGCACGGTGTCGTAGCCGTAAGCCAACGACTGAAACAGGTAAAGCTTTCCTCGCTTGAGCGGTCCCGCAAATGTGATGTGGGGCGAGGCACTTTCCACGCCATGGGTGTGGCCATCGATCCAGCGGAAACGGGGAATGGGGTCTTCAAAGAGCCATTTCCACTCGTCGGTCCCGCCGCGCGTGTTGACCTCCACCACGCCGCTGGAAAACCTGCCGTACTCCGCGGAGAACGGATTCGACAACACGCGCACTGACTGAACCGCCACGACCGGTAGCCGCAGCGCCGCCTGCCCAGTGAAGGGATCGGACACGGTGGCCGTGTTGACAAGTGTGCTGGTCTGATTGGCCCGGCCGCCTTTGATGCGGATCTGCCCATCGAGCCCGCGAATCACGCCAGGGAGCAGCGGCAAGGCCTCCTGAAAATCCTGGCCGAGGCGGACCGCTGACTTCAGGATGTCGGCCGTCAGTATGGGTGTGTTGCCTGAACTTGAACTCAGATCCACACCCCTTGGCTCGGCGATCACGTTGACCGTTTCCTTTTGCTTCTTCAGGGCGAGCGGGAAGTCGAGCTTGGCAGCATCGCCCCCTTTCAATGTGAGGTGCTTGGTCAGCGTTTCAAATCCACCCAAACTGACAGTGACTTCATACTCGCCGGGTAGCAGCCCCGTGAACGCGTAGGTGCCGACATCGTTGGAAATGGTGGAGACCTCGTTTCGGGTAGTAGTGAGACTCTTCAGGGTGATGTGCGCGTTGGGCCACACCGTCTGCACCCGGTCCGAGCCGAGCGTAAAGATGACGCCGCTCACCTGGGTGCTCTTCGCGGCCGCCGCCGGGGCAAGCATGAAC